>Ga0114969_10000988_pt1 | contig 24159 bp, 21 predicted proteins | sample M_130807_MF_Meta_FD_87316 | JGI IMG/M metagenome (GOLD analysis project Ga0114969, IMG submission 87316) | Freshwater microbial communities from Lake Montjoie, Canada to study carbon cycling - M_130807_MF_MetaG | ecosystem: Environmental > Aquatic > Freshwater > Lake | place: Lake Montjoie...
GCGGCGCGCCCCACCGCCACGATCGAGCGAGCCTACGTCGTCGTCCCGGCAGGGCAGGGGCCCGCCGCGCTCTACTTCACGGCGCGCAATCCATTCGCGATGGCCGACACGATCGTCAGCATTGGAACTGAAGCGATCGGCCCCGCCTCGCTCCACCAATCCATGCACGACAAGGCCGCCGGCACCATCCATATGATGGCGGTTGCCGCGCTCGAGGTGCCGCCGCGTGGCGCCGTGCGACTCACCCCGGGCGGTTTTCACGGCATGATCGGTCCGCTCAGCCGCCCGCTCGTGCGCGGCGAACGGATCGCCCTCACCGTACGATTCGAACACGCGGGTGTCGCGCGTGCCGATGCGACGGTCATCACGTACGCCGACGTCGACTCGGCCACAACATCCGTTTCTGTAATTACCGGCGCCAAGCGCCAGGACTGACAATGCAATGGTGGTGCGCAGCACTCGGTGAGACCTGGACCTGGAACTGGCGCGCCTATCCCGGCGTCTGGCTCTTCGTGATTGCCGTACTCGTTGGCCTTCGCGCGATGACAGGCGCGGGGAGCTGGGCCCGCGCACCGATCGCGGAGCGTTCCGCGTTCATCGCCGGAATCATCACGCTCTGGCTCTCACTTGACTGGCCGCTCGGTCCGATTGCGGCCGGCTACCTCGCGTCAGCGCACGCGCTGCAGTTTCTCATCGTGACCATGTTCACGGCGCCCTTCCTGCTGCTCGGTGCGCGCACGGGCCTCGTCGAGCGCGCGGCCGCGATTCGGCCCGGGTCCGCCACGCATCGGGTTGGGCGGCTGCTCGTCCACCCGCTCGTCGCAGCGATTCTCTTCAACGTCATCGTCGCCGCGACGCACGTACCGTCCGTCGTGGACGGTCTCATGCCAAAGCCGAGTGGCGCCTTCATCATCGACAGCGCCTGGCTCATTGGCGGACTCATCTTCTGGTGGCCGGTGATCATGCCGGTACCGCAATACGAGCGATTCGGCGAACCCCTCAAGATTCTCTATTTGCTCGTCGGTACGCTCTTTCATACCGTAATCGGCATGATCATGCTCTCCGCCGAGTTTCCGCTCTACGGGATCTATGAGCTGGCGCCGCCGATCATCGCCGTCGCGCCGCGCGCCGACCAGCAGCTCGCCGGTGGCGTGATGGAGCTGGGCGTGTTCGGCGCAATCGTGTTTGCATCAGGCGTGCTCTTCTTCCGCTGGGCGAGCCGCGACGGAATGGCCAAGCACTAGTACAACTCTAGTGCAACTCTAGATGGAACAGATTCGCACGCGCTTTCTTGTCGTTGGGTCCGGCGTTGCCGGACTGCACACCGCCTGGCGCGCGTCGGCGAGTGGCGAGGTCATCGTCATGACGAAGCGGTCGCTCTTCGGCAGTGCAACCGCCTATGCGCGCTGACCCGCTAGTCGCCCGGCGGCGGTGACGCGCTCAGGAGCGCGGACACCGCGATCACCACGATAAAGATCGACGCTTCGGCGGCGATCGAGCGCCACACGTTTCCGGCCCCCATCGTACGCGCCCGACTCGCTGCGGTGAGAGAATGCTGCCGGCCGAGAATCGCCGCCAAACCGGCCAGCACAACTTTCGCCGTCAGCATCACGCCGTACGGTGAGTCCACCAGGTCCGCGGGCGTGTTCAAGCGGAAGAGTGAACTGATCACGCCGGTAGCCAACAAGACCGATGCACCGGTCAGCGCGAGCGGACGGAACCGCGAGATGAGCTCCGCCGCGAGCGTCCCGCCATTTGCTTGTCGACTGAGCCGTCGCAGGACAACGGTCAGCACGATGACGCCGCCAGCCCAGCTGCCCGCAGCAGCGACGTGCAAGATGTCCGCACCCATCGCAATCATCGGTCGCGACTCGGTTGCCGCGGCGTGCCCCATCCACGCCGGCGTTGCAGCCAGCACGATCGCCGAACCAAGCGCGAGCGTCCATCCCCACAACTCCGCCCGATTTGCGGCGGAGAATCCGATAAACGCTGCGAGCGCCGCCCCGGTCTGCACTGCCGCAGCGGTTCCCCATGTGGTCTGCAGCACGAGCCCCACTACAGGCATGAGTGAATCGCCCGGCGACATGAACGCGTCGGCTTGGCCGAGAATGCGCCACGGCGCCGCGACCATGAGGGCGGCTGCGGCCAGCATTCCAGTTTGCGCGACCAGTGGGTCCACTTCTCCAGTGACCACGCGCGAACGGTGCGCCGACTCAAGCACGACCCGCCGAAACGCCGCCGCGCCGATGATAGCCGCCGTCGCGCCGAGCGCGAGCGTCCGAATTACGATTCGGTTGGCGCCGCCGGCGTCGGCGAGGATCGACTCGATGCTCATGTCCTGAATACTACGACTGCGCGGCGCACGATGTTGAGCCATGCGTAGGCCCACGCAGGCGGCTAGAATTCATCCATGGTTGCACCGCTCGCCACGGCGGATAACGCCCTGCACGACGAGATTCGCGCGCTTGCCAAAAAACGCAACGCCGTAATCCTCGCCCACAACTACCAGCGTTCCGAAGTCCAGGATGTTGCCGACTATGTTGGCGATTCACTCGGCCTTTCGCGCGAAGCGGCGCGCACGGGCGCGGATGTCATCGTGTTCTGCGGCGTGCACTTCATGGCCGAGACGGCGGCGATTCTTTCGCCATCGAAAACCGTGCTACTTCCCGATCTCGCCGCCGGCTGTTCGCTCGCATCGACGATCGACGCCGATCAGTTGCGCGCATGGAAATCCGAACACCCCGGCGCCGTCGTCGTTTCGTACGTGAACACGTCGGCTGAGGTGAAGGCCGAAAGCGATTACTGCTGCACATCGGGGAATGCCGTCGAGATCGTCAACTCGGTGCCCGCCGACCAGGAGATTCTCTTCCTGCCCGACATGTTTCTCGGCGCGCATGTACGGCGCATCACGGGCCGGGCGAACATGCACGTGTGGATGGGCGAGTGTCATGTGCACGCCGGCATTGATCCCGAAAACATCCGGCTCCAGCGCAGTCTCCATCCCGGCGCCGAGTTCCTGATTCACCCCGAGTGCGGCTGTGCGACCAGCGCCGTCGAGGCGGTCTCGGCCGGCGATGTCGATCCCGAAGGGGTGCACATCCTCTCGACGGAAGGGATGATGCAGCGTCCCGGTAATTCCAACGCGAGCGAATTCATAATCGCCACGGAGATCGGCATTCTGCACCGCCTCAAGCGCAACTATCCCGGCAAGACGTTCTACGCCGCCAATGAGCGCGCGTCCTGCGCCTACATGAAAGTCACGACGCTCGCAAAGGTTGCCGAGTCGCTGGAGCAGATGCACCACCGCATCACTGTGCCTGAGGCGATTGCAAAACGGGCGAAACTCGCGATTGATCGCATGGTGTCGGTTGGTGGTGCGACCCCTTCTACGCCGCCGGCCCCCGGAGTGGACCCGGGCGAATGACTCCGGGCGACGATTCCCAACCGCCCAGACGGATCACGCCGTTCGAGCCGGCGAAGTTTGCCGCTGCCGCATCGGGTTTTCCGTTCAGCGATGCGGCCATCGCTGCGCTGGTGCAGGACGCGCTTGATGAAGACGTGGCCGATCACGACATCACGACAGTGGCCACGGTGCTCGCAGGACACCAGGCGCGCGCGCGGCTCGTCGCGCGAACGCCGGGCGTGGTCAGCGGCGTTCCGCTGGCGCTCGCCACGTTTCGCCTGGTAGAAGCGGAGACTTCTATTCGCGTAGACGCCGAGGACGGCACGTCGGTGGTGGCCGGCGCGGCTGTCCTCTTCCTCTCGGGTCGCGCGCGCGGGTTGCTCACGGCGGAACGCACTGCGCTCAATTTTCTGCAACGGCTTTCCGGAATCGCCACGCTGACGCAGCAGTACGTGCTCGCCGTGGCGGGCACCGCCGCGAAGATCGTTGATACGAGAAAAACGACACCCGGCTGGCGGGCACTCGAGAAATACGCCGTTCGGTGTGGTGGCGGTCTTAACCATCGGTTCAGCCTCGCCGACGCCGTGCTCATCAAGGACAATCACATCGCGGCCGTCGGCGGCGACATCGCCGAAACGATTCGCCGCGTGCGGGCCTATGCGCCGGCCGAGACCCCGGTGCAGGTGGAGTGCGACTCGGTGGAGCAGGTGCGAGCGGCCGTCGCCGCCGAGGTCGAGAGCGTACTGCTCGATAATATGAGCACCGATCAGCTGCGCGAGTGCGTGGCCATTACGCGCGGCCATTGCGTTGCCGAAGCGAGTGGTGGCGTCACCCTCGCAACGGTGCGCGCCATCGCGGAAACCGGTGTCGACCGGATTTCCGTCGGCGCACTCACCCACTCGGCGCCGGCGCTCAATTTGGCGCTCGACTTTGAGTAGCGAGCCGGCACGGCCCGCAGCCGTTGCTCAGCCCGGCAACAGCAAGCGCGAAACTGCGCCCTGCGACTATTGCGGCGTGCCGAAACTTGTCTGGCGAAAGTGCAAGCTCATCTGCGAAGCCTGCGGCAACATCAATAAGTCTTGCGCTGACCTCTGATCTGTTCCGCGAGCGCGACGGAGTCAGTCGTCGGCAGCTCACAGGTGTAGCCTCGGCAGACATACGCGGTCGGCACACTCGGCTGACGCCCGTCAAACAACGGCATCCCGAGCACGGCATCACCGCTGCCGGCCGCCAGCACGAGTGATGGGATGTATTGCGCCGCTACGGCGCGGGCGAGTGCACGCGCCTCCGGATCGTCAGCGCGGCCGGCAATGGCCACTTCCATAGCGCCATGCACGCTCATGTCCGCGGCGCCGAGCATGTGGCCCATCATCACTGGCATCTTCGTGAAGAGCCCAGCCGCCGACTCAATCACACGCTCGGCGCGCCGCCTCGCATCGGCATCGCCGAAATACTCGGCCATGTACAGCATCAGTTCGGCGGCGAGCGAACTCCCGGCCGGCGTGGCGTTGTCCGCGAGGTCGCGAGGGCGCGTGAGCAGTTGCTCATGGTCACTCGCCGTGTCGAAGAACGCGCCGTCGCCCTCGCTCCAGAACCATTCGACGCAGGCATCGGCGAGCGAGCGGGCGCGGTCGAGCCAGCGGCGATCAAATGTGGCCTGATATACGGCGATGAAGCCGAGGCCGAGCGAGGCATGGTCTTCGAGAAAGCCGGGGATCCGCGACTGGCCTTCCATCCATGAGCGCATCGCGCGGCCATTCTTGATCAGCTCGCGGGAGAGAAACTCCGCGCTGCGCACGGCCGTCGCCACGCGCCCCTCATCGCCAAACACGCGACCCGCGTCGGCCATGGCGCGCAGCATCAGGCCATTCCAGCCGGCAAGGACTTTGTCGTCGCGTCCCGGCCAGCTCCGCTTCGCGCGAACGTCGTACAGCACCTGCTTCGCCCGCTCGAGCACTACCGCGTGCTCAGCCGCGAACTCGGGATCGCCGACGAAGAGAATGCTGTGCCCTTCGAAGTTGCCGCCCTCGTTTACGCCCCAGGCTTGCACACATATGTCATAGTCAGCGCCGAGCAGCGCACGAAGTTCGTCGGCGCTCCAGACGTAGAATTTGCCCTCTTCACCTTCACTATCTGCGTCGAGCGAGGAGTACCAACCGCCGTCGGGCGCCGCCATCTCCCGGTCCGCCCATCGCAGCGTCTCCTCCGTCACGCGCCGGACTTCGGCATCACCAGTCGCCTGCCAGAGATGCACTCCTAGGCGGCTGAGGAGAGCGTTGTCGTAGAGCATTTTTTCGAAGTGCGGCACCAGCCAGCGGATGTCCGTGCTGTAGCGCGCGAAGCCGCCGCCTACCTGGTCGTAGATGCCGCCGCGCGCCATGGCCACGAACGTGCGATGCGCGAGGTCCCGCGCGCCGGGATCGCCCGAGCGCGCCCAGTGCCGCAGGCAGAAATCCAGCGCCATCGCCTGCGGAAACTTTGGTGCGCCGCCGAGCCCTTCAAATCGCGGTTCGCGCATCCGGCGAATCCCTTCGTAGGCCTCGGAAAGCCCGATCGCATCCGGCGCTGTGCCACTCGCCGCAGAGTCGATCTCGGCCGAGTACATCTGCTTCACAGAGTCTGCCGTCTTGATGATCTCGTCGCGCCGTGTGCGCCATGCGTCTGCCACTGACGCCAGCACGCGTCGAAAACTCGGCAAGCCATGCCCGTCGCCCGGCGGAAAGTAGGTCCCACCGAAAAACGGGACGCCCTCGGGCGTGAGGAACATCGTCATCGGCCAGCCGCCATGGCCTGTCATCGCTTGCACCGCCTGCATGTAGATGCCGTCGAGGTCAGGCCGCTCCTCGCGGTCCACCTTGATGTTCACGAACGAGGCGTTCATGTCGGCCGCCGTCGCCGCGTCCTCGAACGATTCGTGCGCCATGACATGGCACCAGTGGCACGCCGCGTACCCGATGGAGAGCAGGATCGGACGGTCCTCGTCGCGCGCACGCGCCAGCGCCTCTGGTCCCCAGGGGTACCAGTCCACTGGATTCTTCGCGTGCTGGCGGAGGTACGGGCTCGATTCGGCGGCGAGGTGGTTGCTCAAGGGCGTCGGCGGTGCAGTTCGGTGAGTGGCGATGGTGCGTGCGCTCCTGCCAGTTTACACCACTCCGTGCTACGATACCTCACCAAAGTCCTCGACCCAGCTGAGTTTCGCGCTGACGCCAATCCCGCCGCCTGGGAACAGGCGAAGCGCGTCATCGCGGGCGCCACCGTTATTCGACTGATTCTGGCCGCCGTGGTGCCGCTCTTCCCCGACGAGACCTACTACTGGGAATGGTCGCGCCACTTGGCTGGTGGATACTTCGATCATCCGCCGGTCATCGCGCTCCTCGTGCGCGCCGGCACACTGATGTTCGGGAACACGCCGATCGGCGTGCGCCTCTTTTCCGTGCTCGCCGGCACCGGCTGTGCCTTTGCCGTCGCGCGCATTGCGCGCGCACTTGGTGGCGACGCCTCGGGCCGACTCGCCGCCGTCATTTTCACCGTCATCCCGATCGTCGCCGCTGGCGCGGTGCTCGCTACCCCCGATGCGCCGATGCTCTGCGCGGCTGCGTGGGCGCTCTACGCCGTCCTTCGTGCCCTCGGTGTTCCTGAGCGTGCGCACGACGAAGACGGTCCGGTGAACCACGCCGCAACGCTGCGCTGGTGGATCGTCGCCGGCGCCATGATCGGCATCGCGATGTCGTCGAAGTACACCAGCGTCTTCATTCCCGTTGGCGTGCTGCTTGCCTTCATTTTCCACGGTAAGCTGCAGAATCGATTCGGCCAGGCTGGTCCGTACGTCGCGGTCGGCGTCGCGTCGTTGATCATGGTGCCGGTGCTCTGGTGGAATGCCACCCATGACTGGATTTCCTTCGCGTTCCAGCTCAATCACGGGCTCGGTGCACCAAAGGGCGGCGCGCTCGGCGTGCTGAATCGCGAACTGGAGCTCGTCGGCGGACAAATCGGGCTCGTCTCGCCAATCCTCTTCTTCTTTGTGATTCGCGCCCTGCGCGATGCCGTGCGGTTTTCTGAAGAGGGCTATCGGCTCGTGCTCGGCATCGCCTGCTTCGTTCCGATCGCGTTCTTCGTCTACAGCGCTACGCGCCGCTCCGTCGAAGCCAACTGGCCGGCGATGGCGTGGGTGGGGGCGGTGGCGCTGCTGGCGAGCGATCCGCCGCATTCGGCACGGATGCGCGCGTGGCTCGTGCGCGGCATCGCGCTCGCTGCCGGACTCTCCGCCATCATCTACGTGCACGTCGTGGTGCCAATCCTCCCACTCCCGGCCCCGCGCGATCAGGTGGCCAAGGCCTTCGGGTGGGACCTCGTGGGCTCGTCGGTTGAACGCAAGCGGCACGCCATGCACATCGACCGCGGCGGGAGCGCGCTCGATGCCCCCTACATCGCGGCGGAACGGTATCAGGACGCGTCGGAAATTGCCTTCCACCTCGCCGATCATCCGAAGGTCTACGCGCTCAACCTCACCGGACGCGCAAACCAGTACGACCTCTGGACACAGTTCAAGGACGACGCCCCCCTCGGTGCAACCCTTATTCTTGTGCTCGATGACGAGCTCAATGAACCGCGCGTGATCCGGAAACTCGCCTGCTGTTTTGCGCGAATCGACCAGAGTGAAGGCGTGTCGTTGATGCGGGGGTCGTCGCTCATCGAACGGAAGCGCATCTGGATTCTCACGGGCAAGCACGACGGCTGGCCGGTCCGTGACCAGGCGTTTCCTCCCCAACCGTAACCCGGGTCGTTCCATGACTGCTGCACCGTCAATTCCTGCTGATCTCGATCGCTGGCTCGTGGAGAACGACACCCGCAGCATGGATGAGCTCTTTGCCTTCCTGCGTATCCCGAGTGTCAGCGCGCGCTCCGAGCACAATGCCGACACCGCACGCGCGGCGGCGTGGCTACACGCGTCGCTCGCACGAATCGGCTTCACCTCGCAGATCATGCCCACGCCGGGCCATCCGGTGGTCGTGGCGGAGTGGCGCAAGGCGCCGCCCGGCGCACCGACTGTGCTCATCTACGGCCACTACGACGTGCAGCCGTCGGAGCCGAACGAATTGTGGACGTCGCCCGCCTTTGAGCCGGCGATTCGCGACGGCAAACTCTTCGCGCGCGGCTCCGTCGACGACAAGGGGCAACTCTGGGTGCATGTGATGGCGCTCGCCGCACACCTCGGCGCGCGGGGCACGCTGCCCGTGAACGTAATTGTCCTGGCCGAAGGCGAAGAGGAAGTCGGGAGCCCGAATCTCGCACCATTTATCGAGAAGCACCGTGCCCGCCTCTCCTGCGATCACGTGATCATCAGCGATTCGGCCATGTTTGCGCCGGGCATTCCGAGCATCCTGAGCTCACTCCGCGGACTCGCGTACTTCGAGGTCACGGTGCGCGGCCCGTCTTCCGACCTGCACTCCGGGATGTACGGCGGCGCCGTTGTGAATCCGGCGATGGCACTCGCGCGCGCGCTCGCGTCGCTCCACGACTCACGCGGGCGCATCGCGATTAAGGGCTTCTATGATCGCGTGCGCCCATTTCCCGCGGCGGTGCTCAAGGGCATGAAGAAGTTGCCGCACAGCGATGCGCGCTTTCGAAAAGAACTCGGGGTCCGCGCACTCGGCGGCGAGGCCGGGAAAACCACACTCGAAAAACTCTGGACGCGGCCCACCTGTGAGATCAACGGGCTCCTCTCCGGCTACACCGGCGAGGGCGCGAAGACGGTGCTACCGGGTGAGGCAATGGCCAAGGTGAGCTTCCGGCTCGTCCCCGATCAGCGCCCGGAAATCATCGAGCGGCTCTTCAAGTCGCACATCATGCGTCAGCTTCCGGCAACATCGGGGGTGACGGTCAACGTGAAGGCGCTGCACGGCGGCCGTCCCTGGCGCGCCGATCTCGACGGGCCGCTCTACGACGCGGCGAAAACGGCGCTGCGTGCCGCGTTCGGACGCGATCCGGTCATCGTCGGAGAGGGCGGTTCGATTCCCGTCGTTGGCGACTTCGAGCGAATCCTCGGCGCACCGGTGCTACTCGTGGGCTTCGGTTTGCCCGGCGAGAACGCGCATGCGCCCGACGAATGGATCGGCGTGGACAACCTGCAACGCGGCATGCGCGCGATGGCCGTGCTGTACGACGAACTCGGCGGTTAGAGCCCCGCCAGCAGCGCATCGTTCGTCGGCGTACCGGCGATGCGCTTGATCAGCCACTCCATCGCCGTCTGCGGCGGCATCTGGTGCAGGCCGCGCCGCAGCAGGTGAATCGCCGTGAGCTGGTCTTCCTTGTAGAGCTTCTCTTCTCGCCGCGTGCCGCTCGTCGCGATATCGAACGCCGGGAAAATGCGCTTCTCGGAGAGTGACCGGTCGAGCTTGATCTCGCAGTTGCCCGTGCCCTTGAACTCTTCGAAGATCACGTCGTCCATGCGCGAGCCCGTTTCCACGAGCGCGGTCGCAACGATCGTCAGTGAGCCGCCTCCATGTTCCGGTGCGATCGACCGGGCCGATCCGAAGAACGCCTTTGGCCGGGCCATCGCGGATGAATCCAGGCCGCCGGACAGGGTGCGTCCGGTGCCACGTTCCGCCGTATTGAATGCGCGGGCCATGCGCGTGAGAGAGTCGAGGACGATGATGACGTCCTTGCCTACTTCCACCATGCGGCGCGCGCGCTCGAGCACCATCTCTACCACTTCCACGTGGCGCTTGGCCGGCTGATCAAAGCTCGAGGCCACGACTTCACCCACTTCCCACGAAATCGCCTCGCTCACTTCTTCGGGACGCTCGTCCACGAGGAGAATGAGCAGCACCGCGTCGGGGTGCTTGAGCGCGATGCCTTCGGTAATCGCGTGCAGCAGCATCGTCTTGCCGGCGCGTGCCGGTGCCACAATCAGCGCGCGCTGGCCGTAGCCGATCGGCGCAATCAGGTCGATGGCGCGGCGCGTCAGTTCCGGGCCAACCTTTGCGGGGCGGCCCGTCTCTAATGTGATTTTGCGTTCCGGGTAGCTCGCCGTGAGGCCAGCGAAATCGATGCGACGCGCGCCTTCGACCGGCGCTGATTCGTTGAGCATCGTGATGTCAGCAACGGTTGAACGCCCACGATGATCATGTCCGGTGGCCGCGATGATCTTGTCACCTCGGCGCAGGCCGTACTGACGAACCATGTGTGGACCGACATAGGCGTCCGCCGGATCGGCGAGGTAGCTGTTGGCCGCGCGACGGATGAATCCGGCCTCGCGCGATGGATCGAACCAGCCTTCGGTCGTGCTATCGGGAACAATGACCGGTGGCGGTCCCGCGGGCTGTGCTTCACGCGGCTGATGCTGATGCTGGTGCTGGTTTCCACCACCACCACCACCGCCACCACCACCGCCCTGCGGCTGATCGCCACGGTGACGGCCTCGGCGATTCCTCCGCCCTCTCCGCCCGCCACGATTTCCCTGTTGACCACCCTGGCCGCCCTGACCACCGCCCTGGCCACCGCCCTGACCACCGCCCTGGCCGCCGCCCTGACCGCCGCCCTGACTGCCGCCCTGACTGCCGCCCTGACTGCCGCCCTGACTGCCGCCCTGACTGCCCTGGTGGCCGTTCTGACCCGGCCAGTTCTGTTGCTGTCCACTTGGGTTGCCCTGCTGTCGATCTTCAGGCCGATCAACCGTGTTGTCTGGTTTATCCGGTTGGCCACCACCCGATCCACTGTCGCCATTTGATGCGGGCGCCGAACCGCGCGCGCGCCTGGACTTCGAAGCCGATGGCTTGGATTCCGGAACGGAATCTCCGCCATCTGATGGCTCGCGGTACGGATCCGCTTCCGAGCCCACGGGTGTCTCGGCATCGGTGGATTTTGGGCGCGATCCGCGGCTACGGCGGGCTGGACGTTTGGGTTCGTTCATTGTGTTGAGAAAAAAGGATGGTGCGGTGCGCAGTCGGCGCAGCGATGGATGTCCAAACGCTGAAACGCCGGGGCGCGAAACAACTATGGAGGACGGACTTGCGACTGCCAGCAAACGGAAGTGGGACTGATCGGGGGACGGTGTCTTGATGTCGCTCGATCGTCCCGGGCTTCATGGAGCGCGGTGTATTGCACGCGGTCCGGTATTTCATGCCCGGTGCTCCGCACGGCTGGCGGAGCAGGGTGTTGCTTGACGCTGCATCCAGTATGGGGCGAATCTCGGCCGCGCGCAACCCTCTACCGGCCCTTCTACGGTCCCCCGCCCAGTTGGTGTCAGCGGTCGCCTACTTTTCCCGGACGATGACTGACACTACGGCTCGGCAGGAACTCGATTCGACCGTCACGGCCTACCGGCGCACTGCCGACGTGGGCGTGCTGCTCGGCAAACTCGATCAGATCGCCCACGCGCATTCGACCGCCGATCTGATCGTAGCGCTCGAACCCCATCAACAACTTCAGGAAGTTATCGGGCCCGTGTACGAGGTCATCATCGAGCGCGAGCCTGACAATGCACGTGCGTTGATTGCGCTGGCGCAGGCGTATTGGCTCACTGGCCGTGGACCAGACGTCGTATCCGGCCTCGCTGAACGCGCGCGCGCCGCAGATCCGTCCTACCTCGCCGCTTGGCACATGTGGGCGCTCGCGGAGTCGGCGCCGCGTGAGCGCACGGAGCGATGGCGTCAGGTGGTGGAGCGTTTTCCCGACGATCCGATGTCCCGGGTAAATCTCGCCGACAGCGCCGCGTCACTCGCCGGCGCTGAGGATGATCCGGTCGCGCTGAAGCTTGCCGTCGCGAACTACGAGCACCTGTTGGCGCGCGCCACGCGTGAAGAAGAACGTGCCGCGCTCAATCACGCCCTGAAAGCACTGCGAAGCTTGCTGCGCTAGCAACCGCTAACGGACCGTCACGCACCGTCACGCACGGCAACTTCGACTGACCGGAATCCGGTCAGTGTGTGCAAGGTCAGATGGGCGCGCGTGAACCCGCCACGCCGCGCTTTGTGATCCGTCCCGTCCCACCGGACACGTACCGGTCGCCCGACTTGTCGAGGCGATCAAGCGCCTGCTCAAGCTCTTTGTTGAACACCTGTATCCGCTGAAGCGCGTGGGGGTTGAACCGCTCCGACGCCGGGCTTGGCACGGGCGATCCCGACACCTCAAGTACGGCGTCAAACGCGTACCGAACCTCGCGGCCCGACTTTGGGTCGCGCCACACGCCGGCGCTCGCCAGCGCCCGATTCTTTGGCCAGTCGCCAAGAGGCAATGCGAACGTCCGGACCTTGTAGCCGGGTACCGCCGAATCGATGGCCAGGACGTTTCGCGCGATCTGTTCCTGCACCACGGCGTCGCTGTACTTCGCCAAATCGGCATGCCACAGCGTGTGCGCACAGAGCTCGAAACCCTGTTCCGCGAGAAACTTCAGCTTTTCGAATCGCCAGGCGGAGAGCTGCCCTTCGATTCCTTTGTCGCCAAAAAAGTTGTGCCCCGCCGCTGCGCCTGAGAGCAGGCAGAACGTGGCGCGGTTCTTCCAGTCGGCGTGCGAGCGATTGAAGGCGAGCCAGATGCCAACGGCGCTCGAGGGATCAACCGTCTTCGCGCCGGCTTGGTTCAAATAACGGAATTGGCTCGGTGACGCGTCATCGAAGGTGAATACGACGGGCGACATGCCGGCCGGCACATCGATCTCGCCGGCGACAAGCTGCGCGACGGTGATCGGTCGGTATCCGCGCGAATAGAGTAGTTCGAGGTCGCGCCGGAAATGCTCAGCGCTGCGCCCCCACCGGGTGTCTTTCTCGCCACCGACGAGGTGGTACTCAAGAATCGGGATTCGTCCCTGCTCGTGCACGGCGCGTGCGGTCGGTGATTGTGCTGCGGCACTCGCCACCGAGCAGACGGTGGCGAGCAGCGTAAACCATGGCTGTTTCATTGCGCGAAACCTATCGCCCTGCAGCGCAATTTCCTGTCCTGCAGAAGATCTAGCCCAGCAAGCCGAGTCGCGGTCCGGTCTTGAAGCCCGGGAAAAGTGTGTCGAGCTTCGTGGCGCCGAGGTGCCCCGTGGCGATTTCCGAAAACACGGTACGGAAATCCGTGGTGAGTGCGAGATCGCGGCCTTCGAAGAGCTGCTCGGGCGCAAGCCCGGGCCATTTCCCGTAGACCTTCTTTCCTTTCACGCCACCGCCAATCACGAACATCGCGCCGGCGTGGCCATGATCGGTGCCCCCATTTCCATTCTGGCGCGCCATGCGACCGAACTCTGACATCGTGAGCACGACCACGTTCTCCATCTTGTCGCCCATATCCGTCGTGAACGCCGCGATGGACTGCGCGAAATCGTCGAGGCGAGCGGCCAACTGGCCCTGCACACCGCCCTGGTTCACATGCGTGTCCCAGCCGCCGATGTCGGCGAACGCGACCTCGAGACCAACGCCGCTCTTGATCAGCTGTGCGATCTGGCGCAGCCGCTGGCCAAACTGCGACCGCGGATACTCCGCGCCATTGTCCGGCTGGTAGCGCTGCGGGTCGGCCGACTTGAGCATCTTCACGGCGTCGAACATTTCGCGCCCCGATCCATGCACGAGGTCTGGCGAGCCGGTGCGATAGAGCGATTCGAGCCTGGCCGCGGCATCACCGCCGGTTCGCACGGCAAACTGGTCGAGCGCATCCATCGCGACGGTCGGTGAACTGCCTTGCAACGCGCGCGGCGTTTGCGGCGCCATCGCCACGGCACGAAACGGGCTCACCTCGCACTCCGCGCACGTGCCCGACGCCGCGAGATATCGATTGAGCCAGCCGTCCGTCGTGCCTTTCACATCGGGCGTGCCGCTCTCCATGTAATCCTGCGCGTCGAAGTGCGAGCGCGTGTTGCTCGGGCTGCCCGCCGCATGAATCGGTGCGAGCAGACCGCGGTCCCAGAGCGGCTTGAGTGGCGCGAGCGCGGGATGCAATCCAAAAAAGCCATCAAGGTCGAGCGCCGATCGCGCAGCGCTCGTCGGTGCCGGAATCGCGATGGCAGGCCGCAACTGATAGTAGGCGCGCTCGCCGAATGGCACGACCACGTTCAGCGCATCCGCCGCGCCGCGCTGAAAGAGACAAACGAGCACCTTGCCCTTCTGCACCGCCGGGAGTTCCATCCCAAACGTCATTCGGCGCAGAAACGTCGGGCTAAGGCCCATCGTTGCGAGCGCCACCGCGCCCGACTTCACGAAATAGCGACGTTGCATGGTTGTGCTCCTATCTCCGCTGAAACTCAGGCGAGCCGAGCGCGAGTCCTACAACGAGCTGCAATCCACGAATCGCCGGGAGCGGCTGCACTCCGCCGCGTCCGCCGCGACCGCCGCGACCTGCGGCTGGCGGCTGCATCGTCGGATCCGACGGCGGATCACCCATCGGCGGCAAATTCTTGGCGAGCGGATTCTCTCCGCTAATCAGCACGGCGCGCGTTTCAACAGACGCGTCGCCGCCAAGCAGCGCATGAATCACACCATCGGCCTGAAGTTCACGCGTCGCCGTCTGCAGAATGTCCGAATCCTTGAATCCCATCGGGGAGGCGCCGGGCAAGCGCCCGGCCGCAACCGTCATGCCGAAGTTGATGCGATTGAGAATCGCGCCCGTGTTCATCCACTGGTCGCCGGTCTCCGGCCATCCATTGGGCGCCTGATGCCCATAAATGGGCTGGCCAAGCTGTCCAACCATTGCGGCCATGCGCACCGTCGGATCGGGCTGCGCGCCGAGCACGCGCGCGGCGCTCACGACCACCTCGAACGGAGACTTTACCTTGCTCCGATACGCGCGTCGCGCAAAAAACTCTGCGCTCGTGACGATCGTGCGCACGGTCTCGCGAATGTCGCCGTCGGTGCGGGTGAATGTCGCGGCGGCGCGCGCCACCAGTGCTGCGGACGGCGTATCCCTGACGAATCGGCGCGCGAGCTTGAACGCGATGTACTTCGCCGTGGCCGGTTGGCGCGCCACAATGTCGAGCACGTCTTCGCCATCTTCGATGCCGCGGCCGGCGGCGAGCTTGTGTCCGAGCAGCACCTTCTCACCGGCGTCATGCACCTGTGGCACGAAGTTGAAGCCGCCACCCTGCTGTGCGCCGCGAATGGTCCAACCCGTCAGTGCGCGCGCGGCATTAATGACATCCTGCTGCGAATATCCGCCATCGACGCCGAGTGTGTGAAGCTCGAGCAGTTCGCGTCCGTAATTCTCATTGAGTCCGGGCCGCGGACGTTGGGCCATCTGCTGGTCCGGCGCCACGGGCGCCACGGGCGTGCCGAGCGGCGATATCACCCCCCGTCCTCCGGCACCAATCGCACCACGCCCACCGCGTGGGGCCGCGGCGACCGCACGGCCCGCTGCATTCAGTCGTGGTCGCGCGCTGTCGGCCTGACTCTGCCAGTTGTCGAGGTAGAAGAGCATCGCTTCGCTCTTCGCCACCGCGCCCAGCAATGTCCGGAATTTGCCCAGCGCGTTTGGCCGGATTACCCGGTTCTCGTATTCGCCGAGCATGTAGCGTTCACGCGGGCCCTTGGCTTCGTAGACGCTGAAGTGATTGAGCCAGAAGTCGGTGACCACTTCCTGCAACTGTCGCTCGCTCATCAACGCGCGCGCGACGCGGGCACTTTGCACTTCCATGGTCATTTGGCGCAGGCCCTGCTGTGATTCCCGTAGCTTGGCGCTATCAGCGCGCGTCAGGCCGCCGCGCGCCGCTGCCTGGTTCTGCAACTGGCCCGGCGGCAGGTACTTCTGTTCGAGGGCCGCGGGAGTCTGGCCGAGCGTGAGGTAGGCGGACGCGAGGTAACGGTCCGCGGCCGCGTCATCGATGCGTTCCGGATGGAGTTGCTCGTCGATCCAACGGTCCACGCCCGTCGCCCGAAGCTTTTCGGCATCACCGGGCCGCGCGCCAAACGTGAGACGGCTCAGCACCTGAGCCACTTGCTGGTCGGCGGTCTGCTCGCGATCGCCTGACCCCGGCGGCGCCATTTCTGGCGCGGCTGTCACAGACGACCTCGGTCCGCCCGAACAGGCGGCGAGGGCAATGATCGAAACGGCGAGCCATCGAGTGTGCTGCATGTCGGACTCCTTGGTGCGGCGCTGGCGTCGGAGCGGATGGCCGCGCAATTCTCAGACTGCTCCAGTGCTAGGACGTTAACTGCCGCGGGGGCAGAGGCATCGATTCCGGTGTCAGGGAAGTGACGTGCATCACGGGAACAATTCCTCTTGACGCCGTTCCCAGGGTGTGCCATGGTCAGGATACCTGACCTCAGGAGGGTGCCCCATGCGGGAATACAGAAGTGATGCCATCCGAAACGTGGCCGTGGTTGGGCACGGGGCGAGCGGCAAGACCAGCCTGGTCGATGCGCTTGCCTTTGTGTCTGGGTCCTCAAAACGGCACGGCTCGATCAAGGACGGCAACACGCTCACGGACACCGCGCCCGAGGAAATCGAACGGAAGTATTCGATTTCGCTCGGGTGTGCGTTTGCGGAGTGGAATGGCGCGAAAGTGAACCTGATCGACACGCCGGGATTCCTCGACTTCCAGGGCGATGCGGTTGCCGGCCTGAGCGCGGCCGATGGCGCGCTCGTGCTGGTGGGCGGCGCGACAGGCGTCGAAGCGGGTACCGAACGGATGTTCCGCGAAGCCATTGCCCGAAAAGATCCGGTGCTCTTCGCCGTTTCGATGATGGACAAGGATCACGCCGATTTCGACCTCGCGTACCGCACCATCAAGGATCGGCTCACTGCGAAAGTTGTTCCAGTCGAAATCCCGATCGGCGCCGGCGCGGGCCTTTCGGGTGTCATCAATCTCTTCTCGAAGAAAGCCTATGTGCCCACCAAGTCGGGAAAGGCGGGCGAGTACGAAGAGGTGGACGTTCCGGCCGGGGAGCAGGAACGCTTCAGGCGCTATCACCAGGAAATGGTCGAGGCGGTTGCCGCCACCGACGATGCGCTGCTCGAACGTTTCTTCGGGGGTGAGGACCTGCCCGGTGACGAAGAAATGGCCGCGATGAAGGAAGCGATGAAGCGTCAGGATCTCTTCCCGCTCCTCTGTTGTTCGGCCCAGCGCATGATCGGTGTGCGCACCGTGCTCGATTTCCTCGTCGCGCTGATGCCCAACGCCTTCGAAATGGAAGAACTCCACGCCTTCAAGGGGGCCGAAGGGAGCAAGGCGGTGGAGATTCACCCGAACGACGACGCGCCGTTCGCCGCACTCGTGTTCAAGACCACCGCCGAGCCGCACGTTGGAGACGTGAGCTTCTTCCGGACATTCAGCGGAGTTGTCGCGAGCGGCCAGGAGGTCTACAACGCCACGCGCGACGGCGTCGAGAAACTGAATCACCTCGCCGTTGCGCAGGGCAAAGAACGCATCGAAGTGTCATGCCTGCACCCCGGCGACATCGGCTGTGTGGCCAAGCTGCATAACACACACAGCAACGATACGCTCTCCACCAAGGCGCATCCGGTGCGCATGCCGCAGATCGCCTTTCCGGAATCGCTGGTCACCTTCGCCGTGAAAGCCGCTTCGCACAACGACGAGGAAAAACTGCAGCAGGGACTCCATCGCCTTCACGACGAAGACCCGACGCTCGAAATGCACTACACCATCGAGACCCACGAGACGATCCTCGGTGGACTCGGCGAGCGCCATATCGAAGTCGCACTCGCCCGTCTCTCGCGTCAGTTCGGTGTGAAAGCCCAGCTTACGGCGCCGCGGATTCCATATCGTGAGACGTTGACCGCATCAGGCGAGGGCCAAGGGAAGCACAAGAAGCAGAGCGGCGGTCGTGGGCAGTTTGGCGACTGCTGGGTGCGCATCAAACCGGCCAAGCGCGGCGCCGGCTATACCTTCGTCGACTCGATTGTCGGCGGCGCCATCCCGCGGCAGTACATCCCGGCCGTGGATCGCGGTATTCACGAAGCGTCGCTGCGGGGCGTGATCGCCGGCTACCCACTCGTGGACTTTATCGCTGAGTGTCACGACGGGAGCTATCACTCGGTGGACTCGAACGAAGCCTCGTTCAAGATGGCCGGCATCCAGGCTTTCAAGGCGGTTGCGCCGAAATGCCGACCGGTGCTGCTGGAACCGCTCGAGATGGTGGATGTCGTCACGCCGGACGACTACCTCGGCGACGTGATGGGCGACTTGAGCAGTCGTCGTGGCAAGTTGCTCGGCACCGAGCAGGCGACGAACGGCGCGGGGTCAGTCGTGAAGGCGATTGTGCCGCAGGCCGATCTGCACCTCTATGGCACGCGGCTCGCGGGACTTACGCATGGCCGCGGATCGTTTTCACGACAGTTCCACGGCTACGAGCAAATGCCGCGGGAGCACGCAGCGAAAGTCATAGCCGCGCACGAAAAGACGAAGCAGGCGGATGCGGTAGACGAATAGACGGCCGGCGACCGACGGCTGTCTCCCGACTGCCGACTACCGTCTACTCAGACCTTGTGGTAGGTCAGCCGGGCCGTCTCGACACGGTCCGGTGCCACGTAGATCTCGAAGTCGGCGAAGAATCCGGGCGCCTCCTTCTGCAGCGTGCGGAGCATGGCCACGGCGCAGCGGCGGATTTCCATCTCGGCGCCTTCACTCGTGCGCAGTTCCAGCATCGTACGCCAGGCGCGCGCGTTGGCCGTGACGACGATCTTCGTTTCGGTCGAGTTCGGCAGCACACCACGGGCCGCTTCGCGCGCCATCTTGCGACGGTGGACCTTGTCGTCCACCCAGCCGTAGCGCTGCATCAGCTTGTCCACGAGCGCCACGTAGGTCGCCTGCGCCGATTCCATTTGCGCAGTCCACTGCGCAACGAGGGCTTCGTCGCCCTGGATGGCCGGCGGCACAACGAACGCGGCATGTGATTCGTCCACGTAGCGCTGCGAGAGCTGCGAATACGCGAATCCTGCGCGGTGGCGCACCAGTTCATGCGTCAGCGAGCGGCTCACGCCTTCAACGAGCAGTGAATAGTTCGCATGCTCGAGCACCGACCCGTGCCCCTGTTTCTTGATGTTTTCGAGGTATTCGCGCGTCTGGCGGTTGGCCGGGTTCTTCTGGCTCATGTAGCAGAGCCGGCCGGCAAACTCGGCGAGTCGCTCGCCATCAGTGCTTTCGCCCAGCCATTGGACGGGCAGGTGGCCCGGCTCGGCAAACGACGGGCGGGCGAGGACGCTGATGACGGGCTCGGTGTAGAACTGCGGCATTTTGATGGGGGCGAAGAATTCCCCGAAAGATAGTCGCGCGATTTACGTCCGTGCGGCGGCCGGAATAGGCGTGAACGGCCGCCGCTTCACACGCGATACCAACCTGCGCAATAGGGTGTTGCTGCCGACGGCCGCCAGTCCGAACACCAGCAACGAGCGCACTTCACTCCGTGAAATCTTTACCGATCCGCCGGCGCGCAACATCGAACGCGACGCCGAGAGGTCGCGGAGCGTTGCATACGCGTAGAGCAGGGGCAGTACGCAAAAGGCACGAATGGCGACCGCGCGACGCGGGACGAGAAAGAGGTATTCCAGCGCCTCATCCAGATCCGTCCAGGCGAGCTCGATAAACGCCGCGACCACCGCCTTGTTGCCTTCCATGTGGGCCGCGTCGAGCAGCGTGTTATGTCCGCTCCCGTGCTCCGCGAGCGCGCGCGCCGGGATGTAGATCGCGTTCTCGTGCTCGGCGTCCCAGGCGATGTCCTTCAGGATGTTGACCGTCTGCAGCGCCTCGCCGAACTTCTGGCAGCGTTCCCAGAGCGCTTTGTACTCGGCGTCGCCGATGGTCGACTCGTGCTCATGCCAAAGTTCGGTGAGCATGCAGCCCACGGTGCCGGCCACGTAGTAGCAGTACTCGCGGTACTCGGCGAGCGTTTGGATGCGAATGCCATTTGGGTAAAGCGCGACGAACTTCTGCATCCCGGTCACCATCTCCACCACCCAATGCACGACGTGGGCGCGGGTTTGCGTCGGGAGCGAACGGAGCAGCGCACAGACCTGGTTCGTGTTTCGCAGGAGCTCGACATGCGCGCGGTCACCGGCAACGTCCTGTGCGAGCGCGGAAAACGCATCGGCAGCCGCTGCATCGTCGAGCGCGCGGCAAAAGGCGTCGAAGAGGTCGCTTTTTCTCGCGGCGCTCATCGCGCCGTCGTCCTCGATCGTGTCCGCGATGCGGCAGAGGAGATAGGCCGTGCCTACCGCTCGTCCCAGCGTCCCGGGAAGAAAGCGGATCGAAAGCGCAAACGTCCGTGAGACAGACGGAAGAATGCCTCGTGCCCAGCGATCGGCTTCAACCAGCGACGGCTGGTGCGGTTCGCTCACGGCAGGAGTCCATGCCGCGGCGCGTCGCCGTATTCCAGTGTGTCGAGGGCCTGCTCGAGAGACACTTTCGCACGGGCGAGGAGCCGTCGGTACTGCCGGCGCACGAGCACGAACGCGGCGGAAGGCAGCCCGAGCGCCGGAATCAGCGCAAGCGCCGCGGCGATGGCGAGCCCGGCATTCGTCGCCATGTACCAGAGCGGAAGTCCGACGGCGAGTCCTGCCAGTGAAGCAGCGACCGCGGCAGAGGCCCGCTGATTGCGGGTCGTCTTGAAGTTCGCGACGAGCCGCACATGCGTACGCTTTCCGCCCGCCGCCGCAACGACGCCATGCACATCGGTCGCCACCGCGAGCGTGAATGCCCGGCAGCCCACACGCAGGGTGCGACGAATCGAAGAGAGGAAATCCTGTCGCGGCTCCCACGTGAGCTGGTCGGGATATCGGCGCATGACCTGCAGCGATTCAATCTTCTGCATCCAGACATCGAGGCCGCTCAGCACAGTGGCCACGTCGCCCGGAACGGTGCGCGCAGCCTGAACCGTTGCCGACCCGAGCAGCGACAGTCCCGCGCTCGAATCAGGTACTTCTTCGACGCGTGATCGTTCTTCGGCGAGTGCTTCCCGTACATTCTCCGGCGACAACCCCACCTCTTTGGCCAGATCAATCAGCTGCGCTTCCGTCAGCGCACCGCCGTCATCGTCGCCGGCAGCCGATTGCAATTCAGAGGCGCGGCCGAGCACGCGCTCCAGTGCAGAACGTGAGAGTTTGGCTGGGGGCGCGGTGGGAAGATGGTCGGCCATCGTCAGATACCCCCGAACGCCACGGCAATCTGCCGGTCGATGGACGAGATCATGCCATCGGGAAGGACGAACGTAGCCGTGAACTCGGCGGCTACATCCGATCCCGGCTCGCGGCCCGCAGCGCGCAAATAGAACGTCATGTAGCTCCTGGCCACGTCGACGCCGAGTTTGGCGGCGAGAAGCGCGCCGCCGCGCACGAGCGCCGCGGCCTGCAGGCGATCGGCAACGCCAGAGCGTTTTTCGGCCGGGGTCGTGTTGTCTTCGACGGCGGCGGCAGTGAGTGGCCCGACCAGCTCGTGGAGCACGCAATGAATGGCGTCCATCGCGCGCTCGCGCGTTTCCGGAAAACCACAGGTAATGGTGTTGTTCTTCTTGTCGTCGGTGACGGTGCGGCCCTCGCCTTCGAGCACGGTCGAGAGAATGATCTGTCCGTCGCTCTGCTGAATGTGATTCAGGAAGGGTTGCAACTTGGGCCGAATCGTCAGCTGCCAGATGGAATCCACGGCAGCAAGCGCGGCATCGCGTCGTCGCGATTCTGCCACCCACCATTGGTGATGAAATTTCTCGCGCTCTGAACGGAGTGACAATGCGAACTTCCGCGCGAAATCGCGTTCCTCGCGCGTCCGGAAAATCAGCGCGAACTGCGCGAGCGCGGCCGCGCTCATCGGATCCTTTGCGCCGCGCGCGTTGCCGTCGGACTTGATGAACGTCTCAAACGTTCCGTCGAGATCGGCCCAGCTCCCAAATGACAGGGCGATGAATTGTGCCCCGAGCAGGTTCGGGCGGCTCCCGAGTGTGGTGCGCAGCGCGTCCGCGTTGGCGTCGAGGTCGGTGAAGGCGCTTGCCGCATTGCGCGCCACGAGCAGGGCGTCGCGGTAGCCGCGGCGGTACAGCGGCACGAGTGATGAATCAGCCGACACCATGGCGAAGCCGTGAAGCCAGAGATCCACATGTTCACGCGTCTTCACTGGCCAGCGACCGGCCGGGGCAAGTGACGTTCCCTGTGCAGGCAGCAGGCCAACCGCAACCGCGCTCACCATGAGCGCGGCGAAGAGGCGGCGCATCAGGCGGAGCTGGAGCGACCGCATGCCACGCAGAACTTCCATCCCGGCTCAAGTTCAGCGCTGCACGCGCCGCAGCGGTTCACAGAGAGGTCCTGACCGCAATGCGGGCAGAACCGAAGGTCGCGGCCTTGAGGGAGCGGTTGGCCGCAATACTTGCACCCGGCGCGCGAGGTGCGTGGATCGACGCCGCCATCAACCGGCGTCGTTGCGCTCGGGACCGCGCGCGCGCCCTGCGCGGCGGCGCGATCGCCTGGGGAAATCGGACGGGCTACCGGTGCGACTCGTGGTGGTGCCGGCCGGGGCGCGGCGGTGTTGGTTGGCACCGGCCATGCGGGTTCGTTGGCGGCAGCGACGGGTTCGTTCGCGGCCGCGACGGGTTCACGCGGCACGGCAGGTCCGAGGGCGTCGAGCGCTTCGCGGACACGTTCCTGAGCGAGGGTGACGCGCGTGTTCAGGTACGAGCGGTACGCCTGCAAATCCGGGACGGCCGCCTGGAGTTCGTTTTGCAGGTCGTCCTGCATCAACTCGTCAACGAAAAGGAGCCCGCGTTCGCCGGCCAGCAGCCGTGTCAGGGCGTGGGCGTAATCGTCGTTCGTGTCCACGCCGACATCGGCGCGCACCAGCTTGTACGGTACGAACGCCAGCAGCTCGCCGACTTCAAATGCCGCCGCGAGATACTCCGGACGCTGGTCGCGCACCGCGCGCACCAGCCACGCAAAGAGGCGGTCGAGTTCGTCGGGGGCGGTTGGGTTTCCAGTCACGAATGTTCCTCACTTCCAACGTAACACGCCGGCTGCGATCAGCGTGGCGGGTCGGGGAGCGCCGCGTGCGCGCGAAACGTGATGGTGCTGGGAAATGGCGCGGGCGCGGCGTGCTTGGCGCCCTTTTTCCGCACGGCAACATCCCACTCATCGAACGCCGAAGGAATGAGTCCTCCCGACTGCGTCTGCTCCGCCGCCGCACGGGTGGCGAGGTGGTTGGCGTATTCGTTCTGTGCATGCCCGTTGTGGCCCTTCACCCATTCCCAGCGGACGTCGTGTTCGCTGGCGGCGCGAATCGCTGCGGCCCAGAGTGAAAGGTTTTCGATGGCACCGCCCTTTCGCGTCCAGCCACGCTTCGCCCAGCCGTGGACCCACGCGGTCATCCCGTCCACGATGTAGCGCGAATCTGTGGTGAAGACGACTTCGAACGATGCCCCCTTTGCCGCCAGCTGGCTGAGCGACGCACTCACCGAGTTCAGCGCCATGCGGTTGTTCGTCGAGGACGGTTCGCTCAGCCAGATGTCGCGGCGAATGATTTCGTCGGAGCCTGGCCGCCGGTATTCCACGAGCGCGCCGGCGCCGCCGGGATTCTCGCCTTCCTTGCCGTTGCCGAGGCACGACTCGTCGGCGTAGATGGCCACCAGTGCCTTTTCCGCGTCACTCATCGCACGATCTCGATCGCATCGGCCTCATCAATCCAGATGATCACGGGGTCGCCGGTCGTCGGGTGCCGCGCCTCGATGGCCTCGCGCCGGTTTCGGAGCACGAGGCGCATCGGAATTACCATGATATCCTGGTGACGATGCGAGATGGAAATGCGGCGGCCGTCGCGGATCGCATCTTCGAGCGCATCATATTGCTTCACGGTGAGC
>Ga0114969_10000989_pt1 | contig 24141 bp, 20 predicted proteins | sample M_130807_MF_Meta_FD_87316 | JGI IMG/M metagenome (GOLD analysis project Ga0114969, IMG submission 87316) | Freshwater microbial communities from Lake Montjoie, Canada to study carbon cycling - M_130807_MF_MetaG | ecosystem: Environmental > Aquatic > Freshwater > Lake | place: Lake Montjoie...
ACAACCCATAGGGCCGTCATCCTGCACGCGGCATGGCTGGATCAGGCTTGCGCCCATTGTCCAATATTCCTTACTGCTGCCTCCCGTAGGAGTCTGGTCCGTGTCTCAGTACCAGTGTGGGGGATCATCCTCTCAGACCCCCTATCGATCGTAGCCTTGGTGAGCCGTTACCTCACCAACTAGCTAATCGAACGCATGCCCATCTTTGTCCCCCGGAGGTTTGGTATTAATGTAATGCTACATCAATACGTTATGCGGTATTAATCTTCCTTTCGGAAGGCTATCCCCCAGACAAAGGTAGGTTGCATACGCGTTACGCACCCGTGCGCTACTCTCATTCAGATATTGCTACCCAAAATCCCGTTCAACTTGCATGTATTAGGCCTGCCGCTAGCGTTAATCCTGAGCCAGGATCAAACTCTCCATTGTAAAATTAATTTTTATCTGCCGAAGCAGATATCTTGTGCTCAGATTATCTAACATCTTAATTTAATTAAGATGGCTTATTATTTCCTACCAATCCTTCAAAGAACGTTTAACAACTAACGCTTACTCCGCGTCTTTATATTTTAATGTTGTAATAATCTGTTTAGAACAATTTCCCGTTGTTATTATTGGGGGTGCAAAAGTACAAACTCTTTTTCAACCTACCAAATATATTTGCAACTATTTTAAGAACTTTTTCACTATGTGTTGCAGATATTCTTGAACGGGAGGGCAAAATTAGTACGACTTTTCGCATTGTCAAACATTTATCAAAGAAATATTGAAAAATAATGTTAATGTATTGATATTCTAGATGCTAAGTTTTAATCATGGTCACCTTGACAACCATTTATTGCCCAAACATCTACTATTTTGATCATTTATACCCCTTTTATAATTCAGATATTCATTCTAAAACGTCGAAAATTTCCCAATTCCTAACAACAAATGTCAAGAAAGTTTATCTAAAAAAGCTCTGATTAGTCGATTTCAACGCCTTTTCTTAGGCCTAAACTTGATTTAAAATTTTTAAAACTCCAAAAGCTCTTTTATAATGTCATTCATAAACCTTCTTATGCCTTGCCTTTTTGAGTGAACTCCCTTAAGAATTTATCATAATCAACGATAAATGAACCTAAATTATATGTTGTGAGCAATATTTCATCTCAAAAAATTCAGTTAGTATCAAACTGACCTCTAATTTAGAGCCCTGTTCTATTAAGTACTATAAATATGAATACAATTCTTGAAGTTAAAGAGGTAAATAAGGCTTATGCAAATCATATAGCCCTTAAAAATGTAAGTATTGACATTCCTGATGGAGCAGTATATGGACTACTAGGGCCAAATGGTGCGGGAAAAACTTCACTGATTCGCATTATCAATCAGATTACTGGTCCTGATTCTGGAGAAATTCTCTTTAATGGTAGTCGCTTACATAGTGATCATACCAAAGAAATTGGGTATTTGCCAGAAGAAAGAGGATTATACAAGAAAATGGAAGTTGGAGAACAAGCTTTATATCTAGCAAGATTAAAAGGATTAAGTCGCCCAGATGCTATTAAAAGATTAAAATACTTATTCGAGAAATTTGAAATAAAAGATTGGTGGAACAAGAAAGTTGAAGAACTAAGCAAGGGAATGCAACAAAAAGTACAATTTATTGTCACAATTGTTCATCAACCTAAGCTACTTATTTTAGATGAACCTTTTACTGGTTTTGATCCAATAAATGCGAACCTAATAAAAGATGAATTATTAGATCAAAAGAAAAATGGTGTTTCTGTAATTTTATCCACTCACCGAATGGAGTCTGTTGAAGAGTTATGCACTCATATCGCTTTAATTCATAAATCGGAGAAGTTACTTGAAGGAGAAATAACTAATATTAGAAAATCATATCGCTCAAATACCTTTGAAGTTGATTACGAGGGAAATAGCATTTCGTTAGCGAATAGCTTATGGGGTAATTTTGAACTTATTGAAAACGGTCCTCACGGAGAATTTAATAAAGCTAAAGTTAAATTTCTTGAAAATATGTCGACTAATGACTTTTTACAATCATTAATAAATAATGTAAAAGTTATAGGCTTCAAAGAGGTAATCCCAAGCATGAGTGATATTTTCATAAAAACTGTAAGTCCTACTATAGCACAATAAATATTATGAATAAAATACTCCTAATTATACAACGCGAATACCTAACTAGGGTGAAAAAGAAGTCATTTATTATTATGACTCTTTTAGGCCCAATTTTAATGGCAATCGTTTTTCTGGCTCCAGTATTAATATCTAAATATTCAGAAGATGAAGCATATAATATAAGGATTATAGATCAAGCACCTAGAATTTTTACAACTATTCTTCCAGCTTCCAAAACTGTAAAATTTATTAATGATACTGTAAATTTAGCTACAGCAAAAAAATTATTTAATGGAGAAAAGGATTATGGGATCTTATATCTTCCAGCAGATATAATTAGAAATCCAAACGGTGCAGTTCTTTTTACTAAGAAGCAAGCAAACATTAAAGTTACTCAATATATACAAGATGTACTAAAAGAGAATATAGAAACTGCTAAATTAAAATATGAGGGAATAAGTGCAAAAACCTTGGAGTCAATAAAAACAGAGATCGATTTGAAAACAATGACCCTTAAAGGTGAACAAAATGACTCTTCTCTTAATACTATTGTCGGTTTCATAGCAGGTATTATGATTTATATGTTTATCTTTTTATATGGTGTCCAAGTTATGCGAGGCGTAATTGAAGAGAAAACAAATAGAATTGTTGAAGTTATTATCTCCTCGGTAAAGCCGTTTCAATTAATGATGGGGAAAATTCTTGGAATTGCATTAGTTGGATTTACTCAATTTCTCTTATGGATCGTTCTAACTTTTACGATATCATCAGTCGTAAGTAATTTCATTATTAATAAAAAAAGTGATGAAATGTCGGTAGTTAAAACAATTCAAAGTGTGAGTGCGAGTAACGATCAATCAGTCGATAATTCTCAAAGTGATTCAAAAGACCTTATGAAAATTATGGGCAATTTATCGTCGATTAATTTCCCACTTATTATTGGATGTTTTATATTTTACTTTTTGGGTGGGTATCTTTTATATAGTGCCCTATTTGCTGCAATTGGAGCGGCTGTCGATAATGAAACAGAAACTCAACAGTTTATGTTACCAGTTACAATTCCTTTAATTCTCTCATTTATTATCGCTCAATCGGTGGTAACAAACCCCGATAGTCAAATTGGTTTTTGGTTTTCAATAATTCCCTTTACTTCTCCTGTAGTTATGATGGTAAGAATCCCTTTTGGCGTGCCTTTTTGGCAAATTGCTCTTTCTATGGCATTATTAGTTATCGGTTTCTTAGGAACAACATGGCTTGCAGGGAGAATTTATAAAACTGGAATTTTACTTTATGGTAAAAAAATAAATTACAGAGAAATTTCTAAGTGGCTATTTTACAAGGACTAAACTGCCAATTATGTTAATAGCAATAATTGATTGTGGTACCAATACTTTTAATCTGCTAATTGCGGAAACGCGACCTGACAAAATCAAGTTTCGCTTTCGTACTAAGCGATCCGTTAAATTAGGTTCAGGAGGAATAACCAATAGAATTATTGCTAAGGAACCAATTGAGCGAGCAATAAATGCTTTGGATGACTTCAAATCTATTATTGAAAAATTTGAAGTTAGCATAATAAAGGTTGTAGGTACGGCTGCGATTCGAGATGCAAAAAACAGAGATTCCTTTATTAATGAAGTAAAACAAAAAACTGGATTCGAAATTCAATTAATTTCAGGAAATCAAGAGGCTAAATTAATCTACCAAGGTGTGATGAAGGCTATGGATATTGGTAGAGAAACCTCCTTGATTTTAGATATTGGTGGTGGAAGTGTTGAGTTTATTATTTGTAACAATGAAAAGATTTTCTGGAAAAAAAGTTATCGGCTTGGAGGAGCAAGACTTATAGAAATAATAAATCCTTCTGATCCTATAAAAAAATTGGAAGTGAATAAATTAAATTTTTATTTGAGTGAAAACTTAAGCTCATTTATTGATGCTATTAAATTATATAATCCCAAAAAACTTATTGGATCAAGCGGTTCTTTTGACACATTAGCTGCACTGATATTAAGTAAAAGCAATAATCATCATTTAATTAGAAATAAAACTCATTACCAATTTATATTATCTGAATATAAAAGCCTTCATCTTGAGTTAATAAATTCCACTTATTTAGAACGAATAAAGATGAAAGGAATGCTTAGAATGAGAGCAGACATGATTGTTGTAGCGTCCCTATTACTTACATTTGTACTCACAAAATCTAGAGTTCGAAATCTTCATTTATCAACATATGCTCTTAAAGAAGGATTACTAGCACAATTAGAAGATGAATTCGCAAAATTTAAATTAACAAAATAATTTTATGGCAAAAATTCTCATTATTGATGATGAAAAAAGCATTCGAAATACATTAAAAGAAATTCTTGAATACGAAGGTCATGTTGTAAATGATGCACCAGACGGTATTGAAGGATTGGCACTAGCTTTTGCAGAAAAATTCGATATTATCCTTTGTGATATTAAGATGGCAAAGATGGATGGGATTGAAGTATTAGAAAAAATACTTGAAAAAAATCCTGATATCCCTGTAATAATGATTTCAGGACATGGTACTATTGAAACTGCTGTAGAAGCAATAAAAAAGGGTGCGTATGATTTTATTTCAAAACCACTTGACTTAAATAGAATGCTAATTACATTGCGAAATGCAATGGAGAAAACGAATCTTGTTCATGAAACAAAATCTTTAAAACGTAAAATTAACCGAACAACGGATATGATTGGTGGATCTGAACCGATCAGAAAAATTAAAGATATGATCAGCCGAGTAGCTACAACAGATGCTCGTGTTTTAATTACAGGTGAAAACGGTACTGGGAAAGAACTCGTTGCTCGGTGGATTCACGAACAAAGTAATCGTAATATGCTTCCGTTAGTGGAAGTTAATTGTGCCGCAATTCCTTCAGAATTGATAGAAAGCGAACTATTTGGACATGAAAAAGGTGCTTTTACATCTGCAATAAAACAGCGAATTGGGAAATTTGAGCAGGCGAATGGAGGAACTTTATTTCTTGATGAAATTGGCGATATGAGTTTATCTGCGCAAGCAAAAGTTTTAAGAGCATTGCAGGAAAATAAAATAACACGTGTTGGTGGAGAAAAAGAGATTACAGTTAATGTTAGAATTATTGCAGCCACAAATAAAGATTTAAAAAAAGAAATTGAACAGAATAGTTTTCGTGAAGATTTATACCATCGATTAAGCGTAATATTGATACAAGTACCTTCTTTAAATGAAAGGAAGGATGATATTCCACTAATTGCAAATCATTTTTCGCAACAGATATGTAATGAATATAACATTCCATTAAAAAAGTTTTCTGAAGATGCATTTGATGAATTAAAAAAAAATAATTGGACTGGCAATATCAGAGAACTAAGAAATGTTGTGGAGCGCCTAATAATACTTTGTGACCAAACAATTACAGCTACTGACGTCCAAAATTTTGCCACTAAAACACCTTCTTAATAATTAAGCATCTTATTTTCAAAAAAGCCATGAATCAGTACTAATTCATGGCTTTTTTGAAAATATAATTGATCACTTTTTAGTGCCCTTTATGACCATCTTTCGAACAACATGGTTTCAACCTTTTATATGCTTTAGGATCAGCGGGAATCGAATCAGCATCATAACCTATTATCGTAATAGATTTGCGCAATTTGTCGGGATCAGTTTTAATTGAATTGTAAACTACAGTAACAATTTTACTATCAGTATCTAAATATGCAGACTTAACCCCCTTTTCAAAATTCAATTGTTTCTCTATTGCAGCTTTACAATCACCACATTGCGCGGAGGTTTGTATTTTTATGGTATCTGATTGAGCCATAACATTAAATGAGATTAATGTTAACAGGATGATTACTATATTATTTTTCATTTTATTATTTATTTTAATGATAAACGAATTCCAATGTAAAATTTCCTTCCCATTATTGGGCCCCAAATATTTGAAGCATCAAAACTACTACTAAAAGGATCATTTGCTGAAATGATAGGATTATGTTGTGTGAAGTTTAATAGGTTTTCACCACCTAAATAAATGTCCCATTTTTTAAATACTCTAGTCACTTGAGCTTGAAGCATGAAATAATCGGGAGAATATTTTAATTGATCTTCATGATGTGAATCAGTGCTAGTTGCTGGCAGAGGTTTTTTTCCATCCCACTGTATGGTGGCGTCAAAGATCCAAAATTCTTTATGTGTTTTGTATGAAATATTTAACAATACTTTATCCCTTGCCAACAAAGGCTTTGATTGATTGGGGAGAGTTAACAAATCAGTATGCACATCATCAATTTTATATGCAAGTTTTAAATCTAAACGATCAATAAGTTCATAAGTAAGAGTTGTTTGAAAACTATTCGCATAAGAATTACCTGAAAGATTGTAATATAAAACCGCGTCTGATCTTGAATACTGATCAATGATTAATTGATGCTTAAATTCTGTTCTATAAAGATCGATTGCAAGACTACCTTCATGTCTGTTTAATTTAAACCGCGAGGTAATGTTTGCACCTGCATTCCAAGCATCTTCCAGTTGAGATTTTTCAATAACAAGTAGTTTTTTGGAACTTACCATAACACCTATATTATCGGCAAACGGATTTGGAGATCGGTAACCTCTTCCACCTGACAATCGAATAATTAATTCTGGTGATACATTATATTTTAGATGTAATCTTGGAGTAAATAACCATCCATATAAATTGTGATAATCAATTCGTGAGCCGATAATAAAACCAAACTTTTTTGAATCACCACCATAAGTATATTCTCCAAATGCTCCAGGTACAGATTCAATTCTATTAAAAGCCGAATCATTATAACTTTCCGCATATTGATCCCACTTAAAATCAGCACCAAGTTTTATATGATGATCAGTTGTATTAATAATATTGATATAACTATAATTAAAATAAGTTGATTTTTGTGTGCCTGAATATTTTTTTAAACCAAAAAATGCATCTTGATCATGGTAGGTAAAAGAGGTTTGCAATCCCATTGATTTAAATGGGGTTTTAGGGTAAATTAAACCAGTTTTAGTATACAACTCCGCTCTCTTAGTAACCATCCCAAAACCATATGAATTTATTGTCCCCTTATCAGTATCCTTATTAAAGTTTATTTGCCCTCCTATTCGGTCTTCATAGATTGTTTTAAGTCCAATTTGTCCTTCCAACTTTTTACCATCATTATAAAACAAACGATTGTAAACATTGATTTGCTTTGTTAAAGGCTGATCGAGAAAACCATCTTCATTATGATCCGATTTTTTACCAATATAATCAGCATGAGTTAACAGCATATATTTCCATCTTTTGCTTAAGGAGATATTGTTAATATTATTAAACTCCATTCTACCTTGATTATCGAAAAACAGATTTATATAAAACGGATCGGTTTTTTCAGGCTTTTTAAATTCAACATTTAATTGACCAGTGATCGCTTCGTATCCATTTGCTACGGATCCAGCTCCTTTACTTATTTGAATCGACGACATCCAAGGTCCAGGCACATATCCTAATCCATATGGTATTGCCAACCCTCTAAGCGTGGGTATGTTTTCTGCCAAAATTTGGGTATATATGCCTGACAAGCCAAGCAATTGAATTTCCTTTGAGCCAGTCACTGCATCATTATAACTTACATTTACTGAAGGATTTGTTTCAAAACTTTCCGACAAATTACAGCAAGCTGCTTTGAGCAGTTCACCCTCAGTTATCAACTCCGAATTAATCGGCTTTAATGTTGAAACTACTGTTGTTTGCCTTCTACCTTTTATCTCAACAGGTTTTAACTCTTGAGATTTCAATTCAATTTTAAGTTTTTTTAATGTATCTAAAACTTCAACTGTATCAGAATAAAATCCAACATACCTAATAATTAATTTAAGGGGGAGTGGCTTTTTCACAGCTAAGTAAAAGTTGCCATTTTCATCCGTTGAAGTACCTGTTTCTGTGTTTTCCCAAAATATGCTTGCAAATGGCAAGGGATATTTTTTTCCGTTCACTTCAGTACCATTTACATTTCCTGATATGTGAACTTCTTGTGCTTTTACAACAAACACTTGTAATAAAAATAATATTATCCAATAGGATTTTTTTATTGATTTCATTATTTATTTTTCTAAAATAAAAGAAGAATTAAAAAATATTCTGCATGATATAACCACGCAGAGAGCAAGGAAATAATTTCTGCTAAATTAAAAAAACGCAATGAGCAATATAAATTTCGTTTCTATCACCCTCAATAAAAATATCAACTGGTTTTACTTTATCTGCTTTAATTAAAATTGAGACTAATCCATCTAGTTTTAGGAGCATAATTCTCTTTAAAAGAACTTGATTAAAATACAAACTATGATTTACTTTAATAGGCTGATAAAGAGGGAAGTTAAAATATGCATTAATCGTGGAACAGCAAGACTTTTTTGAAACGGCGAAACTATTTTGCTGCCCCCCGCCCTTTTTAAAAGTACAATTTTCACTCTTTAATGTTGAATTACGACAGCAACAGTCATTTGAGCTTTTATTTGTTAAATTATTTGGTGAATGTGCTATTAAATTCTCTTTTTTAACGCATAAATGAACCGTATAAATAGACCCTTTTGCCCCAGCTAAGAGGAAAACCATGAGAAGTATGGACAACAATTTAGTTAAAGAAAATTTCATTATCAACAAAGATACGGTTATTATAAAAGTATTATTAGCAATTATTCTAACATTCTCATTTTGTATTAGGATATAAAACGAATGAATTACTATTTTTACACTTTAAATAAAAAATTGTTCCTTAATATGAGCCTAATAGCAGATATTCATGCACGTGAAATTTTAGATTCTCGTGGAAATCCAACTGTAGAGGTAGAAGTAATCACTCAAGATGGAATTTTAGGAAGAGCAGCTGTTCCTTCAGGAGCATCTACGGGGAAACACGAAGCAGTTGAAATCCGTGATAACGATAAAAACCGCTATTTAGGAAAGGGCGTGACAAAAGCAATACACAACGTTAATACCGCTATAGCAGAAGAATTAAGAGGAATGCCAATTCAGGATCAGCTTGCACTTGATCAAGCCATGATTGCATTAGACGGATCAGAAAACAAATCAAACTTAGGTGCGAATGCAATTCTTGGGGTTTCACTGGCATGTGCTAAAGCAGCAGCAGCAGGATCAGGAATGTCTCTTTTTAAATATGTTGGAGGGGTAAATGCGCATTTATTGCCGTTGCCAATGATGAATATCCTAAACGGAGGTTCACACGCAGACAATCGTATCGATTTTCAAGAATTTATGATTATGCCTGCGGGAGCTACGAGTTTTTCTGAATCTTTAAGAATGGGAACAGAAGTTTTCCATACACTAAAAAAAGTATTGAAAGATAAAGGACTAAGTACCAATGTAGGTGATGAAGGCGGTTTTGCTCCTAACCTTCATTCTAATGAAGATGCGATTCAATGTGTAATTCAAGCAATAGAACAAGCTGGTTATAAGCCAGGTCATGATATATGGATTGCAATTGACGCTGCGAGTACAGAATTTTACGATGAAGAAAGTGGAATGTACATTTTCAAAAAATCAACTGGCGACAAACTAACTTCTTCTCAAATGGTGACCTTTTGGAAGGACTGGTGCTCTAAATATCCTATTATTTCAATTGAAGATGGATTAGCTGAAGATGATTGGAAAGGTTGGGCTGATTTAACTGCTACCTTAGGAGATAAAGTACAAATTGTTGGGGATGATCTTTTTGTAACCAATGTTAAAAGGCTTTCAAGAGGAATCAAAGAGAAATCAGCTAATTCCATCCTAGTTAAAGTTAATCAAATTGGTACTTTAAGTGAAACTATTGCTGCTGTATCAATGGCTCAACAAAATTCATTTACAGCAGTGATGAGTCATCGTTCAGGCGAAACTGAAGACTCGACAATTGCTGATTTAGCAGTAGCTTTGAATACAGGTCAGATTAAAACTGGTTCTGCTTCAAGGTCTGACAGGATTGCAAAATACAACCAGCTACTTAGAATTGAAGAAGAATTAGGTAGTAGTGCAGGCTTTAATGGATTAAATTTTAAGTATATTTAAATAGTAATTGATTTTTTTAGAATGGGAAAAGATACAAATCAACCGTCTGAAGATGAGTTGAATGATTCTTACGATGATGAAATTGAAGATGAAGGGCATTTAATTGAAGAACATTTAGATGAATCCTCTTCTAATCATAGTAAACGTAAAAAAAAGAGAATAAAAATCCGTAAACGAGTACGGATAAAGCGTAAAACAAACCCTAAAAAGAAGGCACGCAGTGTTCTTACTAGTGTTGCTTGGGTTCTAATTATTGCAGCCTTTATAATAACTTTAATCATGTTAGTTCTCCAACTAGATCTATCATCTAAGCACAAACGAACTAGAAGTGTCTTTAATTTACCATCATCAAAACAATTAATAGAATTTACACTACAAGCATAGAAACATTCTTGTAGTGTTATGTACATTTTACTACCTTCGAACCTTGATAATTTAGAATAAGTATTGACCATAAAATGGATCGTTTAAAAGAAAAATTCGCGGCAAAAGCCCTTCCCCTAGCAGATGAAATAAAAACCATGGTAAAAGAGCATGGCAACTTAGTATTAGGTAGCTATACTATTGAACAGGTTTATCAAGGAATGAAAGGAATGATTGGCATGGTAACAGAAACATCTAAACTTGATCCTGAAGAAGGAATTCGTTTTAGAGGCTATTCTATTCCAGAGCTAAGAGAAAAACTTCCGAGAGGTAGTGGGGGCGAAAATTTACCTGAAGGTTTATTTTATTTATTATTAACAGGTGAACTTCCAAGCGAAGATGATGCTCGTGAAGTAAGTAACGCTTGGGCAAGAAGAAGTCAGGTTCCTAAACATGTATTTGACATGTTAGACACATTACCAAAACATACTCACCCAATGACTCAATTCAGTCTTGCTATTCTTGCAATGCAAACTGAAAGTAATTTTGCCGCTGCCTATAGAAAAGGAATTAGCAAAAAACAATATTGGGATCCGATGTACGAAGATATCATGAATGTGATTGCTCGTTTACCTCGCATTGCCTCTTACATTTATCGTCGTACTTACAAAGACAGTGTACATATTGAACCAGATCCAAAATTAGATTGGGGAGCAAATTTTGCACACATGTTAGGATTTGATGATGATGGCATGAAAGCATTAATGCGTTTATATTTAATGATCCATGTTGATCATGAAGGTGGAAACGTATCTGCTCATACAACACATCTTGTTGGATCTGCACTTGGTGATGCTTATTATTCACTTGCTTCTGGAATGAATGGATTAGCCGGTCCTTTACATGGATTAGCAAACCAAGAAGTTGTTCGATGGATTTATGATTTACGCGAACATTACAAAGGTGCAATGCCATCTAAAGAACAAATTAAAGAATACGTTGAGAAAACGTTAGCTGAAGGCCGTGTGGTACCTGGTTACGGACATGCAGTATTACGCAAAACCGATCCACGTTATATTGCACAGATGGAATTTGCTCAAACACATTTAGCAGATGATGAACTTTTCAAAATTGTTCAAATGCTATATGAAGTTGTTCCAGAAATTTTAAAATCAACTGGCAAGATTAAAAATCCTTGGCCAAATGTTGATGCTCACTCAGGAGTATTATTGATACATTACGGATTAACGGAATATGATTTTTATACTGTTTTGTTTGGTGTATCAAGAGCGATCGGTGTACTTACAAGTTTACTTTGGGATCGTGCATTAGGTTCGCCAATTGAGCGTCCGGGATCTGTAACTACAGAATGGATGAAGCAACAGATAGAAAAATCAAAAGCTGCAACGGTTTAAGTTAATTAGGAATTAAACAAAAAAGCTCGGAAGAATAAATTCTTCCGAGCTTTTTTGTTTTTTTAATTGCACTTATCTATTGAACGAAAGTTACTATGGTTGATAAGATTTTAAATTAATATCTAAAAATGTTTTCCAGTCTTCGATTAAATTCCACTCCTTTGGAGGGGTTAGGGGAGGTCAAAATAAATTACGAATTACGATGCGATCAATTGTTTTCCTCTCATAATTGCATTGGATAATCCGTCAGGGTTTTTACCGCCGGCAGTGGCGTAGAAAGGTTGTCCTCCTCCCCCACCTTGAATTTCTTTTGCTAGTGTGCGAATAATTGTTGTTGCATTTAATCCTTTATCGGCAACTAAATTTTCTGATATAATTAAAGATAAATGTGGTTTGCCTTCGTTATTTGAACCAAGTAAAAGAAATAAATTATCAATTTGATTTTTTATCTCGAATGAAATATTCTTTATGGATTCAGCAGGAAGATTTACTTCTTCAATAATGGTATTGATGCCGTTTAAAGATTGTACTTTTTTAAATAATTCTGCTTTTATTAATTGCGCCTTTTCGTGATTAAAAACATTGAGTTGTTCACGCAATTTTGCATTTTCGTCAATCACACTTTCAATTCCCTTTACAATGTCGGCAGGATTTTTTAAGAGTTCTTTTATTTTATCTAAATATAACAACTGTTCAACTAAAAACGCTTCTGCATGGTCAGCTGTTGTTGCTTCTACACGACGAACACCTGCTGCAACTGCACTTTCTGCAAGCACTTTAAAATAACCAATCTCTCCTGTTGCTTTTATATGTGTTCCACCACAAAGTTCAACTGAATAATTTTTATCGAATGTTATTACACGAACGAAGTCGCCATATTTTTCACCAAAGAGTGCTGTTGCTCCTTCTGCTTTAGCTTGAGCAATTGGAATATTACGTTGTTCGTTTAATGGAATATTTTCACGCACCTTACGATTTACAATATGTTCAATCTTTTTCAGCTCTTCATCAGTAATTTTTGCAAAATGTGAAAAATCGAATCGTGTATGCTCATCATTTACTAATGAACCTTTTTGTGCAACATGATTTCCTAAAACATCTTTTAATGCTGCATGCAATAAATGGGTTGCACTATGATTTTTAGAAATAGATGATCGTCGAGTGCAATCAACTTTTGCATGAAATAAAACATCTAAATCAGAAGGCAATTCGTCAGCAAAATGAATAATTAAATTGTTTTCTTTTTGTGTATCAGTAATGCGAAGTTGTTTGCCATTGTATTCTAAAATCCCGGTATCACCCACCTGTCCGCCACTCTCTGCATAGAAAGGAGTTTTGCTTAGCACGAGTTGATATTGTTCTTTATTAACCTTCTTTACCTTACGATATTTGATCAAAGTTGCCTCTGCTTCTAGTGTATCATAGCCAACAAATTCTACTTCATCATCATCATTTACTTGCACCCAATCATCAGTGCTTACGGCTGTTGCTTTACGTGAACGATTTTTTTGCTCTGTCATGCATGCATGAAAACCATCCATATCAACTTCCTTCCCACTTTCACGAGCCATCAATTGTGTAAGATCAATTGGGAAGCCGTAAGTATCGTATAATTCAAATGCAAAATCTCCAGCGATAGTATTTTCTTTCCATGCTTCAAACTTTTTAATACCTGTATCTAATGTTCGTAAAAAAGATATTTCTTCTTCTTGAATTACTCTTGCAACAAAATCTTCTTGTGCTTTTAATTCGGTAAATACATCTTTAAATTGTTCTGAAATTAAAGCAACTAATTTATAGAGAAATGGTTCTTTGATATTCAAAAATGTAAATGCGTAACGCACAGCACGACGAAGTATTCTACGAATTACATAACCTGCTTTATTGTTTGATGGAAGTTGGCCATCTGCAATCGTAAATGAAATTGCACGAATATGATCTGCCAAAACACGCATTGCGATATCTGTTTTTTCATTCGTTCCATATTTTATTCCTGAAGCCTTTTCAATAAATTGAATTGTTGGCTGAAAAACATCTGTATCATAATTTGATTTATGTTGTTGTATCGCTACGCACAAGCGTTCGAAGCCCATACCGGTATCCACATGTCGCGCAGGAAGTGATTCGAGACTGCTATCTGCCTTACGGTTAAATTCCATGAATACGTTATTCCAGATTTCAATTACTTGAGGATCGCTCATATTCACTAATGTCGCACCATCTACTTTTTTGCGGTCGGCATCGGTACGTAAGTCAAAATGGATTTCTGAACAAGGACCGCACGGTCCCATATCGCCCATTTCCCAAAAATTATCCTTTTTATTACCCATCAAGATACGATCTTCAGCAATTAATGCCTTCCAGCAATCGTATGCCTCTTTATCAAAAGCCAAATTTTCCTTTGGGTCACCTTCAAATACTGTAACATACAAACGATCCTTTGGCAGTTTATAAACTTCCGTTAATAATTCCCAAGCCCAAGCAATTGCTTCCTTCTTAAAATAGTCACCAAACGACCAATTTCCGAGCATTTCGAACATCGTATGATGGTAAGTATCAACTCCAACTTCCTCAAGATCATTATGTTTTCCAGAAACACGTAGGCACTTTTGGGTATTTGCTACACGGGTTGCAAATGGCTGAATATTACCTAAAATAATATCTTTAAACTGATTCATCCCTGCATTGGTAAACATTAAAGTTGGGTCGTTTTTAACAACAATTGGTGCAGAATGAACGATGGTATGTCCTTTAGATTTAAAGAAATCGAGGAATGCCTGACGGATGGCTGAGGAACTCGTAGTATTCATTAGGGTTAAGTAGCTTAATTCTTCTATTTTTGTAGGGACTGCAAAGTTAGAAAATCATTAATGCCAAAGGCCAAATACTACTTCAATACTGACTCGTTAAAATACGAACGAGTGATTATCAGTTTCAAAAAGCGATTTTTGAGGGTGATAGGCTGGCTAGCTTCTGCCTTAGTTTTTGGATCAATAGTATTGCTATTCGCTTATTCATTTTTAGATTCGCCTAAGGAGAAGCAATTACGTAGGGAATTAAACGAAATGAATTTACAGTATGAATTGATTCAACAAAGAATGCAATTAGCATCTTCGGTACTTACTGATTTACAACAAAAAGACGATCAGATTTACCGAGTAATTTTTGAAGCAGAACCAATTCCTGCAACAGTACGTGAAGCTGGATATGGTGGAGTTAATCGTTATAAAGCATTAGAAGGATTTGACAATTCGGATTTAATGACGAACACTTCTAAAAAGTTAGACAAATTATACCGTCAACTTTATATACAAAGTAAATCTTATGATGAAGTTTTTCAATTAGTAAAAAAGAAGAGTGAATTACTTGCATCGATACCAGGCATACAACCTGTATCCAATAAAACATTAAATCATATTGCATCAGGGTTTGGCTATCGTGTTCATCCAATATACAAAACGGTTATTATGCATGATGGAATTGATTTTTCTGCTTCAATAGGTACTGAGATTTATGCAACTGGAAATGCTGTGGTTACAAAAGTTGAGTATAACGGCCGAGGGTATGGCAATAACATTGTATTGAATCATGGATTCGGCTATGAAACATTATATGGACACATGAGCAGATTTAATGTTCGACCTGGCCAAAGTGTTAAAAGAGGTGATATTATTGGTTATGTAGGAAACACGGGTTCATCAACAGGCCCTCACGTTCATTATGAAGTAATTAAAAATGGACAAAAGATTGATCCGATTAATTTCTTCTTTAATGATCTTAGTGCAGAAGAATACGACAAAGTTAGAGCCATCGCTTCACAACAAAATCAATCATTTGACTAGGTATTTTATTAACTTTATTTGTTGATGATTAAAAAAAATGATATGTGTCCATTAATTGATTTTGATAAGGAACAAGAAAAACTTTATTACAGTATTGGCGAAGTAGCTGATATATTTAAAGTAAATACCTCCTTAATACGGTTTTGGGAAAATGAATTTGAAATTTTACATCCCAAAAAAAATAAAAAAGGAAATCGATTATTCACATCTGAAGACCTTTCAAATCTAAAATTGATATTTCACTTAGTTAAAGAGAGAGGTTATACATTAGACGGGGCAAAGAAAAAATTAAAAGATAACAAAGGCGATTTAGAGCAACAAGTAGAAATTAGATCATCATTATTAAAAATCAGAAGTTATCTTGAGGAGCTAAAAGACAAATTATAGTTTTACTGTTTATCGTTTTTAACACGAAAAGAAAATGTTTTGTGAACGATAAAACTCAATACTCCAATTGACAAGGCAGAAGCAGCTCGAGCCATAGTAGGATACCATTCGAGTTGCCTTATTAAGAAACTCATCATTAAATAATTCAATCCAAGAATAACGATAGCTACTAAAACATAGCGAAATAATTGTTTATGTGTTTCTAGATCTGACTCTTTGAAAACCATAAATTTGGTGATTAGAAAATTAGTAGATAATCCACAGGTATAAGATAAAATTAAAGATGCAGTAGCTGCAGAAACTGTCATCTTATCAAAAAGGTTAATATCTAATTTTTGATAAATGTAATTGTAAGCCAAAAAATAAACAGTAACATCTACCCAAGTTGCAATTCCTGCCGAAATGAAATATCGAAAAACTTTTGAATCGATAAGTGCTTTTATGGTCATAGAATTGTTCTTAAAATTACATTTTACTTTTTAATAAACTACAAATTGGCCTTATAAATATTTTTCTTTAATCAAATAATTTTTCACATAATCAGCAACTCCATCTTCCAAACTAGTGAACGATTTTTTATAACCTGCATCAATTAATTTAGTCATATTGGCTTCTGTAAAATATTGATATTTATCTCGTATATCCTCAGGCATATCTATAAAATCAATTTGTATAGTGGCATTCATTGCATTAAAAGTAGATACAGCAAGATCATAAAATGACCGTGCGGTTCCCGTTCCTAAATTATATATTCCTGACTTAATTTTATGCTGATATAGAAAACTACACACCTCAACAACATCCTTTACATAAACAAAATCGCGTAATTGCCATCCGTCTTTATACTCTAGACGATGAGAGCGAAAGAGTTTTACCTTTCCATTTGCTTTAATTTGATTAAATGAATGCATAATAACCGATGCCATTCTGTTTTTATGATATTCATTAGGACCATATACATTAAAGAATTTTAATCCTATCCAGCTAGGAGGTGTTTCGGTTTGCTTTAATGCCCAAATATCAAAATCTTGCTTCGACCATCCATAAGGATTTAAGGGTTGCAACTTTGGCATTTGTGATTCATCATCAACATATCCAAATTCTCCACCACCATATGTTGCAGCAGAAGAAGCGTATACAAAAGGAATTTTATATTTTACACAAAAGTTCCATAACATCTTTGTATATTCAATATTTAACACATCAAAAATTTCTTTGTTAAATTCAGTTGTATCAGTACGAGCTCCAATATGAAAGATATAAGAAACTAAATTAGGATTTTCATTTAACCATTTTTCAAATTCAACTCTTTCTATTTTTAGTTGGAACTTCTTATGAATATAATTCTCTTGTTTTTCAATTTTCGAAAAATCATCAACAATAATTATATCAGAGTGACCTAATGAATTCAGCTTGTCAATTAAACAACTCCCAATAAAACCAGCTGCACCTGTAACTACAATCATTTTTCTTTTTAATTATTAATTATTTATAAATATAGGTTCAACTAATTTTGGCAACAATCCTAACTCAATACCTTTAGCTAGTAATTCAGAAATGGCTGCCTTTCCTTTCTTGCCCAAATCTATTGAATAATCATTCACATAAAGATTAATATGTTGTTGCTGAACCTTAGAATCCATTTCTTGCGCATTTTCCATTATAAAAGGCTTTGAATCGCTTGGATTTGCAAAAGCATATTCCACACTATCTCTAACACTTTTGTTGATCAATGCCTTTAATTTTTCATCCAAAGATCGGCGGATAGCTATACATCCTAGAGGAATGGGGTGGCCTGTTTTGGTTTCCCATAGCTCTCCTAAATCTGCAACCTTAACTAATCCTCTTTGTTCATAAGTGAATCTATTTTCATGAATTATAAGACCAGCCTCAAATTTTTCATTTAGCACTGCATCTTCTATCTCAGAAAAGTCCATTTCTAGTTTATTTTGACAATCAGGAAAAAAAATTCCCATCAAAAGATTTGCAGTAGTAAATTTGCCGGGAATAGCTACTGTGCATTTGGCTAACTCACTCAAAGTCAAATGTTTTTTACTTATAATTAATGGACCGCAACTTTTTCCTAATGCACTTCCAGCATCTAAAATTTGATAGAGATTGGATACATGAGCGTAAGCAGCAAAACTTAGTTTTGTTATATCAAATGTGGCGGATTTTGCGTTTCTATTAAGTGTTTCTACATCCAAAAGTTTATAATCTACTACAAATGAACTATTTAAACGTTGATTTACAATTGCATCAAAGATAAAAGTATCGTTAGGACAAGGAGAAATTCCTAAAGTTAAAGAATTTATAGTTTTCATCATTGCAAAGTTAGAAGGTTAGCAAATGATTTGTCGAATTAAGCAATATTTTGATTTATTTTGTGAAGCGGCACTAAAAGAATAAATGAATACAAATACAACGAATAAAAATAGCAATTTAGGAGTAATTAAACCAATTTTATTGGCGATCAATCTATTTGTTGCTTTATTGCTACTTATTTCACAGGTAGCGCCTAATATTAGTCCTGCAAGATTTTGGATGTTAGAATTGTTTGCGATTTCATATCCTTTTTTATTGATTGTAAACATTTTCTTTATTCTCTATTGGTTATTGCGATTTCATCGATTTGCATTGATATCTGCTGTGGTTATAATTATGGGTTATGATAAGATTACTCAATTATATCGACCAAATCTTTTCAGTTTGGATGTTACACCGCCATTAAACTCTATAAAAATCATGAGTTATAATGTTCGACTTTTTGATCTTTACAATTGGACAGGAAACATGAAAACCCGAAGTAAAATATTTTCTTTAATTTCAAAAGAGCAACCAACAATTTTGTGTTTTCAAGAGTACTATCAAACAGAAAATCCAAAAAATAATTTTGAGAACAATGATACCATTTCTAAATTATTAAACAATGCATATCGTCATGTAGAATATGGAATAACCTTAAGAAAAACTGATCATTGGGGGCTTGCCACTTTTAGCAAATATCCAATTGTTGGTGGTGGGAAAGTTTTTTATGTTCAAAACAAAAGTAATTTTGGAATGTATTCGGATATATTATTTGAAGGAGACACCATTCGTGTGTATAATTTGCATTTACAATCGAATCATTTTAAAGAAGAAGATTATGAATTTTTAGATAATCCAGATTCAGGAAGTAACGAACACATACTTAATGGTGCTCATAATATTATTGGAAGATTAAAACGTGCATCTGTTAGAAGATCACTTCAAGTTGAAGAATTAAGTGCTGATCTATTGCTCTGTAAATATCCATATATTATCTGTGGTGATTTTAATGACCCACCATTTTCATACACGTATGAGTCAATATCAAAAAATTTGAACGATGCGTTTGTTGAAAAAGGAAAAGGATTTGGGCTTACCTATTCTGGCACATTTGCACCATACAGGATTGATTACATTTTACATCAAGATAACTTTAAGACTTATCGTTTTGATATTTTGAAATCGAATTTAAGTGATCATTATCCAATTATTGCTTGGTTTGATTATAAGAAGAAGTCGAAAGGAAATTAGAAATTGTTTATTCAAGAGCAACGGCTCCACCTTTGTATAATTGAGTTCGGTATTTTGTGGAAGGCGAAGGAATAAATTTTCCTAACCCCAATTGATCCCAAATTGCATCTACCCTTTTAATTGTTTTTTCATCGGAGGCTAAAATATTTGGCCATTCTCTATCGAAGCCATCATACTCCTTCGTTTTACGAGTTCCATCAAATACAATATGATTTACTTCACCATGCTTTAATGCGGAAATTAAAAGATGATCACGTTTAGGATCTACATTATTTGAAAAACGCCATACCGCATCAGCAATATCACTTATGTCCATTGAAAATTCTAAAAATATTAACACTTTCACCTGCGCGAATGCATCTTCAGCAACTAATTTCTTTGCTAAATCCATAACATGTCCGCGTTTATTTTTTTCAATTGAAATAAACATCAAAGGAATTCCCACATCAAAAAGTCTTGTATTAACTTGATGTAGCTCTGGGTATAGTTCAATTAATTTGTTAATCTCAACAATTGATTTTACAAGTTGACTTACATTAATTGATGATTCAGGGAAGTTAGGATCGATTTCTTCTTCCATTTTTTTTGTTGCATCAATTCCTAATTTTCCACCAAATGCCATCCGCGAACAGCTATGATCAAGAACATCTGAAGGTCCTTGACTAAATTGAAAATCTCTGACAGGATCTACATTTTCAGAAATATATTTTGCAACTTCATATTGATCATGAATATTTACATCACCATCTACAACAATCATCATTTTAGTAAACATCATTTGCCCTGCCCCCCATAATGAGTTCATCACTTTTAATGCTTGGCCAGGATAATCCTTTTTTATTTTAACGATTACCAAATTATGAAACACTCCTTCTACTGGAAGAACCATATCAACAATTTCTTGAACGGCAGTCATCTTAATTGGAGCCAGAAAAATACGTTCAGTAGCTTTTCCTATCCAAGCATCTTCTTGCGGCGGAATACCGACAATTGTAGCTAAGTAAACAGGATTTTTTTTATGAGTAATAGCTGTAATATGAAAACGTGGATAGAAATCGGCTAATGAATAATATCCAGTATGATCGCCAAAGGGGCCTTCCCAAATATATTCTTCATCAGGTTCAATATAACCTTCTATTACAAAATCTACATCGGATGGAACTTGCATGTCAATCGTTAAACATTGCACTAATTCAACACGCTTCTTTCGTAAAAAACCGGCAAGCATGAATTCGTCTACACCATCGGGCAATGGCGCAGTACCGGAATAAGTATATGCAGGATCACCACCGATTGTAACAGCAACAGGCATTTTTAATCCGAGCTTTTTATACTCATTAAAATGTCGGGCAGAAACTTTATGACGGTGCCAATGCATAGCAGTCATAGTAGGATTAAAAACTTGCATGCGATATAAACCTACGTTTCGAATTCCTGTTAAAGGATCTTTAGTTTGAATTACTGGCAAAGTAATAAAAGGTCCTCCATCTTCTGGCCAACATTTTAGTACAGGCAATTTGGTGACATCGGGGTCTTTCATTATTACCTCTTGACATGCACCTTTACCTTTCACATTTTTAGGCATCCACGAAGCAATTTCACCTAATTGAGGCAATAATTTTAGCTTGTCAATAAAAGAATTTTTAGGGCCAGTAATGTTTTTAAAAAGGCTTTCAATATCATGTGCTATATCATCGAGTTTTTCAACACCTAATGCAATAGCCATTCTTTTTTCTGTTCCCATCGAATTAATAAGAACAGGAAAATCGTATCCTGTATTTTCAAATAACAAAGCTGGACCATATTCTTTTGAAACACGATCAGTTATTTCCGTTATTTCCAATTCGGGATTTACATATTCCTTAATACGGACTAACTCCCCTGCCTCTTCAAGAACACTAATAAAGTGATCTAAATTTTTATATGCCATTTCACTAAGATATTCAATAATTACAACAATAAAAAAGGGGAAATGTTTACTAAAATTCTACTCTTGAAAAGAATATTCAAAACGATGAACAATATGAGTGTCGCGGCCTGCTCTAGTCAAGTCGGTTTCGTAAAGCGTTTCTTCTATTACCATATCTTTATCATCATAAACATAACGACTTCGCGTAATAACAAAACCATTTTCTTCACTTAACGATTCTTCCAGCAGATTCCCTATTTCATCATATTCATATTGAGAAATACGGATATAAAAACTTTTCGATTCTCGTCGAATTAATTTCCCAAGTTCATTGTAGATAGAATTTATTTCAGCAACCTGTTTATTTGATTCATTTGTTTGTTTGGAGTTTATTTCTCTTCCTTCGTTGTCGTATTCGAAAGATAATGTCCCTACCATCTTGCCAGTTGAATCTTGTTCTTCTTGCAACATCAATAACTCCTTTTCATTATACGAAAACACGTAAAAAGCTTCTGTTTCATCTTGATAATTTTTCACGTGCTTTTTAATAGCTTTTCCTTTATCATCATATATTAACCATTCCGTTTGCTCATGTTCTCCATCGGCATCAAATTGATCAATTTGAATCGGCTTAGCGTTATCAGAATAAACATATTGAGTTATTTCTCCTTGCTCGTCCGAATACATTTTTGTAATTTTTATTGGATTCCCATTCGCATCTCGCTCTGTAATAAAACTTTCTTCGATACCCTCTCCTGGAATTGTAATTTTATGAAATAAGGTATTTCCTTTTTCGTTGTAATCGTAATGATGGATTTCTTCAATTTGCCCATTATCAAAGTATTTTGTTTCCATTGTTGGAAGACTATTCATATCAAATTCGGCTTCCCAGATTATATATTCATTTACTGACTCCTCATTTCCAACAGAGCGCATTATTGAGCGGATGGGCGTTGCATATTTTTTAATGCTTTTTACTATTGATTGATTAGGCTTTGTCAATGTTATTTTAATTTAAGTATAATAATAAATGCAATTATAATTTCTGGTTTTTTTTACAAGCTTCAAAATATATTGTTTTGATTAAAAATTTAGAGATTCCATTAACAGGAATCATTAAAATAAATAGCTAATCATTTTTTAATTTCTCAGTAACAGTGCTTGACACAATTCATTGCTATCAGAATATTCAATAAATGTTTTTGAAGGTTTTACAGGGGTTATCAGGTAATTTAAGCTAAACTTAGAAGGAACGAAACCTTCTTTACAATAAACAATTCCTTGCTCAAGTATTAGATACAAAAAATAATTATGCTTCTTTAATATTTGGTTAAAGAAAATTTCACGTTCATTATCAAAAAAGCTTTCAAAAATGATAGTAGGTTTTTGGATTTCCATTATTTTCTCCATACCATTGAATACTGCCATCTCATATGTTTCAACATCACATTTTATTAAATCGATTGTTAAATTATTTTCATCTGCAAAACTATCGAGTTTTTGAATTTTAACTTTTTGTGTACCCCATTCTAAACCTGGATAAAAAGTTTTAGAGAACTCTTTGTTTACAGAAGACACATCAGAAATTGATTTATTTTCAGGCACAGCAATTTCAATTTCACCATTTGAATCACCTAAAGCAGAATTAATTATTGCAACATTAGTAACAGAATTTAAATCCAAATTCAACTGCATTCGTTCTGCATTTGAATTATATGGTTCGAATGAAAATATTTTTGAGTGTGGATTTGCCTTACTTGCCAGCACACTATAAACACCAGTATTGGCACCAATATCAATAATTGTATTCGAATTTTCAGCCAACTTCAAAAAAAGCTCTAAATCTGCTTTTTCAGAATATTTCAAATCATAAAAAAAATAATTAGGAATACCGTCATCGCAATTACTGAAATATTTAAAATTATATTTATTAAAACCACAATCTACAACTCCAGAAATAGTCCATCTTTTTATTAAAAATAAAAAGAAATTTTTAGAAGAATTAGAACTGCGTTTTAAAATGCTTCTGATAACTGCATTAACAGTTTTATTTTTTTTGAAATTTAGTAAAATATTCATATTAGTTCCGAAAGCAAGGATTTGGCAGTAGTTTAATTGACTAATTAAATAATATAAATTGGAATTTAATAAACTGCATTATTTTATGAAGTAACAAATTAAAATTATTCCTAATAATCTTAAATAATTAGATTCTAAAAACTAAATCTAGTTCACTAAATCCGTATAATTCTTCAACTTAAAAGAAATCAAAGATGTCAATTTTCTTGTCCTTTTAAAGCCTTAAAATATTCAAAATTTATTATAATTGGCAGATTCAAAAGTATAGAAAGTAAGTTGAAATCCCAAATGCAATTTAAAAAGCCAGCCATCCTTAGTTTGTAATTTAAGACTAATCTAATACTTAGAATAATATAAATTGT
>Ga0114969_10000990_pt1 | contig 24120 bp, 20 predicted proteins | sample M_130807_MF_Meta_FD_87316 | JGI IMG/M metagenome (GOLD analysis project Ga0114969, IMG submission 87316) | Freshwater microbial communities from Lake Montjoie, Canada to study carbon cycling - M_130807_MF_MetaG | ecosystem: Environmental > Aquatic > Freshwater > Lake | place: Lake Montjoie...
AAAAGTAATGAAGAATTTCTCGCTACTATGAATAAATAATATTATTTTCACAACTTAATTTTTAATTAAGTAAAATAATATGAAAAAAATACTATTCTCTGTGCTTATTGTTGTAATGACGGTTGTGAATTGCTTTGCCTATTTGCCAAGTTATAAATACACCATACAATTAAATAATACAGGTACAGCACTCACTAATTATAAAATGCAATTCACTTTTTCTGGATCAATTTATATTGGTAGTGGTAATTTACAAGCGAATTTTAATGATATACGTTTTTCTACCCAATCCACTTGTCCTACTACTTTTCTAAATCATTATGTAGAAAGTGTTACAGCTGGTAACGGAAAATTATGGGTAAATATTCCAACATTTGCAGTTGGTGCTAATACCATTTATATGTATTTTGGTGATGCCACTGCACCCAACGGGAGCAATTTTGCAACTACATTCCCAAATTCTTTTATTGCGCCTGCTGGCTCATCTATTTTAACTGGAACCCATACCCACGACTGGTTTGAGGTGCCAGCTGGTTCCACTGTTGATGTAACTCAAAGTACAACATTGACTATTAATGCCTCACGAATTAAAATTGCTGGCACAATAAACGCCCTTGGAAAAGGAAATGTACCAACTGGATTAAATTCAAATGGCACTGGAACTGGTGGTGGAACACAATCAGCACCTCAAAATTCTGGCGCTGGTGGTGGAAGCTATGGAGGAGTAGGTGGAACTGGTGGTTATGATTTAGGAGATACGCCAGGCGTTGGTGGCCCAACATATGGTACAACAAGTGGTAATGACGTAGCTTATGGAAGTGCAGGTGGATCATCGCAAAATACATTGGGAGGAAATGGAGGAGGAATAATCATTTTGAATTCTACTACACAAACTACCATTACAAGTACTGGTTTGATTACAGCAGCAGGTGGAAATGCAACTACGCCTGGTAGTTCATTTGGCGCCGGTGGCGGTTCTGGCGGTTGTGTCTTCTTGACTGGCGATTATATTGAAGTCTTGTCTGCTGGAACAGTAACTGCAGCTGGCGGTAATGGATCAACTGGTGTGAGTGCAGCGAATGATAGCGGCGGCGGCGGCGGCGGCGGAAGATTAAAAATAAAATACGGCATCTCGTATAATAATGCCGGGATTGTTGTAGCAAGTGGTGGAATTGGCGGACCTAATGGCGGTGCGGCTCCTGGACAAAATGGTGGTACAGGTGTTATCTCTGCAACACAAGTGACTCCTAAAGCTAGTTTCACAACGACAAACTCTATCAATACCATTATTTGTTTTGCCTTACCCGTTCATCTTATTTCATTTACTGCGAAAAAAGTAAATACAAGTGCAGTTTTGGATTGGGTAACAACAGATGAAAAGAATAATTTGAAATTTGTGATTCAACGCAGTACAAATTCTATCGACTTTACAGATATTGGAGACGTGGCAGCACAAAATTTGTTGACAGAAAATTATTATTCATTTGTTGATAATAATCCAGTACCAGGTGTTAATTATTATCGTTTGAAGCAAGTAGATATTTCTGGACAATACGAATTTTCTGATATTAGAAATTTAATATTCAACCAAGAGAATGTGAGTATATATCCTAATCCGACAAAAACGGAATTGAATATCGTTGTAAAGGACTTGAACACCTCTGAGAACCTAGTATTATTGAATCAAATGGGGCAAGAATTGAGAAAATATACAATCAACAACGCAAAAACAACATTACAAATTGGCGATCTCGCAAAAGGAATTTACTTTATTTTATTACAAGGAAAAATGTATAAAATCGTAAAGGAATAAATTTAATCTTTGGAACAAAAAAATGTCGGACTATAATTAGCCCGACATTTTTATTTTAATCTTTATCGTTTGTAATACCATCTTGATTTATAAAATAGACCAAAGGGCTATTTAGAAATCTTTGTTGGTATTATGCCGATTGAATAGTGGATGGTTTATCTACTATTTCTCTCGGTATAAATTGTGTTAATACACAAAGCAATTGGTTTAGAATTTTTCTAATGCAGAGAAGAAAAAGTTTCCTTCAATCATTGCATTTTCATCACTGTCACTGCCGTGGATTGCATTTTCACCAAGACTAGTAGCAAATAATTTTCGGATGGTACCATCAGCAGCATCTGCAGGATTGGTACTGCCAATCAAAGTTCTGAAATCAGCTACTGCATTATCTTTTTCTAGAATAGCTGCAACAATATGACCGCTACTCATAAATGCACAAAGTTCGCCATAGAATGGACGCTCTTTATGTACTTCATAAAATTGACCTGCTTTTTCTGCAGACAATTTGGTCATTTTCATGGCCTTGATTCTGAATCCTGCGCCATTAATTTTTTCTAAGATAGCACCAATATGCCCTGCTTTAGTAGCATCTGGCTTAATCATCGTGAAAGTTTGATTCGACATTATGTTTGTTTTTTAATTTGGCGCAAATGTAATACCCATGCTTGATATTCCAAGAAAGGAGATACAATGAATTTTATTGGCTACTACACTGTAAATTATTCGGTTGTAAAATGTATTGTTTAAAAACAAAATATTAAATCCACATTTCTAAAAAGTTAGGTGCAAATGAACGATAATATAATAATACAAAGCGAAATAATCATGAGTAAAATATACATGATTAGAGGACAGAAAGTAATGCTGGATAGAGATCTAGCGGAAATGTATAAAGTAGAAACAAGATGGTTAAATGAACAAGTAAAACGAAATATGGATAGATTTCCCATAGATTTTATGTTTCAATTAACGCAAGAAGAATTGGGAATCTTGATGTCGCAAAATGCGACATCAAGTTGGGGAAGCATAAGAAAACTACCTTTAGTATTTACTGAACATGGAGTACTAATGCTATACAGTGTTTTAAATAGTCTCAGAGCTACACAAGTAAATATTCAAATAATGAGGATTTATACAAAACTTAGGGAGATATTATTGACCAACAGCGAAGTATTATTAAAGTTAGAAAATCTCGATAAGAAAATGATTAATCTGGGACAGGATGTAAAAATGCATGTTGGCGAAATAGAAACAATTTTCTCATTGATTGATGAATGGCGTAAGGAAAAAGAAGATGAAAAAAACAAAGAAAAAGCGTGGCTTGCAGCACCCAAAAATCCGATTGGGTTTAAACCAAAATCATCCGAAACATGAAGGCAAATTCAAGACATAAAATTATTGCCATTAAAAGAGTAAGTAAAATATCTTAAGAACCTGAAAATAAAACTACCACTACTTATACTTCTGCTTATAGAATTTTATATAACCTAATATATCTCTTGTCTTCAATAACTCTTCTTGATTCGCTTTGGAAATGATGCAGATTTCATATTCATTTTTCTGGAATTGGGTGAAGATATTTTTTTCTCCTTTCAATTCATTCATATATTGTTTTGCAAAAATATGATTGGAAAATTCCTGTACCGTAACTACTGCCTGTTGTGCGGTAAACAAATTAAGCCCGGTACTATATTCTGAAACGCCATGCTTCATTAAATTATAATCACTTAATGCAGATTTTAATGCCATTGTTCTACCATCCACATTTTTAATAAAAACTAAAACAAAATGCGGACTATTCGGTTCATATTCAAAATGTCCACTTCCTTCGCTTTTTCGTAAATCTGTAAATGAAACACTAGCTTCTAAACTGTCTTCAGATTTAGTATTGTCTGGATTAGTTATAATCGTTTTGAGTACTGTATTTGAATCAATTTTAGCCGTTAGCGAATCTGTATTGTGTGCTAATAAATAATTCAATATAGCCGTAGACCTAATTTGTTCGGGGGTATTCACATAATTTGCAATGATGCTTGTTAAAATTTCTTTACACTTCACAAAGTTCTTCAAACCTGCATAACTAATAGCTTCTACCAATAAGTACTTCGGCAATAAGGCATGATTTTTATACGTTGCTTTGGCAAATTCGACTTGACTCAATGCCTCTGTATATTTGGTAACTTTATATAATGCATAAGTGCTATCGTAATGGTGAAGAATATATTTTTCCTTATTCTTTATTTCATTTAAATATTCAGGATTACTGGCAATCTGTGAAAATATAGATTCGCCAAATTCTTTATTTAAAAGATTTTTATATTTTGTAGCCTGTGTAGTTTCACCTAACTTATTATAATCTAAATATAAGCCATAGTAGCTTTGAGCTTTATAACTTGTAGTTGGATATAGATCAATCAAAGTATCAAAAGCACCAATTGATTTTTTATAATCGGAAAGTTGTGAGAAGTAGGTTAGGCCCAAACCATAATAAGCATCCATGATTTTTATTTTTGCAGCATCTACTTTTGCTGGGGTCTTTGGGATATAGGATAGCAATGTATATAGGTCAGTGCCAATTGCCTTTAAATCTCCTGCATTTTGTTCTTGCTCTTCAATATTTTCAATTGCATTGGAATTAGAATTTAATACAGCAATTCTTCTCCAATTATCTTCTAATTTTCTTTTACCCCACTTTTGTGTAAATTCTTTTGCCCCTTTTTCTATTAAGTCCGTTTTGTAAAAATACCAATTTGATTTTGTTGAGTTATTTGGTATTAACGTTTCTACTTTTGTTTCTGTTGATTTTTGTTCTTCCAACAATTTTTTAATTCTATCCAATTCTTTTTTAGCAATAGCTTTTTGTTCTTTTTCACTTTTTTGAGAAAGCATTAATAAACTATCTTGGGTATGAATGATATGTAAATAATTGACGATGTCACCCAAAACTGTTTTGCGTGTATTTACTTCATTGATATTCTCAATCGGTGGATTGCTACCATAAAAAGAGGCGCTATCATACGCAGCTTTTGCAGGTTCATAATCAGAGTTGTTGTAATATAATTTACCTAAAGACGCAAAGGCAGTTGCTTTTTGTGTAGGCTCTTTATTTTCAGGATCTGCAATACTTTTTTTCAACAATGTAATTGCTTTTTCTGGATTGTCTGTAGCTTCGATGGCCGCTAAGGCAATGAGGGCTTGGCTTTTAAATTTAGCGAATTTTGGATCTGAAATTATTTTCTCTAATTGTTTGATAGACTCTGCTTTCTCACCCCCACCATAGGCTGCGTTTTCAGCGATATATAATTTAGAAAAGAAATCCATTTCTGGTTTAGTCTTTTTATGTATCGATTTCTTTAAATGTTCAGTAGAAGATACATAGTCTTTTTCTTTACGATATAGCTGACCTAATAAAAATTCCAAGCGAGAACTTTGTTTGTGATCCAGTTTTTGTTTCAATGCTTCTGTCAAGGATGCAATAGCTTCTGTAGTATTTTTTTGTTCAATATCTAAAGAGGCTTTTGTAATATATAAATCTGGTTTTAGTCGCTTTGGAAAATTTCTATCTTTTTCTAGAGTACCTAATAGAGATTGGGCTTCACTATATTGTTCTGCCATGATATACGATTTAGCTAACCATATTAATGCTTCATTTCTAATGGGTTGATGTCTTAATTTTCTGATTCCTTTTCTTTTTTCGACGCTTGCAATACTTAAGTTTGAATCCAATGGCGCATTTTTAATCACCGATTTTTTAGGCGCATCTTTATATTCATTCGCTACGAATTGAAAAGTAGTAATTGCACTTTCGTAATCGCTTTTTGTATAAGAGCCTTTACCCATTAAGAAATATAGATTATCAAACCATTTAGAACGAGGGTCATGAATTTGCGTACTAAATGAACATTTTTTTATGACTGAATCCATATCTGATGCGACTGTACTACCAGATTTTTGAACATCAAATGGATATATCGAAATAGGTTGACTAAAATCTTCATGATTGTTTTTTGTCAAAGTTTTTGTAGATTCTCGATACTTTCTTTTAGCATTATAATAATAGTTATAACGGGTAACTGTGTTTTGATAGATTCTTCTCGGAAGACTCCATTTTCTTTTCAGCAATTTTTCATTTGTCCAAGCTTCCTTTTTGTCTTCATGTACTTTAACGGAGAGCGAAAGGTCATTTTTCTTTTTAGCTTTTGCCAAAGCTGCCTCTTCCGCCTCTTTTGCTTTAAGTTCTTTTAATTTTCTTTTTGCATTTAAACTATCTTTTAATATATTTCTTGCTGTAACAACGCTATCTGTATAGGTTTTACGAAATGCTTTGGTACTATCTATTACATATCTTTGATGCGTTGCAATACTGTCATTGTGCTGATGCCTAACTAAAGTTAAACTATCATTATACATTTTTCTGGCAATAAAAATGCTATCATTGAAATGCTGTTGTTTTTCCTTTCGTATGGTAAGTTCTGTTTGCCTTTTTTGTTTAAGATTATCAGCAATCTCTTTTTTCCTATTGGCTACACTGTCTTTATAATGTTTAGAATTTTTATATTTATTTAATTCATCTCGCTGGGTTTGTGAAATTAACCTTGCTTCTTTTAAACTATCATTATAAGCTAATCGTACTGCTAATAAACTATCTTGAATTCGCCGTTTCTCAGCTGCAATTTTATTCGCTATGTATTGTTCTTCATGCTTAATACTATCCAATTTAAATTGGATTGCCGCAAGGCTATCTTGTGTTTTTCTTTTGACGGCTAAATCCGTACTATCTTTAATTCTTCTTTCTTCTATTAGTTTATTTTTTAATTCTAATCGAGCGATACTATCTGCTTTTCTTTTTGAAATACGAGCTGCGACCAAACTATCTCTATATTGTTGTAATTTTTGTTTTTGAACAATTCTTGCTAAACTATCAGCAGAACGTTTTTGACGCATGGCAGCAATCATGCTATCTCTGCGGGCATATTCATTATTAATTCTATTTTGAATTGCGCTACTGTCTATTTTATTTTTTGTATAAATACTCTGCGCTTCACTTGCAAAAGAGAAGAGCAGCGTAAAGCAGATGACCAAAAAAAAGGCTATATTTAGATGAATCTTCACGGGTTATGAAACTTAAAACAAACACTTTTATTGCATTTTTGCAAAAGTTTTTTTTTGAACCATAAAAATGCGATTTTATAATGAAGTTTTATATAAAAGATGGCACAAAAATAGGCGCAATTGCTTGAATTATTTATAATTTTCTTCCATTAATATTCTAGGAAAATAGTAGTGAAATTTTAGGAAAAGTGAGTCTTGTTGTAAAATTCGGTAAAGGTGTTACGCAAAAAAGAATCTTCACTTGTGTTGTAAGATTGAATATTTACACTAATTTTGGCCGATTAAATAAAAAAAAATCTATGTCCATTTTTTCAAGCAATAAAGAAACACCACCTACACCACAGATAAATAATATTCCACCAAGAATGGAGCCTGTTGTTGCATCCAGTATTTTGCCTACCTACGGTAACAGTAGCAGTTCTCCTTTAACGATTATTTCTGAAGGAACCATGTTAGAGGGGCAAATAAAAATTGAAGGGGATATAAAAATTGAAGGGAATATTAAAGGTAGTGTTACTTCTAAAGGGAAAGTAATTATATCAAACAATGGAAAAGTAGATGGAGATATCATCTGTCAAAATGCGGAAATTTCAGGCTATGTAACTGGCAAATTGAAAATTGCGGATATCCTATTTTTAAAAGGCTCTGCAATTATTGATGGCGATATTAATACTGGAAAATTAGTCATTGAAAATGGCGTTAAATTTAATGGCAATTGTTCTATGGGCGCACCAGCACCTGCTGCAGCAGCTTACGTTGCACCCAAATTAGAAACATTAAAACCACCAATGAATACTAATTCATTAGGGGCGTCAAATGTGAATGCATAAGTAAATGATGCCATGATTTACATGAATTTGGTAAATTAGGTAGTACTAGTTTTAATTACTAACAATACTTCTGATTGATAAATAGCCATAAGGAGGCTTTTTGTCTTATTGTCTTCTTCACAATTATATCTTCATTCCATGTAAAGAATGATCAAAATGAAAAATAAATTTTACTTACTTCTATTTGTAGTCACCATTATTTTGTGTGGTACTGAATATTTTTTCTCCGCGCATTTTACAATGCAAGTCGTATTAATTGGTACTATATTTTTAGCATTGGTTACTTTGTTATCTTATTGGATTTCTGTGCGTTCGATTAATGATAAAAATCCGAACAAATTTGTACGAGGTGTAATGGGCGCTACACTCATTAAATTTTTATCTTGCATTATTGCTGCTGTTGTGTTTTTATACCAAGGTAAATTATTTAAACCAGATTTATTTTTATTAATGGGTGTTTATATCACCTACACTATATTAGAATCTGTATGGTTATCTAGTTTGACCAAGCAAGCAAAAACGCAAAGCTAATGAAGCTTAAGGAATGATGGTTATTTGTAGTCAAGCAAAATTAATTTTAAGACTGCTGTCTTATTTGTTATTGGATTAAACTATTTTTACATTGCATGTTTACGCATAAAAATGAACTGTTACTGACACCCATAGAATACTTGAAAGGAGTAGGGCCGTTGAAAGGGGATATGTTGCGCAAGGAATTGAGTATATATACCTTTGGGGATATGCTTCATTTTTATCCATTTAGATACATGGATAGAAGTAGCTTCATTAAAATCAAGAATATTCCTGAAGAAAGCACTTTTGTACAAATTATTGGTCGAATTACTTATTCAGAACTTATAGGAACCGGACGAAGCAAAAGGTTGGTTGCTAATTTCAAAGATGAAACTGGTACCATTGAATTGGTCTGGTTTCAGGGTATCTATTGGTTAGAGAAAATGATTGCGAATGGAGGGGATTTTTTAGTCTATGGCAAAGCAACTCGATTTAATGGATACTGGAATATTACACATCCAGAATTAGAAAAAATAGAAGGGAATGCCATGGAGCAATTTCCATTGTATCAACCAGTTTATTCTTCAACGGAAAAGCTGAGATCTAAATCATTATCTGGAAAGTTCTATGTAAAATTAGTTCAGCAACTTTTTCTCCTATTATCTGAAAAAAATGTAGTAGAAATTTTGCCACTTCCAATTCTATCTCATTTTCAACTGATGCCTAAATATATGGCGATCAAAAATATTCATTTTCCAGAGAATAGCCAACAACTAACTCAAGCCATTTATAGGCTAAAATTTGAAGAATTATTCATTCATCAAATAGGAATTTGTAAATTAAAACTGAATCACCAATTCATAAAGGGTTATGTATTCACTACAGTCGGTGATTTGTTTCATACTTTCTTTAAGCAGTTTCTTCCTTTTGAATTAACGGAAGACCAAAAAAAAGTATTGCGCGAAATTCGTAATGATACCCAAACAGGTAAACAAATGAATCGTTTATTACAAGGCGATGTAGGTAGTGGGAAAACAATAGTTGCGGTTCTGTGCATGTTGATAGCCTTAGATAATGGATTTCAAACTTGTTTAATGGCGCCGACTGAAATTCTTGCATGGCAGCATTTTGAAGGTATTTCGCAGTTATTAAAGGAACTCCCGATTCAAGTGGCATACCTTTCTGGGAAAACGAAAGCCAAACAAAAAAGATTATTACTTGAACAATTACTTAATGGTGAAATTCACATTTTAATTGGGACACATTCGTTAATAGAAGATAGCGTTATTTTTCAAAATTTAGGCCTAAGTATTATTGATGAACAACATCGATTTGGTGTTGAGCAACGATCTAAGCTTTGGAAAAAAAATACTTTGCCTCCTCATATTTTAGTAATGACCGCTACGCCAATTCCACGGACATTAGCGATGACCAGCTATGGCGATTTGGATGTGTCTGTAATCGCACATTTACCACCTGGACGCAAACCAATAACAACCATACATCGATCTGAAATTCATCGGGCTAAAGTAATGGATTTTATAAGGCATGAACTTGACTTAGGAAGACAAGCTTATATTGTATATCCATTAATCGAAGAAAGTGAAAAATTAGATTTCGAAAATCTTCAAGCTGGGTATGAACAAGTGAAACAATTTTTCCCAAGCCATTTATACCATATTGCCATGGTTCATGGCAAACAAACGTCAGCAGATCGTGAAAGCAATATGAATAGTTTTGTAAAAGGGAATGCGCATATCATGGTGGCAACTACAGTCATCGAAGTGGGCGTAAATGTTCCAAATGCTAGTGTAATGCTCATTGAAAGCGCAGAGAGATTTGGCTTATCTCAATTACATCAATTGCGAGGAAGAGTAGGACGGGGGGCTGATCAATCCTATTGTATTTTATTGACTTCTGAACAATTGACTTTAAACGGCAAGGAACGCATGCATACAATGATTACAGAATCTAGTGGTTTTGCGATTGCTGAAAAGGATCTTGAACTTCGTGGTCCTGGTGAAATTGATGGAACTAGACAAAGCGGTGCAGCAGATTTGAAAATTGCTGATATTATTAAAGATGTAGCATTAATGGAAACAACAAGGAATGCAGCTATACAACTGCTTCAGCAAGATGAAAATCTGTTTAAGTCAGAAAATGAGAATTTAAAACTCTTTCTGTTAAGTCGAAAAGATAAAGAAGTCTGGAGTAGAATCTCTTAATATATAATTATTTATTGTCGTCCTGTAATAGTTGTTTAATCAAATTGTCTATTTCTCCTAATCTTGAAGAACTAAGCGAATAATGAATGTTCTTACCATCCCGATTGGTTTTGACAATTTCAGCCCGACGTAGAATAGCTAAATGCTGAGAGGCAACAGATTGTTCAACTCGAAGTTTGACATATATTTCTGTCACGGTCAAGAAGTTTTTTTCTTCTAATAGTTTAATAATGGACTGTCTTAGTTTGTGGTTAATTGCCCTCAAAATAGCGGCTGCTTTTTTTACTTCAAGATAATTAATTTTAGACATCGAATTGATTTCATGAATTGAAATGATATCTGAAGAAAGAATGTTTTGTTCCATTAGTTTCATTTTTAATATGTATTGAAAAGAGAGGATTATTTATGCGTACTTATTGACATTGTTAATTATCTATTAACACAAAATAATTCAAACGTAAATTTAATAATATTATCAAAAAAACAAATGTTTATAACATGTTTATTTGTTAATGTACACGTTTTTTAAGTAAAAAGGCTCGGAATAGAATAAGTCAGCCTCTTTTTTGGAAGAAATTTTCGTAAAAATATACGCTGCAATTTTTGCTGGCGTTAATTCTATTAGTTCAATCTTAGGAAAATAAGCGTTCAATTTAGCATCCACAGTTACAAGTTCTAATTTTTTTTCTTCGATAAATGAATCTAAATCACTTCTTAATATCAATGAAGGGTCTTGAATTATTCCTTCTTGTGGATGATAGGCAGAAAAGAAAAATTCATTTTCTCTAGCAAATAATAAAATGCCTATAGGCCTATTTTTATTTGGAATGCAATAGTGTATTATTTCAAAATGATTAAATAGAAATAATGGAATGGAATGCACATAACAAATTCCTTTTGCGGCAGATAGTGAAATTCTTAATCCGGTATAAGAACCAGGGCCATTCTGTATCGCAATCGCCTGTATTTGATTCCATTTAATTCCTTCTTCCAACAGTAACTCATTCAAATGAATATGTATTAAATGACTATGATTTGTTTGTAGGGCACTTGTTTTAGTGGCAATAATTTTTTCATCTTGTGATAGAAAGAGAAGGGAATCAGTTCCGCTGGTATCAATATATAATATATAGCTCATTTATGCACGCAAATGTAATTCAAATCTTATTTTTGCAAGATGGTAAAAAAAATTATTCATTCGACAAACGCCCCTGCACCAATTGGCCCTTATAATCAAGCCATTGAGGCAAACGGTTTTATATTTATTTCTGGGCAAATTGCTTTGAACGCAGAATCAAATACATTAATACTAGATAGTATTGAAGAAGAAACAGAGCAGGTGATGCAGAATCTAAAAGCCATCTTAACTGAGGCTGGAATTGATTTTGATCATGTATTAAAAACATCTATTTTCTTAAGTGATATGGCGTATTTTTCTACAGTGAATACTACTTATTCTAAATACTTTACAAAGGATTTTCCAGCTCGTGAAACCGTTCAGGTTGCTGGTTTGCCAAGAAATGTGAATGTTGAAATATCCATGATCGCTATCCGATAATTGGTCTTTGTTATCTAAACACTTAGATTTTATCTAGAAAAGGATGTTTTCATTATTGTTTTGTTTTATTCCAAGTTGGGTTATTGTATTTGTAAAAATCCAAATTGTTTATTTTGCCATTTATCCAAAATAAATATTTTTTTTTATACACAACGATATACATATTGATTTTGCTATGTGATGCCAAATAATAGGCAGAATATACACAAACTGTGAATAAAGAAAATACCAAAACCGAGTTGTAAAAAATATCTTCGTCCTACAATCCACTCCAAAGAGGTTATTTTCATTTTAGTTTTAATTTACGACAATGGCAACATTGAATCATAAATTAATTGAGAAGAGAATACACTCTGAAATAGAGGGAAACCCAATAAATTCGCACCCCCATGAGTAAAAAAAACACCCCAACATCTGGCTTATTATTTAGCCGATATTATACCACCGACACAATTAGTGTATATGATCAATTTCAGTATGATTTGCGCACTTCAGTCATTCGCAATCCAAATGGAGAAGTGGTTTTTGAAATGAAAAATGTAGAAGTCCCTTCACACTGGAGTCAAATTGCGACTGATATCTTAGCCCAAAAATATTTCAGAAAAGCAGGTGTACCGCAAGCTGACGGTACATTAGGACGAGAGACATCTATCAAAGAAGTGGCTCATCGTATGGCCGATTGTTGGAAGCAATGGGGGGAAAAACACAATTATTTCAATGGTGCAAATGATGCAATTATTTTTTATGAAGAATTAGTTTATTCTATTCTGAACCAAAGCTGTGCGCCTAATTCTCCTCAATGGTTTAATACAGGATTGCATTCTGCATATGGCATTACGGGTAAACCACAGGGACATTATTATGTAGATCCAAGCACTGGAGAATTAAGTAAATCTACCAATGCGTATGAACGTCCTCAACCACATGCTTGTTTTATTTTAAGCGTTGACGATGATTTAGTAAATGAAGGCGGAATCATGGATTTATGGGTACGTGAAGCCCGAATATTTAAATACGGAAGTGGTGTTGGAACCAACTATTCTAACATTCGAGGTGAAGGTGAAAAATTAAGTGGTGGCGGCACTTCTAGTGGTATAATGAGTTTTTTGAAAATAGGCGATCGTGCAGCAGGTGCTATCAAGAGTGGTGGTACTACTCGCCGTGCAGCAAAAATGGTTTGCTTAGATTTAGATCATCCAGAAATCGAAAAATTCATCAATTGGAAAGTAGAAGAAGAGCAAAAAGTAGCCGCATTAATAGCTGCTGGTTATAGCCACGATTATGAAGGGGAAGCATACAAAACAGTAAGCGGACAAAATTCTAACAATTCTGTTCGTGTACCGAATGATTTTTTCTATGCTTTACAAAATGGAACGGATTGGGAACTAAAAGCGCGTACCGATGGGCATGTCATGAAAAAAGTGCCAGCTAAAGATTTATGGGATCAAATTGCCTACGCAGCATGGCGTTGTGCAGATCCAGGAACACAATACGATACAACTATCAATGAATGGCATACTTGTCCTGAAGGTGGAAAAATTCGTGCTTCAAATCCTTGCAGCGAATACATGTTTTTGGATAATACAGCTTGCAATTTAGCCTCCATGAATCTTCGTCGTTTTTATAATCAAGAAACGAATCAATTTGATGTGAACGGTTATGAATATGTAACCAGACTTTGGACAGTTGTTTTAGAAATATCTGTTCTTATGGCACAATTCCCAGCGAAAGAAGTTGCTCAATTAAGCTATGATTATAGAACCCTTGGTTTAGGTTATGCCAATTTAGGGTCGTTATTAATGGTGCAAGGAATTCCGTATGATAGTGAACAAGCACGAGGTATTGCCGGTGCTCTAACCGCAATTATGACAGGTGTTGCTTATAAGACATCCTCGGAAATGGCACATCATTTAGGCACTTTCGCGAAATACGAAGAGAATAAAAAACATATGCTTCGTGTGATGCGTAATCATCGTGCAGCGGCTTACGATGCGCAAGACGCATTTGAAAGTATCGATATCAAACCACAAGGAATACAAGCAAAATATTGTCCTGATTATTTGTTGAAAGCTGCTACAAAAGCATGGGATGATGCTGTGCAAATGGGAGAAAAATACGGATACAGAAATGCACAGGCAACGGTAATTGCACCAACTGGAACAATAGGATTGGTGATGGATTGTGATACAACAGGCGTAGAACCCGATTTCGCATTGGTGAAGTTTAAAAAATTAAGCGGTGGTGGCTATTTTAAAATAATCAATCAGAGCATTCCTACAGCCTTACGAAATATTGGTTATTCTGAAAAGGAAAATGATGCGATTGTAAAATATGCAAAAGGACATGGTACGTTTGCTGGTGCTCCCTTCATCAATCATCAATCATTAAGTGAAAAAGGTTTTATTGCCGAGGAATTAAAAAAATTAGACTTAGCTGTTGAAAGTGCTTTCGATATCGCTTTTGTATTTAATCATTATGCTTTAGGCGAAGAGTGTTTGCAACGAATTGGATTCAAACCAGAACAATACATGAATCCTACTTTCGACTTATTGGAAGAATTAGGTTTCAAAGAGGAAGAAATAAATACAGCGAATGATTATGTATGTGGAACTATGATGCTAGAAGGCGCACCATATCTTAAACCAGAGCATCTTGCCATTTTTGATTGTGCCAATAAATGTGGTAAAAAAGGTGAGCGATATATTCACCATACTGGACATATTCGTATGATGGGTGCAACACAACCTTTTATCTCTGGAGCTATTTCCAAAACGATTAATTTGCCGAATGAAGCAACCATCGCTGAGATTAAAGAATGCTATCAATTAAGTTGGGAATTGGGGTTGAAAGCCAACGCTTTATATCGCGATGGAAGTAAGATGAGTCAGCCACTTTCTAATAAAAGTGATAAAAAAGAAAAGGTATCAGAACCTGAAAATATCAAAGAAGAAATCAAGCAAATTGCAGAGAATGTGATTCATGATTTGGATAAATTAACGATTGATGAATTATTGGAAGAAGTCAATAAACGAGTACAAGCGAGTCCAGATACAAAATTAAAACGTCAATTGTCTCGAATCGTTGAACGTAAAACATTAGCTGCAAAACGTAGAGGATATACTATTAAATCAAAAGTTGGTGGACAAGCAGTATTTCTTCGTACCGGTGAATACAGTGATGGTACATTGGGAGAAATATTCATTGATATGAGCAAAGAAGGTGCAACAATTCGTAGTTTGTTGAATTGCTTTGCGATTTCTGTCAGCATTGGTTTACAATACGGTGTGCCTTTAGAAGAATTTGTAGATAAATTTATCTTCACTCGCTTCGAACCGGCTGGAATTGTAGATCATCCAAATATTAAAAACGCAACTTCCATTGTCGATTATATTTTCCGAGCATTGGGTTATGAATATCTAGGGCGAACAGATCTTGTGCATGTGCAAGCTACGGCAGGTAGCACTGGTCATGATGAGTGGGATCAACCAACAGAAGATCAAGAATTGTCTAATGTACGTATCACTTCGCTTTCAGCTCGACCAAGTAAACCAAGCCCTGTTTCTGAATTAGCTCCTCAAAAAGTAAATGTAGCTAGTGCAATGTCGGAATTGGATAAAAAGAAAATGATGGGTACAAGTGCTGACGCTCCGATTTGTCGCAGTTGTGGAAACATTACACTAAGAAATGGAACTTGTTATATGTGTCCAAATTGCGGCACCACAACAGGCTGTAGCTAGTAGGATGGATTGAGTTGGATGCAATTATGATCAATTTCTAAAAATGATTTGCACTTTGTGCACTGCATATAAATCAAATGCAATTAAGCGATGGTTTATATGCAGATAATATAACAAGGAGTCAACATTCAATTGGTAGTTTAAAATCAAACCAATACATGCTTTTTATCTAATAAAATATTATCCATTGTCCAAGTAATGGAATGTTCAAATTCTTTTTGGCGAAATGCACAAGGTTGAACGTTGCATAAGCTGCATTGTTTAGGAAGGCATCCATCTACATGTACAAAAAATTCGACACGATCTTTAAAATGGGTTTTTAAAATGTCTGTGAGCGTATCCAAAATGTCATGTGATTCGGATACATTGATATAATAGGGGACTGTTAAATGACAATCTATATGATAGAACCCGGCATAATTAATGACTCGCATATTGTGAACATCAATCCAATTGGCCAGTCTTTTTTTATTTAATAATTGAATGATTTCTTCAATGATGGCTTCGTCCGATTCATCCATGATGCCAGAAATTGATTTTCGAATAATTTTATAACCTGTGAAAATAATAATGAAGGCAAATACCATGGCAACTATACTGTCTAACCATTTATATCCAGTAATCCATACAATAGATAAGCCAACAATAAGTCCTATTGTGGAATAAGTATCTGATTTTAAATGAGAACCACCAGCAATTAAAATTGGAGAATTTTCTTGATTGCCCTTTTTGACACAATAAAAGCCTACAACATAATTGATGCAGGCAGTAATACCAATAAGAATTAAACCAATATTTAATTTTTGTAGTGCATGCGGATGAATTAAATTGGTGAGTGCTTCATAAATAATAATGAATCCTGCGGTACTGATCAATATACCTTCTACTGCTGCTGAAATAAATTCTACTTTGCCATGCCCATAAGGATGTTCTTTATCTTTAGGTTTTGCCGAAAGAATAATACTGTATAATCCGATAAAACCTGCTACTACATTAACCGTACTTTCTAGTGCATCCGTGAGAATGGCAACTGAACCAGTAATATACCAAGCAAAAAGTTTACATACAAAAAGAACGAGGGAAACCAGAACCAATAGCTTCTGGATTTGAATACTTTTTTGTTTCATGGTCTACTTAACCTCTCCCATTAGCTTTTTGACGAAAGGTGAAATTGCGATCAATACGACACCAGCTATCAAAGCATAGATTGCCAATTGTTTATAGCCATCTGTATATGCCATTAATTTTGTTACTAAGGATGCATGTTCATCTGCACTTGCCATGCCTGCTCCTAATATGCCTGCAGCGTATTGTCCATAAGCGCTTGCCAAAAACCACATACCCATCATCACACCACTCAAACGAGTAGGGGATAGTTTCGTCATAATGGATAAACCAATAGGTGATAAACTTAATTCTCCGAAGGTAATGATAAACCATCCGAAAGTGAATAGGTTGAGTGAGGTGACTCCATTTGCATCAGCAAAGAATCTTGTGTAATAAAAAATATAAAAACCAAGGGCTAAGAATAAAAAACCCAATCCGAATTTAACTAAAGTGTTTGGTTCCATTTTTCGCTTGCTCAACCAAACCCACAATAAGCCTAATAAAGCAGCGAAAATGATAACAAATAATGAATTAGCTGAATTGTTTACGCCATTTGGATCCAACTTGATTCCTAATACATTACTATCCAAATTATTAGCTGCGAATAAGCTTAATGAGCCACCACTTTGTTCGAAAAATGCCCAAAATAGAACGGAGAAGAGGATGAATACCAATGCCGCAAGTAGTTTATTTCGTTCATCTTTATTGCATTTTGTCATTTCATAAAATAAATACAGAAGTACTAAAGGTCCAATGGTATACATGAAATAATCCGTGTATTCCGTTTTTGAAACCATAATCATGATTAATGGAATTATTGCTAAAGAACCTAAATAAACTGCCCATTCTATGATTTGTTTTTTGTTGCCATCCTCCATGTCACGCATTGGTGAAAGTCCAATAGGTCCTAATGAATTTTTTGTAAAAATAAAAGTAATTAAACTGATAGTCATCACTATTGCGGCTAATCCGAAGGCGACATTCCATGTAAGATGAGCAGGAATGATATTTTGTAACATTTCTCCCTTGCCTATGGCAATACAAATATAACCACCTATGAGAGCACCAACATTTATTCCGGCATAGAATAAAGAGAACCCAGCATCTGTTCGTGTGTCGCCACTTTTATATAAACTACCTACCATCGTAGAAATATTCGGTTTGAAAAAGCCAGTACCTATTATTGTAAAACTTATGCCAATAAAGAAAAATTTCAAAGGATCATAAGCCAAAATACAACTGCCGATGATCATGAGTAGTCCTCCCCAAAATAATGATTTTCGAAATCCTAGAATTTTATCTGCAAACAAACCACCAAGAAAGGTAAATGCATAAACAAAGGCTTGAGTGGCACCATACTGCAAATTGGCAACTTTTTCATTCATCATTAAATGATGAACCATAAAAAAAGTAAGCATACCGCGCATTCCATAGAAACAAAATCGCTCCCACATTTCACTAAAAAATAGATACCATAATTGCTTTGGGTATTTTCCTTTAAAATCTTGTATTTGTTCGAGTGTGAGTTGTTGTTCCATCAGAAAGTAAATTTATAAGGCAAGGTAATTTTTTTTTTGAATTTAACGGCAAGGGAAACCGAATAAAAAAGGCATGAGGCTAATAATTTTTATTTTGAATTACTCACTTTCCAAAAAATCATCCATATTTCGACGTTGTTGTTTGGTAGGTCTACCTACTTTACTCAAACGCTTACCGGTATAAAAGCTCGAAGCCTGAAATTCATTTTCAACTTTATCACTTTCAGGGGTAATGTCAATATAGTTAGTTATGGCAACTTCATAAGAGACTCGATTCGCAATAATTCCAGTTACCTTAATCAGTATTTTTTTTGCTTCATTTCTTACCTCATATTCTTCATTTAAGATAACGGCTTTAGAGGCTTTTATCGATTCGCCTTTCCATTTAACTTTCCCACTTTCACAAGCAGCACTGGCTAAAGTTCTCGTTTTGAACAATCTTATCGACCATAAATATTTATCGATTCTTACTTTTTCCATAATTATTTTTATTGCCCCTGTAAATTTATTTATTATTTAATCTGTTGATAATGTGTAGTTATAAGATAGTTTATTAAAGTTTTTATATTAGCAAATTGCATTTGTTCTTGTATCAGAAAGCATCTGCTTCAATAAGCACAAATGCAATGGCATTCGTTTCAGTATGTGAAATACTCACATGAATTGCCTTGCATCTTTGATCTGAAAAATTTTGTTTCGCATTGCCCAGTAAATGGATATACGGTTTGCCATTTTCAAGATGCAAAGTTTCAATTTCAGGCAAGCGATGATTCCCAATAAATTGCACACCAATCGCTTTAAGGTAAGCTTCTTTCACTGCCCACCTTGCGGCAAAATGAATGTTCGGTTTTTTTTGTTTTTCGCAATAGGAAATTTCTGCCTCAGAGAAAACATGTGTCTTAAAGCGTTCATTCTTTTGCAATTTCTCCTCGATTCGATATACTTCAACAATATCAGTTCCTATTCCTGCAATCATTATTTGATTATTATGTTCAAATATCATGAATCTATTTTAAATAGTGAAGCTTATTCATTTTTTTCTATCCTACGTAATTTCTTTTGCTTGCCTTAATGGTAAAATTATTTTTGAAAATAGAAGACGTTCATTACAAATTTCCGCTAAGCTACGCTATCAATTAATTTGTTTAATTTCCACATTCTAAATTTTCAATTTAATAATGTTAAAACAATAACAAAAATGCGAATAATTGTAAAAAAATACTAAGCTTTTTTTTGTTTTATTAATTCTCTTTGTACCTTCATGCTAGTTCTTTATATTATTAACCCTGTAATTAAATTTTAGACAAATGAATATTCAAATTCGCACACAACGCTTTGATGCTGACAAGAAACTTTTAACGCATGTCAATGAAAAAGTCGATAAATTAAAAACCTATCATGATAACATTGTTGATGTAGAAGTTTACCTAAAAGTAGATAATGTGATACATCAAATCAAGGACAAAATTGCCGAAATAAAAGTGCATATTCCGAAGCACACTTTTTTTGTAAAACACGAATCTAAAAGTTTTGAAGAATCTTTTGATTTAGCACTAAAAGCTTTAATTACACAAATAAAAGGCTTTAAAGAAAAACAAGTAGAAGCTCATTAATAAAAAATACCCTTCGTTTTGGAGGGTATTTTTTTTGGTTTAGTTTTACCAATATGATTCAATTTCCAAATGGCAAAATAAATCTTGGATTGCAAATAATGGCGAAGCGCCAAGATAAATTTCATGATATAGAAACTGTATTCTATCCAATTCATTTAGTAGATGCACTTGAATTTATTCCTGCTCAGGCATTTCAAATAAGTACTTCAGGCATTTCAATGGATGTTCATCCAGCAGATAATATTATTGTGAAAGCTTATGATTTGGTGAAGAAAGATTTTCCTCAATTGCCATTATTACATATCCAGTTATTGAAGAAAATTCCTACAGGAGCAGGTCTAGGCGGTGGTTCTTCTGATGCAACTTTTATGTTGAAGATGCTAAATGAGTATTTTAAACTGGAACTTACAGATTCCAACCTACAACAATATACCATTCAATTGGGAAGCGATTGTCCTTTTTTTCTAAAGAATAAGCCTTGTCGAGGTTCTGGAAGAGGGGAGATTTTAGAAGAAATAAAATTAGACCTCAGTGCATATAGTTTTGTTTTAATTAAGCCATCTGTGCATATTTCAACAGCATGGGCATTTTCACAATTGATTATCAGTCAACCTCTAAAACTTCCACATGAAATAGTCCAACAGCCGATATCGACTTGGAAGGAAGAATTAATTAACGATTTTGAAATTCCAATTTTTAAAGAATTTCCTGATTTAAAGAATATTAAAAGTGAATTATATCAATTAGGTGGAATCTATTGCTCGATGAGTGGAAGTGGAAGTACTTTATACGGAATTTTTGAAACGCATTCTATTACCCAAATAAAAAAGACAATTCAAGAAAATAAGATGTTTAAACAAGAAGAAATTTTTTATCTTGATTAATAATTATTCAAAAAAAATAGAAGTGAAAAACGAGTAAGAAAAAAAACGGGCTAGCTAAAATACAAGATTGCAGCAATCAAAACAAACTCCAATGACATTACAACTACTATAGCTAATGAGATTCGATTGGATAGTTTTTTGCTTGATTTTATTTCGTTATTACTTGTAGAAGAAATAGAGACAGCGTCGAACCAAAAAAAGTTTTTGACATTAGAGCGTAACCTAGAGCTAGTCAAGGATATAATCAATTTCCAAACCAATAAAAACCCAATAATAATTAAGGAAATATAAAACGAATTCTGAATAAGACCATTCATATAATTTAGTTTATTATTTTGACTATTTTAAAGAATTTTCTTTATAATATACTATCCTAAATGCTTTAAAAAATTAATTAGATTTCCAAGTTATGTTCTCTAAATGAAAATGTAACAACTAAGAAGTATGGTACAAATATAATAGGAAATTTGATTTATTGTAGTAATTGAAAAAAAATATCCTAAAATGATAATAACTGGAATTAAATGCAAACGCACAATATTTTTTTAGGTTTCTTTTGAATCAAGATATTTTGAATGTATTTGCTTCCTTGCCTTTTAATCTTGGTCAATTGGATTCATCACATCCAGAATTCAACATGTAATGTCATGAATTAAATTCGGGTTATGACATTTTAAAATTATTATCCTACATTTGAATTTAATCAATCTTATAAAGAATATGAACTCAAACGAATTTAATAAATATGCTGTGAAGCACCATGGCATTAGCAGTGGAACCTTGCACAACTTTACATCTCACATGAATAAACAAGTCACAAATTTAACGCCATATATCATTGAAGAGCGTCCGATGAATGTTGCATCTATGGATGTTTTTTCTCGCCTAATGATGGATAGAATTATTTTTCTTGGGGAAGGTATTAATGATTATGTAGCAAATATTGTAACCGCACAATTGTTATTTTTGGAAAGCACAGATCGTACTCGTGATATTCAAATGTATTTAAATAGTCCTGGTGGCAGTGTATATGCTGGACTAGGCATTTATGATACCATGCAAATTATACAACCAGATGTGAGTACGATATGTACTGGTATAGCCGCTAGTATGGCAGCAGTGCTAATGTGTGCAGGTGTTAAAGGAAAAAGAACTGCATTGAAACACTCGCGCATTATGATACATCAACCCTTGGGTGGTGCTGAAGGACAAGCAAGTGATATTGAAATTACAGCTCGCGAAATAGGAAAATTGAAAAAAGAACTATACGAAATCATTGCATTGCATAGCGGTCAAAAATTAGCCAAAGTAGAAAAAGATAGTGATAGAGATTATTGGATGACTGCCGAAGAAGCTAAAGAATATGGTATGGTAGATGAAGTATTGGTTCGAAATGCAAAAAAGGAACTTTAAATAAAGTAACACGCTTATGGATAAAAGTCGAATAGAAATGTTCGACTTTTATTTTGTCGTCATTTCTACTTTGAAAGGTTGAATGCGATGAATTACATTTGACCTACAAAAATATTATCATGCAGAAAGATTCACGCATATTAACCATTCCAGTCATTGTTGCATCCTTAGGTTATTTCGTAGATATCTATGATTTAGTTCTATTTAGTATTGTGCGCAAACTTAGTCTGAAAGCTTTAGGTCTTAACCCTGAACAAATTGAGCACAGTGGATTATGGTTATTAAATATCCAAATGATAGGCATGTTGATTGGTGGTATATTCTGGGGGGTATTAGGTGATAAAAAAGGAAGGCTTTCTGTTTTATTCGGATCCATCATTTTATATTCTGTTGCAAATATTTTAAATGCATATGTCACCAATGTAACTGAGTACGGGATACTACGTTTTATTGCTGGAATAGGTTTGGCTGGCGAATTAGGAGCAGGCATTACTTTGGTTGCGGAATCTTTACCCAAAGAAAAAAGAGGGTGGGGTACTACTATTGTTGCTACTGTAGGTGTATCAGGTGCCATGTTTGCAAGCTTCATGGGTATTTACTTTCAAGATTGGAAATTGTGTTATATAGTTGGCGGTGTATTAGGTCTTTGTTTGTTATTATTAAGGATTGGAGTTTTTGAATCTGGCATGTATCAACTTGCGAAAGAAAAAGCGAACAGTTTAGGAAGTTTGAAGCTGTTATTTTTATCCAAGGCTAGATTGGTCACTTATTTGCATTGCATTTTGATAGGATTACCTATTTGGTATTGTATTGGAATACTAGTTACATTAAGCCCTGAATTAGGAAAAGAACTTGGTATCATAGGAATTATTGAACCACCTAAATCCATTTTATATTGTTATGCTGGTGTCACTCTTGGCGATTTATCATCAGGTATTTGGAGCCAAATTATACAAAGTAGAAAAAAAATCTTGCAATACTATATTGCTGCTACTATGCTGATGGTGATAGCCTATTTTTGTATGGCAAATAGAACAGTACAGGAATTTTATTTTTTATTTACCGCACTCGGTTTTGCCGCAGGATATTGGGCTGTATTAATTTCGAGTGCAGCGGAACAATTCGGCACAAATATTAGAGCAACAGTAACAACATCAGTACCTAATTTTATTCGCGCTTCCTTAATTCCTATCACATTATTGTATCTATTTTTTCAATGGACAGGTATAACAAAATTAAATAGTGCCTTGGTAACTGGAATAATTTGTTGTGCTCTCGCATTTTATGGAGCAACCAAATTGCATGAGTCATTTCATAAAGATTTGGATTATCAAGAAGAATAGATAAACACAAATCTTGTTAAATTATTTTTCAATAATTTCTTGTATTTTTTTTGCAGTTAAAGGGTGATAATTATTCTTCGCCATATCAAAAATTTCTAATGCCATTTTTTTTCCTTTTTCTGTTTTAATCATTTCATGATATAGAGGTTCTAAAAATTTTTTTCGCCCTACAGTTGTCAAGAAAATTTTCATCGAAGGAAAAGCCATTTCATAATTGGATAGGAGACTTAACTTATACCATTCATCCGCAATTTCGCTATTCTTACTTATAGACAATTGGAATTTATTATCCAAGGTTTTCATTTTTTCAATGTCTAATGGATGAGGTAATTTACGTAGAAATTGCAACCATTCATGTGTACTCCATTTGGCAAATGAAGGCATATTCACTACGCCGTTTTTTTCAAACTGCAATCGCAAATTGTCAACTGCAA
>Ga0114969_10000992_pt1 | contig 24104 bp, 32 predicted proteins | sample M_130807_MF_Meta_FD_87316 | JGI IMG/M metagenome (GOLD analysis project Ga0114969, IMG submission 87316) | Freshwater microbial communities from Lake Montjoie, Canada to study carbon cycling - M_130807_MF_MetaG | ecosystem: Environmental > Aquatic > Freshwater > Lake | place: Lake Montjoie...
GTTTCATTATTACCATCAGCGCTATCTCACGTGGGGGGGTTGGGTTGCGGTAGCAGGAGATAGTGGGCGTGGGGGGGTGGGTGGGGTGGTGGGGCGGGGAGTGGGGGGGGAGTGTAGCTCATGTGGTAGAACCTGCTTTACTTATTTTGTGTAAAAGTTGCGCCGTTCCAGCTGCTTCACCGTTTCAACCTGCGCCAATCCGGTGCGCCTGTCTACCGTTCTATATTAAAATTTCCGTAATGTTCACCCGTTCGGGTTAACTCTGAATTCTTGGCATATCTCCCTCGCGGATATTTATTTATCCGCACCACTTGCATATCCTCTCCATCGTGTATATGTTTTGGGCTCGACATCGGAGACCAATAACATGGGCGACCTAAACTGGAACGTGATAGGGCTTGCCCGCAACCCCGACCCACCCGAACCCGACGAGAACGTCGAGGACGCCGTCGAGGCACGCGTCCTTGAGATCTGGGCTGATGCTGATCTTCTCTTCTTGGCGCTCGACGACGCCAGCCTGCCGTTCGACCTGCACACCGCCACGCTGATCCGCGATGCCCACCGGCGCCTTGCCAAACCTTTTGCCTGGACGACGGACAGCGATGCCGATCTGGCGCTGCGCGCGATCTGCTCCGCACTGCAAGCCGCCGTTGAGAAGGCAGCGCGGTACGACATCGACAACCCGAGCAGGGATCCGTGATGCACTTTCAAAACAACGAATCCGAACAGGTGGCGCTCGAAGTGCTTCGCGCCGTCGTGTCGCGACTGGCGGAAGTTGAGATTGCCGCCCGGGCGCCGCTCTCAGATGACGCCATCACCCGCATCGAGCAGCTGCAGGACCGGCTAACCGGCCTGCGGTATGTGATCGAGACCACCAACGAGCAACTCGCAGCCGTGCTGCGAATCACAGTGGAGAACGACAGATGACTACTGCTGAAAGAGAATTCTTCCGCACTCAGCGCGAGGCTGGGATCCAGTGGACGCCGTGGGCCGATAACGCCGAGCTGCAGCGCGCCGCCGGATGGTTCATCAGCGTCCTGACGGTCGGCTTTGCCGCCGCCTGCGTGATGGCTTTCCTTGGCGCCTTGCTGCGGTATCTGGCAGGTGGCGCATGAACATTGCTAACGCTACCCCCGAGCTTTTTGGTGCGCTGGCAAAGGCGCAGGCCGAGATCGAGAACGCCAACAAGAACGCGGCGAACCCCCACTTCCGCAGCCGGTATGCCGACTTGGCGGAGGTGCTGAACACTGTCCGGCCGGTGCTGGCCAAGCACGGCCTCTGCGTCATCCAGTCGACGGCTTTTGACGGCCAGCTTGTCTCGGTGGATACGGTGCTCGGCCACGCCAGCGGCGGCTCGGTGTCGAGCTGTGCGGCCTGTGTGCCGGCCAAGGTGGACGCACAAGGCGTAGGAGCGGCCACGACGTACCTCCGCCGCTATGCACTGGCTGCCATCGCTGGTGTGGCGCAGGAGGACGACGACGGCAACGGTGCGGCACACAGCAAGCCCGCGCCGGTGGCTCAGCCCGACGCGGTGGTGCTCGACGCAATGGCTCGGATCGCAGCGGCGAACGACCAGGCGGCGCTCGGCGAGGTTGGCGCCCGGCTGGCGCGGATCGAGGTTGACGACGCCAGTAAACGGAAACTGCGCGCTGCGTTTACGGCGCGGCGGAAAGCGCTGGAGGCTGCATAGGCAGGCGAGGCATGGCGAGGCGAGGCATGGCGGGGCACGGAAAGGCAGGCAAGGCGCGGCGTGGCCAGGCAAGGCGAGGCAAGGCAGGAGGGGCATGGCGTGGTGAGGAGAGGCGTGGCGTGGAACGGACTGGAAACAACAGGAGGCATTGTGATTGAACAGCACTTAGAAGACGGCAGCGCTAACCCCGCGTGGCTAGCCGCCAGAGCGGGCAAATTCACCGGCAGCCGGTTTGCGGACCTGATGGCCCGCACCAAATCCGGCCCGTCCACCAGTCGCGCAAACCTGTTGGCCACGCTGGCAGTCGAGCGCATCACGGGATCCTGTGTCGAGATGTTCACGAACGCGGCCATGGCCCGCGGCACCGAGCTTGAGCCGGTGGCACGCTCGGCCTACGAGGCGCTGCGTGGCGTGCTGGTTGAGGAGGTTGGTTTCTGCCAATCGGCAGAATTGGAGTGTGTTGGCGTTAGTCCAGACGGGTTAATCGGCACGGATGGATTGCTCGAGATCAAGTGTCCTGCGGCGATGGCGAAGCACCTAGAGGCGCTGCGGAGCGGCGGCGCATCGGTGTACAGCGAGTACAAATGGCAGGTTCAAGGCCAGCTCTGGGTCACCGACCGCGCCTGGTGCGATGTCGTGAGCTTCGACCCGCGCTGGCCTGATGGCTTAGAGCTGGCGATCCACCGCGTGATCCGGGACGAGGTCAACATCGACGAGCTGCGCGTTGGCTGCGCGGCTGGCGATCTGGAGGTTCAAGCGATCCTGTCGGATCTGCTGGCGTTGCGAGGTGCAGCATGAGCGACACGATTTGCCCTCACATGGTCCCGAAGGACGCCTGCATCCACTGCCTGCAGCGACTGGAGGCCGAGTTGCAGTCGGCAAAAAGCGAGGCGGCATTCTTCCGCCAGCAGACGGAGGAGCTGCTGCGCGTGATCCAGATGGCCTACGACTGCTTCCCCGAAATGAGCGCCGTAGCACGCCAGACGCTGCAGCCGTATGCGCAGGAGCTGAGATGACGCGCGACGAGATTATGGCGCTGGTTAACGAGACGGCGCCGCGCTACGAAAGCTTCGGATGCGAGGCGCACTTTCAGGCGTTCGCGAAACGTCTTATGGCGATTGAGCGTGAGGCGTGCGCTGACATCTGCGAGGGACACTACGACACCAATCAGGCGGCGCGGGCCATCCGCGCAAGGGTGAGCATGTGTGACGCAACTCTTAAGCCGTACTTAATGGCTCAGCCAGATGTGTGACGCGGTTTTGGTGTTGGTAGGGATCGCGGCCGGGCTGATCTTGGCCGGGTTGTGGAACGACGGGAGGCGGGGATGAAGATTGAATTTTCTGGAGCGTCGGTCGAGATCACCGACGAGACTGCTGGACCGCTGGACTTTATGCGCTGCGCGCAGGCGTGCTTTATGGCTGCTGGCTTTTCACGCGACGCGCTCGCAGACGTGGTGGAGGAGTGGCTTGAGGACTTCCGGCTGGCGCAGGCCGAGCCCGGATTGGAGGTGTGAGATGAAGCAGGTTAGCCAGAACCGGCTCGCGCAGATCACCGGCGCCACAACGGCGTCGGGGCAGTGCGCGGTGCTTCGCCAGTTGGGCCTGATGCCGCTGATCCGGCCTGATGGCTCGCTGTGCATCTTTGAGGAAGCGCTGCTTAGTGCCATGATCGCCCCGCGCCAGGACGAGCGCGACCAACCACGCTGGGAGGTGTTCGATGGGCAGGCAGCGAAGAAACGCCGGGCGTGATGCCTGGTGCCCCAATCGGGTGTACCGCGGGAAGTCGGCGTGGGAGTGGCGTTCACCAACCGGCAAAGCGGTGCGCCTGTGCCGACTGGATCAACCGCCGGCGGTAGTGCTTGAGCGCTACGCCGAGGCCGTGGAGGCCAACCCGGCAGGCGACACGCTGGCTGCTCTGGCCGACGCCTATCACGCCTGCGCTCACTTCGGCAGGCTGTCCAAAGTAACCAAGGAAGACTACCTCCGCGCCTCAGAGCGACCTCTGGCGATCTTTGGTCACCTGCGCCCTGCGGTGGTCAAGCCGCCGATGCTCCGCATGTACATGGACAAGCGCGGCGTGGAGTCGATGTACCGAGCCAACCGCGAGCTGTCATGGCTGATGGTGGTGTTTGGCTTCGGATACGAGCGCGGGATGGTTCCGATCAACCCGGTGATCGGCGTAAAGAAGTTCCCCGAGACCCGCCGCCGCCACTACGTCACGCCAGAGGCCTATGCCGCCGCGCTGGAGCGCGCACAGCCGCCGATCAGGGTGGCGATGGAGTTGGCTTACACCACCGGCCTACGGCAGGCTGACGTGCTTGGGTTGACGTGGCAGCAGGTGCGGCCGGATGGGATTCTGGTGAAGCAGTCGAAGACTGGCCGGGAAGTTTTGAAGGAAATCACGCCACGCGTTCAGGCCGCGCTCGACCTGGCAAAGACGCTGCCGGCGCCGGAAAGCATCCAGTCGTGGTACGTCGTGCACACAAAAGCCGGGACGCAGTACACGCGCACCGGGTTCAACAGTTCATGGCAGCGGCTGAATGCCGGCTTCACGTTCCACGATCTGCGCCGAGCTGGCGCCACCGACATCGGCGACGCCGAGCGGATGAACTTCACCGGCCATGCCAGCCAGCGGATGGCGGAGAGCTACAACGTCAAGCCGATCAAGTCGCGGAGTCACTGAGGGTTGCCGGCATGAAAGTATCCAGTCGCCACCGTGTTTTTTTGAATTGCACTCTCATCTGCGTTACAGAGACAGACGAGTCTGTTTTCGTCGACTTAGGGGATGGCACGCCAACCGAGATCGCTGTCGGTTTTAGATGTAGTTACGAGGATGATGATGGAAACCCGGTGACCGTGTCATTTGACGACCTGCCTGCCGAGCATAGGGAGGCAATATTTCAGGCCGGCGATAACCACCAAGACATGGCCTGGGCTATGGCTGAGCGGCAAGACAAAACCATAAACTGATCGGATATACAGCACTGTATATTCGGAAGTCAATTCGGAAAACGCTGGATAAGCATCCAGTTGCTTACTCTAAGTGTTTGAAATTAATGGGGTGGCTGACGGGGATTGAACCCGCGACACCGGGAGTCACAGTTCTGTACCCAGTCTATATTCTGTATGGCTTGGCGGCCTGTTTTCCGAATTCGTTTACCTACATAAAACCACTGTATATTCGGAAGTGCCTGGCTGTCCACTGACGGGACGCGCTACCCCGCGTCAGGGTTGAACGCTACCGATTGGCGGCTCGGCACAATCTGTACCTACCCCTCAGAGCTGGCGCCTGAGTTCCGAGGCATCGCATCAGTTGCCCATTTAATGTGCGGCATTCCCGCTCGGGAAGTTTCCAGCCAGAACCGGATCCGGAGCGCCGATCATTCCCGCTCGGGAAGTCCCCGGCAGGCAATCCCGCACCAGCCGTTTGCACGTCACGAAGTGGGACGGCTCGTAGCCATGCCGGCTGAGCCACCGCTCCCACCCCCGCCGGCCGATCACTCTGGTCTGGGTCACGCCAAACATCCCAGCGAGATAGCTCTCGAAGTGAGCGATCATCGGCGCGATCCAGCTCTGCGCCTCGACGCCAGCCAGCAGCTCGAACGTGGCCACCAGTTCACCACCGAGGCGTTCCATCGTCAGGATGAACGCCCCCACGGTGGCCTCCGGCGTCACGATTAACCACAGCTGCCAGTCCCGCCAGCCGTCTCGGAGCGACTCCACCATCTCGTCAAGACTTCGGTACCCGGCAGCGTGCTGGACACTGAGCGCCAGCATCGGCCGCACCAGCTCCAGCGCCTCGTCGACATGCTCGGCGTCGATCCGGATCAGCTTGTGAGGCGGGACGTCGAGGACGATCACTGGCGCACCAGCGTGCGGACAGCGCGGGTAAGCCGGCGCAGGTGTTCGCGGACGGCAGGCAGATCGGTGATCCCATCTACCATGGCGTCCAGCTCGGCGTCGGTGCCGGTGATGCCAGCCAGCGCCTGGTAGTCCTCGGTCTCGTCTGCCGGCTTCGTGATCTCAACTCGCATGGATACTCCACGTCTGCCAGATGTATCTCGGGTGCCTGGCAGTCACGATGAACTCACCAGGCGTGGATGTGACGAGGCTGAAGTCGTTATCCTCGATCAGGTATATCACTCCGTCGCACTCGATCTCGGTGCCACGTGGAACACTCGACAGCGTGGCCGCGTCGATGCCATCCGCCGTGATCTGTGTCTTGTCCCATACCGCCGGCAGCGTCGAGCGCTCGATCACTTTGTCCAGCCGCACCTGAGCCGCTACAGCCGCTTCGGATGCCGGATCCAGACCAGTTAGCAGGCCTCGTAGCCGGTCGGCCTCCAACGCGTACTGCCGCCCAAGAAACGGATCCCGGTTGCCAGCCTCGCGGCCAGTCAGCTCAAGGAAGCGGCAGAACCACTCCTCGGCTGTGACGAAGTCATCACCAGTCGCGAGCGGCAGCTGCTGGCGCCACCACTGCGACCAGCAGCCGTCGCAGGCCCAGCGCTCGGCGCCAGCCGGCAGCAGGCCGGTTACGTCTGCAAGCATCGCGGCCGGGTTCCAGCTCAAGCAGCAGGGACACTGGTGCACCTCGCCAGAGCCATCCCAGCGGGACGGCAGCTCGGGATCGGCCAGCATCAGGTGCTGCTGATAGTTGCTACTCATGTCGGGATCACCGTGTAGGGAACTGGCGAGATGCCGGCGGCGGTGGCGCTTGTTTCAGTCGGCGCCGTCGCCGTTGAGTACGTCACGTTCGTAAACGTCACCGTGCCACCGGAAACCAGCTCGGAGGTGATAGCGATCCCAAACTCTGGACAGGATCCGCCGCGCTGCGTGAGGCCGTCGCGCACGACGGTGACGGTCTGCCCGCTGCGGCTTGTAGTTGGACTGGTGCCGCCTACGCCGCCGACTGTGATGGATCCCACCAGCGTCCACGTCGGCGTGAACAGCGTGGCGCCGGAATCGCTCGTGGCGATATACACACCGACCGTCACGCTGCCCGGCTGGTACGTGACCGCCCCGCCCCAGATCGAGGCAAAGTACAGGCTATTTTTGACGACCACGTCAAACGCGAAAACATAGCGATCATCCCACGCCTCAAGCGCGGAGGCCGCTTTCTGAATTGTGTAGCGCGGCGTCTGGCCGGATCCTGCGTCAGTCGGCGTGGTGTCGGTGCGTGCGGTGATCGTCGCGGCGAGCTGGCGCACTTTCAGGTATGCCGTAAAGCCGGAGGTTGTAAGGCTACGCGCTTCGCACACGAGCGCGTGCGAGGTGGCAGTGGATGTTCCAAAGTTGATGTAGGCGCCATTGAATGTAAGCGCGGTAGGGTTGAACTGCACCGTCGGCACCCGCAGAAACGCAGGCGAGAACGTGATCGATGCGCCATCCGTTACGGTGCCGGTAAGCACGCCTGCCACGATGGCTTTGGCGTTTCCGTTGCCGTCGTCAATGCTTACGTTGTCATCGAGCAGGCCGGGAGCCACCAGCTGCGGATTGAGTCGCGCCGGGTTGGTCGCAGAGGCCACTGGTGGCCTCCATGCGCTGGTCACGGCGCCATTTGAGATCTTCTTCTCGAGCATCAGGCCATCGAAGAACACGTTTGCACTTGCGGCGTTGACGTCCATGCGCATCAGCGCGAGGTTATTCGTGTCGGCACTTAGGTCGAGCAGGTTCGATCCGGTGGCGGTGTTTACGAAGTCGTTCCACGTCGAGAGCGTGTTCGTGGTGTCGGTCAGCGTGTAGGTTGCGGTTGCGGTCTTGATCGCAAACGACACCGAGACGTTGCTGCCAGTCGACGGCCAGAACTTCCCAGAGAAAAGCCATTGAGACGATGGATCAATCGCGATGTTGAAATCGGTAACACTGCTGCCGAAATACACGGCGCGATCCGTGCCGCTGGATGCGGTCGAAATCTTCATGGAATAGGCGCCGTAATATCCTGCCGTCGGAGTTGGAGCGGTGCCAACTGTGACGGAGGCGTAGCTGATGTTCGCGCCCTTGGTGACCGGAAACTGCCCGTCGTAATCGGGATTCGCAAACCCGCCGGCGAAGCGGCCGTGCACGCGGTTGATGCCATCACCGGAGCGCCCGACATCGAGCGCACCCAGCAGCGTCGGCGCTGCCTTCCACGTCACCGTCGGCTCGGTGTTGTCGTAGTCGGCATCGCTGTACGCCGTGGCGGTGATCCGCACGCGGCCGGGTGATACGACCGCAGGCTGAGCCACCACGCGGAACAGCGTTGCGGCGTCGCACTCAACAGCGGCGGCGGTGTCGATGTAGGGGTGCATGATCGACAGCACGTCGCCCTGGCTGATCTGCAGGCCTTCATCGAACGTGACGAACTCAACCTGAGTCGTGCGCTGCAATTTCAACAGGCGCTCGGCAGCTTCCCGGTACGCCTGCGAATAGAAACGCACACCCGGCATCGAGATCTGCGACTCGCGCCGGGGAACCGTTCCAGTGCTGACGCCGGCCAGCACGGCCTCGGCTTCGCGCTCACGCCATGGGGTGGTGCTGGTGTCGGTGTACTTGCACTTCACAACCGTCGGCGACTGGATGGCGTCGGCCACGCTGGTGGAGAAAGAACCCGAGACGATGCTAGCCGTGGTGATCGGCAGGATCCCGACACTGATCCAGTCGATGAGCCAGACGTCGGTGCCTGCGCTTGCGGTGAGATCAAGACGCAGGCTGTTGATGATTGACGTCTTCCAATCCGCGCCACCGGCAGTGAGCGCGTGCATGTCGAACTCGATCACGACATAAGTGCTGTTTGCGGCCGACCAGGTAGCCTGCTTCACGAAGCTGTTTGAGACCGCGTGAAGCGCTGTCGTGTAAAACAGTTCAATCGTGAACGATCCCGAGCCAGCAGTACGCTGCAGCCGAACGCGAACGTAGCGCGCGGACGCGCCATTGATGTTGAGGCTCGACGGAGAGACGGCGTAAACGTCCGCAGCAGTCTGCGTCAACTGCAGCGCGGTGGCAGTGGTGGCGGCGGTAGCGTTGGTGGCCGTCCAGCCGTTCGCGCTGGCGGTGAACTGGTACAGCTTGGCCGGCCTGTCTGCAATGGCCACCCAACTGGCGCCACGCTTGAAACACCAGGCGCCAGCGTATCCGGACAGCGTCGTGATCCAGTCATCCGCGGTTCGTGCGTCATCGATCACCAACGCCACGCGGCGGCGCTGCTCCGCAATCACGACAGTGCTGCACTCGGTGGCCGTCGACTGGAACGACAGATCGTCGGTGTCTTCGCCCAGCCCGAAACTAGTGGTGCCGATCAGATCGCGCAAACAGAGCGCAGGGTTTTCGCTAAATGCCGCGGCCGATGCGGTGGCGGTGGTGGCGGTGTAGACGCCTGGCGTGCGCTTAGTCTCGAACTGCGCGCCCCAAACGTAGAGGCCGTTGCCCACCACGCCGACATACGTTCCTGCCGTTGCGCTCTGCATGAGCTGCACGCGGCCGCGCACGACAGTCGCTCCGGTGTTCAGGCTGTACGCCACCCACACGCGATGCCAGCCGTCTCCGACAACATCGCAGCCGGCGCCGATAAGGTCCGCGCCCGAGGTCGAGGTGATTAGGCCGGTGGTGAGATTGACCGTGACAATGGCTGTGACGCCAGCTTTCGACACGCCACTCACGCGGGCGAACGTACGCTCGGCAGCTTTGAGAAACACCGAAAAAACAACCGTCGTGTAGTCGCTCAAGCCGGTTACGGATGGCGCGTTCGCGTAATGCACGGCCGAGGTGACGGTAGCCTCGGTGAGCTTGTCGGCGGTGGCAGCGCCATCCGGCGCAGTAGCAGCGTTGGCGGTGCGGCCGGTGTCTGCGGTGACCGCCCAGCCGGCTCCGGTGATGTCTTCAGAGTTGGCGATGAGGTTGCCTGACGTGCCGTAGACTTTCCGACCTTTTATGCGTGCTTTGATCGACGGTAGGCCAGAGTACATTGCATCGCTGTACGTGAACACGACGTACGCCACACCAACGCTACCCTGCGGCGTTGACACAATCAGCGTGTCGGTGTAGCCCGAGATCGCGGCGGCCAGCGTTGCGTCTGCTGTCTGGCTAGTGGTGCCGGTGTAATACGTCACCGTCACGCCAGTGACTGGCGCGGCGTCGTTCAAGTAAAGATTCACGTACGAGTCAATCTCGCCAACGCAGAACATCGCGCCGACGTACCACACACCGCCGGTGTAGGTGGCAGCAAAGATGCGGCCGCCGATCATGCACTCGCCGTAGACGACGGGGATGGCTGTACTTGCAGCCGCCACCGTCTCGAGCTGTTCCTTGAGGCCGCGCTGGCCGTTTAGTGTCGCACCAGGTGTAACAGGTGGACGCCACGGCGGGATCGTGACGGCCATTAGTTGCGCTTCCCGACAAGCTGTGCGCGCACGTTCCACCAGGTGCCGTTAATCGCCTCCACGGCTGGCTCGTTTACGAAGAGGCAGTCGTAGGTGTTGCCGTCGCCGGCGGTCACTGTGACGGTGGTGCCTTTGTTGCTGGTCCAGAAACTGGTCAGCGTGGTGCGGTCGGTGCTGCTCACATACGGATGCTCGAGGTCGAGCTGGTAGACCTGCTGAGCGGAGAGATCGACTTGGCGAACATAGCCCGCCTCGCTGATGTCGCTCCGCCGGTCGTTGATCGGCGTGATGCGGGAGAGCTTTGCAATGGAAGGATAAGCTGCCATCAGTTGCTCCGCTCCAGTGTGAACACGCCAGACGCCGTCAGGATCTGCAGGCCATCGGCTGGGAGGTGGTTGAATGTTGGCGGTGTCACGTACAGGCGCGGCAGCCTGCGAACGGGTGCAGGCCGCAGCCGGATCTCGATGGTCTCGCCGATGCCAACCGCGCCGATCTCACCCTGAAAGATCACGTCGGCATCGCCAGTCGCGAACGGGCCATCGCCATAAAGCAGCGAAACCGTCGCAGCTTTTCCCGAGACGCCAGCCAGAAACGCCGCGGTGTAGGTGAGAGCGTCGTTATACAGCGAGAGCTTTGTGCCGCTCAGATCGACACGTAGGCCGGCTGCGGTGTAGCTGTTCCCAGCGTAGGTGATCGTTTCGCGTGATGAAAGCCGGAGCGTAGTGGCAAGGCCGAGCTCCACCAGATAGACGGGACGCGAGACGGTGGCGGTAAGAAGCGCCGCCGTGGCGGAGCTGAGCGGACGCGTCATGCGTTCACCTCACCGCGCGCTGCGGCGATTGCTGCGGCGATTGCGGCCGGATCAAACGCGAACCCACCGCCACCCATCACGCCGGCGAACTGCGTAACTGCAGCGGCGAACGTGTTAGCCGCGGTCTGCTGCGTAAGCGCTGCGGTGTTCAGCACCTCAAGGTCAATGGCGTTTGCCGTTGCCGTCTCCCGGCCTGCCAGGCTATCCCGGCCGGCTTGGATCTGTGCATCGGCGATCGTCTGCGCCTGCGTCAGAAAATCCACGAACTCTTGCGACATCTGCTGGCGCTGCGTCTCGTCCAGCATCTGAAACGCGGAGCCTGCCAGCGCATCGATCTGCTGCACGAGGCCTGCGATCTTGGCCGGATCAATCGTGGTCGACAGCTCATCCGTCAGGCTGGCGATCTGCGAGCGCCGGCGCTGGTAGAGATCCGCTTCTGAAAGCATCGACTCTTCAATGGTGGAGATCGCGTTGCCGAACGTCGCATCCACCACCCGGGATACTTCCTCGTATGCCACCGCCAATGCTGCGGCCACCTGCTTCTGCGAAATCAGCGCATCAGTCAGGCTGGTCATGGACTCAACCGAGCCGGTGTATTCGTGCGCGAGCGTAACCACCGCATCAGTCGAATCAGCGTAAACCTCAAGAAGCGATTTTGTTGTGGCTGCCGCAGCGGTCGCGACGTCTTTGAGAACGTCGAGCTTTAGAAGTTTATCCATGCTGGCGATCAGGCCGAACGTCTGGAGCATCTCCTCGGCGGTCTGCTTTCCGGTGGTCGCCATGACCGTCTTCACGCGCTCTGGCAAGTCATCCTTGATTTGATTCAACCACTGGGTGATGAAATCCTTGCTCGCGTTTTTTAGGCTTTGCGCATCAAATTTGTTATTCAGTGCGGTGCCAAAGAATCCGGCGGAGACGTGATTGTTATCCGCATACTGCGGGTTTACGAGTTTCGTTTTGCTGAAATCGACAGTGATTCCAAGCGACTCCGCGACGGCGGTAAGCGCGCCGTCAATCCCTAAAAAAGCGTCCATCATCTTTTTGGCTGCGGCGCCGTTGTCATCCGTCCGGTTGTGCTCGCTCTGAAGCAGCAAGCCGCTCGCGCCGCGCTGTGAGTCGGTAACGTTTGTTCCCGCCGCATATTCGCCGGCCGTGATCCCAAGCCGAACGCGCTTGGTGTTGTCGGTGCCAAATGCCACGTCAATCAGTGCGCCAATTGCGGCACCGATTGCGGTACCGATCGGCGTAAAATAAGAGCCGATTGTGGCCCCGATCGCCGTGAACTCAGAGCCTTGCGCCTGCCGGCCATCGCTCAACACATTGCTGCCGACAAAGTTTCCGACCGCACCGCCCACGAACCCGGCGCCAGCGTTCTTAGCCATGCCGGCCCAGTTCATCGAGAGATTCGGCGGCCCTACCGCTCCGGCCCCAGATCCGGACGGCGGCACCGATGTGAAAATGCCTGACTTCACGCCAAGATTCGCAAACGTTGGCGCGAAACTTCCGCCGAGGTTGGTGATAGTGTTTGCAAGCGATCCGCCGACGCCTGCAAACAGGTTACCAAACGCACCGGTGATGCCGCTGGCTTTGAAACCATCCATGAACTTCGTGACAATGCCGCCGGTCCCGCTGAGCAGCGAGCCAAACAAGCTTGCCGCCGAGCCAGAGCCAGAGCCAGAGCCGCCTAGTCCTAGCGCAGATGAAAATTGCATCAGGATGGGACGCGTGATCGCCATGTGCGCCAGCTCGGCAAGCAGCTGCTTGAAAGCGTCTTTCAGCGAATCGGCGAATGAGTCAAAGCCGCTGCCTATGTTTTTCCACATGTCCACGAACGCAGAGTCGACGCGCTCAACGGCGCCCTGCAGCGCTTCGGCCCATGGATCCGATGCCTTCGCGGCAGAGGTCATCGCTTTCTCGTGTGCGGCAGTGGCCTCCGTCGTGTCGTACACGCTGGTGGTCAGTGCATCCAGCTCTTCGCGCTGCGCTTGCGTCACCTCCACGGCTCCGCGTGCGGCGATCTCGGTGAGCTGCAGCTGCGCGCGATATCGCGCCTGATCCCGAGCGCTCATACCGAGCAGTACTATCTCTGTGCGCTTAGCCTGAAGCATCTCCTCCATGCTTTTGAGCGCATCGTCTCGCACTTTGAAGGCGGCCAATGCTGCGGCAGTCGCAGCTTTTTGTGCGTCGGTCTCTCCGGCAAGTGCCGCCGCTATTTCCTCCGCAGACAAAGCGTGCTTTTTGTTTTCCTCGGTGGCAGCCTGTGTCGTTGCAGTTCCTGCGGCCTGCGCGGCTGCGACGGCTTGCTGCGCCTTTACTTGGCCAGCGCTCAGCTCTTCGCTCAGCTTTATCTTTCCGTTTAGATCGTTGATCTTCTGCGCGAGATAGACAACCTGCTCCGCGTCTGCCGTGCCGAGCGTCTCTCCCCTGTCGACTCTTTGTTGGAAGACATCGAGCTGGCTCTGGTACTGCGCGAGCTGATCCCCCAGACGCACAAGATCACCTACAGCAGCACCACCAACGGCAGCCGCTAGACTTTCTCCAAGGTAGGCAAAGACGTTGCCTGTTGTGGCGATGATGTTGGCGGTCGTGAGAACAGCGGTGCCGATGCCGGTGATGAACCGGGCGATGCCCTCGGCGGTTTCTTTCTGTTGCGCAAGATCGATCAGCTGAATAGTAAAGTCGTTCATCGGATCCAGCAGCTGATCGGCCACCGCAAGGCCGGCGCCAGATGCTGCCGACTTGAGCCTGTCTAGGTTGTCGTTGAACAGCCCGGCACGCGCGGCAAGATCGCCAGAGATCACGACACCGAGGCGACCGGCCTCTTCGCCTAATTTTTGAATACCTGTGGTGCCTTCAGCCAGAACAGGCAACAAATCCATGCCAGCCTTGCCGAAAATCTTCTGTGCAATGGCAGCGCGCTGGCTTTGGTTTTCGACGTTGTTCAACGCATCACCGATGCGGCCGAGCTGTTGATCTGCGGGGAGCGCGATAAGTTCACGCGCAGAGAGGCCAAGCGCGTCGAGGTACTGCGCGGCTTTAGAGGCGGGATCTTGAGCGGCGGTGAGCGTGACGGTGAGTTTCTTGAGCCCGCCTTCGAGCGCCTGCTGGGAGACGTCGGAGATCTTGGCGGCGTACTGAAGTTTGGTGAGTGCTTCGGTGGTGATCCCGAGCTTTCCGGCGAGGATGTTGGCGGCGTCTGCCTGGTCGATGGCGGACTTGACGAAGAGCGCGGTGCCGGCTGCTGCAGCGGCGGCGGTGGCGGCGCCCCATTTTGCAGCGGAGACGGCCATGCCACCGAGCTGCTTCTGCCAATCGCCAGAGAGCTTGAACGTGGAGGAGCCGGTCGTTTTTACTTTGGTGTTGAGCGAGTCGAGCTGCTCGGCGGTGAGCTTGATGGCTTTCTGCGCGCCGGTGGAATCACCGGTGATGAGTACCGCAGTTTTGTATTCTTTAGCCATCGAGGAGATCATCCAGTGGTTGCTTGCGGAAACCTGCCAGAGCGCCACGCTCGAGCAGCCGGAGATCATCGAACATCGCGCCAGGCTCAGCCGTGGCACGCATCTGCAGCACGGCCCAGACTGCGGCGTAGTCGAGGCCAGAGACGCCGCCCATCGGCAGCGTGCGCCACTGTGTCGCAAGCGCTGCGAACGTCTCAAGCGCCGGCCAGTTCTCGTTCCACACCAGGTAATCAGGACGCGTCAGGTGTGCGATCGCTTCGGGTGGCAGCTCAATCCCCATCTGCCGGTAGGTGGTAATCGCGTCGTCTTCCGCCGGCGCAGCACTTGCCCAGTGCCAGCCAGCGGCAATCAGTTTTTTCTGCGGTGCGACTCAAGCCAGCGGTTACCGCCGATCAAGCCTAGAAACGCGTCCACGAGCGCCACGCGGTAGGGCTGCGCATCGAGCACAGCGGCCAGATTCTCAGGCGTGAATTCCACGTCGCCGTCGTCGTTGGTAAGCGTCCAGCCGACGAGGTAGCGCGGGAGGATCACGTCCCACGGATCGTTGTCGCCGCTTTCAACGTCTTTGATCTCGCGCAGCACGTCGCGCTTTTCCGTGACGGAGATGGTGCGGAACGTGACATCGAACTTGACCGCAAGAATCTTGCCGTGGCTTTGATCGATTTCAGCGGTGGTTGGGATGGTGATCTGGTTGATGAGGCCTTTGAGCAGTGCCATATGTTTTCGCCGTTGTTTAGCCGTTGAAGAAGTTAGCCGTTCGAGAAATAAGGCGGCCACACCGGCACGGCTAAGACACCGGCGTGGCCTTCCCCGGGGATCGTTACTTAACCGTGATGACCAGCTCGTCGTTGCTGCTGTTCGCGGTGTAGATCGTGTCCATCGCGTAGGTCACGATGCCGTCAGAGTTGCTGATCGTAGGCGAGCCGAGCTGCACCTTCGGACCGTCCAGCTGGACGATGTTGCCAGCGGTGAGGCCGTGGATCAGCTGAATGGTGGAAAGCGTGATCCCCGAGTGCGCCTCGGCTGCGGCGAAGTAGTCCTTCGTGCCAACCGCCGGCGCCTCGATGGTGACGGAGCCGCGGACATTGCGGTCGGTTAGCTCCACCGTCTCGGAGCCGATGAGGTTCCGGTACACGATGGAGTTGCCGTAATCCACCGACATGCTCTCGCAGAACGCCGAGTAGGCATGCAGCGAGAACGTCGGCGTGTTCGTCTTGGTGACGGCAACCGGCGTCTGGAACGAGGTGAGCGTGAGCGCAGGGTTTGCGACTGCGGTAGGACGGGTGTAGAGGCCTGTAAACTCGAAATCGAACGTCGGGATCTGGCCGCGCTGAATCGAGATCTTCACGTTCCCGCGCGCGCCTTTGATGATGTGCTGCTGACCGTCCACGAAATAATAGATGGTGCAGGACTTCAACGCCGTGGATGCCGGCGAGTACACGACGGAAACGCCAGCGTTGGTCGTCTCTGCCATGCCGCACGCGAGCAGGAGTGGACCGTATTTCGGAGCGGTTCCGGCTGCACCACCGCCAGCGACCTCAACCGAGAACGCAACCGTGACATACGGCCCGGTGTTGATCTCCGACTGCGCGCCCCAGGTGCTGCGGTCGAGATCGCGCGTGACGCGGTTACCGAGCAGCGGCTGCGGTACGGCTCCCTTCGTCAGGATCGCGTTAGCTGCGCCGGTCGGCACAGGATCGACGTTGTAGGTGACTTCGGTCTTCGCCAAAACGGCGACGTTTTTGTAATACAGAGCCATGGGTTAGATCTCCTCTTCGGTGGACGGATCCGCCGAATCGGCGGCAGGGACTTCGGGAGCGGGAGGCGTGAACACGCCGTAGGGATCGCCGGTGGCCTCGACCAGTTCGGCCGGGACGTGCTGGTCGTCCACGAGGTAGTAACGACCCCCCTTCTCAGGGTGTTCGGGTGTCGGCATGGCTGATCTCCAGAAACGAAAAAGCCCGCGCGAGGCGGGCTTGGTGGTGGTGCTGTCGGTCGTCAGGCTTCGGTGATGAACACCGAATCGGTGTAGGTCTCACGCCAGAGGCGCAGGCCGCCGACGCCGGCTACTTGTGAGCCAGCGGCGTACTCAACCTCGAAGTGGTAGGCCGTCTGCTGCCAGCCGAGCAACACAGCTCGAATATCGGCAGCAAGCGCCGGCACGTCGTTGTTGATCGTGCAGATCAAGATCCCGTAATCGTCGGTAACGCGCTGCTTCGTGATGTTGTCGAATGCGCTGGTCTGCGCGCTGCGGCCGAGGCTGTAGACGTACACCGCAGGCAGCGTCTGGGATGCGCTGCACATGTAGGTCAGCTCAACCTGCATTGCACAGATGAATAGCTGCGCTTCGTCTTCGTAATCGAACATCAGATCGGTGGTTTCGATGGCAAGCGCGGATCCGGCCATGGACGTCTTGATGCTGCCGACAAGATCAAAGAGCGCGTCGTAGCCGGTGGCCTTCACCGTCAACAAATAGCTGTCGGTCTGCGTGATGGCGAACCCGTCGTAGTTCCCCTGCGCCGATCCGATAAGCTGGTAGATTATCGACGGCTGCGCCGGATCCTCCCGTTGCGTCACCGGATACATCCGCGTCGACACCAGCGAGTTGAGCAAGCTGTAAAGCGCGGCGCTCGAGTCGTAGTTGATCGGCGAGCCGGCAGGATCTGCCGTCACCACCTGGCCCAGCGAGCCGACGGTGAGGAGGCGTGTCACGATGGCGGAGACGTCCATCAGGTGCCCTTCTTGTCGAGGTAGCGCGTCACGCCTTCCCAGAATCTGTCAGAGACTTGCGAGCCGGCCGCATCAAGTGCGGTGCCGATGAATGGCTTCGGCCGAAAGCCTGCGACGTTGGCTGCACGGAAGAGCCCACCACGGATCGTCATTGCCTTTTTGCGCTTGCCGATCTGCTCGGCTGCGTAAGTCGCGCCGAACTTTTTGGCGAGCCGCGCGTTGCGCTTCGCGTTGCCAGGCTTGAATGCGCTCGCGTAGACCCGGTGCGCCTTGGCGCCGGTCTCTTCCAAGATGTGAACCATCCACGCATCGGCTGAATACTGCGAACGCTTCAAGCCTTTGCCAATCTGGCGCGCGGAGAGCCGAACATTCTTCGGTCCTACGCTTACGGCTTCGAGGTTGGCGCTGATGCCGGCTCGCGCTTTGGCGGATGCGGAGAACGTTTCATGGCTAATGGAGCGGGACAGCGCACCAGTCAACCGCGGCGCATTGGCGCGCATCGAGGCCTTGATTGGCTGCGCTGCGAACACGAGGCCAGAGCGAACGGCCTTCGACTGGATGCCGTCAGCCAGCATGGCAAGCCGGCGCGACACGTCGGCCATCTCCTGCGGCTGGACGTCAATCATTGATCTGCCTGCACATCAGCACGAGCTCACGCCGGCGTGCTCGTGGCGTGATCGGCGGCCCGACAACCTCCAGTAGCTCAGAGCCCCATACCACACGGCTGCCGCTGGTGACGCCGGAGATCCAGCGCATCCGAACCTTGTAGGTGATCTCGGAGTTTATTTGCTGTGCAGCGAAGAACTCGCGCCCCTCAAGCGGTGCCACGTCCGCACGCACAGTGGCCAACGTCGTCCAGGCGTCAACCTCGGCGCCACGCGCGCTTCGGGTTGGCGTGTTGGATTGAACCGATACCGTCTCGCGCAGCAGCTGCATCACACCACCATCCGTCGGTGCGGAGCGAGCAACAGCTCAAAGCCTACGGATGCAGGCGCCGTCATCGTGCCCTGCACACTTTCGGTAGTTTGATCGAACAGCTCAGCCAGCCGCATCAGCACTGCTTGGCTGAAGTCCTCAGGCACCAGCTCGGCCGAGGTGAAGCCGCACACCATCGTGATGCGCACGGCGCCGGGCTTGCCGTCTTTGGTATCCGGCCAGCTGTCCACCGGCAAAATCCGCGGCGTCATGCCGCTGATGTCGGAGTAGTAGTCGGTGTTCAGTACTAGCGTCTGCTGCACGTTGTTGGTGTCGTCGTACTGCACCGATGAGATCGAGGCCACCGGATACACCGCCAGATCGATGGCGCCGGCCGGGAACGTATCCAGCTCGAGCCGCACGGTTTGCGTCAACGCGCGCATGCCGGTGTGCGCTTCAGCCTGCAGGCGTGCCGTTTTAATCAGACGCAATAGCCTGCCGTCGTGGCTGGTGTCGTCAATGATCGACACCTGAGCTTTGGCGTCGTCCAAGCTCACCGGCTCTTCGGTTGGCGCCGTCACGGTTATGAGCTTCATGCGAGGCTCTCGGCGTAGGCCACGGCGCCGGGATCGGTGTCGATCACGCCGATGGACAGAAACTGCGCCACCAGTTCGGCCGGCACGTCCACGACGTCATCGGTGTTGCCGAGCTGACAGGCAGTCAAAACACGAGCGCGCACAGCGCCGCCCGCGTCGGGTTTCTTTCGAGCCATGGTGTCGTCTCAGAAAGAGGAAGAGGTGCGCCGGCCACCCATCGGATGGCAGGCGCGGTAGCGCTTAGGTGGCGCTGTGGGCGTAGTACTTGACCGCGTTCGTGTCGATCAGGTTGCCGCCGGTACGCATCCATGCGAGGAAGCCGACCTGGCCGAGCTTGGTGTAAGCCGAGTCGGTAAACCGGAACATCTGCACATCCATCGCGTCGCGGATGATGTACTTGGAGAAGTCCCCGAACAGCAACGTCTTGGCGTTGGCAGCGGGTGCTGCCATGTCGTTGTTGACGTACAGCGGATAACCCATCAGCAAGTCGTAGGGAACAGCCGTCGACTGGTCGGAATAGCCACCCGATCCACCGACTGCAGCCTGAATGCCCTGCAAATCGTTCGGCGTCCACAGCGGGCGGTTTTGACCGTCCTTCAGCTTGCGCAGCACTTTCACCAGCGAGTCGGGCGCCATGAACACACAGCGTGAGGCCCGGTACGCGGGATCAACGCTTGCCATCAAGTCGATGAGGTCATCAAAGATGATGGTGAGCGTCTGGCCGGTGGTGCCGACCTTTCCAGAAGCGGCGCGGGGAACCACTCCATCAGGCTGAGCACTGCCAGAGCCAACCGTGAACGCGGTGTTACCCACGCGGCCGAGGCGCTGAGCCAGGCGGCCCATAATGAAGGCCTCAATGTCCACCACCGAATCCTGCAGCAGCTCGATAGGAGCGGCTACGATCTTCGAGGAGGCCTTGTAGACGTTGAGCGAGACGGTGCCGAACACGGGATCCGCCGCGGTGGCAGTGATGTTCTGCGCGATCCACTCGCCGGTCTCCGCCGTGCCGTCCGAAGTCGGAAAGCTGAGCGGCTTGCCGTCTGCCGTGGCGAGCACGGTGGACAGAGCGCGCATGGCGCCGTAGGCCTTCATACTGTCGACGAGCGCCGAGCTGATGAGGTTGGGGACGGTGTATCCGCCTTCCGTCGTGGTCGTGGTGCTCAGCGTGTTGCTGAACGCCGAGACCTGCTCCGCAGTGAAGCCCTTCTCGCCCTTTCGAGCCCAGGTGTTCCAGAGCCCGCGCTCGGTGAGGTCACCGGCGTTGCTGGTGGAGATGGACGCATCGCCGAAGCTGCGCTCAGCCTCGATGTCTGCGAGACGCTGGACGTTCGAGATCTTCTGATCGATATCAGAGATCTCGTTGGTCAGGTTGTCGTAGGACACCTGGTTGTCAGCGGACCAGTCCTTGCCGGCGGTGGTGTCCATCAGTTCGCGCGCTTGCTTTGCAACTACTTTGCGGCGCTCGCGCATATCGTTTACGTTAAATGCCATGGTGGCTTTCCTCGTTGGTGAAACAAAAAAGCCGCCAAATGGCGGCTGGTATCGAGCGGGCGGCGAGCGCCTTAGCGCGATTCGGAGGCGAAAAAAAAGGCGCCCTGAGGCGCCCTTGTTTCGGTGGTGTTACGTGTTAAGCAGCAAGCTTCTCCAGCATTGCCAGGCGGCGAATGCGGTGCTCGTGCTCGTGGTTGGAAACGGGTTCGGGTGCTGCTGGCTTCGGCTCAAGCAGTTCCTGCGGTGCGTTGCGATAGGCCGTCAGGTTCCAGCGATTGCTTGCCTGCTTGCCGGTTTCAACGCGATCAGCGAAGCCTTGATCCACCGCGTCTTGCGCCGAGAACCACGTCTCGGCGTTCATCCAGTCGCCGATCTGTTGCGCCGGTTTGCCGCTCTTCGCGACGTAATCAGCAACGAAGCTGTTGTCGAGCTGCTCCAGCGTGCCGGCCATGCTGAGCATGTCGCGGCGATCACCGAGCACGCCGGCCTGCGCGTTGTGGATCATCATGAAGCTGCCCTCTGCCATCACGACGGAGTTGGCTGCAATGGCAATCCAACTTGCGGCGCTGGCAGCGAGGCCGTCGATATAGGCCGTCACCGTGGCGGGATGTTCTTTAATCGCGGTTGCCATAGCGCGGCCGTCAAACACGGAGCCGCCAGGGGAGTTAATGCGGAGATTGATATGCTTGGCGTCGATGCTGTTCAGCGCCTGCACGAAGTCTTTAGCCTGTACGCCATCCCATCCGCCGATCATGTCGTATAGATAGACGGTGGCGATGTCGGCGTTAACCACTACGTTGAGCGTCTCGCGTGGCGTGGTCATGTTGCATATTTCAAGCTGGCTGCGTTGCATTGTTTGCCCCTGCCTTCGTCAGTTCATCACCGCCGGGAATCGGCGGCAGGTTTTTGAGGCGTCGCACCTCGTTGATTGTCATCCAGCCCTGAGCGCCGGGACCGCCTAGTGCTTTGGTGAGGTAATCCGTCTGCGCTGCGTTATCGCCTTCGAGCCAGCCTTGACGGTTGAACTCCAAGAAGAAGCGCTCGCGCGTCGGCCAGAGCTTGCGGTTTAGTTCCTGCTCGATCATCACCAGGCGCGGGTTTAGCGTGAACGTCAGGAACGCGCGCAGGATCTGCTCGACACCTGATCCCCAGCTCGACGTCTTCTCGCTCTCACCGATCAGGACGGGTGGCACACCGAACGCGCGCGCGATGTCGATGACCTGCCACTGCCGCGTCTGCAGGAGTTGGCTGTCTTGCGGTGACAGTGAAACCTGCGAGATCTTCCCGCCGTTCACCAGCACGAGAGGCCGGTGGCTGTTATCAATGCCTGAATACTTTTCATCGAACTGAGCGCGCAGGAAGTCGGCTTGCTCTGCCTTCGGTGCTACGCCTGCCGGGTATTCGATGGCAATCGACGGCGAGGCGCCTCGCTGGAAGAATCCGCCTGCGTGCAGATCGGCTGCGAGCGCAGTGCCGATGGCTTGCCGGCCGGCGTAGCCAATTACCGATTCGCCCCTCAGGCCGTTAAATCCGTAGCCCGGAAAATGGAGGATGTCTTCCTGCAGGATCCCGCGCGTCTTGCCGCCTTCTTCGCGGTAGGCGTAGATAAGCCGGCCGTCAGTGGCTTCGCTCACCACCACCTGATCGCGCTCCAGCGGCACCAGCGCCTTGATCTGGTTCGAGCCCTTGGACGTGCGCACGATCTCGCAGAGGCCGTCCCCACGGAGCAGGATCGACGAGATCAGCCACTCCCACATCGAGGCGGCGGTCATGCCGGGACACGGTTGCTCATTCAGCAGCCACTGAAGCGGGTGATCCACTTTTCGCCGGCCGTCTGCGGTGCGCTCGAAGATCGGGATGGGTGTCGAAGCGATGGTGCCGGCGATCAGGTTCACGCAAGCGTAAACGGCTGCGGATCGCTTAGCGCTTTCAGCAGTGACGCTGACGCCGGCAGCCGTTGGCACTACACCAAACGTCGACCACAGCTGGCTGTCTGCATCCTGCCATCCGCCAGCGTTGCGGAATTCAGCGCGCAGGGAATCCAGCTGCCTGTTCAATTCTTTCTGGGTGGTGAGTCCAAACATCAGAGCACCATGCAGAGATCGGAATTCATTTCTTCCTCCACGGTCGCAACCGATACAGCCATGGCAAGCGCCACCATGCCGTCGATGCGTCCGGTGCTTTTCGTCTTGGTGAATTTGCGGTTATCCGCCGGATCGCGCTGAACCGTGGCATTCGCGGCGCACATCGTTAGCACTGGGTGCATGCCGTGGCGCAGTTGGCGCGCTAGCAGCAGCGTCTCCAGCTCGCGCAGTGCGGGACTCATGCTGACGAAGCCCTGCCCGAAGTCTTTGAAGCGGTCCATCTCTTCGTCTGAGAATCCGGCGCGTGCGAGGCACGGCCGCAGAAACCGCATGTTGTAACGGTCGAACGCCACGCCGCGGACGTCGCAGTTATCGAACAACCAGCGCAGGTACTCAGCGATAAAGTCGTACTGAATCGACGCACCAGGTGTTGCGCGCAGGAAGCCCTGCCCTTGCCAAACATCCCACGGCACGCGATCCGCTCTGGCCTTGTCGGCAAGACCATCTTCTGGCAGCCAGAATGTCGGGTGAACATCCCATCCGCCGTCGCGCTGGCTCACCCCAACAAGCGCTGTCAGGTCGCTGACGCTTGAGAGATCGAGCCCAAACCAGCACGGCCCGGTCGGCAGTTCGCCATCAGGCATCGCGCCGTTGTCTTCCCAAACGGAGCGGGAGACGAACGGCTGCCGCGCTTCCACACGCTGATTTAGGATCAGGTTGCGGTAGCTTGATTCGCGCGATGGCATGCGCTTCGCGTCCTGCGCCTGGCGCTGGACTTCCTCGACGTTCATGAACTGCGCGAGGTGCGGGTTGGCTGCCTTGATGGCTTGCATCCCGAACGGATCCAGTGTCATTGACGCCGTGTACAGCGCCAGCTTTACGCGCGGATCCGCGCCGGTCTTGGCGTCGTCGATCAGCAGCGAGAGCAGGTCGGCATCGGTTGGCGCCTGCGTCGAGATGACCACCGAGAGCGGATCGCCCTGCGCCGCGCTGGCCGTCTCAAGCGCTTCGTACAGCTCGGAGCGCGGCCCCTTCACCTGGCCCAGTTCGTCGTGGACCACGAAAGATGGCGAGAGGCCGTAGTTAGTGCTGGCGTCGGCGCTGAGTGCGCGGTACACCGTTCCCAATTCGGGACACAGCAGGGACTTTGCGGTGTCGCGGATCTGGACGACCTGGCACAGATCAGGCGACAGCCGCACCATCTTGCTTGCCAAAGAAAAAAGGATCCCGGCTTGATCGCGGGACTGCGCTGCGCTGAAGAGCTGCGAGTTTGCTTTGGCTTCCGGCCCCACTAAATGGAGCAGGAGCAGCATGGCCGAGAACGTCGTCTTCGCGTTCTTGCGGCCCATGCTCAAAATGAATGTGCGCGTTGGCGAGTCGTAGATCAGGCGCAGCCACTCGCGCTGCTGCTTCGTCAACGTCACCGGCTGGCCGACAAGCTTGCCTTCCGGCACGCGCAGATAGGCCTCGATCCAATCCGCGGCACGCTTGGAGCGAGCGCGGGTTATTCGCTTTGCCACGGCTTCGGCTTTGATCCTGCGCGCTTGGCCATGACGCCGGCGTTTTCCGGCCGGATCCGCGAACTCGGATTTATACGCAACTTGCCAGCGATTGCTGTTAACAGCGAGGTATTGCGCGCCTGCATGGCCGCCAACTTGTCCCAGCGCTTTAGCGCCTCGTCCTCTGCGAGCCAGGCCGTGTTGAAAGCGTTCAGCTGGACGGCGATCTGATCGCCCAAAACTACAGCACGGCAATACTCGACCAGCACGGGATGCGCCTCGGTGCCGATCATGTCGCCGGCTGCGCTCGCCATAGTGAGGCGCCAGACCGTCGACTGCTCTTCGGTCAGGTGACCAGGTGCATCAGGGATCCGCCGAAGCTCTGCAACTGGTGCCAGCGCCAACGCTGCACCACTTTTGCGCCCGCGTTGCTGCATCGAACCCCCGAGAACTTCATCATTAGAAAACCCCTCA
>Ga0114969_10000995_pt1 | contig 24090 bp, 16 predicted proteins | sample M_130807_MF_Meta_FD_87316 | JGI IMG/M metagenome (GOLD analysis project Ga0114969, IMG submission 87316) | Freshwater microbial communities from Lake Montjoie, Canada to study carbon cycling - M_130807_MF_MetaG | ecosystem: Environmental > Aquatic > Freshwater > Lake | place: Lake Montjoie...
ACTAAATAAATATTCAAAAACAATCACACTTGATCCAACACAACCAGCAGCGCAGGCTATGTTTTATGGTATTGGATTAACCGATGCCGATTTACAAAAAGCACAGGTGGGTGTGGTGAGTATGGGTTATGATGGTAATACATGCAACATGCATTTAAACGCACTCGCTGCTGATATTAAAAAAAGTATTTGGGCAAATGATTTAGTCGGACTTACTTTTCATACCATTGGGGTGAGTGATGGCATGAGCAATGGTACTCCAGGTATGCGTTATTCATTAGTAAGTAGAGACGTGATTGCAGATAGCATTGAAACAGTCTGTGGTGCACAATATTATGATGCACTTATTGCAGTACCAGGTTGTGATAAAAATATGCCAGGTTCATTAATTGCCATGGGAAGATTAAACCGTCCTTCTATTATGATATACGGAGGAACCATTGCACCGGGTCATTATAATGGACAGGATTTAAATATTGTATCTGCTTTTGAAGCCCTTGGACAAAAAATGGCTGGTGAATTAACTGAAGCCGATTTCAAAGGAATTATACAACATGCATGTCCGGGTGCTGGTGCTTGCGGTGGTATGTATACAGCTAACACCATGGCATCTGCCATTGAAGCATTGGGAATGAGTTTACCTTATTCATCTTCTAATCCTGCACTCAGTGAAGAAAAACAACAAGAATGTGCGGATGCAGGAAAAGCAATTCGTTTATTATTAGAGCGCGATATTAAGCCTCGTGATATTATGACGCGCAAAGCATTTGAAAATGCAGTAGCGGTAATTATGGTATTAGGAGGAAGCACTAATGCAGTACTTCATATGATTGCAATGGCGAAAAGTGTGGGTGTATCTTTTACCCAAGACGACTTTCAAGCCATTAGTGATAAAATTCCAGTGCTTGCCGATTTTAAACCCTCTGGTAAATATTTAATGCAAGACCTACATCAGTATGGTGGCGTACCTGCTGTTATGAAATATATGTTAGCAGAAGGTTGGATACATGGAGACTGTTTAACAGTTACTGGAAAAACGATGGCAGAAAATTTAGCTGCCGCACCGGATTTAGATTTTACTAAACAAGATATTATTCATCCAAAAGAAAGTCCTATTAAAGCAACAGGTCATTTACAAATCTTGTATGGCAATTTAGCAACGGGTGGAAGTGTTGCAAAAATTTCTGGAAAGGAAGGAGATGTATTTGAAGGACCAGCCCGTGTATTTGATGGAGAGCAATCTTTAATAGAGGGCATTCATTCAGGAAAAATAAAAAAGGGTGATGTAGTAGTTATAAAAAATGTAGGACCTGTTGGTGCACCTGGTATGCCTGAGATGTTAAAACCCACTTCCGCCATTATTGGCGCGGGCTTAGGTAAGTCAGTGGCCTTAATTACCGATGGACGTTTTAGTGGAGGCACCCATGGTTTTGTGGTGGGACATATTACTCCCGAGTCTTATAAAGGAGGACTCATTGGACTAGTAGAAGATAATGATATGATTGAATTAAATGTACCGAATCGTAAAATGACTTTGAAAGTGGATGAAGCCACTATTGCAAAAAGAAGAGCTGCCTATGTGCAACCTGCTTTAAAAGCAACCAATGGTGTTTTATGGAAATATGCACAATTAGTAAAAGACGCAAGTGAAGGTTGTGTGACCGATCAGTTATAAAAATAAGATTATGGCAACGAAAAAATTAACAGGAGCGCAAGCAGTTTTAGAAGCTTGTATTGCAGAGGGAGCCGAAACAATATTCGGTTATCCAGGTGGTGCCATTATGCCTATCTATGATGCACTCTATGATTACAACGATAAACTAAAACATATTTTAGTAAGACATGAACAAGGTGGAATACATGCTGGACAAGGCTATGCGCGTACTTCAGGAAAAGTAGGTGTAGTATTTGCTACCAGTGGGCCAGGGGCTACGAATTTAGTTACAGGCTTAGCCGATGCTATGATTGATAGCACACCCCTTGTTTGCATTACAGGACAAGTGTACGCACATTTATTAGGAACAGACGCTTTTCAAGAAACTGATATTATTAATATCACCATGCCGGTTACGAAATGGAATTATCAAGTGACCGATGCAACAGAAATACCAGGCATATTAGCCAAGGCATTTTATTTAGCAAGAAGTGGAAGGCCAGGTCCTGTATTAATTGATATTACAAAGAATGCACAAATACAATCTTTCGATTATGAAGGTTATACCCCTTGTAATCATATAAGAAGTTACCGACCTAAGCCGGTCATTCGTAAAAATTATATTGACGAAGCAGTGACTTTAATTAATAATGCAAAAAAACCTTTAGTCATTTTTGGACAAGGAGTTATTTTAGGGAAGGCAGAAAAAGAATTTAAAAAGTTTATAGAAAAATCAGGCATGCCAGCAGCCTGGACCATCTTGGGTTTGAGCGCTCTTCCTACCGATCATCCACAGAATGTAGGTATGTTGGGTATGCACGGAAATTATGGCCCAAATGTTTTAACGAATGAATGCGATGTACTTATTGCAGTAGGTATGCGTTTCGACGACCGCGTTACGGGAAGATTAGATAAGTACGCGAAGCAAGCCAAGGTTATTCATTTAGATATAGACCCATCTGAAATAGATAAAAATGTAAAAGCCCATGTAGGTGTATGGGGCGATTGTAAAGAAACACTTCCACTACTTACTTTAGGTATAGAGGAAAAAGATAGATCAGAATGGTTAAAAGTTTTTGCAGACTATACACAACAAGAATATGATCAATGTATCAAAGAGGAATTGAATCCTAGTACAGAAGAAATGACCATGGGTGAAGTGATACGCATTGTTAATGAAACCACAAGTGGAAATGCAGTGGTAGTAACGGATGTAGGCCAACATCAAATGGTGGCTTGCAGATACGCTAAGTTTAATGAAACCAGGTCCAATGTCACATCGGGAGGACTAGGTACGATGGGATTTGCTTTACCTGCAGCCATTGGAGCCAAGTTTGGTGCACTCGATAGAACCGTTATTGCAGTCATTGGAGATGGTGGTATACAAATGACCATTCAAGAATTAGGAACTATAATGCAAACAGGAGTGGATGTTAAAATAATGATTTTAAATAATCAGTTCCTAGGTATGGTGCGTCAGTGGCAGCAACTTTTTAACGATAAGCGTTATTCTTTTGTAGATATTCAAAGCCCCGACTATGTAATGGTAGCCAAGGCTTATGGAATTGAGGGCGCGAAAGTAGAGCATCGCAAGGACTTAGTGAAAGCCATTCAAACCATGCTAGCGCATAAGGGTTCTTATTTGTTAGAAGTAATGGTGGGTAAAGAAAACAATGTATTTCCGATGGTACCACAGGGTTGTAGCGTGAGTGAAATAAGACTGAAGTAGAATATTTTAAAAAAGTTGAAATAAAAAAGAACAGACAAAAAAAGAACTTATAATATGGAAACAAATACTGAAAAACAAGAGTACACAATAACTGTGTATACCGAAAACCAAGTAGGGTTATTAAACCGAATTGCTATTATTTTTTCTAGAAGAAAAATTAATATCGCAAGTTTAAATACATCCCCTTCTGAAATTGACGGTATACACCGTTTCACGATTGTTGTAATGGAGTCTCACGATGTGGTGTTGAAAATTATAAGACAAATTGAAAAGCAAGTAGAAGTATTAAAAGCTTATTTCAATACCAATGACGAAATTGTTTGGCAGGAGCTTGCATTATATAAAGTATTGTCTGAAGAAATTACAGAGAAAGTAAAAGTGGAAAGATTATTAAGAGAATACGGCGCGCGTGCGGTAGCCATCAGAAAAGACTTTATTGTTTTTGAAACAACAGGTCATAGAGAAGAGACCAATAAATTAATGAAAGCCCTGGAGCCCTATGGTTTAGTGGAGTTCGTGCGTAGCGCAAGAGTGGCTATCATAAAGGAAAGTAGCGGCTTTCACGAAAAGTTAAAAGACTTTGAAGAAAAGCAACCTAGTGAAGAAGTGATAGAAAATATATACTTAGGGAAAAGAGAAGCAGTATTTACGATGTAAATACTTCAATAAAAAAAGACAAATAAAAACAAGTATCAGAAATATTAAAAAATAAATTAATCAAATAAAAAATCTAAACAAATATTAAAATGGCACAATTAAATTTCGGTGGAACAGAAGAGAATGTAGTCACTCGTGAAGAGTTTCCATTAGTAAAAGCACAAGAGGTTTTAAAAAATGAAACTATCGCAGTTATTGGCTATGGCGTACAAGGTCCTGGACAAGCATTGAACCAAAAAGAAAATGGTATTAATGTAATTATAGGACAAAGAAAAAATTCAAAAAGTTGGGATAAAGCAATTGCCGATGGTTTTGTACCAGGTAGTACATTATTTGAAATAGAAGAAGCCTTAGAAAAAGGAACTATTATATGTTATTTATTAAGTGATGCTGCACAAATAGCTATGTGGCCAACCGTTAAAAAACATTTAACCCCAGGTAAGGCTTTGTATTTCTCTCATGGCTTTGGTATTACTTTCAACGAGCAAACGGGTATTATACCTCCAGCCGATGTAGATGTATTCTTAGTAGCGCCTAAAGGTTCTGGGACTTCTTTAAGAAGAATGTTCTTACAAGGCCGAGGCTTAAATTCTAGTTATGCCATCTTCCAAGACGCTACCGGAAAGGCTTGGGACAGGGTAATTTCCCTTGGAATTGCCATTGGATCTGGGTATTTATTTGAGACAAACTTTAAAAAAGAAGTTTTTTCTGATTTAACTGGGGAAAGAGGCACATTAATGGGCGCAATTCAAGGTATATTTGCAGCCCAATATGAAGTATTGCGTAAAAACGGACATAGCCCTTCTGAGTCATTCAATGAAACAGTGGAAGAATTAACTCAATCATTAATGCCACTTGTTGCAGAAAACGGAATGGACTGGATGTATGCAAACTGTTCAACCACTGCGCAAAGAGGTGCTTTGGATTGGTGGAAAAAATTCCGTGATGCAACTATGCCAGTATTTACAGATTTATACAATAGTGTTGCAACAGGAAAAGAATCGGCTCGTTCTATTGACTTAAATAGTAAGGCCGATTACCGTGAGAAACTAGAAGTGGAATTAGCTGAATTACACAATAGTGAAATGTGGCAAGCGGGAAAAACTGTAAGAAGTTTAAGACCAGAGAATCAACCAGGTAAATAGTTCATGAGAATTATTTAGTTAGGATAAAATAGAAAAGAGATAAAGTATGAGCGAAGCAAAGAAAATAAATAAACCTATACTTAATATCGAGGCTGCAGTCAAAAGATTGAAGCCGGTGGTAACACATACCCCGCTTCAGTTCAATGCAAATTTGTCTCATAAGTATGCGTGTAATGTTTATTTTAAAAGAGAAGACTTACAAATTGTCCGTTCTTATAAATTAAGAGGTGCGTATAATATGATGAGTCAGCTTTCTAAGGAAGTATTGGTAAAAGGGGTAGTTTGCGCTAGCGCAGGTAATCATGCACAGGGCTTTTCTTATAGTTGTAAAAAACTAGGCGTATGCGGTGTTGTATTTATGCCCATTCCTTCACCTCAACAAAAAGTAAATCAAACAAAAATGTTTGGTGAAGATTTTGTAAAAGTAATTTTAGTAGGTGATACTTTTGACGATACAGCAGTGGCTGCGAAAGCTTATACTTTAGAACATGGAATGACATTCATACCTCCCTTTGATCATGTTTCCATTATTGAAGGACAGGCTACAGTGGGCGTAGAAATTTTAGATGACATTAAAACATTTACCCAAGACCCTATTGATTATTTATTTGTACCAGTAGGTGGTGGTGGCTTAAGTGCAGGTGTGGGAACTTATTTTAAAGAGAAGTCGCCTAGTACAAAAATTATAGGATTAGAACCAGAAGGAGCACCGAGTATGTTCTGGGCATTAAAATCGGGAGAACCTGTTGAATTAGAAAACATAGACAAGTTTGTCGATGGGGCTTCTGTAAAAAGAGTGGGCGATGTCACTTTTTCTTTTTGTAAAGATGCACTAGACGACATGCATTTAGTACCAGAAGGAAAAATTTGCACCACTATTTTACAAATGTATAATGAAGAAGCTATTGTAGTGGAACCCGCAGGCGCTATGTCTGTGGCGGCTTTGGACCATTATGCCGAACAAATAAAAGGCAAGACCATTGTATGTATTGTAAGTGGAGGTAATAATGATATTGCGCGTATGCAAGAAATTAAAGAACGTTCTTTAGCCTATGAAGGTTTGAAGCATTATTTTTTAATTCGCTTTGCACAAAGACCAGGTTCATTGAAAGAATTTGTCAATAAAGTATTGGGCCCTTATGATGATATCACCAGATTTGAATATATAGAAAAAAATAATAAGGAAGCAGGTCCAGCCCTACTGGGAATAGAATTAAGAACCAAGGCCGATCATACTACCCTTATTGAGAATATGAAGAAGTATCATATTAATTATGATGAAATAAATAAAGACGATAATATTTACGGCTATTTAATATAGAAAAATAAATTGGGTTATGCAGGTTTTAAAGTTTGGAGGGAGTTCGGTGGGTAGTGCAGAGGTAATCAATCAAATGTTGGCTATTGTAAGTTCACGTATTCAAAAAGAGAAAACCATTGTAGTGGTTTCTGCAATGAGTGGTGTGACCGATCAATTACTCATGTTAGCCCAAACAGCAGCAAAAGGGAATGATGCTTATAAAGCCATTATTCAAAACATTGAGCAAAAGCATTTAGATGCCGTTCGTGCATTAGTTCCTAATAAAGAACAAAGTGGTACTATAAACTTGGTAAAGCAACTTATTAGTGAACTTGAAACCCACTCCGAGGCTTTGTTTATGCTGAAAGAACTATCTATGCGCATGCAGGATAAAATTATTAGCTACGGTGAAATATTATCAAGTAAAATAATTTCAGCCAGTTTTGAGTCAAAGGGAATTAAACAAAAGTGGATTGATTCTAGAGAACTTATCAAAACCAATTCTAATTATTTTAATGCAGTGATAGATAAGACACTTACTTATAAAACAATTGCTAATTATTTTGCAGCTCCTGAAAATACATTTGATTTATATATTGCAGCAGGCTTTGTAGCCTCAGATGCGGAGGGTAATACTACCACATTAGGTAGAGGCGGCTCCGATTATACAGGTGCTATTTACGCAGCAGCCACAGAAGCTACTGCACTTGAAATATGGACCGATGTGAGCGGCATAATGACAGCCGATCCGCGTATGGTTCAAAACGCCAAAGAGATTCCAGAAATTTCTTATCAAGAGGCTATGGAGTTATCACATTTTGGCGCGAAAGTTATTTATCCTCCTACTATTCAACCGGTGATGCAAAAAAACATATCCGTATGGATAAAAAATACTTTTGATCCAACCCACGCTGGTACTATTATCAAAAATGAATCCCCTTCTGATAAAAATTTTATCAGAGGTATTTCAAGCATAAAAGATATTTGTTTATTAAGCTTGGAAGGAAGTGGTATGGTGGGTATTCCAGGTTTTTCTAAAAGACTATTCGATGCGCTTGCTAAAAAGCAAATCAATATTATCTTAATTACACAAAGCTCTTCGGAGCATTCTATTTGTGTGGGTATAAATATGCAAGACGCCCATATAGCTAAGATAGCTGTAGACGCTGAGTTTGAAGAAGAAATAAATACCCATAAGGTAGAACCTTTAATTATAGAAAAAGACGTTTCTATTTTAGCGCTTGTGGGTGAGCAAATGAAAAGTCATCCTGGAGTAAGTGGAAAAATGTTTGGGGTACTAGGAAGAAATGGTATTAATGTAAGAGCCATTGCACAAGGTTCTTCAGAGAAAAATATTTCAGCAGTAATTGCCACTGGAGATGTACGCAAGGCCATTAATGTACTTCATGAAGAATTTTTTGAAACTTCTTATAAGCAGGTGAATGTTTATGTTGCGGGTGCTGGTAATGTAGGTAGTAAATTAATAGATCAAATAAAAAAGCAAGTACCTTATTTACAAGCAACACTACGTTTACAAATAAATATTGTGGGCATTGCCAATAGTAAAAGACAATTAATAAATGAGGAGGGTATTAATTTAACCAATTGGCGTGAACAATTAGCAGCAGCGCCTACAGGAAATATCACTCAATATGTAAATACTATTCTTGAAAATAATTTGCGCAATAGTGTATTTGTCGACGTCACAGCACATCAAACTGTATCGGATGTGTATATGCAGTTATTAGGCAAGGCGGTATCGGTGGTGGCTTGTAATAAAATTGCCTGCTCTTCACCCTATGAGCATTATGCAAAATTAAAAGCACTTGCTAGAGAATTCAATGCAGCCTTCTTATTTGAAACCAATGTGGGAGCGAGTTTGCCCATTATTGGCACTTTAAACGATTTAATTAGAAGTGGAGATAATATCAACAGAATTGAGGCGGTTTTATCGGGTACTTTAAATTATGTATTTAATAATTACGATGGCAGTATACCATTTTCAAAAGTAGTTCGACAAGCACAGGTAGAAGGTTATACCGAACCCGATCCAAGATTAGATTTAGGCGGCACCGATGTAATGCGTAAAATTATGATACTAGCCAGAGAAGCAGGACATAAAATAGAGATGACCGACATTGCTAATGAACCTTTTTTACCTGCTAGTTGTTTTAATGGATCGGTAGAAGATTTTTATATAGAGATGGAAAAACAAGAAGCGCATTTCAAAAAATTATATGAAGCAGCCGCTGCTAAAAATTGTAAGTTAAAATTTGTAGCAAGTTTCAATATTGCAGAAGATGGAAAAGGAACAGCCAAAGTTGGATTACAACATATTGAACCAAGCTCGGATTTTTATCATTTATATGGTAAGGATAATTTAGTTTTATTTTATTCTACGCGTTATCCAGAACTTCCATTAGTGGTAAAGGGAGCAGGTGCGGGCGCCGATGTAACTGCTTCGGGTGTATTTGCCGATATTATAAGAGCTGCTAGGGTATAATTTTGTTTCTGTAGAATTTATTTTATAAGCCATACTTTTTTCTAAGTTCTAGTTGTATATAAATAGTATATTTATTCTTCAAAATGGTAAATATGAAAAGGATACTATTCTTAACAGCAATCTTATTTAATGCACTACTATTTAGTAGCATATTTAGTGAAAGCGTGATGGCTCAAAAACCGGCAATGAATTCTTTTATACCCGATAGACAAGCTACTTATTGCAACCCCATCAATCTCGATTATGGTTATTGCCCTATTCCCAATTTTGTACAAAACGGAAAGCACCGCGCCACAGCAGATCCTATCATGGCTGTTTATGATAATAAATATTTTTTATTCAGCACCAACCAATGGGGTTATTGGTGGAGTAGCGATATGAAAGATTGGAAATTTATTTCAAGAAAATTTTTAAGACCTTGGAACGATGTATATGATGAATTATGTGCACCAGCAAGTTTAGTATTGGGCGATAGTTTATTAGTGATAGGTTCTACTTATACAAAACAATTTACATTATGGTATAGCACCAACCCCACCAAGGACGACTGGCATATAGCGGTAGATAGTTTTCAAGTGGGTGCTTGGGATCCAGGATTATTTAAAGATGATGATAACCGCTTATATATTTATCATGGTTCAAGTAATTTTTATCCTATCTATGGACAAGAAATAGATCGTAAAACTTTTGCACCCATTGGAGAAAGACAATCACTTATACATTTAGTTGATAGCATTCATGGTTGGGAGCGTTTTGGAGAACACCAGGACAATACCTTTTTAAAACCATTTATGGAAGGGGCTTGGATGAATAAACAAAATGGAAAATATTACTTACAATATGGTGCGCCAGGTACTGAATTTAGTGGTTATGGCGATGGCGTGTATGTGAGCGATAAACCACTAGGGCCCTTTGTGTATCAGAAGCATAATCCGTTTTCTTATAAGCCAGGGGGTTTTGCAAGAGGAGCGGGACATGGTGCAACTTATCAAGATGTATATAAACAGTGGTGGCATATTTCAACTATTGCTATTGGCGTAAAAAATAATTTTGAAAGACGTAATGGTATTTGGCCAGCGCAAATAGATGCAGATGGTATATTATATAGTAATACTTCTTATGGAGATTATCCGCATTATATTCCCAATGCAGGAGCGAATCACGATGTTTCTCAATTTACCGGATGGATGTTACTTAATTATAATAAACCTGTGCAAGTATCTTCTACCTTAAGTGCATTTACTGCAAACAATGCAGTGGATGAAAATTTAAAAACCTATTGGTCGGCCACTACGAGTAATGCAGGTGAATATATAATAACCGATTTAGGTAATAAATCTAGTATTGAAGCCATTCAAATAAATTATGGAGATGAGGGTGTAGAGTTAATGGGCAAGTCATTAACCACTTATCATCAGTATCAAATTTTTGCATCTGATGATGCCAAGACTTGGAAATTAATTATTGATAAGTCTAAAAATAAAACCGATGTACCACATGATTACGTCGTGCTACCAAAAGCTATTCAAGCGCGTTATATTAAAATGGTAAATATTCATATGCCTACGGGTAAGTTTGCTATTAGCGGACTTCGTGTATTTGGAAAAGGCAATGGGGTTAATCCTGGTTCGGTACAAAACTTTGTTCCACTAAGAGGTGATAGCGAAAGAAGAAATGCTTGGTTAAAATGGGCTGTAAACCCTAATGCTACTGGCTATCATATTTATTTTGGGAACGATCCTAATAAATTATACAATAGTGTGATGGTCTATGGTGTGAGTGAATATTATTTGAACGCTTTAGAAAAAAATGATGCTTATTATTTTCAAATAGAAGCCTTTAATGAAAATGGAATTGGGATAAGGTCACCGGTAATGAAGGCTGATTAATTTTATTAAAATTTAAAGTAAACCAATTAAAAAAGCCCTTCGATATTTCGAAGGGCTTTTTTATTAGTATCTATTTACCATTTTATAATAACCTTATTAGAAGCTTATTTGAATCTTATAATAAACTAAATTAATTATTTCTTAATTACTAATTTATCAGTAGCTCTTCTTACTTTTTTAGCGTTCACTAAATAATCGTTAGCAGCGTCACGGAAACCTAAGGTTAAAGCTACAGCGCTATGTAGGCCTAATGCTTTTAATCCTAATATTTCATCTACTGCATCTGGTGCAAAACCTTCCATAGGTGTAGCATCTATTTCTTCAGCGGCAGCTGCTACTAAACCAAAACCTAATGCAATATAGGCTTGCTTGTCTGCCCATACTCTTGCTTGCTCAGGCGTCTTGTTTTTGAATGAACCATTAATGACAGCAGAAAAATCTTTTAAAGAATCAATAGATACGCCTCTTTGGTCAGCGATTTCTTGCATGTATTCAGCAATTTCTTTTTCAGATACAGTATTCCAAGCCGCAAAAACAATAACAACCGACCCGTCTACCACTTGTGATTGATTGTAAAATGCTGGTTGTAATTTTTTTCTAGTCTCTTCATCTTCTACTACAATAATAGAATATGGCGTTAAACCAAAACCACTAGGTGTTAAGCGCGTTGCTTCAATAATGGTATCTAATTTTTCAGCAGGAATCTTAGTTCCATTCATTTTCTTAACAGCATAACGCCATTGTAATGCATCTAATAATTTCATTGTATTTATATATTTCGTTGTTTAAACATTAAAACTAAGCTATTCTTGCCTAATTCCAAATTAATTATTTGTTAATCAATTAATTATGATAACAATCATTTCTATAAAAGGTTCAAAATCAAGCATATAATTACAGGTACAAGCTATTTACCCTAACTTTATACTATGCTATATCAAAAAACCATAAGACAAATTTTAGCAGCATTCATGCTGATTGTCTTTGTATTTAGCATAACCTCACAAAAGACTATTCATGATTTAGTTGCAAAGCACACCGATAAGGTTAAATGTGATGTACATAAAAACATACCTATTGAGCAAGTTGAAAACTCAAGCATACATTGTTCTCATGATAATTTAGTAGTTGCCTCCCCCTTTCTCGATTTCAATTTTTCTATTGAACTAGCGCAGCCTGTTTTAAACAATGTAACAAACACGCATTTAGTTTGTTTTTACTTTTCTAATAATAATTATTCTTTAGACTCTAGGGGTCCCCCTGCAGCTTAGTAGAATCGAATTTGAAATTTATCTCAATTCGAAAATGCTTTATCTAAGTCTGGTAAATTACTAGTACTAGTTTAGCAATTATCTACTCAATTTTTCCTGTATTCATTTCAAGTTTATTTTTTATTACTATTACTATTATTATGTTCAAGTATTTATCAATATTATTTATAAGTGTTTTTATAGGCGAGGGCGTTTACGCTATGCAAGTGCCTAAGACGTTGCAGCTATCGGGTAAGATAAGCGATGAGTTAACTGGCCAGGTTTTACAAGGCGCATCTGTCTATTTTCCTGAATTAAAAAAAGGAGTGGTGAGTAACGATAAAGGAATTTATCAAATTAATATAAAGCCAGGTAATTATATTGTTGAGGTAAGTTATATTGGATTTAGTTTACAAACCATTACTTTAAGTATTCAAACAAATTTGGTGAAAGATTTTTTATTAAACCATGCAGTGGTAGAAAATACCAATGTAACAGTTACCAGTTTTTTACGCAGTACGTCTAGTAAAAAAACACCTACACCTATTAGCATTATTAAGAAAGAAGATTTTTTTAAAGGAGTCTCTACTAATTTAATTGACGCGCTTTCTAAAACACCTGGGGTAACACAGTTAAGTACGGGCCCTGCTATATCCAAACCCATTATTAGAGGCCTAGGATACAATAGGGTAGTGGTTTTAAACGACGGCGTGAAACAAGAAGGTCAACAATGGGGCGATGAACATGGTATTGAAATTGACGAGTATAATGTAACTAGAACTGAAGTTTTAAAAGTGCCTGCTTCCATTATTTACGGAAGCGAAGCTTTGTCAGGTGTTATCAATATAACTTCAAATGTACCTGTGGCAGAAGGAGCCCTGAGAGGAAATGTATTTAGTAATTATCAATCAAATAATAATTTACAAGGTTATCATTTCGATATGGCGGGTAATAAAAATGGTTTGGTATGGGGATTGAATGCAAGTAGTAAAAAAGCGTCTGATTATAAAAATAAATATGATGGCTATGTATACAATTCAAAATTTTCTGAATTAAACGGAGGAGGCTTTGTAGGTATAGAAAAAGATTGGGGCTATTCGCATTTAATTATAAATAAGTTTAGTCAAAAGCTAGGTATGATTGAAGGAACTAGAAATAACCTAGGACAGTTTACCAAGCAAACAATTATAAACGGCGCATCAGGTAATTCAATTGTTGAAGTTCCTGCAACAGATGCCGATTTTAATTCTACTAAACCCAATATTCCTTATCAATATATTCAGCACACAAAATATATTTTAGATAATAGTATTAATTGGGGTACAGGAAAGTTAAAAGCCAATATTGCTTATCAAAGAAATCAAAGACAGGAGTTTGGTAATATTGAAATGCCCAATGAGAAAAGTTTATACTTCGACTTAGGCACTTTAAATTATTCTTTTCAATATTTATTACCAGAAACCAATAACTGGAAACATACTATTGGCGTGAACGGATTACAACAGAGTAATAAAAACAAAGGTGTAGAAGCCCTAATACCTGAATATAAATCGGTGGAACTAGGTTTGTTTTTTTATACACAAAAACATATAGATAAATTTAATTTTAGTGGCGGTGCCAGAATAGATAAAAAAGGAATTGAGTTTAATGGGCTTCAAAAAGATTATGGAGATATAGCAGGGTCTTTAGGCATGACATATGAAGCCACCAATGATTTAATCTTTAAATTCAATATTGCTAGGGGTTATAGGGCCCCTAATTTATCTGAGCTAGGAAGTAATGGTGCACATGCGGGTACGAATAGGTATGAATATGGTAATACTAATTTAGCTTCTGAGAAAAGTTTACAATTTGATGCTGGTATAGAATGGAGCAATGAGCATATTTCCTTTACAGGTAATGCGTTTTATAATAATGTAACGAATTATATTTTTTACCAAAAGCTAATTGGAGTGCATGGCGGAGATTCTATTATTAGTAAAGACGGTAAGGATTATTTTGCTTTTGCTTATAATCAACAAGATGCAAAACTAGTAGGGGCTGAATTTAATTTAGATATTCATCCGCATCCCTTAGATGGGCTGCATATTGAAAACACAGTTTCCATTGTGAATGGTACATTTAAAAAACCACTAGCTGGTAGTATTAATTTACCTACCATACCAAGTATGCGTTGGATAGCTGAATTAAGGTATGAACTTCCAAAAAATACAGGTAGGCTTAAAAACACTTATGCTTCACTACAATTTGATAATGTAGGGGCTCAGAATAATCCGTTTACTGGTTATAATACCGAAACTAAAACAGCGGGCTATACTTTAATTAATATAGGGGCAGGCACACATATTACAAAAAAAGATAAGCAGTTGTTTAGTATTTCTTTAGTGGCCCAAAACCTTACCGATATTGCTTATCAAAGTCATTTAAGCCGTTTAAAATATACAGATGAAAACATTTTAACAGGAAGAACCGGCGTATTTAATATGGGACGTAATTATAGTTTGAAAATAAATATTCCGTTTGGGAATTAAGTACGAGCTTATTTTCTAATTAGTCCATTAAAATGTATAAATATTACATTAATTTGTACGAAAAAGTGTAATATTTATACATTAAATTGGATGAAAATCCTTATTTTTGATACCATAACAAGGGAAAATGGAAAGATTAGCCTATTACAAATTATTGGAATGGAAGGAAAAGCAAAATAAAATGCCACTCATCCTGAAAGGGGCTAGGCAAGTAGGCAAGACCTGGTTAATGAAGGAATTTGGCAAAAGGAATTATACCCATGTTGCTTATTTTAATTTCGAAAGTGTAAAAAATCTACATTTAATTTTTGAAAAAGGATTTGATACCACATCTATTATAAGTGCATTAAATATTGAGTCTGGAATAAAAATCGAACCCCATAATACATTAATAATTTTTGATGAAATTCAAGCTTGTCCATCGGCACTTACGTCATTAAAATATTTTCAAGAATCTAATAACCAATATGATATAATTGCTGCAGGTTCATTGCTAGGGGTGTCTTTACATATGAATCAGTCGTTCCCTGTTGGGAAAGTTGAGTTTATGGAATTATTCCCTTTTAGTTTCAATGAGTTTTTGCTTGCAATGGGTCAAGAAGATTTATTAGGAATAATCAATCGAAAAGAAAAAGGAATGATTGAAGTTTTTAAAGATAAGTATGTCGTTCTGTTAAAACAATATTATTTCATTGGTGGAATGCCAGAAGCAGTTAATAGCTTTAGAGAGGATAAAGATTTTTTAAAAGTAAGAGAAATACAAGTAAGCATATTGTATTCCTATGAACAAGATTTTTCAAAGCATGCGCCATATCAACTTGTTCCTAAGCTCAGACTTATATGGCAGTCTATCGTTTCTCAACTGGGAAAAGAAAATAAAAAATTCACCTACAGTAGTTTAAAAAAAGGCGCAAGATCTAAGGAGTATGAATCCGCATTGTCATGGTTGTCAGATGCTGGGCTTGTTTATAAAATTATTAGAATAAATAAACCAGGTGTTCCGCTTAAATCATACGAAGATAGTAATGATTTTAAATTATATGTTCACGATGTTGGTCTACTTTGTGCCATGGCTGAAATTGCACCAACTGTTATTTTAGGAGAGGATGATTTGTTTAAAGAGTTTAAGGGCTCACTTACAGAACAATTTGTACTTCAACAGTTAAAGTCAAAAGGGATTCAGCCAAATTATTGGACAACTGAGGGCTCTCAAGCCGAAGTAGATTTTATAATACAAAAAGGAAGTGAAGTGATTCCAATAGAAGTTAAAGCGGCGGAAAATTTGAAGTCTAAAAGTTTAAAAATATATTATGAAAAATTTCACCCAAAATTTTGTTATCGATTTTCAATGTCAAATTACAGAGAACAAGATTGGATGATTAATATTCCTCTTTATGCAATCGAATTAGCATCTTATTCATAAAATATAATTATTTTTTAAAAATACCCACTATGAAAAAAATATTTCTAATTAGCCTAGCTATCATCGGCCTTAGTATGGGAGCAAATCAAACTTTAATAGCACAAACTACTAAAGCCACCACTACCTTAAGTAAGGAGGAACAAAAAGTAATGGACTATATCGATGCTAATATGCCAAGGGCTATTGCGCTTTTAAAAGAATCGGTAGATATTAATAGTGGCACTTTAAACATAGAAGGCGTAAAAAAAGTAGGTGCCATTTTTGCGCGTGAATTTGAAAAGGCCAATTTTAAAACCAAGTGGGTGCCTATGCCCGATTCTCTTCGCCGTGCAGGTCATTTAGTAGCGAGTATTGGATTTAATGCTGATCAAAACGCCGCAGCCTCAAGCAAAACTAAAAAAGGAAAAAAATTATTTCTCATAGGTCATTTAGATACTGTCTTTGAACCCGATATGCCAGCGAACCCTTTCACTATGTTAAATGATTCTACTGCTACAGGACAGGGCGTGACTGATATGAAGGGTGGAGATGTAGTTATGATTATTGCGCTTCAAGCCTTGCAGGCACAGGGTCTTTTAAAGGATGCCAACATCATTGCTTATTTAACGGGAGATGAAGAGCATGCAGGGTATCCGCGCGAAGTAAGTAGAGGCGACTTTATTGAAACTGCTAAGCAAACTGAAATTGCACTTGCCTTTGAAGGAGCCAATGGATTAAATTCAGTGGCCACTGCAAGAAGAGGTGCTAGCGGATGGTTATTAAATGTAAAAGCAAAAACAGGACATAGCTCGGGCGTGTTTACACCCTATGCAGGTTATGGTGCTATTTATGAAGCAGCCAGGATTATAAATGAATTTAGAGTACAGTTAAGTACAGAAAAATATTTAACCTTTAACCCCGGTGTATTTATTGGAGGTTCTGAAATGAACTACGATGCAACTAAAGCCACAGGTACAGCCATTGGTAAGACCAATATTATTTCACCGGCGGTAACTGTAACGGGTGACCTTCGTTTTTTAACGGAAGAACAAAAAATAAATGCAAGAAAAAAAATGCAAGTTATTGTTGATAATAGTTTAGCAGGTACCAAGGCCACCATACATTTTGAAGATGGCATACCAAGTATGGCACCAACGGAAGGGAATAACCAAGTTTTAAGCGTAATCAATTCAATATCAATGGATATGGGGGCCGGCGCCACCGTTGCAGGTGACCCAGGTTCCAGAGGTGCAGGGGATATTTCTTATATAGCTGCCTATGTGGACTGTATTGATGGATTGGGGGCATTGGGACGCGGCGCGCACGCGCCGGGTGAAACCATCCATTTAAATCAACTCCCATTTTTGATCAAAAGAGCGGCATTGACGATTTATAGATTGAGTAGATAGGAGATAGTGCTTGATTTTGGTTATTTCTTACCTAAAAGCTTTAATTTTACAATCAATTGATAAACAATTGCTTTGTAGATAATATTATATATGTCCGAAAAGATATTACTTTCTGATTTAATGAGTTTAGTGGGAAAAGCCATCAAGTACGTGTTTTCTCAATATCTAATCATTTTAAAAATCGCTATTATCACTGGATTTTTAGGCTTAGGCTATGGCTATTTTGAGAAGGATAAATTTAAAGCAGAAGCTACATTCATTGTAGAGGAAAAATCAGGTTCGAAATCAGGTTTAGGCGCATTAGCATCCCAGGTTGGCTTTGATATTGGAAGTTTAACTGGTGGAAGTGCAGGCTTATTTGAAGGGGACAATATCTTAGATATCATGCAGTCTAGACTGATTGTAGAAAAAGTATTGTTAAGTCATGTTGATACGGCCAATCCAAGTTCAGCCACTTTAGCAGACGTTTATGCCGCTTCGTATGGCTTGAGTAAAAAATGGGAAAAAGATTCACAATTAGCTACATTTAATTTTTATACGACACCTAAAAACGAAATAGAAAAATTAAAAAAAGATAGTATTTTATTTGAAGTGTATCAGAAAATTGTAAAGAATGACTTAGTAGTGACGAGACAAAATAAAAAAGGGTCTATCATCAATATTCAAGTTATTTCTAGAGATCAAATTTTCTCAAAATTGTTTACAGAGCGGTTATTAAAAGAGACTGGGGATTTATATGTAGATATTAAAACGAGCAATATGAATAATAATATTGCACGATTACAAATTAAAGCAGATTCTTTACACGATAAATTATACAGTAAATCTTATCAAGCAGTTGCGCTAGTGAATGCAAATAGTGGAATGAAATCCAATGTAGTAAATGAAGATTTAACACAAAAAGACAAGTCAGTTGTTTTTAATTTATATGGCGAGGTATTAAAAAATTTAGAAGCATTAAAATTGTCTCAAATCAGTCAAATACCAGTGATACAAGTGTTAGATATGCCAAAATATCCACTCGTAAATCAAGCTAAAAGTTGGATTATTTTTTTATTAGGCGGATTATTAGTAGGGGTTTTAATTGGAGTATTTTTCGCCATTTATTTATATACAGAAACTTTACAATAAAATAAATGCGTCGCCTATTTTTACTAAGAGCATATGGCGATTTTGTAATTGCAGTTAGGTCTGTGATGTTGTCTGCAAATCCAATGTCAGTAAAATTTATTGCTTCCAATCATTTATATCCCTTGTTTGAAGCAATCTCGTCGGTCACAGATACTAGTCGTTTAGATATTAGTTTTGAAGATTTTGGGATTCATCTAGGACAATTAAATTTGTTCACTAGTAGGCATCTGCTCAATAAAAGCACTCTAGAACAAGCTAGGAAAATCAAAAAGTATTTAATAGAAAATCCAACTATGGATACAGGAGTGGAGCTTTTAGAACAGCGAAGAAAAAAAGGTGCTTTACAGTTCATCACTGGAAAAAAATTCGAATCCATTGTCAATAAAGACCTTGTCTATCAAGAATATGCCAATTTCTTTGGATATGAAGTCAATTCAAAATTCATCAATGACAATATTGAAAAAAAGAATTTCCTGTTATTGCCAGATGCAAGAATATCAAAAAGAAATATCCCCCAAGAGATTGTTCAATCTATTATTAAAGAGGTCAACCAAAGAGGTGCAAGTATGCAAGTCGCGTATTTTAAAAGAGTGAGTCAAGTTAATAAAACAGGCCGCCCCATTAAAGTGCAAATGCAAACGGATCTAATATTTAATCAAACGGTATATAATAATTTTAAAGAATTGATTCAACTTATACAAGAGGCAGATTTTATTATTGGTGCAGACAGTTTACCTATACACTTAAGCCAACTACTAAATAAAAAACATTTTATCTTATATCCAGGGGGAGGTTCTAAAGCTTTCTTTACACCTTATACAATTGCAAGGCAGTATTATTGTGAATTTAATAAATACCAGACCACTACTATTCCATATTAAAGGTTTAATATGACAAAATCGATCCAAGCATTTATAATTTACGGACAAAATGAGCATGCTAGACAAGCTCAGGTGTATTTAATGCAAGTGGTTTTACCCGATTCTGTTTTGGTTGATCCTATCTTTCCAGCTAGGCAAAAAATTCCATTTATCAATGATTTGATTCAAAATGCATTGAATCGGTCGGGATATAAACTATTGCCCTCCGAGATTGGGGTATTTATGTCTCACCGAAGCATTTGGAAAAAAATAGTACAAGAAAATAACAACCCTTGCCAGCATTTTTTAGTCTTAGAGTCAGATAGTAAGATCAATGATATTCAACTGATTGAACAAATAATGCATAAAGTAGAAACTGATCATGATCTATTTTTTTGGGGAGCTTGGAATAACCATGTTAGCATAAAGAAATCTACTGCAGCATCCATTGATAGCAAGTTTAAGATAGGTATGCCATTAATCAGGTCCGTTTATGGCGCATATGGCTATTCTTTAAATATAAAAGCTGCAAAGCATTTATTGGCACAGTCTAGTAAAATTAACTACCCGGTAGATTTCTACAAACATTATGTGAATCAAGCAGCAATTAAAATTGGGGCTATACAACCAGAGTTAATTTCCACTTGGCAAACTACAGATAGTACCATTAGAAAAGAAGCAGTTATAGATCGACTAAAACGGATCATAATAATTAAGATATTTAGTCTCAGGAACCAAATTCTAGCTTACTTTTGTTAAGCATGACGTCAAGTATACAGAAAACGATTCAACAGAAATCAATTGTAGTAATCAGTTGGGATGGAATTTCGTCTCCCTTGTCTTATATTCTTAAAGACAAAGCACCTGATTTTGATCTTTTTATCTTTGATTATAGTGGACAGGATAATGCAAGTCAATTGGAAGGATTGCAACCTGCTTATTATGTAAGTCAACAAACAGAATGTAAGGGAGATATTTTACTAGGTGTTTATAATCATTTAATCCAAAATAGCATAACTGATTTTAAATATATAGGCTTACTGGATGATGATATCTTTATAAGCTTTAGTGATTTAAATAAATTATTATTCATTGCTGGTATGGAACAGTTAGATGTTTTTCAGGCAAGCTTAACACATGACAGTTATTATCAGCATCGACAATTTATACAAAAAGCAGGGAGTGTAATGATGCCTACTAATTGGGTAGAGATTATGGCGCCTTTTTACTCGAGTGCAGTATTTTTTGAGGCAGGCAAGGATTTTAATAGAAGTATTTCTGGTACAGGAATAGATGTTTATTTGATTCCTACCATACAAGTATTACTTCAAAAAACAAAGACTGCTGTAGTTCATGCAGTTAGCATGAAGCACTGCAGACCAATTAGAACAGACAATAGGATTTTTAGAAATGGCAAAGATAATTTAACGGAGATTGCAGACTTACAAGCCTATTGTATGGACATTGTGAAGCAAAATCCTACAAAATTTGAACCAGATTTTATACGTGAAGTAATCAACCGAAAATATGTGTATGGTATACCACTTGAGTATAAATTAAAGCGCATCCCTACCTTGTTTGCTAATTTATATCGTTTTCTTGTAGACGAAAGCTATAGATAAATCAACATGCAGACACAGAAAAATATTTTTTATAATGTGTTACTTGCAATATCGCAGGTATTGTTTCCGCTCATTACATTTCCATATTTAGCAAGGGTCTTTGGCCCTGAAAAAATTGGATTGTATAATTTCTCAGAGAGTTATGCACGATACTTTGCATTAGTTGCCGCATTGGGTATTTCTGTTTATGGTGTAAGAGAAATTGCAAAAAAGCAAGATCAACCTAAGGCGCTTTCCAATACTTTCACAGAATTATTTTTAATTAATTTTATTGCCACTTGCATTTTAAGCGTAGTCTATATTTTTACAATAATTTATACTAATAAATTATCCAATAACGCTACATTGTTTTATTGGTCCTATGTATTTTTCTTTTTTCAGGTGTTTGTATTAGAATGGTTTTTTACCGGTATCAATCAATTTAAATTTATAGCTATTCGTTTTTTTATCATTCGGCTCATTTTTGTTGCTGCCATTTTTATATTTATAAAGGAGGCCAATGATTATATCAAGTATATGCAGCTACAAGTGGGGTTAACCTTTTTTTTAGGTGTAATAAATTTTATTTATTTATTTAAGTTCATTGACATTAAAAGCACAAAGCTTAAAGATCTTAACTTAATTAAACATTTGAAACCTTTACTTTTATTGTTTTTAACTATTTTTTCAATCAGTGTCTATTTGCATTTTGATACGGTACTACTTGGAATATTAGCAGACAACGAGAGCTTGGGTTATTACAGCGCGCCATTAAAATTGGTAAAAATTATTATTGCAGTATTAGCTGCAATAACGGCAGCTATGTTTCCTATGATGGTTCAACATTTTGAAAAAGGAGACCTGGCACAATTTAAAAAAATGTTGAATCAATCATTTGAGTTGGTAATGAGTATTGGCATTCCAACTGCTGTATTAATTTATATATTGGCACCCGAAATCATTTTTATATTATTTGGTTCTAGCTTTGAACTAGCTATAATACCACTTCAAATTACAGCACCCTTAATTTTGATTGTAAGTCTTTCCACTATTTTTGGATTTCAAATTTTAAGTGTACACTCAAAGGATAGCGCCATTTTAAAATCTGCAGTTGCGGGGATGCTGTTTAGTTTAATAGCTTCATTTTTATTGATACCAAAGTTTAAGCAAGAAGGGGCTGCCTATATTATTCTCTTTACCGAATTATTGGTATTATCTTTATTTATATATTTTTCTTCAAAAGTGGTTCAATTACAAAATACCAAGCAAGTTATTATACGTGAAATTATTTTTGCTATACCTTATTTTATATTTCCTTACTTTATTTCAACCCTTGTAACAGCAATAATAATAAAACTTCTTATTGTTTTATCTTGTTCTTTATTATGGTTTATAGCTGTTCATTTTTTCTTTGTTAAAACAAGTGTATTTAGAACGCTTGTAACTGACATATTTATTAGCCGTATAAAAAAATAATTATATATCTTTACGGCATGTCTTTTAATCCATTATATAAGAAGTTTACAATTATTAGCCTTTCAATAATACTTGTATTCATTAATGGCTCATATAATAATGATGTTCATGCACAAAAGCTCAATTTAAAGCAAAAAATTGCATCTATTAAATGGCCTAGTATTTTACAAGGGAAAAGAATTTCATTAGACGATACATTAAAGCAACAACCCCAACCAAAAGTCAAAAAAACAAAGCCACAGGCGCCACCTAAACAACCTAAGGTCAAAAAGATAAAGTCTGAACCTCAGCCAAAGGTTCAAGCTAAACCAAAGAAGCAACCCAAACTAAAACCACAGGTTTCTCCTACTTCTAATCGAATCCAAATTAAGCTTCCTAAAATTGGTCCTTTGTTTAAAAAACAAATAGATCAATTAAAAAATACAAAAAGAAAGGATACAAGTATTAGAATAGGGAAAGTGCCTTTGAAAAGATTGAAACAAAATAAGATAGATCAGTTGTCTACCAATGTCATGGACATTGAAACACAAATTCAGCAACTACAAGCTCAGAAAGATTGGTTAGAAAAAAGAATTGATTTATTAGCTACACCAGATTCTGTAAAAAAAATATTGAGAAAAGAAATCATAGACTATAAAGCAGCATCTCAGGCCGAAATGCCTATTCCTGTTGGAAATTCAGATATTGATGAACTTGTTCGTAATCTAGTTTTATTAGATAAGATACCTTCCACTACTAATCTAACTATTAGACCTTATTATACAGAGACAAAGTTAAATTATGAAAGTTTGTTACAAACTATTGATAGCAGTATCGTTTATGATCCATTGTTGTTTAAGAATAAATATTTTACTCTAAAAAAATTGCCTTTACAAATTGGACAAAAATTGAATACCAATCAACCTTATGGAGGTAATGATGGTGCAATGAGTTATTCAAAAGGGTACCAATTTCAAATAAGTGGTGGGGTCTATGCACAATTCAAAAATATAAAATTACTCTTAAGGCCAGAATATGTGCAAACTGCTTCTAAGCAATATAAGACAAGTGCATCTTGGGGACAAGTGAATCCGGCGTATAAAAAATTATTATTAGGTAATTCATCTTTAAGGTTTGATTTAGGTAAACTATCTATGGGTGTTTCTACACAAAACTTATGGTGGGGTCCTGGTATCTATAATTCCTTGTTAATGAGTAATAATGCACAAGGTTTTTTCCACTATTCTATAAATAGCAATAGACCCATTAAAAACTTCCTAGGTACTTTTCAATTTCAAGTGATTTCTGCGACACTTACGCAGGATTCATTACAAGGTTTTGAAAATAACGGTTTAAAAAGAAGAAATATTAATAAGAGTGATCGCGTTCTAAATTCATTAGCAGTGGATTATCAACCTAGTTTTTTAAAAAATATCTCCTTTGGTATTAACAGGTCATTGCAATCTTATAAGAATCAGCTGCCAACAGACTTTATTCAAAAAAACATACCCGTTTTAGGTGCCTTTTTTGGAAGCACTGATGTGGCAAGGGATACTTTTCCTCAGGATCAAACC
>Ga0114969_10000997_pt1 | contig 24055 bp, 17 predicted proteins | sample M_130807_MF_Meta_FD_87316 | JGI IMG/M metagenome (GOLD analysis project Ga0114969, IMG submission 87316) | Freshwater microbial communities from Lake Montjoie, Canada to study carbon cycling - M_130807_MF_MetaG | ecosystem: Environmental > Aquatic > Freshwater > Lake | place: Lake Montjoie...
GGAGATACCGTTCAATCTTCCGACGACCCTCGTTTTCTTGACCTCAGTCCGCCCCATCAAGAGGCGCTCCAGCACCTCGATGAGGGCTTGGGTAAAAAGCAGGGGTTTAAACGCTGGGTCGTAAAGTCGGCTACGGAAAAATGACCCCGCTTCGGCGCGTCTTCATCGCGCTCGATCCCACTCCATAAGACACTGCGCTCATCCGGATTCCCCGCGTCACCACGAAGCGGATGCGGGAGGCCATTCTTACCGAACAGACTGAGACGAAGCTGGCCCGGACCTACCGCCTCCGATCCGCCAGCCACATTTTTACCTCCGCCAGCGGACGCGTGTTGAGGACGTGCTCGCGGGTGAGCCAGCCTTTCCGCGCCACATTCACCCCTGCGCGCACATCCTCAAGCCCGGCCGTTTCGTGGGCATCCGGATTGATCGACGTCAGCAGGCCCCGCTCCGCCGCCTTGCGCCAATGCCGCCAGTCGAGGTCGAGCCGCCACGGATTCGCATTCAGTTCGATCACCACGTTGTTGGCGATCGCCGCGTCGATGACCTTCGTCACGTCGACCTGATAACCCTCTCGCCGCAGCAACAGCCGCCCGGTCAGGTGCCCCAACATCGAAGTCAACGGATGCTCGATCGCCCGGATTATTCGCGCCGTCATCGTCGCTTCATCTTGCGTAAACGCGTTGTGCACCGACACCACCACGTAGTCTAGTTTTGCCAACAGCTCGTCGTCGAAATCCAGACGTCCATCAGTGAGAATGTCGCACTCCGTCCCAGTGAACACATGCGTCGTGAAGCGCTGCGACGCGTTCAATGCGTGAACTTCGCCGATCTGTTGGAGCAATCGTTCTTCGCTGAGTCCCTTCGCTTGAAAGCTCGCCTTCGAGTGGTCGGCGACACCGAAATACTCCCAGCCGAGCGCTTCTGCGGCGGCCGTCATCTCGGCGAGCGTGTTCCGTCCATCAGAGGCAGTCGTGTGATTGTGAAACGCCCCGCGCAAGTCGGCCAGCTCCACGAGCCGCGGCAATTTGTCTCCCTCCGCGGCCTCGATCTCACCGAGCCCTTCCCGCAACTCCGGCGGGATGAAGCTCAATTTCAAAGCGGCGAACAATTCCCTTTCACTGCCCGCGACGAGACTTTTCCCCTGCTCCGATTTTTCTTTCGCCGTGCCCTCGCCTTCCGCTGGCACGAGGCCCCATTCACTGAGACTAAGCCCAGCCGCGAGCGCGCGCTGCCGCAACTGGACATTATGGTCCTTCGAACCGGTGAAATGATGCAGCGCAAAAACGAATTGCCCCTCGGGCACGATTCGCAGATCCGCCTGTAAACCACTCTCAAACCGCACGCTCGCCTTCGTTTCACCCTTGGCGGTGACCTCTTTCACGCCCGGCTGCGCGACAAACCACTCGACGACCGGCGCGACGTCGTCCGCCGCCACGATAAAATCCAGATCGCCGACCGTCTCCATTCCCCGCCGCAGACTTCCCGCCGACTCCGCCCGGCGTACCTGTGGTAACGCGCGCAGCCCGGCGACAATCGGTGCGGCGATTTCCGCCGCGTCCCACCAAAGATGACGGCGCCCATAGGCCTCGCGATTCCGGATCCCCGCGACGATCTTCTCCTGCGTTTTCTCACCGAAGCCCTCGAGCTCGGCGACCTTCCCCTCGGCGCACGCCTGCCCCAGCGCCGCGATGCTCGCGATCCCCAGCTTGCTATGCAGAGCCCGGATTTTCTTCGGCCCGAGCCCGGGGATCTGCAGCATCTCGGCGAGCCCCGGCTCAATCGAGGCCTTCAATTTATCGAAAAACACGAGCCGCCCCGTCGTGTGCAGCTCGGTGATTTTCTGCACCAGCGCATCGCCGAACCCCTTGATCGTCCCGAGTTCGCCCGCCGTAATCAACCGCCCCAATTCCGCTTCCTCCATCGCCGCCAGCGCCCGTGCGCCCGACTGATACGCGCGGATCTTGAAGGGATTTTCTCCACTCAGTTCCATCAGCACTCCGATCTCGCTCAGCACATCGGCTATTTCGTTTTTCGTCATAAATGAGCTTTAAACACATCGCTTGGCGCCGTCAGCTTTTTCTCGCGGCCCTTCGCTCACCAACGACGACGCCACCGCCGTCGCCAGCGCGGTGCGATCAATTTTCCCGAGCGCACTCCGCGGCCAGTCACGGATCGCGACGAAGCGCTTGGGTTTATTCGCGCCTGCCAGCGCCACCACCGCCCGCGCGAAATCAGGCACCCGGCCACCTTCCGGATAACACGCGACCACGACCTGGCCCCACTCGGCATCCGGCACACCCAATACCGCCACATCGGAAAACTCTCCGCTGGCCCGCAAGGCTGACTCAACCTCCGTCGGCTGCACTTTTTTTCCACCGGTGATAATCACCGCATCCCGCCGCCCCGTGAGGTGGAGATGACCGTGTGCATCCATGTTTCCATTATCTTCGGTCTGGAAATCACGTGCGGGGCGCCACTCGGGAAAATAACCGTGAAACACCGAGTCGCCCGCCACGCTCACCGTCCCGTCGCCGTTGATCGAAACCCTCGCGTGCGGGAGCGCCGGCCCACTGCTGCGATTCCCACTCAAGAATTCGTCCGGTCGCAGCGCCGTGACCATCGCCGCGGTCTCGGTCATGCCATAACTCAACGACAGGGGAAGCTCCGCCTGCGCCGCCGCCTCGGCCAACGCCGGCCAGACCGGCCCGCCGCCGATAAAAATCACCCGAAACGTCCGCAACCACGCCACCGCGGTCGGCCAAGCCAACAACCGCTGCAACTGGGTCGGCACCAGCGAGAGCACCCAATCGCCGGTCTGCCGGTCGAGCACGGGCACTTTGCCCAGCTCCAATTCTTTCCATTCCCACGCGACATAGCTGCCCTGCGTCGCGGCACATCGCACGCGGGCCATCAGCCCGCTCACATGGTAGGCTGGCAGCACCCCGACTGCATTCACCCGCTCGAGGCCGAAGTGTACGCAAAATCCCCTTACAGCCGTCGTCAAGGTGACCTCGTCATGCCGAGCAAAACGGACCCGCCCGCTCGTCCCTCCCGTCGGCAGTCCCAGCCAACCGTAGCCCTCGCTCGCACTCGCTGACCCGACTTCCGCCGGCAGCCGTTCGACCCGCTGGGGATCACGCACGAAAAAAAATTCTCCGCATTCCTCGGCGACGCCGGTCGCGCGCAACAGCGATTTCAATTCAGCGCGTTCCATACAGCCTCCGGATTGATTCGCTCGACATCTTCCCAACGCACAAACGGTGCCGCCTGGGGGCCATCAAATCTTGCATCTGCAAACAGCGGCCATACCCCAAACCCCAGAGCGCGCGCCTCGCCCGGCCAGGCAAACGCGACCCGCAGCGCGGCCTTCGCCCCCACCGCCGTTTCCAGCGCCGAGGAAAACACCACCGACGCGTTCGCCTTCGCGAGCCGGTCCATCGTCGTCGCAACGTCGCCGAGTAGCGCGGGCTTGATCACAAACACCCCGCGCCAGCCCGCCCCGAGCCAACGTTCAATATCACCGTCTCCAGCTACGGATTCATCCAGTGCGATCGGCGTGGGAAAATCCTCCGCCAGTCCCCGCAGTAAATCGTCCGCGCCCCGCACCTCGGGCGCGACGGGTTGCTCGACAAACTCCACCGGGCGTTCGGCGCACTTCTCGAGCCAGCGTTCCGCCCGGCGACGATCCCAAGCCCCGTTCGCATCAAGCCGCAGCGTCCCGCCCGTCGGCAGCCCGCCACAGAGATCATCCAACAGCGAGAGCTCGTCCGCCACGTCACCGACGCCGACTTTCCATTTGAACACCCGAAAGCCCAGGTCTCCTTTCCCCTGCAAAGCGTCGAGCGCCGCGCGCCCCGCCGGGAGTAATGCCGCGACACCCAAGTAAGGCACCGCTTTCGCCCGGAACGCCGTCCCAGCTTCAAGCTCCCCCATCGCCGCCGCCAGCGCGTTTCTCACACAACTCAACGTGCTCGGTAAACTCGCCAGCAGGTCCCCCCCCGCCTTTGCCCCGACCGCCCGACACGCCGCCTCCGCCTCGGCCGCAGTCTCCGTCCCAAACCAGGGCAACACTGCCGCCTCCCCAAATGCCACGGCGCCTTCCGCCGTCTCCAATCTCACCAACACCCCTTCGCGCTCGGTCCAGCGCCCATGAGCCGTGCGCACCGGGGCCCGCAACGGCAAATGATAGCGACGAAATTGGAAAAGGTAATCCATGCCTACACGTCATACCTGCACCGGCATCCGCGCAAACCAGAGTTTCTGTTTGCGCTCCGGCCCGCCGCACCTACTCCGTTCATGGCAATCTATGCCAAAGATTGCTCCGTCCTCCACCGCCCACTCCTCGCCTGCTGACGCGGAGTTCTATCTGCCAGCCGCGGCCTTCTTCCGCGCCAATCTCCCCACCGCGCTCACGTTCGACGACGTTTCCCTCGCCACGTTGTATTCGGAGATTCTGCCGAAGGACGCCGATACCTCGACCGTGATCAGCGATGGTCTGCGCCTGCAGATCCCCGTGATCTCGTCCGACATGGACACCGTCACCGAGTCGCGCATGGCGATCGCCATGGCGCTCAACGGGGGCCTCGGCCTCATTCACTACAATATGCCGCCCCGCGAGCAGGTGAAGGAAGTCGCCCGCGTCAAACGTCACATCCACGGACTCATCCAAGATCCGATCACCGTCACCCCGGACCAACTCATCGGCGATGTCCTCAAGCTCATCGACGAAAAACGTTTCTCGTTCTCCACGTTCCCCGTCGTCGACTCCGCCGGCATGCTCGTCGGTCTCCTCTCCGGCAACGTCGTGAAAGATCGCTACAAGACCAAGCAGGTCTCCGCTGTGATGACCCCCCGCGCCCAACTCATCACCGAAAAAGCGAGCTCCGTCGCGAAGGATCCGATCAAATCTTCCGACGCTTTTTTTACGCGGCACATCGGCATTAACAAAATGCTGGTCGTCGATGGCGCCGACCGCCTCCGCGGTCTCGTCACCAGCTCGGACGTCGAAAAAATCACCGCCGAAGCCAAGTCGCGCCGCAAACCTGCGCGCGACGCCCATTTCCGCCTCGTCGTCGGTGCTGCGCTCTCGCCGCTCCGCCTGCCCGACGGCTCACTCGACCGCGATAAAATCCTCGAACACGTCAGCCATCTCGTCGCCGAGCAGGTCGATGCTATCGCCGTATCCACCGCTCATGGACATACCGCCGGAGTCGGCGACGTCGTCAAGCTCGTCCGCAACGCGTTCCCCGAGCTCACGCTCATCGCGGGCAATGTCACCAGTGCAGCCGGCGTTTCGTTCCTCGCCGATTGCGGGGCCTCCGCCATCAAGATCGGCCAAGGCCCCGGCTCCATCTGCACCACCCGCATCGTCGCCGGCGTGGGTATCCCCCAACTCACCGCGCTCCACGTCGCCGGCCACGCCGCGAAGGCAAAAAATGTCCGACTCATCGCCGACGGCGGCATCACCAAGAGCGGCGATATCGTCAAAGCGCTGACCCTGTCCGACGCCGTCATTTTGGGTGGTCTGCTCGCCGGCTGCCGGGAAGCGCCCGGCGAAATCATGGAAATCAGCGGAAAAATTTATAAACAATACCGGGGCATGGGCAGCCTCGCCGCCATGAAAGCAGGCAGCGCCGCACGCTACGGTCACGACAAGCAGGACCAGACCCGTAAGGTGGCCGCCGAGGGCATTGAGGCTCTCAAGGAAGTCAGCGGCTCGGTCGACGACGTGCTCGGCACGCTCATCGGCGGCGTGCAAAGCGGCATGGGCTACCTCGGCGCGGCGACGCTGCCCGAGCTCCGCACCAAGGCCCGTTATATCCGCGTCAGCCCCGCCGGCCAAAAAGAAGCCACCCCCCACGATGTGATTGAGGTGTCGACGCGCACCAACAACGCCTGACCTGAGCCGCAGCGCTCCGCCCCTCCCCCGATGAGGGCGCCGCTCCTTGCGCGTGGTCCCGCCCGTAGGCGGAATCCGGCAAGCTTTCCGCCTCCAGGCGGGACTACGCACTCGAAAATCAGCGTTTCAGCTCGGCACGCACCCGTCGCTTTTGTGGCAAGGGCGTCATCGTGAGGTATCGGTCGTCCCCACGTAGACAAAAAAAGCGAGCCTCGGGTGAGGCTCGCTTTCGAGAGAGTGGATAAACCAAAAACTCAGCTCGCCGCAGGAGCCGCAGGAGCCGTAGGAGCCGTAGCAGCAGAGGCGGCAGCCGTCGCGGCCTTCTCGGCGAGGTTCTTGGCGTGGATCTCGGCCGAGCGGTCCTTGACCTTGACGGCGACAGCGGCCTTGCCGGTGCGACCGCGGAGGTAGTAGAGGCGGGCCTTCATCACTTCGGACTCACGCTCGACCTCGACCTTGTCGATGTTCGGCGAGTTCACGGGGAACACCCGCTCGACGCCTTCGCCATAGCTGATGCGACGAACCGTGAAGGACTCGTGGATGCCGTGCCCCTTCCGGGCGATAACGATGCCGGCGTAAATCTGGACGCGCTCTTTGTCGCCCTCACGGACTTTCGTGTGCACGCGCACGCCGTCGCCGACTTTGAACGGCGTGATGTCTTTTTTCACCTGCGAAGCGGTGATTTCGGTAATGATCGGGTTCATGGCTGAGTTATTTGAGTAAATCTGGTCGGACCTGACGGGTTTTTTCCACTTGTCGCGCGTGCCGCCATTTTTCGATTTCGGCATGGTTTCCAGAAAGAAGGACGTCTGGAACGGACATGCCCCGGAACTCGGCGGGACGCGTGTATTGAGGAAAGTCGAGCAACGTGTTGGTGAAGGATTCGTGCGTCAATGACTTTTCCTCACCGAGCACACCGGGGATGAAACGGGCCAGCGCATCGATCGCCACAGCCGCCGCCAGCGTGCCATTCGTCAAAACATAATCACCGATACTGATCTCCTGATCGATCACGCCATCCCGGATGCGTTGGTCGATCCCCTCGTAGTGGCCGCTGAGGAAAATAAGATGCTGCTGTTGAGACAACTCACGGGCCAGCGCCGGCGAGAGCGGAGTTCCGTCCGGGGTCAGATAAATCCGGCGGCAACCCGGCGTCTGCAATTGCTCGATCGCGGCAAACACCGGCTCCGGTGTCATGACCATGCCCGCTCCACCACCAAACGGCCGGTCATCTGCTCGGCGATGTTTGTCCGTCGACCATGCCCGCACGTCGTGGACTTTGACCGCGAGATGACCCGCCGCGATGCCTTTGCCGAGAATGCTCTCAACCAAAAACCCATCCAGCATCCGCGGAAAAAGCGTCAAGACGTCAATCGTGAGCGGCATGGGCGCGAGTGGCTAGAGGCAGGCAACCGAGGTGCGACGGTTCGCTTAAACGAAAAAATCGCCCAAGCCTCGAAGGCTGGGCGATTAATGAAAATGAAAAGCAGCGGATTAGCTGGCTACTACCTCAGGAGCGGTGGCGGCGGCAGTCCGGCGTGCCTTCTTGATCATCGCGTGCATCGTGTTGGTGGGCACAGCACCTTTGCTGATCCAGTAATCGACGCGGTCGAGCTTGAGAGTGATCGGGTTACCCTTGGTCTTGGGTGTGTACGTACCAATGTTTTCAACGGGAGCGCCATCGCGACGCGAACGGGCCTCGGCGACAACCACGCGATAAAGCGGCTGATGCACGGAGCCAACCTTGGTAAGACGAATTTTGAGAGCCATGACGGATGTTTTACGGAGCGTTGCTTGCTTGGAAAAGCCGAGGACAACACCGTCGCCCCCCTAGCCTGTCAAGCCCCGACTCCCATCACGTTTCCCTCTCAACCCCATTTTTTATGCGACCACTCACCGATTCTACCCGCTTACAATCCGGACACCAACGTGCGTCGCCGCGCCAGCGCCTCAAGCGGCAATCGACGATCAGGATCGGCCAAACAGCGGTGGCAAAACAGGACGCACCAGACCTTGGTTCTCCAGGTTGAGCGAACCCAAATAAATTCGCGCTCCTCTGCCCACGTGTGAATGAGGCATTCGCGGGCTCTTCGGAAATGCAGGCTTGAGCGAGGGGGGCCAACGGGATTCTGATCCTGTCTCCGTCGTCAACCACGCCCCCCCACCCGTCCCGCCCCACGAAGATCGACCTGCCTCCGAGTCAGTGATTCCCCAGGTCCCTTCCCCTAAAAAAACAAATCCTCCTCGTCCCGCCGGGATTTTTCGTCGGATTATTCCCGCCGAAATCCCGTTTTATTTCAGCTAAAATCTCCCGGAACCGAGCCCTGAAAATACGGCTTCCGAGCACTTATATCATCCACTCAATCCCGCGACTCGACGTGGCAGTACCGTCACAATGGGCGCAAGCATCCACTGAATCCACTTTTCCACTATACACTATGAAACGCCTCACTTCCTCACTGGTCTTTCTCGCGCTCGCAATGACCGCCATCACCGCGGTTCGCGGTGCCGACTCCTTTAAGCCCGCCTCTGGGTTCGTCAGTCTCTTCAACGGCAAAGATCTTACCGGCTGGTGCTATCGGGACGGCGCTAAAACTGACGAAAAAGTTGCAGACGCCTTCGATGGTAAGGCCGCCGCGACCGACGGGCGGTTCTCTGCGAAGGACGGCGTCCTCATCGTGCATCCCAAAACCCCGCGCCTCGCACAGAAGCTATGGACGACACAGGAATTCCCCAAGAACTTCGTCTTGCGCCTCGAGTTTCGCGCGGCGGCCGGCGCCGACAGCGGCATCTTCATTCGCAAACCCCAACTCCAGTGCCGCGACTACCTCGTGGCCGGACCAGACAAATACAAGACGCTGAAAAAATACCGCGCACAGGACTGGAACGACATTGAGATCACGGTGAAGGACGGCGTTGCGCACTGCACCTGCAACGGCGAGGTGCTGGAGGCTGCGCTGAAAGTTCCAGCCACCGGCCCGATCGGCCTCGAAGGCGATGTCGGCCAAATGGAGTATCGGCGTATCCAGATAAAGGAACTGCCCTGATCTGGCGATTGCACCGCGGCGTGAACACCCGTCCCGTCGCAAAATTGCCCTCGCTACGATCGGCGTAGGCCCAGCCGCCGCGCGCCCCTCGACCATGGTCTGATCCTTCTCTGCATGGTCGTCTTTCGACTTTGCCCGGAGAGAGGCATGCGTCAGGAACTTCGCCGTGCATCCGCCGTCGCCCCATGAATCCTACCGGCCCCTCCTCTGGCGGGCGGCAATCATCGTGGCCGCAACGCTCGCGGCCTATCACAATAGTTTTTCCGTCCCCTTCGTCTTCGATGACGTCCTGGCCATCGTCGAAAACCCAACCCTCCGCCAGCTCTGGCCGCCGTGGGGCTCCTTCTCGCCGCCCTCCGGCCAAGGGCTGACCGTCGAGGGCCGACCGCTGCTCAACGTCTCGTTCGCACTCAACTACGCCCTTGGCGGTGTGTCGCCTCAGGGTTACCACGTCGTCAACCTCGTCATTCACCTGTTCGCCGCGCTGGTCCTGTTCGGCGTCGTGCGCCGGAGTCTCGCCGCACTCAACTATCGGCCCGCGACTGCGGTCGCCTTCGCGAGTGCGCTGCTCTGGGCCGTGCATCCGCTGCAAACAGAGTCGGTGACCTACGTTGTGCAACGGACCGAGTCGCTGATGGGACTCTTCTATCTACTCACCGTCTATTTTTTCGCGCACGGCGCCGTGCGTGCCGCCGAGCCGAACTCGGCTGCTCCGCCCCGCAGCACCATTTGGCAGACGCTCGCCGTGCTCGCGTGTGCCCTCGGCATGGCGACCAAGGAGGTGATGGTCTCCGCTCCGCTCATGGTCTTCCTCTACGATCGCACGTTTGTGGCGGGCTCCTTTTCAGCAGCGTGGCGGCAACGTCGGAGATTCTACCTCGCCCTCGCTTCGACTTGGCTCCTGCTCGGTTTTCTCGTGCTCGGCGCGGGCAACCGCGGCGGCACCATCGGCACCAGTGCCGGCGTCACCTGGTGGCAATACGCGCTCTGCCAGTCGCGCGCGGTCATCCACTACCTGCAACTCGCGCTCTGGCCGGACCCGTTGATTTTCGACTACGGCGCAGATTTCGTCACGTTCGGCCAGATCGCACCGCACGCGGTTGTGCTCGTGGCCCTGCTGGCCCTCACCGCCTTCGGCCTCTGGCGTCGGCCCCCGCTGGGATTCCTCGGCGCGTGGTTTTTTGTGATTCTGGCCCCGACGTCCAGTGTCGTCGGCGGCACAAGGCAAATGCTCGCGGAACACCGGATGTATTTGTCGCTCTCGGCGGTGATCGTGCTCGTGCTCCTCGGTGCCTATGCGTGGCTGGGGCGGCGCGCCGGATGGTGTTTCGTGGCGCTCGCCGTAACGCTCGGCGCCACCACGATCCGTCGCAACCACGACTATCGCACTGAGCTCGCGCTCTACGAGGACACCGCCGCGAAACGCCCCGGCAACGCCTACGCCCATTACAATCTCGGCAAAGCGCTCGCCGAGGCCGGCCGCCTCGATGAGGCCATCGCTCACGATCAGTCGGCGATTCGCCTGCGGCCCGACCTCGCGGCGGCTCATTTTAATCTGGCCAACGCCCTCACCGCGGCGGGTCGCCTGCCGGAGGCCGCCGCCAGCTACGAAGAGGCGCTGCGACTGCAGCCCGGCTACGCCAGTGCCCACTACAACTTCGGCAATCTCCTCCTCGGTCGCGGAGAAAAAGCCGGAGCGCTCGAACACTTTCAGGCCGCCGTCGTCCTCGATCCTCACTACATCGAAGCCCGCACGAATCTGGGCGGCGTCGCATTGGAACTGGGCCGGCTTGAGGAAGCGCAGATCCAGTTAGAACACGTGGCGCAGGCCCTGCCCGACTCGGTTGAAGCCCATTTCGGGCTGGGCAATGTTTTCTTGCTACGGGAGCGCTGGACGGATGCGGCGCGCGAATTCGAAACCGTGCTGCGGCTGCGTCCGGACCTCGCCCTCGCGCGGGAACGGCTGGAGTTCGCCCGGTCCCGCCGGTAATCCGCGTTTCTCGCTCGCCCCCAGCAGGGCGGGGTCGCCGCGTGCATTCGCCCCAATCCCGCCGCATCCGCTCGCCATTGGTCCAAACGACCCGCCGAGTAACGAAACAGTTACCTCGGCGAGGGCTTTCCCGGTTGACGCGTTCCGGGCGTCCCAATTACTTCCGATTTTCGTCCGGCGCCACTCTCCACTTCTGCGTGCAACGGACCACCCGGGGCGTGGGCGGAAAACCTACTTTCGATTTCTTCATGCATCCTTCCCTCGCGTTACTGCCGTCTGCACCCACGCTTTTCCGTCGTATCGCCGGCAGAGCCGGTTTCGTCGCAGTGCTGGTCGCGGGTTGGCCCGGTTCCGTAGCCGCCCAATCAGCCCCTCGCAGCCCGGAGCGCACCCAAACTGCCTCCCCCACGGCGCTCGCGAAGGATGCCGACACGGTCACGACGCTAAACCCCTTTGAAGTGAAAAGCGATTCGGACACCAGCTACGGAGCGCTCAATTCAAACTCGATCACACGCTTCAACACCGAACTCGCCCGCACCCCGATCTCGGCGGATATCTTTACCGAGGCGTTCATGAGCGACGTCGGAGCGCGCACCATCGAGGATATGGTAATGTCCTACGTGGCGGGCGCCGGCTTCGATTCCGAGAACAACACCACCGTCGGTAACGCGCAACCCGGCGACCGCAATGCCGGTGCGAACATCAAGCTCCGCGGCTTGTCGACCCCCACCTTACAGCGCGACGGGTTCATGCCCAACAGCGGCATCGGCACCGGTGTGAGCAGCACTTTCGACGTCGAGCGCGTCGAGGTGATCAACGGACCGCAATCACTGCTTTACGGCAACGGTGGCGCCGGCGGCGTGATCAACACCGTTTCCAAACAGGCCCGCCTCAACCGCCGTGCCTTCGGTTCGCTCACGCTGCGGTCCGACGAATATGGCAACGCGATGGGGCAGCTCGACTACGGCATGGGCAGGCGGAACATTGCCGCCCGCGTCGCGATCACCCACGAGCGAATCGGCGGCCGACGCGACAACGTCTACGGCGATCTCGACGCCGCGTATGCCCAGTTTGCCTACCGCATCGGCGGCACGGTCCTACGCCTGAGCGCCGAGCACGCGCATTTCGACCGGCTGATTTCCGGCGCAGCCACCACCTACACGGCGCGGAGTGCGGCGGACGATGTCCGCAACAGCCAGTTTCTCAGCTACCTCCTCGCCACGAACCAACTGGAGCGCGCGGCCAGCGGTGCGAGCGGCGGCGGCTTCATCGGCAAAGGAAAAATCAACTGGCAGACACTCAACTCCTACGAGGGCGACCTCAAATTCGAGCAGACCATCGGGCACTTCGTTTCCCTCATGGCGGAAAGCAAATGGAACGACTGGCTGTCCAGCGAGTTTGCCGTCGGTTACCGCGGCGAACGCCGCAGTCTGCGCGCCAGTGCCGGCATCACGATGCTCGCGCCGAACAATGCCACGAACCCGACCGGCGATTGGGCGATGACGCAGGCCACCTCGCTCAACGACCGCACGACCGACGGGCCCTCCCGGATCAAATCCATCCGTGCCTCGCTATTGGCCAACAACGCCTTTTTCCGTGGAACCGTAAAGAGCCAGACCATCGTGGGCGCGGATTTTTCACGCCGTGACGACGCCTCGATCGACTACTACCTTTACCAGACCGACGCCGCGGGCAAAATCATCGTCAACCCCGCCACCGCTTCGAATTTGGAATTCGGCCGCACGGTCCTCGGCACGCCGACCCGCCTGATCTGGGCCGTGGGAGACGGACCGCTCAGGAATCCGTTTTGGGCGCCCTACTCGACTCACGTCACCTACAACGGCGTGAACTGGGCCAAGGACCTCGCGAATTTCTCCGACCCCGCCCTTATCTCGCCAAACAATCCGCTCGGTCTGCGCCTCGGCGGCCGCCAATACCTCAACCGCCACACAATCAACAAGGGCATCTTCGGCGCCAACACGCTCTCGTTGCTCAACGGTCGCCTCGACGTTCTTTCCGGTTTCCGAGTCGCGCCCGTCTACCGGGTCCAATACAATCAGGGCGTCGCACTGCCCGTGAACGGCGACAACCAAGCCACCGCGCTGATCGAGAAAACCGCCGCGAGCTTCAGCGCCGGCGCCAACTACGCGCTCAACACCTGGCTCCGCGCCTACGTCAACATCTCGGATTCCTACAATCCTCCCGCGTCCCAGGCGAACGACCCTTACGGCGTCGGCCCCAAGGTCGCGCACGGGCTGGGTAAAGAAGTTGGACTCAAAGTCACCAACGCATCCGGCACCCTGTCGGGCTCCCTAGCCTACTACCGCACCAACTCTAAAAACGAACAGTATGCCGTCACGAGCACCCTCCAGCTCGCGATCAACCCCACCGGCCTCAACGGCCAATACAACGCCTCCAGCGTGTGGATCAACGTCGACCGCGAGAGCCGGGGCGCGCAGCTTGCGGTCACGGCCGCGCCCACGAAAAATTGGCGCCTGCGGCTGTCGGCGTCCGAGACGTCGGGCGTCATCGGCACGAGCAAGAGCTACACGCAGCTCTACAACGACCAGTTTTATGCGAACACCGCCGGTCAGGTGACCTATAAAAACGGCACCGTCGTCTACGTAAATCCGGTGTTCAACCGCACCACACCGACCGTGTCCGCGACGGCACCCGGCGCGATCCCGCTGACGACGGCGATGATGAGCGACCGCACCAGCCCGTACTATGCGACACCCGCACCGATCACCGGCCTGATCAACGGCGGCGGCAACCTCGCGCTCGTCCTCCGCACGGCTGATCCCGTGGCCGGCCCGATTCTCACCGGCGTGACCGGGCTGCCCATTTCGGCGATGCAGTTCAACCCCGGCTTCACTCCACCTGGCAGCATCCCGGTGGCCGTCGCCGGCGAGGACACCGTTGGCTACCCGAAATACAGCTTTAATTTAACGCAGATGTATACCTTTGACACGGGCCGATTGAAGGGCGTGCGCATCGGCGGCACGGTTCTGCGGTCGTGGCAGAACCGCGCCTTCTACTATTTCCCGGCGGGCGTGACCCCGGGCGCCTCGCGGTTGGTCTACTTCCGGCCTGACCTCACCCAGCTCAATCTCACCGGCGGCTACTCGTGGCGCATGGGGCGTTTCCCGCTCTCGGTGCAGCTCAACGTCAACAACCTCTTCAATCGTTACCAAGTCCTCGTCATGCCGAACCCCACCACGGGTTTCAACGGTCCGCTTATCGCCACGCTCGGCAACCAGCCGCGCAGCTACTTGGCCACCACTACGCTGAGTTTCTAGTCGTGTGGCGTTCGCGGCGAGTGGCGCACTCGCTGCGCGGCCGGCGCCGTTTGGGCAGCCTCTATCCGGAGCTGCCGATCTGCCCGACGCCTTTTCTCCACGGTCGACAGCGCAGCGGAACCGTTCAGGTTTCGCTCCGGATTCGTTTCTGGCTCCGCGTATGACTCTCCTTCGCTTCCGTCTCCGTTCGCTCTTCCTCACGTGCATGATCGGCCTGTCGACCGGACTGGGCGCCTCCGCACTGGAACCTGTTCCGGATCGCACCGCCGCCCTGCGCGGCTGCCTCGCCCCCTATGACAATTTGCCGCGCGGCGCCGACCGTCGAGCCGATCTACCGCGCCTGCGCCGGGAACTCTCCGACCTCGGCGCCAACACTTACAATTTCCTTGTTTGGCACGAACCCACCGACTGGGACGATCTCCGCGCCTTCCTGCCCCTCGCCCGCGCCCAAAAAATCAAAGTGTGGGTCACCCTCGTCCCACCCACAGAGTCGCCGCCAAAGACCAAGTCCTACTCCGAACCCTACCGTACCGACTACCTCCGTTGGGCCGAAGAAATCGCCCGGCTCAGCGTCACCGAGCCCGCCTTGGTCGCGTGGAGCATCGACGACTTCGCCCACAACCTCAGCACCTTCACTCCCGCAACCGTGCGCGCGATGCTCGCCGCGGCCCGCGCCACCAATCCGCGCCTCGCCTTCGTACCCTGTCTCTATTTCAAGCAACTCACGCCGAAATTCGCCACCGCCTATGGCGACCTGCTCGACGGTGTGCTCTTCCCTTACCGGAATGAATCGGTGAAGGCCAACCTCACCGACGCCGGCCAAGTCGCCGACGAAGTTGCCCGCGTGCGCTCACTTTTCCGGCCCGGGCTTCCTGTCATCATCGACGTCTACGCCACTCGTCACAGCAGCCTCGGCAATTCCACGCCTGACTACGTCGCCCAAGTCATCGCGAGTGGCCGCGCATACGCCGACGGCGTGATGATCTACTGCCACCAGAGCCCGACGGCTCAGGCGGAAAAATACGCGACCGTCCGACGTACTTTCGCGGCCCCAGCCGCATCGTCGGCACTCCCCAACGCCGGCGGCACGCGGCCGGAGTGAACCATTAAGGACACCTACTGCCCGGCCTCAGTTCACCTCGGTCACGCGCACGCGCTTGTTGAAATCGGCGTCGGACGAGGTCCTGATCTTCGTACCACTGACCGTGGTCAGATGGCGGATCGTTACCTGCTCGGTCAACCGATAGGGAAACGGACGTGCCGCCGCGTCCGCTTTGCCACCGTCCGGAACCGTAAAGAGGCAGGGCCCCTGGTAGTCCTTCGGCGTAGGGCTGTCGTCGATGACCAATCCGTCGATAGCGATCTCGCGCGGCATGAAACAACGATAGCCGAAGTCGTGTGGCCCGTCACTGCTCGCCGCGAGGAGGCATGGCTGGATCGCCGCGCCACCAAGGGGATTCCGGGGGCTGTTGCAAATCACCACGCAGCCCTCCCGCGTGCTACGGCGTGCGGCCGTAGTCGCCGGGCAAGCGCCACAATGACCGGCCGTGCAGCGTGGAGTGCTCGATCGTCAACGCGCGAGGCCGATGGCACTCTGTCCGGCGTGACCTAGCGTGCAGCGGCGGATCATGTGGGTACCGGAAACACCTTGCTGCGTGTCCTTGCGGGACAGCGTGCGATTTTCGAGGTGAACGTTTTTACAGGCTGGGCCCCCGATCACGCCCCACCATCAACGCGTAAAGCTCCCTACCGGGCCGACCGCCTCCCGCTCGCCGATGCGTGGGCGATGCTCCTCCCAGTCGCGCGCGGCCCGATGCCCGCCGTCACCTTTATCCTCGATCTCACCCACGCCACCGAGCTTATCGCGGAACTCCGCGTCAGCTCGAAACTGAACAGCCCCACAACCAACATCACCCTGGCCAGCGGCCGCGGTCCGGCGCAGGCCGACACTCTCCCATTTCGCTCGTCGATCGACGCCCCTCGCGACGCCTTCGTCTGCCTCGCCGCCAACCCCGCGCTCACCGCGCATCTCAGCGACCAACCCCTCACCGGCGTCCTCGCTGGCACCCAAAAAATCGATCGCGCCGACGGGAAATCCCTGCGCCAAAAACCACCACCCGGTACCGGCATCGAAAGCTTCGACTTCGAGATTCCCCAGCAGCGCCCCTGCGGAAAAAACACCGCCACCGGAGCTCCCGCGCCCTCTTCCGCGTCTCGGCCTGATGATTACTTCCGTCGCCGTCCGCCGAAGTTCCACCCACACGTGCTCGCCTTCACCCGCGCCGCAGTCCTCGCCGATCCCCGCACACTCCGCCTCACGATCCCGACGCTCGCCACCGGCACCCTCTGCCAACGCACGTTCGCGCCCGGCTCGTTCTGCGTGTTTCAGCCAGCGAGCATCCGTCCTCGTCTACAACGTTGCCGCTGAAACTCATTCCGCCGAATGGCCGCTCCCACGAGGCGTGACGTGACTAGGGGCGGGAGCGTGGGCGGGTTTTCTTTTGAGGCGCGGACGCCACCCACTGCCCGGGAAACAGCATCATGCCGGGGTTGCGGGGCGGCCCGCGCTCGTTGTGGTGGAGCTGCGCGATCAAAAGTTCGACCGCTTGAGCCCCGAGCAAATCGTCACATTGATCGATTCCGGCGATCGCGACCGGCAGATTTCCGGGCCAGCGAAGGGCGGCGATTTGCAGCTGTTTCCGCTGGCAAACCGCGCGCACGCCCGGGGCTGATAGCTGCGCGACCGCGCTCACAATCAGCGCGTCGGCTCCGCTCTCGCGCAGCCACGCGGCCAGGCCCCGCGGCTGTTGCGCATCGTGCACATGGAGCAGTCGCCGGGCACGCGCCGGTTCGGGGTGATTAGCGAAAAACGCCCCCGTCCACGCGTGTTTCGCCCGTTCGTCGATTACCGCGTCGACCACCGCCGCCGGCCGCGTGCAGCCGAGCTTCTCCAGTTCCTGCAACACCGTCCGCATCGCGAGAAAGTGGTGGTGGCCGACGTGGTGCAGCTCCGGCGTCCAGGTCACGTTACCGATTACCACGGCTGCAAACTGGCTCCAATCCCAGTCGAGCGCCAGCGAGGTCTCCGAGGTGAGCACCGGAGAAAGCAGCACGCCCGTGATCCCACGCGCGACGATGATCTCCTGCAGCCGCGGCTCTTTCATGCCGGCGTCGTCGGTCCAGAATTCCTCCAACGCGAACCCGAGGTGCTCCGCGCGGGCTACGGCCCCCTTAAATACGGCGCGCAGGTAGGGATTTTCCGCCGCGACACGCCGGCTCGTGTGCACCCACACAAAGGCGATGCGCTCCGCCCGCGGCCGCACGCGCGCGCTGCGGATGTGCTCCATGAGACCCGCCACCCTCGAGTTGGGCCGGTAGCCCAGTTCGATCGCCGCCGCAGAGACGAGATCACGCGTGGCCGGCGTAATCTTGGGATGAGCGCGCAGCGCATACGAGACAGTCGCGAGCGAGAGACCCACGCGGCGGGCGACCGCTCTGAGGGTGACAACGGGCTGAGGCGTATTGGTCACAGTGAACGAGTTCACCGGAACGACGATTGCCAAGCAATCCCTGACTGAATGGGGTGATTAGCCGTACATTTTTTCAGCGCGCTTCACACCGCGACCCACCCCACCCTAAAAGTCCCACCGCTCGAATTCCCAGCAATGAAAACGCCCCTGTATTCCCTGATTTCCGCCGCGCTCGTGGCACCACTCGCGCTCTTCGCGCAGTCCGTTCCCACCCAGCCCACGCCCTCACCCGCCCCAACCGACGCTGTGGTGCTTTCGCCCTTCGAAGTATCCGGCAATCCGAATGACTCCTACGAGGCCACGAACACCAATTCCCTCACCGGCATCAGCACGCCTTTGAACAAGGCGCCCATCGATGCCCGCGTACTCACGCGCACGATGATGGACGAGCTCGGCGGCGGCGATGTGTTCCGTCTCCTCTCCGACTACGGTGGGCTGGGCGCCATGCTCTTCGGCGGCGGCAACGAGGACCAGCGTGGCATGCAGGAGGGCGACGCGGCGCAACCCGGCGCTTACAACGCCCGCGGCTTTTCCATCGGCGAGCCACGGCGCGACGGTTTGCTCCGCTCGTCCACCGCGGGCTTCAACGGCTTCGACGTCGAGAGCGCTGAAGCCGTCAACGGCTCCAACAACCTGCTCTACGGTTCTGGCGATCCCGGCGGTATTGTCGTCATCAATACCAAGCGCGCCCGCGTCAACCAGCGCGCCTTCACCTTCAGCACTAAGTTCGATTCCGAGGGTTCGCACACCCACACCGCCGATCTCAACTACGGCGCGCGCAAGATCGCCTTTCGACTCAACCTCCTCGAAAACGCCGACCGCTACTATCGCCCCATCCTCGGGCTCGATCAAAGAGGCCTGCAGGCGGCGCTCACGCTCCGTCCCTACCGCTGGATCAGCATCTTTTCCGATTATCGTTTCTACGAGCGCGCCGCGATTATTGCGAGCGGCGCGACCATCCGCACGCCGGCGGGCTTCGTCCTCAACAACGGTGTCACCATGGACAATCAGTCGCCTGCCTACATCACCGGCCTTGGCGGCTCCGAACGGCTGAACAATCTGATCACGCTCCGCAACCAGGACTCCCTCGCCGGCGTGATCCCCCGCCAGCACTGGATCAACAAGGCCAAGGGCGTCACCGTCGATCTCACACCGCATCCCGACCTCGCGTTCCAGCTCCGCTACAGCCACGACGACCGCATCAACCGCGCGCTCTCGCCGCTCAGCACCCAGTTCCTCCATCCCGATCTGCCGACGAATCTCGCGACCGATGCCAACGGCGCGCCGCTCCGCCAGTGGGCCGTATTCACCTCGCTCGGCGGCTCGCCGTACTCAACCGGAGCGCACGGCTACAAGTTCACCGCCGTCGGCCACCGCGACCTCGGCCGCTGGGGCGATCATCGTCTCAGCGTCTTTTACTCCCGCCTCGACTCGTGGACCATCAGCCGCTCCGCGCGTTTTTATGAAATCAACGCCGACGGCTCGTGGGTGCAAAATCGTGCCGCTCTCACCAACGCTGACTCCGGCCGCACCTTGATGCCCGCGATGTGGCGTCCGATTTTTTCCACCGAGATGCCCGGCAATCTCAAGTGGCCGCAAGACATCATCACGCACCCCAACGGCAAACGCTACGCGTGGGACACTTCGGTCTCGCCTGGCACCGTGCCAGCGACCGCCAACAATCCCCTTGGCCTCGGCGGTCCGCTGAACGCGCTCGGCCAGCCCACGAGCACCGCGTTCTCCGACGATGATACCACCGAGAAAGGCTGGGGCACCGGCTTCACGAGCTCTTTCTGGAAAGGCCGAATCGACACGCTCGTCGGCCTGCGCTTCGAAAACGCTGAGACCGTCCGCACCACCACGACCGTCTCGAAGGGCCCGATCGACTACGCCAGCCGCACCTATGGCATCGTCTTCGACACGCCGTTGTCCGGCCTTCGCGGCTACGGCAACTACTCCGTGAATTCCAAAATCAATTTCGCGACCGACCGCGATGTCTTCAACGTCGTGCTGCCGATCGGCAAGGGCGAGACGAAGGAAGCCGGCCTCAAGCTCTCGCTCTGGGACCACCGCCTCTCCGGCAACGTCACCTACTACCAAACCACGGGGAAAAATTTCGCCGCCACACTCGGGTCCATCCGCGACGACGTCGATCCCAACGGCATCAACGGCCGCAACGGCGGTGCCGGCTACGTCTTCAGCCGCACCTCCGACGGCCTGAGCGCGAGCTTGAGCGCGCGGCCGCTCAAGCCGTGGCAAATCACGTTCAGCTGGGCGCAAGCCAATGGCTCCGAGCGTAGCGACGTCGTCCTCCCCATTTTCTACAATGACGAGTTCAATACCACGACGGTCGGCAGCCAGCAGGTCGTCGCGATCAAGAACGTCGCCAATAATTTACTCACGCCACTCATGGTCCCCGTCGACCCGACTCAGCCCGGTGGCGCCACCATCGCCCTTTCTCTGGCGATGATGAAGGATCGCACGAGCCCGTATTTTGCCAACCTCGACCCCGACTCTGGCGCGATCCTCAACTCGCAGCCACTCGGTCTGCGCACAACGGGCGTCGGCACCACAAAAACCGCACTCCCGATCAGTGCGCACCAGCTCGGCTTCGTCCCACCCGTACCCGAACTCATTGTACGCAAGTCCGGCGAAGCGTCGTCCGGCTACGCCGAGAATTCCTTCAGCACGGTCAATCGCTTTCAGGTGAGCGAAGGCCGCTTCCGTGGCCTCGTTGGCGGCCTCGCGACCACCTACGCGAGGAGCTTCCGCGGCTATATGTATACCGACGCCGCGGACGCCAATAAACGAAAACTGTTCTACTACCCCGACAAGCTTCAGAACAACGTCTTCTTCGTCTATCGCTTCAAGGGCTTCGCGAAATCGCAGATGTCCGTGCAACTGAACATCGACAACGTCTTCGATCGCCAGCGCGTCCTCGCCCTCCCGCGCAGCACCAACGGCACCATCCGCTACTTCCAATACCAATACTCCCCGCGCAAAACCGCCCTCACGACTAACGTGACGTTCTGAGTCCCGCCACCCGCCCGCACCCGCCACCCCATCTGTTATTACCGTGCTCCAAGGTATCTTCCCAGTCATCCCGACGCTCTTCACCGCTCGCAACGCACTCGATCTCGCGGGGCAGCGGCGCGTGATCCGGTTCGCCCTCGAGGCGGGCGCACACGGGCTGGTGTTTCCCGGAGTGGCGAGCGAGTACAGCCACCTCTCGCTGCCGGAGCGCGAGCAACTGCTCGCGTTGGTGGCGGCGGAGACGGCCGGAAAAGTGCCGCTCGTCGGTGGGGCGAGCGCGCCCACCGCGATTGAGGTGATCGCCGCGGGCGCCATCGCCATGCAGCACGGGATTCGGCACCTGATGATCATGGCGCCGGTCGGCCTGGGTTCGGATGCGGCGACCCAGCGGACGTTTTTTCAGCAGGTCGCAGCGGGATTGCCGGGAGTGGAGATCATTTTACAGAACGCCCCGACGCCGACCGGCGCCGGCTTGAGCGCCAAGGCCATCATTGAAATCGCGGCCAGCGTTCCGACCATTACCTACATCAAGGAAGAGACGCTGCCCTCGGGTCCGGCCATCACCGCGTTGCGTGCGGCCGCCATCCCGAGCGTGCGGGGCGTCTTCGGCGGCGGCGGCGCGCGCTACATCATCGACGAATTGGATCGCGGCGCGTGTGGCGCGATGCCGGCGGTCGAGCTGACCGACCTGCACGTGGCGTTGTGGAGCGCGTATGCCTCCGGCGATCGGGCGCAGGCCCGCCGGCTCTATGGCCTGAGCCTGCCGCTGCTCACGGCCCAGGCGGTATATCGCATGCGGTTGACCAAGCTCGTGCTCGCGCAGCGCGGCATCGCCGACGCCCGGCACGTGCGCGCATCCTTGCCGGAGATGGATGCGTTCACTGAGCGTGACGTGGCCACGATGCTCGGCGACTTGCTGGCTGAATTTCCGGGGCGGAAATGATCACGAAGATTCCGCATCTGCGCTGGGGAATCGCCGCGCTGCTGTTTTTTTCAACGGTCATCAATTACGTCGACCGGCAGACGCTGTCGGTGCTGGCGCCGGTTCTGACCAAGGAGCTCGGGATTTCCGACGTGGAGTATTCGAACATCCTCACGGCCTTTCTCGCGGCCTACACGCTCATGTATGTCGGCTCCGGTTTTCTCGTGGACCGCTGGGGCGCGCGGCTCGCGCTGAGCGTTTTTATCGTGTGGTGGTCGCTGGCCAACATGTCGCACGCGCTCGCCGTCGGCGTGTGGTCGCTGGGTGCGCTGCGGTTCCTGCTCGGCCTCGGGGAGTCGGGGAACTTCATGGCGGCCTTCCGCGTGGTGAGCGAATGGTATCCCGCCAAGGAGCGCGCACTTGTGCACGGACTCATCCAAGGGGGCGCAGCGATTGGCGCGATCATCACGCCACCGGTCGTCACTTGGATTTACTCGCTCTACGGCTGGCGGCCGGCGTTTGCGCTCACGGGAGCGCTCGGGTTCGTGTGGCTGGTCCTCTGGCTCCTGCTGTATTATTCTCCAGACAAACATCCGCGCATCACCGACGCCGAGCGGGCACTCGTGCTCGCGGAGACAGTGCCTGCAGCCAAAGCGAGCGCCGTGTCGTGGCGGCAACTCGCCCAGTATCCGCAAATGTGGGGCTTGATGGCGGCGCGTTTCGTCTCGGATCCGGTGTGGTGGTTCTACCTCTTCTGGCTGCCCAAGTATCTCGTCGAGCAGCGCGGGTTCACCATGGTCGAGATGGGCATGCTCGCGTGGATTCCGTATCTGTCGGCCGATCTCGGCGCCCTGTTCGGCGGCTGGTTCAGCGGCCGGTTGGTCGCGCAAGGCAAGCCGGTGCTGTCGGCGCGTCTGACCGTGATGTTGCCGTGCGCGCTGCTGATGCCCGCGTCGCTGGCGATTCACCACGCCCCATCACGCGCTGTGACCATCACGTTGATTTGCGTCGTGACGTTCGCGCACATGGCCTGGAAAACGAATCAGAACACGCTCACAAACGATCTCTTCCCCAAGCACCTCATCGGCGCCACGTCGGGGCTGCTCGCCTTCGGCACAGGGCTCGGTGGCACGCTCTTCGTCTGGATGACCGGCCACGTGGTGCAGGGGTTCGGCTACGGCGCCCTCTTCATCATCATGGGCCTGCTCCATCCGATTTCATATCTCATCACCCACCGCTTCGTCCGGCAGCCCATCGCTGTTTAGCGCCATGCGTATCAAATCCGTCCAAGCCATCCCGGTTCGTCTGCCGCGTGACATCGCGCGTTCGCGCGGCACCGCGGGTTCCCCCACGTCGCTCACCGGCGATGGGGCCTACCGCTGGTCCACTGCCTATCCGGTGCTCTACTCGGAAAATTTCGAGACGGCGCTCGTGCGCGTCGAGCTCGCCAACGGCCTCGTGGGTTGGGGCGAGGCGCAGGCCCCGCTCGCGCCGGAGGTCGCGTGCAGCATCGTCACCCACCTGCTGCGTCCGGCGCTCGAGGGCGAGGAGTTCGACGGCACCACGGAACGGATCTCTGCGCTCTGGGATCGCATGTATGCCACGATGCGGGTGCGCGGCCAGAACGGCGGCTTCATGTTCGACGCGATGAGTGGCGTGGACCTCGCGCTGTGGGACCTCGCCGGCAAGATCGCGGGGAAACCCGTCTGCGCGCTGCTCAGCGCCGAGCCGAAGCTCCGCATTCCCGTTTACCTCAGCGGCACCTCCGGCCACGGCGCGGCGGAACGCGCCGCCTTTGCCGCGCGCTATGCCGATGAGGGGATCTCGGTCGTGAAGCTCTATTACGAGAGCGCGTGGCAGGACCTCCTCGCCATCGCGGATCGGCTGCCGGCCGGAATGCGGTTCGCGGTCGATGGCCTCTGGCATCTTCCGCCCGATCGTGCGATCGCCATGGGCCGCGAACTTGACGCGCGCAACGCCCGTTGGCTCGAATGCCCGCTCTATCCCGAGGAAGTCGCGGCCCACGTCGCCCTCGCCGCCGCCATCCGCACGCCGCTCGCACTCGGGGAGAGTTACCGCAGCCTGCGGGAGCTGCAGCCGTTCCTGTCTTGCGCAAAGATTATCCAGCCCGACCTCAGTCGTTATGGACTCACCGGATCCATGGGTATCGCGAAGGCGTTCGCCGGAGAGATCGTCCCGCACCTCAGTATCGCGATGGGGCCGCAGATCGCCGCTGCGCTGCATTTCGCCGCCGCCACGAAGAATTGTTCGCTCTGTGAGTTCAACCCAAACGTCTTGGACACCGCCAACGCCTTCCTCGCCGAGCCGCTCA
>Ga0114969_10000998_pt1 | contig 24053 bp, 28 predicted proteins | sample M_130807_MF_Meta_FD_87316 | JGI IMG/M metagenome (GOLD analysis project Ga0114969, IMG submission 87316) | Freshwater microbial communities from Lake Montjoie, Canada to study carbon cycling - M_130807_MF_MetaG | ecosystem: Environmental > Aquatic > Freshwater > Lake | place: Lake Montjoie...
GAACAAACCGTACCCGCAAAAATAGTCTCTTAACCGCGTAACACCCGCACCAAATAAAAAAACCCTAAAACCCAACCCAAGAGTATTTACCATGAGCGAACCAGTAATCAGCGAATTTAAAACAGCCTTCGAGCTGGGCACAAAACAAGTTATTCAGCAGGAAATCAACGGCGTACCCGTTTTGGTTGTGCCACGTGATATGGCCGTACACGTCCAGCAAGAGCTGGCGGATTTAGGTTTAGAAAAACCGCGCCACCTAAAACAATCCGTCTCACTCTTCACCGCCGAAGCGTTCATCGCTTACTTCAACCGCTTTGCCGACGACTGCAGCACCGTATTCTACAACCCAGAAACCGGCAAATTTACCGGCTATTTAGACTTTCACGCAAGCAAACACCAGCCCGAATTTCTGCGGCACATATGCCACTACACCTGCCCAAAAACCGTGGAGTGGAGCGCGTGGATAAAAAACAACAACCAAAAAATGAACCAAGAAGAATTCGCGCTTTTTATTGAGGACAACCTTAAGCAAATTGCCGAACCCGATGGCGCAACCATGCTGGAAATTGCCAGCAGTTTAAAGGCAACCAACAACGTAGATTTCCGCAGCGCCACCAGCCTATCCAACGGCCAAGTGCAGTTCACCTATAACGAAACCATCAACGGACAAGCCGGTGCCAAAGGCAATTTGGAAATCCCGCAAATTATCAAAATCAACATAAAGCCATTCATGAGCGGCGCACCCTACGAAATGCAAGCGCGCTTCCGCTACCGCATTTCAGCACAGGGCCTACAGCTGTATTACACGCTAATCAGCCCACACCTGATTATTCAAGACGCCGTGAATGACGTGCTGGAAGTCATGAAGGAACACATAGATTCAGAACGCATTATCGAAGGCGAACTGATCTAAACCAACACCACCAGCCAGCAATGGCTGGCTTTTGCAAACGCTTGCCCAGCGAGCCTTTACCAAAGCCAACAAGAACAAAAACCATGCGCAAAAAACTCAACAAACAGCAACAACTCGCAAAACGCAAAGCCCGCCTAGAGCGCATTGCCATAGGCGAAATGCGCCAGGCACTCATGGGCACCACGCTCAGCTACAACAGCACATGGGGCGAGTTTGAAGCTATGTACCCAAGCGGTTTTGAAAAAGCCAAAAAACTCGCCAAAGGCAACGGCGAATTAGTCGCCCAAATTATCGAAACGTGGGAATTCGACTGGGACGCCCTGCTAACCGTTTATTGCTCCGGCACCAAACAATATGACCAACCAGCAACCATAAAAATCAGCGCCCACACCGCCATAGAAATGGCCAAACAAATGGAGCTGGCAGCATTACCCAGAGTAAAAGCCGCATGCAACCACCAACAGGTGGTTGAGTGGGGCTTCATGGCAACCATCACCCAACTAGCATAGGCATAATCACAACATGAACGCCCTACCAATAAACCTAGAGCAAACCGAGAAATACAAAAACAAAGTGCTGCTAAAGCAGACTGAAAACCTGCCCTGCAAAATAATAGAAATCAATGGCAAACCCTACCTAGAGCGCTATTTTGTAGGCCACAACGCCGCCGGTGACCAACTGTGGTTACACCACTTTTTAACCGCCGATGGCGAACGCCACCACCACAGCCACCCATGGCACGCCACCAGCGAAATATTAACCGGCGGCTACTGTGAAGAAACGCTAACCCTACACAGCTCGCCAGAACTGCCCGAAATACTCGGCGCTGCAGGCACAAGCATTTTTGATTGGCTATGGGCCAACAACACCACCGCCAGAATAAAAAACGAGCGCTGGTTTTTAGCCGGCGACAAAAACCACATAACACCCAGCACCCTGCATAGAATCACCGAAGTAAAACCCAACACATGGAGCGCGTTAACCGTTAGCAGCGCACGCGCCGCCAGCTGGTTTTTTATCGACGAAAACGACAACCGCCACACCATGGCCACCAGCCCAAGCGACTGGTGGAAAACCTGCACAACCCGCGACGGAGGCTGCTATGACCGCAACGCACTTGCGCTGGCCTAATGTCGACTCAGCGCCCGACCACTGCACACCCAGCGCCGCCGAACACCGCCGCCGCGAAATTGCCAAACACATCGCCGACTACAAAAAACGCGGTGGCAAAATTACCAAAGTGCGATCCGGCACACTCAGCAGCACACCCGACACAATAAGCTGGCGCATGCAAACATTGCCAGAAGGAATCGGCTTTTGCACCACCAACATGATCTACCAAATTAAAACCGGCAAACGCTACACCGGCAAATTCGAAACCATCCCCGCCGCACTCGCGGCGCTCAACCGATTCAAGGAGGCAAAATGACAACCTTCGAAAACTGCGGCGCAATCATCCCGCAAAAAACACTTATGGATATTTTGGGCCTAAAAAAATCCACCTTTTTCGAATGGAAAAAACGTGAGGGCTTCCCAAAACCCATAAAACAAAACGGCCACAGGGCTGGGGCCGTGTACTACAAAAAACCGGAGGTGGTGGCGTGGTATGAACAGCTTGGCAGCGCCGCCTAGCGCCAACCAAAAAACAATCACCCGATCAGCGACTATGCGAAACATCAAAGCCAACTATTACAAGGAGCACACACTATTTGGCCACACGTATTCGCTAGCAGACCATGGCGACATGACAGAAGTTTTTATTATTCACCCAGAAAGCATGCTGCGGCTCAGCTGGTTCATCACCGATATTCACGGAGAAATGTACAGAACCGCACAATTTAAAGCCGCCCCATACCAAGACGAACTTATTCAGCTAAACACAGCTAGAGCACGAAATTTTTTTATTGGTCTAGAAAACCAAATCAACCAAGATTTAGCTTCTCAAGTCCTGAAAACAGGATAAACCAACTAGGCGCAGCCCAATGCAAAGCCAGCTATTAACCTTCCTGCTAGCCGTACTATTAGTTTTAGCACTGGCCGCAGCAATATTAATTGCCACAGTTATATTTCATTGCGGAAGAAAACACAGCAGCAAACCACCACAACAAGAGGAATAATTCATGGGTAGATTTATTATGGTTTTATTGGGGCTGCTGTTTGTTGTTAGCAGCTTTTTATGCGCACTAGGCAACCATCCACCGGCCGCAGTAGCCGTGTGCTGCACGGTTACCGCGCTCGCGGGCGCCTGTTTGGTTGTCATCGGCTGGTTTTTGCTTAGTGGCTTAGACGGTGACGGTACTAAGGGCTAATTTATGCACACCAAAAAAACAAAAAACATAAAACGCAAAAAACGCGGCTGCCCAACCTGCGGAGGGATTGATTCAAAAACCTGCATGCGGTGCAAAGGCAAAACAAAGCTATGCGACTGGCAACTTGTGTACCCAAAACCCACCGCACCAAAAGACAAACAAGGGTAATTTAAGGACAATCAAAAAATACTAGAAATAGCCCACAGAACCGCGTGGAAATACAAGCACAGCAGCGACCCCAATCACTCGGCCACCTACACCTTTAACGCACACACAATTATTGATTTTGCGCGCAAGGTTTCCGAACGCGAAGCGCCGTGCGCAAACGCCTGCGAACAGAAGTCTTTCAACATAGAAATAAGACGATTAAAAGCCGCCATCCGCGAAACCATAGAAGACAACCTGCACCTAGCCGATGGGGAAAACTGCACACTCATTAAATTAAAGCGCGCAATTGGGTACGACTAATTATTTGCCGCACTCTTTACACGTCCAGCCGCCAATTTTAGCGTTTAACACCTTCCAAATAATCAACAGAGCCAACCAAACACCCCACGTAACTACGATCAAACAAAGGTGCACCACAATCATAATCCCACTGGTTGTGCTGTGATTGCGCATAAGGATTTTGGCGAAGTAGTCGAGCGCATTAAAAAGCTCTAAAATCACACGCCAACAAACTCCCAAGGCGGCACATAGCCGACTTTATTTAAAACGTGGAAAACCCACCTATGAAACTTAAAGAACCACAAAAACTCACAGAAATTCCATCGGGTGAAAGCTTGCCTAAGAAAAATGCACCTCACGTGACCGATCTATTACAGGTAAAGCGTGAGCGGCAGATAGAGGACTCAACACAACGGCTTTATCAGCTTGCAAAAAGTCTTCGCTGGTAAGGCCGCCTGAGGTAAATTACACACCAACAAACTCCCAAGGCGGCACATAGCCGACTTTATTTTTCGCCAGGTACGCACTCCACCAATCCATCATCCGCCGCCGCTCCTGTAAAAATTCAGCTTTGTGAATGTAGGCCGCCCGCACAGCGTCCCGCTCTTGGTGGCTCATTTGCCGTTCGATAGCATCGCGGGAAAATAGCCCGCATTCATTCAGCGCCGAACAGGCCATAGTGCGAAAGCCGTGCCCGCACACCTCTTTGCGCGTGTCATACCCTAGCCGCCTAAGCGCGGCATTTACCGTGTTTTCGCTAACAGGCTGCACCTTCACAAAATCCCCCGGCAACACCAACTCACTAGGCCCAACGCTGGCCTCTAGCTCGCGCAGCAACTCAACAACAGGCAAGGAGAGCGGCACCAAATGAGCCGTGCGCATCTTCGCCCCTCGCGCCGAATACTTAACCCCAGCCAGCGGTGCCCGTTCCGGCGGAATCGTCCAGGTGCGGGCATCTAAGTCAAATTCTGCACGGCGGGCAAAGCGCAGCTCACTCGAGCGCACAAACAAATGCAAACTCAACAACAGCGCAAACCGCGTAACACGGCGGCCACCGTAGCCGTCAATTTTGGCCAGCAGTTCCGGCAACCGTTCCAGCGGCAGGGCAGGCCGGTGCGTAGGTTGCGGGTTAGTAAAATTGCCCAATAAATCCTGCGCCGGGTTATAAGTAATCAACCCCTTCAATACTGCAGACCTAAACACCAACACCAACTGCTGCCGCATCCGCGCCGCAATATCCAAAAACCCCGCCGCCTCCACGGCATTCAATACGCCCAACAACTCACGGGCAGTAATCTCACCAATGGGCCGCTGGCCCAACACAGGGTACAAATGCCGCTCAAACCGCGCCACCACCCGCCGCTGGTGATCCGCCTGCCACTTCTTTTGCGTAGCCAACCACTCGCTAGCCAACACCGCAAACGCACTGGCGGCATCCACCCGCGCCACTGTAGGCTTATCCGGCCTAGGGTCCCGCCCAGCACGTAACGCCGCCAATAACTCATCCCGCATTACACGCGCAGCCGCCAACCCAATCAACGGATACTCACCAAAAGAAACCATATTGCGCCGCCCATCCGGCCGCGTGTACCGGCACCGCCAAACCTTGGCACCAGTAACCCGCACCAACAACACCAACCCGCCACCATCGGGCAGGCTGTAGTCTTTGTCTTTTGGCTTGGCCGCACTCAGCTTCACATCACGCAGCGGCAGGATAGTTTTTGGCATACGGTTTTTGGCTCCTTTGGCGGTATGCCAAAGGGTATACCAAAAACCCGCCGACCGTAACCGGACAAGGCCGGACTTATACGGAATTCAAAACGAAAAAAAAGCCCCGAAAACCTTATGCTACGGGGTTTTCGGGGCTTTTTCTGGTCTTACTTGGAGCTGCAAAACCTTTGCAATGGTACCAGTAGCCGGAATCACAAAGCAAATTAAGCTATTGATTTAACTAGCTTTTACATCCTAACCGTTTTCGCGTATGCCATAGATGTTACCAAAAACGGCAACCGGCCGGCAATGGGTAATCGAACCGCCGCCAGCCGGACTAGAACCCGCGCTAGCGTTCGGTGATTAGGAAATAGATGGTGCGTTCGTCTACGCGGCCGCCGGTGGTGGTGGCGCGGCAGGTTATGTGGGCGGGGGTTTGTAGGGTGCCGCCGGAGATTGTTAATACCACCTCGGTGGTGCTGGTGTAGGTTTGGGTGGCGGTTAGGCCGCCGGTGGCGGCTACGTCCACGGCTTCTATGGTGTCGCCGTCTGCTAGCCATGCCGACCAATCCCACGTGTAATCCAGCACGGCCGCGGGGCTTTTGAATGCAGCTACTCGGCCGGCGCCGTCGCGGAAGAGATCGCCGGATTCGGGTAGGCCGTTGTTTTTGGCGCTGCTGATACTGAACACGCGGGCGGCGGCGCTGACGTAATCTGGCTCGGCTTCGCTGGCGGTGGTTATGTTGGCGGAATCGGTTACGGTGCCAACGGTGAAGCTGCGAGCTAGCGTTGCGCCGGCGGTGGCGCTGGATAGGCCGAAAACCTCGATTTTATTGCCTAGGCTAACGCTGCCGGCCTCGCTTTGCATGCCGCCGTAGGTGGTGCCGCCGTCGGTGGAAACGCGATAGTGCACACCGGTGGCCAGCGTGCCAACGGCTAATGGGTCTTCTTCGGTGTCGCCGGTTAGGGTGAAGGCGCCTAGGCTTACGTAGGTTGCGGCGGCGGCGCTTGTGGCGTCGGCTAGGGTGAACTGGTTAATGTCGGCCATTAATTATTCCTCGTGCTCAGGCGCTGGCCTGCTGGTTGTTTTGACAATAAAAAGCCCGCGCATGGCGGGCTAGGATGGTATTAGGGAGCTGGTTGGCGGGGTGAAATTCGCCTTATATTCTGGAACGCAATAGCCGTTCACAAAAATTAAGTCGTCGATATAACCGGAAAAAGAATTAAGCGCGTAATCCTCGTAAGTATTGACAACGCTGAAAGGCCTATTGCCTGCACCGGTTGCAGTACCTACAGCTTGGGAAGCTACAACGCCATCCAACCCTAAATAGAGCGAAATTCCGTCTTCGCAAAATGTTATGAAGTGCCACGAGTCATAAGGGACATTAACGCCTCTGACCCCGTATCTTCCAAAGTTAGCGCAGCCCAGCTGCGCATACCCTCCTGATCGTTCTATAGACCAATAAGAGCTGCCGTCACCCCTATTCAGCAAATGTTCATAGGTATTGCCGCTGGTGGGAATATATACCCAAAAACATAATGTGCAAGAAGTTCGCATCTCGAAATTAGATGATGATGAATAGTCTAGCTTCGCCCTAGAACCCCCTGAACCACCATCGGCTTTTAAAGAAGAAACCCCCATCGCCTGCTGTGCGGTGCTTGTGTAAGCGTGTGCAACCGTGGCCGGCACGTTGGCTAGGGGGCTACTATCTATAATGGACGTTCCGCCATTAGACCCGTCAAACCGCAACGCCAGGACAACATACTGCCACCAAGATGGCACCAATTGAGCAGAGCCAGACGACAATAAATCGAAGCTGCACTTCACCACATCGTCGGTTATAAAATCTTCCGCATAGCCGCTGATATAAAACGCGGACTGGATCCGCTCGCCAGTTTCAAACAGCACATAAACACCGTCAACAAGGCGCGTATCGTCCAGAATCAGGGATTTAATTACGGCGCTTTTGGCTATGCCTTCCACGCTTATATCAATAGAACGCGTGCTGCTTTGGCTCAGTAATTCACGAAAACCCGCGCCATCGTCGGCGGTTATGTCGATGGGGTCGCCGTTGTATTTGATTTTTTTGCCGGTGATACCACTGCAAATCACCGCATCGTCCAGCATCACTTTTACGTTTAAACCCAGCTGTGCGGCCACTTAGTCACCTTTTTTAATTCGTTAAAATCAGCCAACTTGCGGGCCTAAAATGTCGTCGGTGCCGGTGATTGTGCACAAGCTCACGCCGGTAATAGCGTTACCCGCGGCGCCTGCAGTGCCGGCGCCAGCATCAACGCCCGCCTCACCCGGGTCACCACCCGCGCCACCATCGGTGCCGCCGGTGCCGTTCATTTTGCCGCCGTTGCCGCCGTAGGTTAGGTGGCCGTCGCCGTGGCCGGCTTCGCCGTTGGTGCCGCCGGAGCCGCTTAGGCCAATGACCGAACCCGCACCGCCACCACCCCAGCTGCGCCCGCCGCCATAAGGCGCAACGCCACGGCTGCCACCGCCACCGCCCCCCCAAATAATGGGGTCCACCAGCGTAACGGCTGAATCCGTGAAAAACGCGGGGCCGCCGTCGCCGGCTTCGGCATTGCCGCCCCAGCCGGTGCTATTCCACTCCCAGCCGCCTTTGCCGCCTGCGCCCTGAATGCGCCCGCCGGCAAATTCAATAGTGACATCCACGCCTGCCGCCCAGCCGGTATTGGTTGCCGCATATTGCGACGGCGCCAAGGAGCCAACAATTACGCCGGCGCCAATAACAAAAAGCACGGTATCGCCGGATTCTGCTTCAGTGTAAATGGCGTCGTGCAGGGTTTTTAGGTCGATGCTGTAGGCGGTTACGTCGATGTACACCACGCGGTCACCGCCACTTAATAACGGTAAATTCACCTGCTCGGCCTGCACTACGTAATCCGCAATGCGCGGCTCCACGCGGGTGACTAGGTAAGGCGCTGGTGCGGCGGTGGCGCCTTGGGCGTCTTCAAAAATGCGGCTTTGGATGGTGACAATGCGGCCCAGTGCCGGGGTTATGCTTTTTGGCAGCGCGAAGGAAATAGTGCGCGGGGCTTTGCCGTAGCGGCCCACTAGCAGCGCGGTTAAGGCCTCGGCGGCTGGGCGGTTGTCTACGGTTATCCAGCGGCTGTAAATTTTGCGGATGGCCGGCGGCGCGTCTTCCAGTGCCACTTGGGCATTCGTGTAAAACGTGTTCAAAATCGCTTGGTAATTTTCGTCTTCGTCGATTTTTTTAAGGGGGTTTTTTTGGCCGTAATAAAACAAAACTTGGTCGGTGCGGGCGTCTTGTTCTAGGCTGCCGGTTATGGTGCCTTTTAAAAAAACGTCGTCATTCCATGCGGTTAAGGGCGGCTGGTTGCGCAGTACCTGCAGGGCAATTTTTTTGGCTGCCGTGTCCGTCCACATCACCAAGCCCACTTGGTTAATTAACTCATCAATCAGTTTTTTAACGCTGGTGGGCTTCATTATTTCGGCGCTGTATAGCCGGCCATTATTGGCCAGTGTTTCGGCGCTCCATGCGGCATAGTCCAAGTATTCGGCTGGGGTGTTGGTGTAGTCGCTTAACAGGGTGTTAATAATTTCCGATGGGTCTAGCGAGTCGAACGCCAGCGCAATCTGGAAGGTGCTGCCGGCCTCGTGGCTTACGGCTTTGCTGCCGCGAAGGGCTCGGGCTGTTAGGGTTACGGCGTCGCCGCTACGGGTAAAGCTCACCACCTCGTCTGCAATGCTGGCCAGCCCGCCCGCTGGGTAGCTGTCGTCGCCTACGCCGGTTGGGGTTAGGGTTAGGCTGGTGGCGCTGTCGGTTATTGCCGCGTCTAACAGCCCGGCACTCAACACCGGCGCCTGTGCCTTGTCGCCGTCCAAAAAACTAATGGCGTCTTTAGCTGTGATGGCAAAATTGCCTTTATTGTCGGGTCCGCTGGTGCTGTCCACCACGTAGTAACGGCGGTCCATATCGTCTATTGACTGGCCAACATACCCACGCACGGCGCGGCATTCTAGGCCTTTTAGGTTTGGCCAGCGGGCGGCGAACTTGGGCCAAAAGCTGCCTTGGGTGTAGGGGTTAAAACCACGGTCGGCCAAATAGGGGTCAAACCCCACATCGTTATGCGGGTGATTGGAAAAACTGGCCGATAGGCCCTCACGCACGCCCAAACTTTCGCCGGGGTTGAGTTTTTGCGGGCGAATGGCGAGGCCTTCCAAGCTGGGGATAACGTCCACATCCAGCGGCAAATCGGAACTTGGCGCGGCCCAGCGCACTAGCTGCTCGCCGGGTAAAAAATTGGCGGGGTCTTGGCAGGTGGCGGGGCTTTGGTAACACTTAAAATCCCCCGTGGTGCCCAGCTCGGCGGCGCAGGGGCTGCTGCCGTAGGTGCGCGTGCAGGGTTTTAGCACCAGCTCAAAAAATTCTAGGGCGGTGCCGGTCACGCAATGGCCTCAATATCAAAACTAAAGCCCATCATGCCGTTGGGCTGTTGGTTGTCTGGGTGGATGGTGCCGTGCGTCCAGCCGTAGAGCGTGTCCGCTGGGTGGCTTAGCGGCCGCCATGCGAAAAAATACGGGCCCTGCGCGGTGCCATCGTCTGGCGCGGTGTTATTGGCGTGGGCGGCGAAGGGGGCCACGTAGGTGTACACAAAATCGGCGGTTACATTGGTTTGGCTAACGCTGGCTTTACGCCACTTGGCGGTATTAATGCGCCCCAGGTACTGGCCGCTTTCGCTGGTTTGCGTAGTGCCTTCGGCGTATTGCGCCAGCGCGGCTGGCTTGTGGCCCACGTAAATGCTGCGCTGCAATTGCAGCAATTTGCCCAGTTTTATGTGCGCCAGAATTGGCCGAATGCCGTCATCGGGCTGTACAAAGTTCACGCGGAATAGGTGCGCATTAGTGGCGGTAAAATGCTGAATAATGGCGGAATCGTCGCCGATAACATGCTGCGGCACTATCTCATCCCATGTTGCGCCGGCGTCGTCGGAGCTTTCCACCTGCAGCTCTATGCCTAGGCTGCCGAGGTTGTGGCGGGCAATGCCGATGTAATCAACCTGTACGCCGTCTGGGTTTTCCAGCAACAGGTAACTGGCGTCGCTGTCGGGCTCCCAGAGGGCGGCGGTGTCTGGTGACCACAGGTTAATCACCGGCCGCGCGCTGGTGGAGCTCTCGGCGGTGATATTGGCGGTGGTTAATACGCTATGCCAGCCAATTACGGGGTTATTGGAGCCTAGGGGCGCGGTTTCGGGTTCGAAGTAGCTCATGATGCAAACACCACCTGCCCGCCGTCTTTTTGATATTGCACAAGGCCTTTGGCGATTTTTTCCACCGCGGAACCACTGAAAAAATCCCCCGCGAAGCTAACGCGCTGCACGTTGCCGGATTGTGGGCCGGCGGCTGGGCCGGAACTGCCGCCACCAGCAGCGGCTGGGGCAGCCGATATGCTGCCACCACCGCCACTAACAGCGCCAGCCCCACCGCCGCCGCCACCGTTAAAACTGGTGCCGCGGATACCTTGGATCATGGCGCCGGTTCTTAACAAGCTGGACGCGGTATACGCCGCCGCCACAGCGGGCGCCCAAGGCCCACCCACCGACATACCCGCCGACCATGCCGCCGTGGCTGATCGGTAACCATCAATGGTGGCACTGACTATGGCGGCAGTTTTGGCGAACTCGAAGGCCTTTTTACTATGGCCTTGCGCCACACCCATAAGCTGCTGACCAAGGCCAAGGGCCACACCTATGGCGTGCTGCCGCTCGGTTTCGCGCAATTTGGCGCGGGATTTTTCGGCATCGGCTTGTACCGCGGTTAATTGATCCTGCTTAATCTGCTCGGCCAAAATGTCCTGCGCGTCGTATTGCGCAATCACCGCGGCAATGGCGGCTCGGTCGGTGCCTATTTTGGCCAGCGCATCCGCTTTGTGCGCCTCGCGAGTGGCTAAGTCTTTGGCGTAGGCGGATTCCAACTCCGCCGCCTTAACCGCTTCGCTGATCTGAATATCGGTTAACTGCTGTGCGTAATAAGGCGCGTCGGCTGCCAGCGTATTCGCACGGTATATGGCCAAAACCTGCTGGCGCTTGTCATATTCGGCTTGCATGGCGGCGGTTCCGGTGGTTAAGCCTTGCATCACATCGCCCACGGTTTGATCGTGTTTGGCGCGTTCGGCGGCGGCTTTTTTGGCGGCGGCTATGTCGTCTTTTGATTGGCCAACATTGGTGCCGGTGCTGCCGGCCCGATCCTGCTTAACGGTGTTGGCGCTGGCATCAGCTTGCGCGGCTACATCGTTTAAAAATTTGGTCACGCCGTCGCTGGGTAGCGGCTGGGCGGCTAGGTCTTCTAGCTCTTTGCGCAGGCGCTTAGTGTTGTCTTGCGCTACCTCGGCGGCCAGACCTATGCCTTCCATTAAGGCACTTTTGCTGGGCAGCTCGAACAAATCCTGCTGGGTGCCTAATAGGGTATTGCTGGCGCTAATGGCGATATTGACGGCGCCCACAACACCATCCATGGACTCGGCAACGGCTTGGGAGGCAGCGGCGAAGACGGTAACGAAGGACTCCCCCACAAACGATACGGCCACCTCGATGGCCTTTAAGACTACGTGCAGGCCGTGAATCACATTGGCCAGCTTGCCCGACCACTCCACACCGGTCTTGATAGCGTCCTGGATAGCGTCGCGGAAGCCGTGCGAGCCTTTGGCGGCATCGGCTAGGCGTTGGGCGATCACCTGAATATAGGGCGATAAACCCACAGCAATTTGATTGCCTACGCCTTTTGATACCAGCCCGATCCGCGAAATCGCGTCGTTGGCGGCTTCTACTTTGTTGGTCTCTACGTCATTCAGCGACACACCGAAGTCGCGCAGGTCTTGCGAGGCTTGGCGTATTTGCTCGCCGCCGTCTAGCATAAACTGGCGCATTTCCTCGCCTTTTAGGCCCATCTCTTTAAGGGCGGCGCCGGCGGTGGTGCTGTCCATGCCTAAGCCTTTTATGCGGTCGGCAATAACGGCAAAACGCTGGTCGGCATCCATGTTGGCCAAGTCTTTTACGCTTAACCCTAACCGCTCAAACGCGGCCGCACTGGCACCGCCGTTTTGGATGGCCTCGCCAATTTTGACGTTGAGTTTACCGCTAGCCGCCGCCAGTGCCTCTTGGTTAACGCCCGCCAGGTCGGCGGCATACGCAAGGCCTTGGAAACCGGCGGTGCTGGCGCCCACGGCGCGGGCGAGCTTGGCTTGTTGGTCGATGGTTTCGGCGGCGCTTTGATACAGGCCGGCAATAAGCGCCGCACCACCCGCTGCCGCCGCGCCCGCGTAGGCGCCAAAGGTGCCAATGCTGGCGCGGATTCTATTGTTTAGCGTCTCGGTGGAGTTTGCGGCGGTTTGCATACCCGCCACAAACCCAGAAACATTCGCGCCAACGGTTACCGCTACATTGCCAATTTCTGCCATGGTATTAACTCAATTGCGAATAGTGGTAATTAAAATCAAAAGCCTGCGCCTTCACAGGGGCGGCTTGTTTGGCGGCTTCTACGCGTTTTTCACTGCCCTGTTTTTTGGCTTCAATAAACCACCAAAACTCGTAGGGCTGCATGCGCCAAAAATCGCTAGGGCTTATGCCGGCATCCCCCACCAGCAACTGGAATAGCTGTTTAACTATGCCGCCGTTGGCTTTTTTTCGGTGTCGCCCTCGCTGCTGGCGGTGTCGTCGGCGCTAATAATTTCGTCCGGCGCTTGCAGCAATTTCATTAAATCAATGCACTTTAAAATGGCGTCGGTGGCGGTGTTTGGGTTGCGCATAAATGACAATGCTAATTCGCCTTCGTCTACCGCTTTAAAACCCGCCGCGGTCAATACCGGCGCATAATTTAAGGCCAGCGTGGCTGCGCTAAAGGTTTTGCAGGATTGAATAGCGGTTAAATCGAAATTTTGTTCAATGGCTGCAATAAGGCGCAGCACTTTTGAAGGCGGCACGGTGATGGTTTGGCCGTTGTAAGTAAAATCCACTGGCTTAAAGGTTGACATAAAATTCCCATTGTTTTTGCGTAAAAAAGCCGCCTAAGCGGCTGCTGTTAGGGTTGTTATTGCCAACAATTAATCCGGCGTGAAGGTGTATTCGCCAGAGGTTTGCAGCTCGGCGCTAAACTTAACCGCGTCGTCGTGCTGGTAGTCTTCGTCGAAGCTGGCCAGATAAAAATTGCCGGTGATTACGTCGCCATTGGAGAACACCAGCGAGACATCGGTAAGCATGCGCGTGTCGTTCAAAATTAAATTGCGCAACACCGTATCTTTGGCCACGCCCTCAATGGAAACATCAATGGACTTAGTGCCAGAGGCACCCAAAAACGTGCGAAAGCCGTTGTCGTCGTCGCTGGTAATTTCGATGGCGTCGCCGTTGTATTTAATTTTTTTGCTGGCGATACCGGAACAAATTACCGCCGATGCTTTTTTGACTTGAAACAATAAACCTTTTTCTGCTGCCATGATTGCTGCCTCTTAAATGGTGTCTGCTAAAAATTGGAAAGTCATAACGCCGTGCTGGCTTAAGCCATCCGCGTCTAGGAATACATCGCTCCCCAAAAACTTGGGCGGCAATGTTTTGTAGCCGGGCACACTAAGCGTTTGCCGGTGTAAAGCGTTGTAAATGTGGTTTTGAATTTTTTTATTTAATACGCGGCCCGCGTAACGGGTCCACACGTGGATAGTTAGGGTTACGTCGAAACCGGTTTCGGTGTCTGTGTCCCACGGCTGGGCGTGGTCGTCGCCGATTACTACATAGGGGAAAACGGCGGCGCTGGGGTTATCTTCCTGCGCCTCTTGTGGCGGCTGGTCATAAATACCCACCACCAAAGCCATTAACGCGGGAATATTGGTTAACTTTTGATAGAGCGCGGTTTGTAGGTCGTTGCCGATCATTGGTTTTGTGCTCGCGCGGCTTGGCGTGCTAAATATTGCTCTAACTTGCGGCCAAAACTTTCGCGCAAAATACGCGGCATTTCGGCGGCGTATTTTTGTTTAATGGGTGCAATAAATGGGCGGGCCTGCATATTGCGGGTGCCGAATTCGATGAACTTCCAATAAAACGCATCACCACCCGGGCCGGCTTTTTTGGAGTTGGCTTTTACTTGGCTTTGCGGATTGGTGCGGCTGCCTTTTTTGCGCTGGGCTTTAAGGGATTTTTTTAAGTTGCCACTGCGCACCGGCGCGGCGGCCTTGGCTTCTTTGGCTATTTTGCTGGCAATATCCTGCACCACGGTGCGCATTAAATTGGTGGCCACGCGGGGCGCTAATTGGCCCAGTGTTTGGCGCACCTCTTCTAGGCCGGTCACGGTCATAAACATTACACAGCCCCCCGCTCGGCGATTATTTCCATAAATAAATCACGGCTGTTGCGCGGCGGCAGGCTGCGAATGTTGTAGGCGTTGCCGTCGTGAATAATGGTGTAACTTTCTTTTAAATCTTGCCGATTGCGAATAACAAACACGCACTGGGCGCTGGCGGTGGTTTTTTCCGCCTGCTGTGATTCGCGGGCACTTAACTGGCGCACATAGGCCCAGCAGCTGCAAACAGGTTGGGTAAACTGCTCGAAGCCGCCAGCACCGTCTGGCCGCTTATGGCGGCGCTCGATGCTAATACGCTGGGTTAGCTGGCCTATGCGGTAAATATTCATTAGCAGACCACCGGCACAACGTAGGGCGCCAACAGCGCTTGCACACCGAAGGGCAATTCACCCATGGTGCGGTCGGTGGTGGCCTCGCGGTTGAGGTCGTAGTGGCCGGCCAACAACAGAATGGCCATAACTATGTCCGGCTCCACATCTGCCGCCGCGCCGTAGCCGGCGGTGTAACTAATACGCACCGCCACAGGGTGCACGGCTATAGCCGGCCAAACGCAGTTGAATGCGGGGCGGATGTGGCCTTGCAGGGTGCTGGTGTCTACCTCGTATTGGGCCTCGTCCAGCGTTTGCCAATCGCCTTGCGGGTCCAGGTATTCCACTTGCTCCACGCTCAGCAGCGGGGGCTTTGGCAGTGCCAGTGGCGCGGTAGCCTGATAACACATAGAGCCTAGCGGCGAGGCGCTGAAACGCGGGGCGGTTAATTGCCACTCCTGAGTAATTAGCGCGCGCCCGGTTACCTGCTCCACCTGCCGCGTGGCTACCGCCAATAAACGGGTCACCTCGTCGTCGGTGGTGGAATCTTCCAGCCGCAGGCGCGTGCGCGCTTCGGCGACACTAACCGGCAGGCTAGCAGGGGCACTGGTGCGCGCTAAGCCCATGGGTTAGGCCTGCTCGTCGAAGGTTGGATAGGGGTCGGCAGCGGCCACAGCTTTGGCTACATGCTTAACCACCTCGGCCCGCAAAAAGGTTTTTACGTAATCCACGGCGGCTTTGTGATCGTCCACCATGCCGGCGGTTTTTAGGGTTTTGGCGTCGGCGGCGGGCAGCTCTAACAGGGTGTTAGGGAGGTACTTAACGCCCTCGTGAATAATATCGGCGAGCACGCGAACTAATACGGGTTTGGACATAAACGGCCTATAAATTTGACCAAAAAAAACCCAGCCGAAGCTGGGCGTTTGGGCTTGCTGGGTTTAGATGGCGGCGTTTTGGTAGTACTTGACGGCGGACGTGTTGGACAATTCGCCAGCGGTGCGCACCCAGCCCATGAAGCCAATTTGGCCTTTGGTTAGGTAGTTGGAGTCCTCGAACTTCATGAGCACCACTTGGCGCACATCGCGGATGATGTAGTGGCTGAAATCACCAAACAAAATAGGCTTGGCGCTGGCCGCAGGCACTGCCAGGTCGTTGTTGATTTTCACCTTCACGCCCAACAGCTCATCAGGCATACCGGCCGCAGAGCCAACGTCATAACTGGGCGTCCAGATTGGGCGGCCTGCAGTGTCCACCATTTTGCGCAGGGCTTTACGCACAGTTTGGCTAAACATGAACATACAGTTGCCGCTGTCGATGTAGGCTTGGTCTACCGACTCGTACAAATCCACCAAATCATCATAAATGAAGGTAGTGGTTTGTCCGTTGGCGCCGACTTTGCCGGCCGAGGCACGCGCCGCCACGCCGTAAGGCTGCGCGGAACCGGTGCCGGTGGTGTAACCAGCGCTGGTGGTGCGGCCAATACGCTGGGCCATACGGTTCATGACAAAACCGGCCACGTCGAAGGCGGCGTCTTCTAACAACTCAATGGGCACAGTGATGATTTTGGAGCCGGCCTTGTAGGCCGTAAGCGCTACAGTGCCAAAACTTGGGTCGGAATCAGAACCGGCGGCGTTTTCCGCCAACCACTCACCCGTTTCGCTGGTGCCGTCTGACGTTGGGTAGCTCAGCGGGTTGCCAGAATCGGTGGTGATGATGGTGGCCACGTCGCGCATGGCGCCATAGGCCTTGAGCTTTTCGATCACCTTGTCGCCAATTTCGCTGGCCACGGTGTAGCCGCCCTGCGAGCCAGTGGTGGTGCTCATGGTGTTGCGAATGGCTACGCGCTCGGCGTCGCTTAGGTCGCGGTCGCGTTTACGCATTAAGGTGTTTAGCACCTGCGCCGCCGTGGATTGGCTAGCGCTGGGCTTGCCTTTGAAGTTGTCCACATCGTCGAAGGACTCCTCGGCGATTTTATCTAAGCGCGCTTGCTCGGTGCTTAGGCGTGCGTCAATGTCGCAAATTTCCGCCGTCAGCGTGTCGTACTGCGCCAACTGATCTTTGCCAAAATCGGCGCCTTTGTGGGTGTCCAAAACGCGGCGTGCTTCAATTGCTAAAGCGTTGCGGCGCTCGCTCAGTTTGTCTTTGTATGACATAGGTTTTGCCTCTTACAGGTACAAAAAAAGCCGCAATTGCGGCCGGATGGAGCCAGCAGGCGAGCGCCTAACTAGCGGTTTTTGGGCGTAAAAAAAGCCGCTATTGCGGCTTGGGTGGTGCGGTGTTGGGTGCGTTAAGCCGCCAGTTTTTCCAGCAGGCTTAGGCGCGCGCTTAAAATGGCGTGGTGCTCTTCAGCAGTTAGGCCGGCGGGCTCGGGTTCTGGTGCGGGTGGCGCCACCAGTGCTTGCGGGGTGTTGCTATAGGCCGCCAAGTTCCACGCGCTTTTGGGTTTTTCGGCGGGCTGGTCAATGGCGTCGATGAAGCCAACGGCTAGTGCCTCGGCGGCACTGAACCATGTTTCGGCGTTCATCCACGCCTGCACCTGCTCGGCGCTGGCTTCAGTTTTGCGCATGTAGTCGGTGGCTATGCTGGCGTCCACCTTGCGCAGTAGCGCGGAGACTTCATCTAAGCTGTTGGCATTACCCATGGCGAAGGTCCACGCGTTGTGCACCATAAAAAACGCCCCATCGGCCATATGCACCTCATCGCAGGCGGTGGCAATGTAGGTGGCGGCGCTGGCGGCTAGGGCGTCGATATAGGCCACGGTTTTGGCTTTGTGGCCACTGAGCGCGGCGGCTATGGCGCGGGCGTCGAATATGTCGCCGCCGGGGCTGTTAATGCGTAGGTTGATCTGGGTTACATCTAGCGCAGCCAGCTGGGGCACCAGCTCTTTGGCGCTAATGCCGCCGAACATATCCGCACCAATCACATCGTACAAATACACGGTGGCCTCGGTACCTTTTTGCTCAATGCGCAGGCTGCGCGGTGCGGCTTGGTTTTGTGTGATTAGCTGCATTAGGTTCATGGTGCGGGTGCCTCGGTTGGCGTTGGTTCGGGTTGTGGGGTGGCGCTGGCTGGCGCGGCGCCGGCGCGGGTTACGGTGTTGCTGTCGGGGCTGGCGTCGGGCGGCAGGTTTTTAATGCGGCGCACTTCGTTAATCGCCATCCAGCCTTGTGCGCCGGGGCCACCTAAGGCGCGGGCAAAATATTCGGCTTCGGCTTTGCTGTCGCCACTTAACAGGCCTTCGCGGTTGAATTCCACAAACATGCGCAAGCTGCGCGGAAATAATTTGCGGTTTAATTCCTGCTCGATTTTTTTGGCGTGCGGGTCGATAGTGTGTTTGACGTGGGCGATCATGCGCTGCTCTAGGCCGGTGCCCCACGCACTGGTGGTGTTTTCACCGATTAAATCCGGCGAGACTAAAAACGCCCGGCACACATCCACCACGTTAAAGCGGCGGGTTTCTAGCAATTGCGAATCTTCAGGGCTGACACTCACCGGCTTTAAGTCGCCGCCGTTTACCAGCAGCGCTGGGCGGTGGCGGTTGCCGCGCCCGCTATAACGCTCCTCAAATTGGGTGCGCAGCTGGGCTTGCTGTTCTTGGGTTGGGGCTACACCGGCGGGATAAGTAACCACCACGCTGGGCGAGGCGCCATTGGCGAAATATTCCGCGCTATATTCATCCGCCGCTAGGCCGCAGGCTATGGCATTGCGTGCCCAGCTTTTGATGGCGCTTTGGCCGTGCAGGCCGTTGAAGCCGAAGCCGGGGAAGTGTAAAACCTCTGACTGCACTAGGCCTTTTTTGCTAATGCCATCATTGATTAGGTAAATCAGTTCGGCGCCGTCGCGCTTTACCACCACGCATTCGCGCGGGATTGGCTCTAGCTGCGCCACGGCGCCGAGTTTGTCGCGCATTAGGCGGCTGATAGCATCGCCGCGCAGCAGCATGGATTCTAGGCACCATTGCCAATAAGTGTGCGCGGTTAATACGGGGTGCGGCGACTCATTAAGCAGCCACCAATAATCATGGCGTACGGACTCGCGGTTGCCGTTGGCGTCGCGCTGGTAGGTACTGCAGGGCATGGCTGCCACGCCGTTGCAAATGAGCTGCAAACAGGCACCCACGGCGCTTAATTTTTTGGCGTTTTCGGGGTTTACATTCACGCCGGCGGCGGTTTTGGTGTTGCCGAAAAAATCGTTCCAGCTGTCGCTATTAGCGGCCATTAGGGTTTGATTTTTAATGGTCGCCAGTTCGGCGTGCAGCTGGTCTATTTGCGCCTGCTGCTGTTTTCGCTTGCCGAATCCGAACATGTTACAGCCCTATGAAAATGTCTTGGCACTGGCCTTCCGCCGCGATTTTCGCGCGGCCTATGCCCATAATCAGCGCCACAGCGCCGTCGATTTTGTTTTGCGGTAGTTCTTTGCGGGGGTAAATATTGTCTTTTGCATCTACGTGGCACACCACGTTGCTAATCATCCAATCCAGCACGGGGCAGGCGTTGTGTTGTAGCCGGCTGGCCACCACTAGCGCCTGCAGTTCCTTCATGGGCTCGCTTATGTTCTGCACCGTTTGGCGCAGCTCCACCATGTTTAGGCCTTGCTCCATTAGGCGGCTGGCCAAATAGTTGGCTTGCCATGGGTCGTAGGCGACTTCGCGTAAATCAAACTGGGCGGCGGCTTTTTTCAGGTCGTCTTCAATGGCGGCGTAGTCGGTCATGGCGCCGGGGGTGACGGTTATTAATCCGTCTTCGGCCCAGCCTTCGTATTGCGAGTTGTCCGACTCTTCTACCGTTAATTCCGGCAGATAATTTTTGACAAATACGGTAAAGGTTTGCGTAATTTCATCGGGGAAAACGTAGGCCACACAGGCTATGTCCAGCTTGCTGGCAAGGTCTATCGCCGCGTAACAGGTGCGGCCGGCCATATCTTCTAGGCGTAAATTTTCATTGCCGCAGCGTTGCCAGGCGCTTACATCCATCCACGCGGTATCCGCATTCACCCAGCAATTTAAATGCTTGGTTAAAAAATTGTTTTGTGCTGCCGTCATGCGCATAGCTTTGCGCGCTTTGCGGGCAATGTCTTCGGGATTTACGGAGCTACCCCAGTTGGGATTGGCTTTGGCCCATGCGGCTGGGTCTGTCCAGTCGTCGCCCTCGTCGATGGTGTAAATTATTCCGAAGTATTCTTCGTCGATGTGGCTGTTGTTTAATATTTTGGTGACGTAAATGCGCTGCTCGTAACAAATTCCGGCGCGGTTAAAACCGGCGGTGGTAATTAACCACAACAACGGCTGCTCGCGGGCGCCGGTACCGGTTTCGATTACGTCGAAAACCTCGCGGGTTTTGTGTGCGTGCAGCTCATCAATAACGCCGCAGTGCACGTTTAGCCCGTCCAAATTGCCGCCTTGGTCGCGGCTTAAGGCTACGAATACCGAGGCGCTGCGCTCGCTGTAAATGCTGTGCGCGCTGGTGGCCACTTGAAAGCGGCGGCGCAGCCCGGGGCATTTATCCACCATGCGCTTGGCGTCTTGCCAGACGATTTTGGCTTGGTCCCGCGTGGTGGCGGCGCTGTATACCTCGGCGCCGGCTTCTTTGTCGGCCACTAAACAATAAAGCGCGACGCCGCTGCTTAGGGTGCTTTTGGCGTTTTTGCGAGGCACCTCTAAATAACTGGTTTTAAAGCGGCGCAGGCCGGCGGCATTCACCCAGCCGAATATGCAGGTGACGATAAACACTTGCCAGGGCGCTAACTCAATATTTTTGCCAGCCCATTTACCCTTAATGTGCGGCAGTTTTTCTATAAATGCGCAGGCGCGGTGGGCTTTTTCTACATCAAAAAAATAGGCAAATTCGCTGCGCTGCAGGTCGTGCAATTGGCGCTGGCACGCGGCCTGTACGTATACACAGGCCGGAATTTCGCCGGCGACTACCTGTTCGGCATAGGCTGTGGCTATGCCGAAATAATCTTTGATCAAATGTCGTCCCAGCCATCGCCAAACATGTCGCCCTGTGGGCCGTTTTTCATGCCGCGGTCTGCCGCTGGGGCTAAACCAAACTCGCCAACCAGCGTGCGCCACTTGCGCCAGTCGTCGTTTAGCTGGCCAACTTCTGGGCGGCTTTTATGTTGTAGCCCGTTGCGGTTTTCGGTGCTGTAGGTCCAGCCCTCTAGGTTTAAAAATGCGCGGGTGTCGCGCATGCGGATAACAACAACGCAGTATTCTTCGTACGCAAAAACAAAATGCGGTTTTAGGCGGCCTAGCATCACCATTTCTGGCGCTGTGGCGTCCCAAAATTTTCTTTCGGCTGCGGTTAATGTTTTTGGCCGCAGCTTTTTTGCGGTGGCAATATGCGCAGCGTTTGGCCCGTCGCCGGGCTGAATTATGGGTACATTTTTGGCCGTAGGGTGCCGCAAGACGTTGCGCAGTGGTGCGGCTAGGTCTGGTTTGGGTCCACGTGCCATGGGTTTTTTGTGTCGGTTATAGCCAGCTTGCCAATGCTTCGGCGTAGGTTCCGGCGTTGTCTTTTAAGTAGCGTTTTTTGGCGTAGAGTTTTGCTGTGCGTAGGGCTTTTTGTTTTTCGGTTTCGTCTAACACGGCATTTAATTGTGATTTTGTTAGGGCTTGTTGGGTGTTGTCCGCCACTTGCCAAAGTACGCATTTTTCGCCGTTGCGCATTTCGAAAACACCGGCTTCTAATGGCTGGTCGTCGAAGTATTTTAGGGTTTGCTCCATGGTTTTAATGGAGTTTTCGTCGCAGTCGATTAGGGTGCCGAAGACTTCAACGGGTAGCTCGCGATATTTGATAAACAATTCATCGCTTAAGTCTTTTGGCGCTGTTATATGCCCCCAGTTTTCCAAGTCTATAAGTTCCAAATTAATCATTACGCCCTGCCCATGGTGTTTCGCTCGTAATACAGCGAATCCAGCGTGATTAATTTAGTAACGCCGCCGCCAGAATCGTTGGCAACTGAAAAAACAGGCCGCAGGGCTGACGATGGAATATTCGTTGATACTGTTCCGGAAAATAATGAAGCGCCGGTCGCGCCATCCAGAACAAAAAACGTTATGGATGCTCCACCGTTTGGAATTGTCATGCCTATGGTGTACCACGTTGAGCTTGACAGGGTATAAGTGCTGGATGTTGCTGTGGATGATCCACCATTTTTGCAACGCCCCTGAAATGTTCGCCCCGTAATTTCGCAAGCTATTTGGTTGGTTGAGTCCGCCGTGTTTGACGACACGCCATTGCCAAACCTAAGCCTTAAATTTGAGGCTGACGCGGAGTTTAAATAGATGGATGCTTTAATTGTGACGGCGGTAGTTGGCGCCATCGCTAGGTCTGCAGACGACACAACCGCGTAGTAACCTGTAAGAGCACCTGCGCCAGATGTTATTGTGGAAACGCCTGTTCGGTTACCTATAGCTGCCGCATTATCTGAAGCGGTTACATCGTGACTGACCGTGCCGCTATTTCCGCTTAGAGACCAGCCATTGGCAACGGTATACGTTGAGTCTGAAAAATAATCACAATATAAAACGAATTTTTCCTGCTGCGCTTCCCATGATTGAGCGCTGGCGGTGTAGGTCATGTCATCGCGCAAGAATTTGACGTTTGTGGCTGTTCCGGTTGCCGGTGCGAGGCCTTTGGCCGAGCTGGTTGCGGTGTTTAGCAGTGCTGTGGCTTGTGCTGCAGTTAGGGCTTCAACGTTGCCTGTGCCGGCGGTGGTTCTGCCTAAAAATGTTGCTGTGGCTACTGTGGCCATTTTGGCCAAGGTTACAGCGTTGTTGGCAATTGTTAGGGTAACGGATGTTGTGCCGCTGCCAGTTGCGTCGCCGCTGAATGTGATTGTTTGGTTGCCGGTTAGGTATGAGCCGGTTGGCTGCTTGGCGTCTAGCGCGGCTTGGGTGGCTGTGCTGATCGGCTTGTTGGCGTCGCTGGTGTTGTCTGCATTGCCTAGGCCAACGGCGCTTTTGTCCAGCGTTTGGAATGTTTTGTCACCGCGATAATATTGGCTGCTGGTGCCAGCGGCGATTGTGTCTTGCTTGGCGTCGAGCGCGGTTTGCGTGGCGGTGCTGACTGGCTTGTTGGCGTCGCTGGTGTTGTTCACATTGCCTAGGCCAACGGCGGTTTTATCCAGCGTTTGGAAGGTTTTGTCGCCGCGATAATATTGGCTGCTGGTGCCGGCAGTGATTGTGTCCTGCTTGGCGTCGAGCGCGGTTTGCGTGGCGGTGCTGACTGGCTTGTTGGCGTCGCTGGCGTTGTCCACATTGCCGAGGCCAACGGCGCTTTTGTCCAGCGTTTGGAATGTTTTGTCGCCGCGATAATATTGGCTGCTGGTGCCAGCGGCGATGGCGTCTTGCTTGGCGTCTAGCGCGGCTTGTGTGGCTGCGCTTACGGGCTTGTTGGCGTCGCTGGTGTTGTCGACATTGCCGAGGCCAACGGCGCTTTTGTTGTGCGTGTGCGCGGATGGCGGGAATGTCGATGGCTTGCCGGTTATGTCGGCCCAGTCACCACCACCGCCGCCGCTTTGGCCAGCTTCGGCGATATTAATTAGCGTGGCGACTTCTATCACTTGGCTGATCTCAACCAAATCGCCGAATTCCGCTTGCAGAGTAATTTGCATTAGCTGCCTCGCGTCTCGGATTCTTGCACGTCAACGCCCCAGGTATTGGTGCGGCGGATTGCGCCGGTGTCGGTAATTACTTTTACATCGGCGCGCAGCTTTTTTAATGGCCAGCTTTCGGTTGGTGTTGTGGCGGTCAATGTAAAAACACTTTCCTCGGCCGCAATCGAAACATAGCTAACGGCGAGGCGATCAACCAGCACGCCGGACGGATCGCGCAGGTGGCACTCAATGGCAAACCCATCCAGCGAGCGTGGCGTTGTGCACGTTAGCTTAAACGTGTCGCCCCGCTTGAATGTGAAGTATTCGATTGCCATCTAATTTATTAACTCAAGGGTGAAAAACGAAAAAAACAACACCAAAAAGCCACAAGTGGCTTTTTGTATTTAATTAATCACGCGTAAAAAAAAGGC
>Ga0114969_10000999_pt1 | contig 24052 bp, 23 predicted proteins | sample M_130807_MF_Meta_FD_87316 | JGI IMG/M metagenome (GOLD analysis project Ga0114969, IMG submission 87316) | Freshwater microbial communities from Lake Montjoie, Canada to study carbon cycling - M_130807_MF_MetaG | ecosystem: Environmental > Aquatic > Freshwater > Lake | place: Lake Montjoie...
CAACGTCGGTGACAACGTCGGCGACTGCGCCGGCATGGCCGCCGACCTCTTCGAGACCTACGCCGTGACGCTGGTGGGCACCATGCTGCTGGCCGCGACGTTCTTCGCTGGCGAGCTGCGCGACACGATGCTGATGCTGCCGCTGGTGTTGTGCGGCGTCTGCATCTTCGCCTCGGTGGTCGGTTCCTTCTTCGTCCGCCTGGGCAGCAGCGGCAAGATCATGATGGCCCTCTACCAGGGGCTCGCGGTGACCGGCCTCTTGTCGGCCATCCTCATCTACGCCGTCATCCAGTGGATGGTCCCGGCCGGCTCGATCAAGATCGAGGGCTCGGATGTGACCTTCACGGGCATGAACCTGTTCATCTGCGCGATGGTAGGTCTGGTGATTACCGGCCTGATCGTGTGGATCACCGAGTACTACACGGCGACCACCTACCGCCCGGTGAAGAGCGTGGCGTTCGCCTCCACCACCGGTCACGGCACCAACGTGATTCAGGGTCTGGCGGTCTCCATGGAGGGCACGGCCCTCCCGGTGCTCGTGATCGTCGTCGGCATCATCGTGGCCTACCTCAACGCAGGCCTGTTCGGCATCGCGATCGCCGCGACCTCGATGCTCGCGCTCGCCGGCATGATCGTCGCGCTCGACGCGTACGGCCCGGTGACCGACAACGCGGGTGGCATCGCCGAGATGGCGGAGCTGCCCGAGTCGGTGCGCGAGGTCACGGACGCACTCGACGCGGTCGGCAACACGACCAAGGCTGTCACGAAGGGCTACGCGATCGGCTCCGCCGGTCTGGCCGCCCTCGTGCTGTTCGCGGCTTACACGGAAGACCTCGGTCGCTACTTCCCGAACCTCGACGTGGACACGCTGTTCCGGCTGCAGGATCCGTACGTGGTGATTGGCCTGTTCCTCGGCGGTCTGCTGCCGTATCTGTTCGGCGCGATGGGCATGATGGCCGTCGGTCGCGCAGCCGGCTCGGTCGTTGTCGAGGTACGTCGCCAGTTCAAGGAGCACCCCGGCATCATGGCCGGCACCGAGCGCCCGGACTACGCGCGTGCGGTGGACATGCTCACGCGTGCGGCCATCAGCGAGATGATCATCCCGTCACTGCTCCCGGTGCTCGCACCGGTGGCGCTGTACTTCATCATCCTGTTCGTGGGCGGCCAGCGTGAGGCCTTCGCGGCCGTCGGCGCGATGCTGCTGGGTGTGATCGTGACGGGCCTCTTCGTGGCCCTCTCGATGACGACCGGTGGCGCCGCGTGGGACAACGCCAAGAAGCTGATCGAGACCGGTGAGTACGGTGGGAAGGGTTCCGAGGCCCACAAGGCCGCGGTCACCGGTGACACCGTTGGCGACCCCTACAAGGACACCGCCGGCCCGGCCGTGAACCCGATGATCAAGATCACGAATATCGTCGCCATCCTGCTCCTCGCGATCGTTGCGAAGATGGGGTAGCGCTCGACTCGAACGTCGCAAGACACGAAATCGCCCCGGCCAATGGCCGGGGCGATTTGTTTGTGTGCCGGTTCCCGAGCCGTCGACCTCGACGGCAGCGGGGCGAGCTCGGACTAGCGGACGGCGCTGGCTGCAGCGACGGTGTCGGCGCTGAGCTTCACGTCACCGATGGCGGCGTTCTCGCGGATCTGGTCGGTCGAGGTCGCACCGCAGATCACTGTGGCGGTGACGGGGTTGGCGGTCAGCCAGCCAACTGCGAGCTGCGTCATGGTGACGCCAGCGTCCGCTGCGATCTTCTCCCACGCCTCGAGCTTGTCGAAGTTGGCGTCGGTCAGCGTGGTCTCGCTCGCTCGCGCGTTGCGCTCGAGGCGGGTGCCGGCGGTCGCGCCCTGGCCACGCTTGTGCTTGCCGGTGAGGAAGCCGCCAGCGAGCGGGCTGTAGGGGATGAGGCCCAGACCGTAGTGGAGGCAAGCCGGAACGTGCTCGGGCTCGATGGTGCGGTTCATGAGGCTGTACGCGGGCTGCGAGGAGACGAACTGTGCCCAGCCGTAGCGCTTGGCGACCTCGTTGGCCTCGGCGATCTGCCAGCCGGCCCAGTTGGAGCACCCGACATAACGGACGATGCCTTCGCTCACGACCTCGTTGAGGGCGCTCATGGTCTCCTCGACGGGGGTGCGGGGATCCCAGCGGTGCACCTGGTAGAGGTCGATGTAGTCGGTCTGGAGGCGCTGCAGCGAGCCGACGATGGACTTGCGCAGGTAGCCGCGCGACGTGCCCTGGTTGTTGGGGGCCTTGCCGAGCTGGTAGTTGCCGAACTTGGTCATGACGACCCAGTCGTGGCGGTTGCCCATCGCGGTGATGGCGCGGCCGATGTAGTCCTCCGAGAGGGTGCCGCCGTAGCCGTCTGCGGTGTCGATGGCGTTGATGCCGCTGTCCGCGGCAGCCTCGAGCATGGTCTGGACGCCGGGGGCGTCGACCGGGTTGCCGAACTGGTTGGTGCCGATGCCGATGACCGAGACCTGGATGCCTGAACGGCCGAGCGTCTTGTATTCCATGCGCCACTCCTTATGCGGGGGCGAACGCCTCGCCCCTGAATTACGTCGCTGCACTTGTCTTGAGCGCCGATATGCTACCCCAACGCTCGCGTCACGGGCGCGAGCGGGCGCTCGTCTCGAGATGGATCGAGGCTGCGTGTTGAGCGTGGCGCCGACCCTTTGTTACTCTGCTCGGACGTTCGGACGTGGCGCGTTCGTCTAGTGGCCCAGGACATCGCCCTCTCAAGGCGGAGATCGCGGGTTCGAATCCCGCACGCGCTACCACTGTCCCCTTCGTCCGAGCCCACCCATCTCTCACCTCGAACCAATGCATCGAGGTCGCCCATGACCGAGGCCTGCACTTCACGCTCCGGCGACCGCATCGTGCCGTGCTCGAACTCCCGCCCGGGGCTGACGAGCGTGCTGTGGGCGGTGCTGTGACCGTCGCGCTCTGCGGCTCCTGGGAGCATGACCCGCCGTGTCGCTGGCCGAACAACAACGCGGGCATCCTCGACGGTCGCGAGTTCAGGTTCCGGACGGTGTTTGCCGCGTCGCCTGCCGAAGAAGCACTCGTGCGCGAGCGCATTGAGGCGGGGCTGCGCGCCGGCGACTGGCACGTGCTCAGCTCGGGCGTCGGTGCGCTCAGTAACGAGGAGCGTGTGCTTGGGGAGCGCATCGCGCGGAGCTAGACTGGCTGCATGAACGAACGCAGTAGCCTCGGATCATTGCCCCTTCATCCGGTTCCCGCTGACGACGTGCGGCCAGTTGCGATCGTCGTCGACGGCGACGTGCAGCGGGCGCTCGTGTTGCGCGCGGAGGACCTCGCGGCGCTGCCGGCGGCCGAGGTGACGGCGGACTTCGAGTGCCGCGAAGGCTGGTGCGTGCCAGGGCTGCACTGGGAGGGCGTGGCGCTGCGTACGGTGCTCGAGCTCGCGGGCGCGTCGCCCGAGGCGCGCTTCGTGCAGGTGAGTGCGCACGACTTCAGCACGCCGATCAGCGCCGAGGACGCCTCGCGCGCGCTGCTCGCGACGCGGCTGGGCGACGGACCGCTGCCTCTCGAACATGGCGGGCCGGTGCGGCTGGTCATTCCTGGTGCCGACTGCTACACGAGCATCAAGTGGGTCGAACACATCTCGGTGACTGACGAGCCGGGCGATGACACGGCTCGCGACATCGCGCTGCGGCGCATCGGCCAGGCGTGACGAACGAGACTGAGCAGGACGAGGCTGGGCAGGATCCGAAGGCTGCCTACCGCGCGGCGTACGAAGACTGGCAGGCGCAGCTCGCGAAGGTGCATGCGTTCTTGCTCGATGGTCAGCGGCCGCCGCCGCCGGAGATCAAAGGGATGCTCAACCGCGAGTCGCGGGCGAAGGAGCGGTACGACGCCGCGCGCCGACGCCTCCTCGGGATCGAGGAGTAGCGGGTGGCCGAGCCGGTCACGGCGTACCCACGCTCGACGCTGATCGGGGCGACGTTCGCGGCGGCGTGGTCGCCGTGCATCGGGCCGATCCTTGGTGCGGTGCTGGCGTTGGCAGCGGCCTCGGGGACGGCGTGGCGAGGGGCGCTGCTGCTCGTGGCGTACTCGCTCGGCCTCGGGCTGTGGTTTCTGCTCTTCGGGCTCGCGTTCGGATGGCTGTCGCCGCGGTTGCGGCGCGTGTACCCGTATCTGCCGGCGGTGATGGCGGTGTGTGGCGCGCTGTTCATCGTGGTGGGCGCAGCGATGTTCCTCGGTGAGTTCGGGCGGCTGAATCGGCAGTTCCAGGCGATGGGCTTCCTCGGCGGCACGGCGTCCGAGGCGCAGCTCGCGCCGATGGCGTCCGGGGCGCTCGGGCCGCTGGTCGCAGCCGTGGGCGGGATGGCCTCGATCCTCTCGCCGTGTGTGCTGCCGCTGCTACCGGTCTACCTCGCCAACCTGGCGGGGGAGGCGGCGATTGCGAGCGGCGAGGCACGTTCGAGCCGTCGCCATGTGCTCGCGCATTCGCTCGCGTTCATCCTCGGATTCACGCTCGTCTTCGCTGCGCTCGGCGCCTCCGCCGGGCTGCTCGGCGGCGTACTCACGGATCACCTCGACACCGTGACGCGGATCGGGGGGCTGGTGATGGTGGCCTTCGGGCTGCAGATGAGCGGGCTGATCCACTTCCCGTACCTCGACCGCACGCATCAACTGCCGGCTCCCTCGTAGCTCGACTGCCACGGTTCCCGGCTGGCGCGTGTGTGGCGGGCTCGTACAATGAGGCCATGCCTGATCCGGACTTCGGCGTCGACATCGAGGAGATGGGCCACGTCTTTGACGAGGCCGACGTTGTGATCGTCCGCTTCCACGTGATTGCCCAGCGGCTGCTGCTCGACATGCGGCCCGGCGGCACTGGCGACTTGCCACTGATTCGACTCGTGCCGCCCGTTAGCAATGCCGAGGAGCGCTACCGCTACCTCCAGGCCGAGCGCCCGCGCATGCCGCTGCCGGACCACATCACGGTGGTCGGCTGGCCTCGCTACGTGCAGGTGATGCAGGAGACTGGGCTGTGGCAGCGCATCGTCGACCGCTTCGTGCGCGAGGCCGGTGACGCGATGCTGCCGCACGCCGAGGAGGCCTACCGCGACGTGCGCGCCGCCGAACGTGCCGAGGTCGCAGCAGCGATCCGCGGCGGCGAAGGCTACGAGTCGCTCTGGGAGCGCGCCACCTCGCGCTAGCGTGCCAGCACGCTTTTTCTCCTCGCGATCTCAGTGAGGACCTCTGTTAGCCTCGGCTCGTGATGTACCGAATCGTTCTCGTCTCTCTTGTCGTGCTGGCTGGGTTTGCGAGTGCGTGCGGGCCGCTGGCCAGCAGCCCGAAGCTCGCGCCTGTTGTCGGCTCGGTGCCGTTCTCGGACGGCGAGCGGCTGACCTACTCGATCCGCGGGGGCGACCTCGGCGGGCTGGGCGGCAAGGGCACGCTCTCGGTGCATCGCGATGGTGCGAACCTGATCCTCGACCAGTCCTATGAGGAAGTGTCGCCACCGGCGGGCGCGAAGCGGAATGTTGATGTCGCGCAAGTCAGCGCGACTGCGGCAGAGCTTCGCCCGATCTGGATGCAACGTGGCATTCGGGGACGCGATGAATCTCGAAACTATCGAGCTGACTACACAGCGGACGGTAAGACCGTCGCGGTGACGCAGGACACCGATAAGCCGAAGTCGATCCCAGTGCCGGAGATCATCTACGACAACGAGTCATCGCTGTGGTTGTGGCGCACGCTTGCGCTGGCCGATGGCTACACAGCGCGCTACGTGTCGCTCGATGCAGTCGGGAAGACTCGGCAGACTGTCGACCTCACCGTGACGGGCAAGCAGAACATCATTGTTCCCGCCGGGACGTTCGAGGCATGGCGGCTGCAGGTGCGCAATGGACGTGCAACACGCGTTGCCTGGATTAACGTTGCCGCGCCGCACGAGATCGTGCAGTGGGACAACGGCGCGCAGGTGTTCCAGCTGGAGTCGCGCTAGCGCCTGACTCTACCGAGTGACGGACCAGAGGCAGCCGCGCTTCGCGGCCGTCGCACTCATCTCGATCTGCACGAGTCGATCTCGCAGTGCGCCGTCGTCGCGCCACGCCTTCGCGTAGCCTTCGTCGACGAGGGTGGCGTCGAGGGAGCGGCCATCGGGCGCGAGCACGTAGCGCAGCTCGCGGCCATTGCGATCCTGCAGCCGCTGGTCGGGGATGAGTCGCACCTCGCGGCCGGCGAGTGACTCGAGGCGCTTCGTGGCGTCGGTGTAGCACGGCTCGCCGCGCTCGGGCGTGTCGATGCCGAAGACGCGCACGCGCAAGGTGACGCCCGCGGCGCGCACGTCGAGGGTGTCGCCGTCGACGATGTGCTCGACGGTCACGAGCGGCCACGCATTGGCATTCGTGACGTACCAGCCGTTCGCGCGCTGTTCGAGCACCTCGGAGCCCACGACGCCTGGGGTCGAGGTTGGTGTCGCAGCGCTCGTCGCGCTGGGTGTCGCGTTCGCGACCGTTGGGGTGCCTCGATTGATTCGTGTTGAGGCGAACACGCTTACGAGCAGGCCGATCGCGGCTATGAGCATCCAGCGGCTCAGGCGCTTGCGCCGTGGCGCGAAGGTCTCGGGCCAGTCGGGCTCGTAACGACGACGCCTATTGGTCATGCGATGTGGGTCTGACTCATAGCGAGGGCTCGGGGAGCACGTCCGCGAGCGCTTCCTCGACGGCGCCACCGGCTGTCTCGGCCCACTGCGTGCGGGCCTCGGGCAGTGCGGTTTCGAAGGCGACCCGGTCGGCTGTGGTGAGGCAGAGCAGGCCGCCGGCGCGATAGCGCTCGCGTTCCTCGACGGTCGGGCCGGTCACGGCCGCGCCCGGCATCTCCTCGATGGCCGCGAGCACGTCGCGGATCTGCCACTCGTAGACGCCCTCGATGGTGGGGAGGGCGAAGGCCCACAGTGCGGCGGTGTCGGCTGGTGGGAGGTCGCACTCGGCCTCGATGGCTGCGCTCCACATGCCTCGGATCACGGGGGCGAGACCCTGCATCACGAACGACATGTGCGCGCGCGACTCGGCGAAGGCGTCGAGCGCCTCGCGGCCCTCGAGCCATGTGGCGACGATCAGCTGCTCATCCGAGCGGGCCACGATGACGGTCTCGACGCCCGGTGCCTGGCCGAGCGCGCGGGCAACCTCGAGCGCGTGCTCGACGCCGGTGGCGTCGGCATCGGAGCGGAAGCGCGCCGCGACGACGTGGAGCGCGCCCGGCACTAGTCGGCCGCGCCGGGGCGGTGGAAGGTGGGTCGCATGACGTAATCGTAGGGCCTGCGTTGTGGTGCGTCTGCGGAGCGGCGTGCCGCTTTTCGTCCAGCGTTCCGGGCGTTCAGTCTCAGCTGGGACGTTTGCTGCCTGGCGATGGCACGCCGACGTCGATGAGTGCGCCAGAGGAGCGCCCTATACTGCCGGGAATGCCAACCACTGCCGCCAAGACCTCCACCCCTGCAGCGGGGGACAATCCGCCGCTGCTCGTCGTCCTCGACTCTCACGGGATCATCTACCGCTCGTACTTCGCGCTGAAGGATGTGCTGCAGGTGCGCAAGACCGGCGAGTCGACCGCCGCGGTGTTCGGGTACGCCAACAGCCTGCTGCACGTGCTCGATGAGCTGCGGCCGTCGTACGTGATCGCGGCGTGGGACGGCCCGACGCCGACCTTCCGTCACGAATCGGACAAGACATACAAGGCCACCCGTGCGCCGATGCCGGACGACCTGCGACCGCAGATCGGCCGGGTGCGGCAGATGCTCGACGCCTTCCGCATTCCTGTGGTCGAGGCGCCGGGCTTCGAGGCTGACGACGTGGTCGGTACGCTCGCGAATCAGGCGGTCGCGGCTGGCCTCAACGTGATGATCGTCACGCTCGATAACGACCTGCTGCAGCTCGTGCGTCCCGGTGTGCGCGCGTACATGTATCGCCCGTACCAGCGCGACTACATCCTGTATGACGAGCGCGCAGTGCAGGATCGCTTCGGCTTCGAGCCGATCCACATCATCGATTACAAGGCACTTGTCGGTGACACCTCGGACAACATTCCGGGCGTGAAGGGCATCGGTGAGAAGGGCGCAGTCGCGCTGATCCAGCAGTATGGCACTGTCGACGTGATGCTGGAGCACATCGACGAGATCACGCCGCCGCGCACGAAGAAGGCGCTCGAGGAAGGGCGCGACTCCGCCGAGCACTCGCGCGACCTCGCGACGATCGTGCAGGACGTGCCGGGGGTGACGCTCGACCTCGAGGCTGCGTCGATCCACGACTACGACCGCGAGGCGGTGCTCGACTTGTTCCGTGAGCTCGAGTTCCGCTCGCTGGTGAGCCGCCTGCCGGAGCACGTGACTGACCAGGAGATCGCCGCCGTGCGCGAGCGTCCGGTCGATGAGACTCCCGCCGCCGCGTATGAGGTGGTCACGACGACCGACGCGCTGGCTGCGGTGGTCGCTGCGATTCGCACGGCTGGGCGGGTCGCGTTCGACCTCGTGGCAGGCGATTCGCATCCGATGCGCGCGGCGGACTGCCTCGTGGGTATCGGGTTGAGTGTCGAGGCCGGCAAGGGGTGGTACGTGCCGTTCGGGCACTCGCAGCCGCCGTTGCTCGGTATGGACCTCGGCATGGACGGGCTGTTCCAGCTGACGCAGCACGAGGTGCTGAGCGCGCTCGGGCCAGTGCTGACGGATCCGGCGATCACGCGGGTCGCGCACAACGGCAAGAACGTGATGCTCGCGCTCGCGGAGACCGCCGACGGCTTCTGGATGCCCTCGATCGATTTCGACACGATGGTCGCGGCGTACCTGCTCGGCGAATCGAACGTCACGATCCGGGGAATAGCCTTCGACCGGCTTGGGCACGAGCTCGTGGATCCGAAGACGCTGCTTGGCACTGGCCGCAAGGCCGTGACGTTTGTGCAGACCACGCCTGAGGCCTGCGCGGCCTACGCAGCGGGCAACGCCGACCTCACGTTGCGGCTCGCGGACGCGCTCGCGCCCGAACTCGATGCGACCGAGGTGCGCAAGGTGTTCGAGTCGCTCGACCTGCCGCACATCCCGGTGCTCGCGCATATGGAGCGCTGGGGCCTCGCGGTCGACACGGACGCGCTGCATCGCATCGGCGATCGACTGGTCGATCGTATCGCGATCGCCGAGCAGGCCGCGTATGACGCCGTGGGACACGTGTTCCAGATCGGATCGCCGCAGCAGCTCTCGCAGGTGCTGTTCACCGAGCTCAACCTGCCGAAGACGCGCAAGACCGCGACGGGCTTTACGACGGACGCGGACGCGCTCGAGGCGATGCGCGACGTCCACCCGGTGATCGAAGCCGTGCTCGAGTGGCGCGAGCTGACCAAGATCAAATCGACCTACGTCGACACGCTGCCGCAGCAGGTCAACCCGCGCACGGGCCGCGTGCACACCGTCTTCTCGCAGGTGACCGCGGCGACCGGTCGGCTCTCCTCGAACGACCCGAACCTGCAGAACATCCCCGTGCGCACCGAGATTGGCAACGAGGTGCGCCGCGCGTTCATTGCGCGCGATTGCGGCGAGGAGCCGGTGCTGCTCTCGTTTGACTATTCGCAGATTGAGCTGCGCGTGCTGGCCCACGTCGCCGACGACGGCGAGCTGCGCCGTGCGTTCGCGGAAGGCCTCGATATTCACAGGGCGACGGCGTCGAAGGTGTTCGGCGTGGCACTCGGCGAGGTCACGCCGGACATGCGCCGCCGCGCCAAGGTGTTCAACTTCGGTGTGCTGTACGGCCTCACGGCGTTCGGGCTGTCGACGCGCGAGCGCATCCCGCGCGACGAGGCCGAGGCGTTCATCAAGGCCTACTTCGAGGCATACCCCTCGGTCGCGATCTGGCGCGAGCAGACGGTCGCGGAGGCTCGTGCGCGCGGCTACGCGGAGACGCTGCTGGGGCGCCGCCGCTACATCCCGGATCTGCGCACGACGGACCACAACCGGCGCATGGCCGCCGAGCGCGTGGCGATGAACATGCCGATCCAGGGCACGGCTGCGGACATCATCAAGACGGCAATGAACAACATCGACGTCGAGCTCACTGCGCGACGGGCCAAGGGCTACCTCGCGCGGATGGTGCTGCAGGTGCACGACGAACTGATCTTCGAGCTGCCGAAGTCGGAGCTCGACGACGTGCGCGACGTGGCGCACCGGCTGATGCCCTCGATCCAGCTCGCGGTCCCCCTCGACATTGACGAGAAGTGGGGCCATTCCTGGGGGGACATGGAGGCCGCTCGCTAATCGCGAGAGCCCATGCCAGAGCTTCCTGAAGTTGAGACGATTCGCCGCGATCTTGAGCCGCTGATGGTCGGTCGCACGATGACGCGCGTGCGCATCCACCCGGGTGCGGAGCGCCTCGCGGTTACGCATGCACCTCGAGCACTCGAGCAGGCGCTGACGGGACGGCGCATCGAGGCGTTGGGGCGGCAGGGCAAGTACATCCTCGCGCGACTCGACAACGGCAAGACCTGGGTGCTGCACATGCGCATGACCGGGTCGCTCGTGCACACGACGCCGGCTGCGGAGGCGCATCGCTTCGAACGCGCACGTTTCGACCTCGATGATGGTACGTCGGTGCGGCTGAACGACATGCGCAAGTTCGCGACGTGGCACCTCGTCGACGATGAGCGCGAGGCGCTGTCGCGCAACGGGCCGGACGCGATCAGCGACGAGTTCACACCACAGCTGCTGAAGGCGGCGTGCGCCAAGCGCTCCGTGGCCATCAAGCAGGTGCTGCTCGATCAACACGTGGTGGCGGGTATCGGCAACATCTACGCCGACGAGTCCTGCTGGATTGCGCGCATCGATCCTCGAACGCCGGCGAACGAGCTCACGCCGCGACGGGTGACGGCGCTGCATTATGCGGTGCTCGAGACATTGCATGAGTCGCTGGGCGACCGTGGCTCGTCGTTCTCGGACTATCGCGATGGGCTGGGCAGCGAGGGGATGCACCACATTCGGGTGCACGTGTTCCGCCGCGATGGGCAGCCGTGCGCTCGCTGCGGGACGACGATCGAGAAGATCAGGCTCGGGGGCCGCGGCACCCACTTCTGCCCCGGTTGCCAACGCGGCGCTTAGCGCCGGTTTTCGCCCAGCTTCTTGGGAGTGCGGCTGAGCTGGCGTAGGCTCCGCGCTTCTTGTGGGGCGCCTCGAGATGCCTCGATGAAGGGCGCTACCTGCAGCGGGCGACGATCACGGTGCCGTTCGGGATGCCGGTGCTAGCGAACTTCGCGTCCCACGAGGCGTTCACCGACGCGATGCTCGCGCCGGGGATGTACGTGATGAAGCTCGTGCCATCCGCGATCCAGAAGACTGCGGTTGCGGACGGGCAGCCCGAGGCGGCCACGAGCTGATCCGAGGTGCCGCCGTCGAAGACGATCAGGCCGATGCCACCACTGTTCGGGATCGCACCTGAGCTGATCTGACCGCTGCCGGCGTTCACACCGAGCGTGTTGCCCGCCTTCACCGTCACGGGAATCGCGAGCTGCCACGGCGAGCTGCCGGTGCCCTGCGTCGCCGTGACTGTGACCGTGGTATCTCGAACGACAGTGCCGGCGAGCGTGATCGCCAGCGATGAGAGGTCGTTCGCGCTGTCAGGGATGGTCACGGTGGCGGTGCCGCTGCCGGTGACGCCCGCGCAGAGCTTCGTGCCGCCGGCGCATGAGATCGGCGAAAGCAGTCCATCGATGTTCAACGTGCCGCCGGAACTGCGCAGCACGAGGTCGCCAGCGCCCTCGGTGGCGCCGAGCTTGAGTACGGAGTACGCGGTCTGGCCGGTCGGTGCGGCGAGCGAACTTGGGCTCGCGCTCAGGGTGCGCGGGGTCGGCGGTGCGATGGAGGATGGGACGTTCGGCGAGATCGACGGCGTGTCGTTCGAGCCGCCGGCCCAGCCGCGGTAGCGGTCGATCACTGCCTGCGACATACGCACGCCGATGTTGGTGGTGTTGGTGCCGCCCTCGACGATCCCGACGACGCTCGGACCGCTCGCGGTCTGCTCCCAAATCGGGCCGCCGCTGTTGCCGTGGGTGACATCGAGACGGAAGTACACGAGGCCGGAGTCGGCGCGGTCGATCGGTCCGGCGGCGGTCCACAGCGATGCGGAGCTCTTGTCGCCGGGATAGCCGGCCACGGTGAAAGAGCCGGCCTGCAGCGCGGCGTCGGTCTCGGGTGCGAGGCCGAAGGAGCCGGTCGTCGTCCCGACGTCGGTCGCGAGCGTGATCGCTGCGAAGTCCACCGACGGCGTCGTGCGGGTCGCCTGCGTCCAGCCTGCGACCGAGGCGACCGAGGTCGCGAATAAGGTCCCGTACGGCTTCTGAGTGCCGTTGGCGCCCGGGGAGACGAGCACGCGCTTGGCCCAGCCGAGGCGCTCCGAGCGGTCGAAGACGCAGTGACCGGCGGTCCCGACGGTGTGGGGGCCCACCATGAAGCCGGAGCAACTCGAGACGCTGCCGTCCGACCACTCGGTGAGGATGAAGGTGATCATCGAATAAGGGGCGGCAGTGGTCTGGGAGACCTGAACGCGCTCATCGGTGCCGAAGACGCCCTGGACGGCGGAGGAGCGCACGTCGCCGCCGGCCTCGAGCTCGTGCGCGACGGGTTCGTAGAGGTCGGGCGGGACGAAGGTGTCGTCCTCGAAGGCCCGCGCGTGCTGCGCGGGGAGCGCCAGGAAGCCAACCAGCAGGAATATCGCCACGAGCGTGGCGCGCAGCAGCCCCAGGCACCGCATAACTCGTAACCCCAGTCCACGAGCACGCCTGCCCGCACATCGAGGCTAGCACGCGGTTGAGATGGAACGCACGCAAAACTTCACATAATCGCAAGGCGAGTTTTCCTACTTGTTCCGGCACGGCGGGGCGGGCTACTCTTCCTCGGCTGCCCGTGGCAGGGCACACCCGTAAGGAACGACTGCCCATGGTCTGGATCGTCATCGCCGCACTCGGTGCGCTGTTCATCGCGCACGTCGGGGCGGCCGTGTACCTCGCCGATACATCCACTCGTGCCCGGCGGCGGCGCGTCGAGGGGACACCGGCGGATCTCGGTCTGCGGTACGACGAGGTGCAGTTCTCTGCGGAGGACGGTGTGCACCTGCTGGGCTGGTTCATGGAGTCGCCTGGCGCGCGCGCCACGGTCGTGCTCGTGCACGACGCGGAGGGCACGCGCTCGGATCGCTCGCCGGGCCTGCTGCAGCTCCAGCGTGACTACCTGCACCGCGGCATGAACGTGCTCGCCTTTGACCTGCGCGGTCGAGGTGAGTCCGCGGGCATGCGCGACACCATGGGTGCCCGCGAGCTGCGCGACGTCGCCGCTGCGGCGAAGTTCGCACGCCAGCGTGTGCCGCACCTACCGGTCGTGCTGCACGGCTTCGGTATGGGTGGCTCAATCGCGATCGTCGCGGCGTCGCTTGGCGTTGAGGTCGACCTCGTGGTTGCCGACTCGCCGTTCTCGTCCGCGCGCGACTACATCCATCGTCGCTGGTCGCGCTTCCCGAGTCCCACCATCAACCTCGCGGTACGCCTCGCGCGTCGGCGCTTCGGTGCTGACCCTGACTCGGTGCAGCCGCTGCAAGCGGTCGCGGAATCCTCGAAGGTCCCGATCCTGTTCATCCACGGCGAGGCGGACCGCCTCGCGCCCGTGTCGCACTCGCTCAACATTGCGGCCGCTTCGCTGAACGCGAAGAACGAGGTGTGGCGCGTGCCCGGTGCCGGTCACTGCGCGGCCTACCGCCGCGTGCCGGATGCGTACATGCGCCACTGCATCGAGTTCATCGAGCAGGCGCTGCCTGCGCGTCGCGTCGTCGCTGCTGCCAGCTAAGCCAGCCATCAGCCTCATGCCGGGATATCGAGACGCCATCACCGACGTCCCGGGCATTCGTGTCGGTCACTGGACTGACCGCCGCGCCGCGACCGGCTGCACCGTCGTGATCTGCGCGAACGGCGCCGTCGGCGGCGTCGATGTGCGTGGTGCCGCACCCGGCACACGCGAGACTGACCTATTACGGCCCGGCAATCTCGTCGAGGAGGTGCATGCGGTGCTGCTCACGGGCGGCTCCGCGTTTGGCCTCGATGCTGCCGGGGGCGTGATGCGCTACCTCGAGGAGCAGGGCATCGGTCTGCAGTTCGCGGGCCAGGTGATCCCGATTGTGCCGGCAGCCGTGCTGTTCGACCTCACGCTGGGCTTGGCTCGACGCCCGAGCGACGAGGCTGGCTATCGAGCGGCTCGCGCTGCTCGTGCTGGCGCTGTTGCACAGGGCACGGTGGGGGCGGGGACCGGTGCGACCGTCGCGAAGATCGGCGGCGGCGACCGCCGCCTCAAAGGCGGCATCGGCACGGCGAGCGAGCTGCTGCCTGGTGGCGTCGTGGCCGGTGCGGTGGTGGCGGTGAACGCCGTTGGCGCCATACGAGATCCTCGGAACGGGCGGGTGATCGCCGGGCCTCGAGGCGACAACGGGCGGTTTCTCGGCATCGAGCGTTTGCTGCGGCAGGGGCGCCGCCCCGGCGCGGCCGCGCAGCCGGCCGAGCCCGATCCGGGCAACACGACCATTGGCGTCGTCGCGACGAACGCGAGGCTGACCAAGACCCAAGTGAACCGCCTCGCGACGGTGTGTCACGACGGGTTCGCGCGCACGATCTGGCCCGCGCACACACGGGGCGACGGCGACACGCTGTTTACGCTCGCGACGGGTGAGGTCGAGGTGGACGAGGCTGGCTACAGCGCCCTCGAAGCCCTCGCGACGCGGGCGGTCGAGCGTGCAGTGCTGCGCGGGGTGACCGAGGCGACTGGACTCGCCGGGGTGCCCTCGGCCGCGGAGTTCCGCGCCGGGGCCTAGATCTGCCTCGTTTGACACCCCCTTTGGCCCATCTATACTGGCGGTAGCTCACGTGCGCTTGGCGTAGACCCTCCGCACGACCCAACCGCTTGGATCTGATGACCGAGACGGGAGCGTCTTGATGTCTCGCACTTCGCGAGGACCGCGATCGCGGTCCTCAGCCCACTCGTACCTCTGCACTGAATCCAGTCCGCTATGCGGATGATGCTGCGCGGCAAGATTCATCGTGCCACTGTCACTCAGGCGGACCTGCACTACGTCGGCTCCATCAGCATCGATGAGAGCCTGATGGAGGCGTCGGGCATCGCCGAGTTCGAGCAGGTGCACGTCCTGGACATCACTAATGGTCAGCGGCTCACGACCTACGCGATCGCCGCGCCGGCCGGATCCGGGGTGATTGGGATCAACGGCGCCGCGGCACACCTCGTGCATCCCGGCGACCTCGTGATCATCCTAGCCTACGAAGGTATCCCCAGCGAGCAGCTCGACACGTACTACCCTCGGTTGGTGCATGTCGACACCTCGAACCGCATCGTCGAGCGCACCGACCACATCGAGCATGGCACTCGGTATGTGGCGGTCAGCAGCGAGGAGGGGTCGCGATGAGCCCTGTGAAGCGGGTCACGGTCACTGACATCCAGGCGATGCGCGAGCGTGACGAGAAGATCACGATGCTCACTGCCTACGACTATTCGACTGCGCGCATCGCTGACGAAGCGGGGATTCCGGTCCTGCTCGTGGGCGACTCCCTCGGCATGGTGGTGCTCGGCTACGAGTCCACACTGCCTGTCACCGTCGACGACATGATTCGCCACGGTGCGGCGGTCGTACGTGGCACCGATCACGCACATGTCGTCGTCGACATGCCGTTCGGCTCTTACCAGGGCGGATGGCAGGACGCGATGAAGAACGCCGTCCGCATCATGCAGGAGACCGGCGCGGGCTCTGTGAAGCTCGAAGGTGGCGAGCGGTCTGCGGAGATCGTGCGACACCTCGTTGCGGCCGGCATTCCGGTGATGGGCCACATCGGTCTCACTCCGCAGTCGGTGAACGCGTTCGGTGGCTGGCGCATGCAGGGCAAGGTGCCGCGTGATCGGGTGCGCCTGATGGCCGACGCGAAGGCGCTCGAGGACGCCGGCGCGTATGCCGTGGTGCTCGAGACAGTGCCGGCCGAGATGGGCGCGAAGATCACGCAGCAGCTACGCGTGCCGACGATCGGCATTGGCGCGGGCCCGTACACCAGCGGCCAGGTGCAGGTCGTCCACGATCTGCTCGGCCTGTTCCAGGACTTCAAGCCCAAGCACGCTCGTCGCTTCCTGGACGGTGCGGAGCTGATCCGGGCTGCGTTCGAGGAGTATCGCGACGAGGTCGTCTCGGGCGCGTTCCCGACGGCAGCCGAGTCGTTCGGGCTCGACGACGCGATGCGTGAGCGCATCGAAGGCATGACGATTCAGCGTGCCGACGAGCCGGCCCCGATGCCGCCTCGTGGCACGCGTCCGGTTGGCAACAGTGACATCGGCGACGAGGGCGGCTACGCGCCCGACCCGGTGCGCACGGACATCGAGCGTCACGGGAGCGCTGCCAAGGAGTAGGCGTGCTCGTCGCTCGGTCTGTCGCTGAACTGCGGGCGGCTCGTCACGAGGCGTCCGGGCTTGTGGGCCTTGTGCCGACGATGGGCTATCTGCACCGCGGTCACATCTCGCTGGTCGATGCCGCGCGCGCTGAGTGCGGCACGGTGGTCGCCTCGATCTTTGTGAACCCGACCCAGTTCGGCCCTGGCGAGGACTTCTCGCGCTACCCGCGCAACGAGGAGCACGACCTCGAACTGCTCGAGGCGGCCGGCGTGGATGTCGTGCTGATCCCGACGGTCGCGGAGATGTACCCCGAGGGTGACACCGCGCGCATCCACATGGACGGCCTCACGGACGTGCTGGAGGGTGCCCGGCGGCCCGGTCACTTCATCGGCGTCGCCACGGTCGTCGCCAAGCTGTTCAACATCGTGCAGCCCGACTTTGCCTACTTCGGTCGCAAGGACGCGCAGCAACTCGCGGTGATCCAGGGGATGGCGCGCGACCTGCTGATGCCGATCACGGTGGTGGGCTGCCCGATCGTCCGCGAGCCGGACGGGCTCGCGTGCTCATCTCGAAACATCTACCTCAGCCCGGAGCAGCGGCAGCAGGCCGCCTCGTTGTCGGCGGGTCTGCGCCAGGCCGAGGCGGCGTTCCAGGACGGCGTTCGCGACCCCGAGGCGCTGCGGAATTCGGTCCGCCGCCGCATCGAGCAGGAGTCGCTGGCCGCCATCGACTACGTGTCGCTCTCGGACGCCTCGACGCTGCGGGAGCTGGCCGATCCGGTCGAGCAGCCCGCGCTGCTCTCGCTGGCGGTCGCCTTCGGCCCGACCCACCTGCTCGACAACATCACGCTGGTCCCGTAACTGGTGGCCGTGGCCGGGTAGGAACGTCCGTTCCACCTCGGGAACCCGGCTGGTAGCATGTGCGCGTTGCAGCTCCGGAGGGTGTGCAGTGTCCGGTCACTCCAAATGGTCCTCAATCAAGCACAAGAAGGGCGCGCTCGACGCCAAGCGCGGGCAGCTCTTCACGAAGCTCGCGCGTGACATCACGATGGCGGCCCGCGGCCCGGCCGGTGGGGACCCCGCGATGAACGCGGGGTTGCGCCTGGTGGTGCAGAACGCCCGCGACAACAACATGCCGAACGACAACATCCAGCGCGCGATCCAGCGCGGCGTGGGTGGCGGCGACACCGACCTGTTGATGGAGATCACCTACGAGGGCTACGGGCCCGGCGGCACCGCGGTGATCATCGATACGGTGACTGACAACCGAAACCGCACCGTTGCCGACATTCGCGCCGCGTTTTCACGCGGTGGCGGCAACATGGCAGACAACGGCTCCGTCTCCTGGCTCTTCGAGACGCGCGGCGTGATCGAGGTCGACGCAACTGGTAAGGACACGGACGAGGTCGAGCTCGCGGCGATCGAGGCGGGTGCCTCGGACGTCTCGGTCGACGAGACCGATGTCGAAGTATTGACGGAGCCGGGCGAGCTCGAAGCCGTCCGTGAGGTGCTGGCGAAGGCTGGCTACAAGGTGACGCGGGCCGAGGTGGCGCGCGTGCCGAAGCAGACCGTCTCGCTCGAGGAGAAGGCTGCGATTCAGACGCTGAAACTGCTCGAGCGCCTCGATGACCTCGATGACGTGTCGAAGGTGTTCACGAACGCGGACTTCCCGGAGTCAGTGCTCGAGGCGATGTAACGATGCCGCCGGTGCCCGGTCAGGCTGCTACGGGCTTGGGCCGGCGCGTCCTCGGAATTGACCCAGGCCTCACTGTCATGGGCTACGGCGTAGTTGACGGTGACGGCGTGAACTCGAATGCCATCGCTTCCGGCACCTTTCGTTCGCACGCCAAGCTTCCGCGCCCCACGCGCTTGCGCGAGATCTTCGAGGCGGTCGGCGCGCTGATCGACGAGCACCACCCGGACGACCTCGCGATCGAGCAACACTTCGTCGCACAGAACGTGCGCAGCGCGATGGCGATCGGGGAAGCTCGAGCTGCCGCGATGCTGGCTGCCGCCACGCACGACGTGCCCGTGTATGAGTATCCCGCGACCACGATCAAAGAGACCGTGACGGGCTTCGGTGGCGCGCCCAAAGAGCAGGTGCAGCGCATGGTGATGGCACACCTCGGACTGGCGACTGCGCCTGAGCGGCTCGATGCCTCCGACGCGCTCGCGATCGCGCTCACACGCCTCGCGACGTTCCGCCACGAGGCGATGATCGCGAGCCGCACGTGATCGTCGCGCTGCGCGGCCTGCTCACACGCTGGGAAGAAGACCGACTCGTTGCGTGGGTGGATGTCGGCGGCGTCACGTACGAGCTCTCGATGCCCGCGCTGGCGAGCGATTGGATGGCCGCACAGCACCTTGGCGAGGAAGTGCAGGTCTACACGTTCCAGCACGCCACCGACCGCCAGCCGGTGCCGACGCTGTTCGGTTTCCCTCGGCTCGCGGAGCGCGAGTTCTTCCGCAAGTTCATCGAAGTGCCTGGCGTCGGCCCGGCGATGGCCGTGCGTGCGCTGACGCGCCCGGTGTCCGAGGTCGCCCGCTGGATCGAGGCGGAGGACACAAAATCGTTGCGACAACTGCCGGGCATCGGTGATCGCCTCGCCAGCACGATCATCGCTCGGCTGCACGGCAAGCTCGTTCAGGAAGCACTGCTGCGCGACGGCGAGGCCAACGAGGGCGTCTTTGCCCCGGACATTCGCACTGACGCGCTCGACGCGTTGCTCGCGCTGCAGTACACGCGCCGCGAGGCCGAGCAACTGGTCAGCGATGCGATGCGCGACCGTCCTGAGCTCGCGAGCATCGAGGAGGTGCTGCGGCACGTGCTCGAACGTCAGGCGCGAGGCGCGTGATGCCTCGCATCCGGGAGACCTGGCCGACGCTGGCCGGTGTTGGCCTCGGCATCGTGACGCTGCTCGTGACTGCCGGTCTTGCAGATGTGGGTGAGACCTTCATTGGCATTCCGCTGCGTGGCTGGATCTTTGCGCTGCTCGTCGCATCCGTTGGCCTCGCTGGTCAGCTGGTGCTCAGCGGGAACGTCGCCCTGCGTCGCGAACGACGGCTTGTGTATGCGGCTGCCGAGATGCGTGAACTCACGGGGCGCCTCGAACGCCTCGCCACGACGGATGCGCTTACTGGTCTGTTCAACCGACGCATCTTCTTCGAGCAGCTCGGTATCGAGTTCCGCCGTTCGATCCGCTACCGCCACCCGATGTCGGTGATCATGGCGGACCTCGATCGCTTCAAGGATGTGAACGACCGTCACAAGCATCCTTTCGGCGACCTCGTGCTGAGCGTTACGGCGCAGACGTTGCGTGCGAGCGTGCGTGAGTCGGATATCGTCGCCCGCTACGGCGGCGAGGAGTTCGTGCTGATGCTGCCCGAAACGGGCCGCGACGAGGCACTGGTCGTCGCCGAGAAGCTCCGTTCGGCCATTGAACGGCAGGAGTACACCAACGGCGTCACGGAGACGCGCATCACGATCTCGCTTGGCGTGGCCACGACGCCGGACTGCGCGCCGAACGACGCTGAGGACCTCGTGCGCCTCGCGGATGAAGCGCTCTATGACGCGAAGCGAGGCGGCCGTAACCGTGTCTCGTTCGCTGCCTCGACCAAGGACGCACGGCAGGCCCAGCCTGGCGAGATCGCCTCGGAGGGCTAGCCGAGGGCGCCTCGGGCGGACATACAATAGTTCTATGCCCATCACCATCGACCGAGCATTTGAGCTGGTGACCCCGTTCCAGCCCACCGGCGACCAGCCGGCGGCTGTCGATGCGCTGGTCGGTGGCCTCCAGCGCGGCGATCGCGCGCAGACGCTGCGCGGTGCGACCGGGTCCGGCAAGACCTTCACGATGGCGAACATCATCCAGCGCTATCAGAAGCCGACGCTGGTGATTGCGCCGAACCGCACGCTCGCGGCCCAACTCACCGCCGAGTTCCGCGACTTCTTCCCGAACAACGCAGTCGAGTACTTCGTTTCGTACTACGACTACTACCAGCCCGAGGCGTACATCCCGCGCAGCGACACGTACATCGCCAAGGACGCGGACATCAACGAAGAGATCGACAAGATGCGGCACTCGGCGACGCGTTCGCTCTTCGAGCGCCGCGACGTGCTCATCGTCGCCTCGGTCTCCTGTATCTATGGTCTGGGCGAGCCGGGTGAGTACGAGAAGTTCGTGGTTGACTTCTACAAGGGCCGCCGCCTGAACCGTGCCTCGCTCGTGCGTCAGCTCGTTGACATGCAGTACCAGCGCAACGACATCGCGCTAACTCGAGGTACGTTCCGCGTGCGCGGCGACTCGCTGACCATCATCCCGGTCTACGAGGATTTTGCTGTCCGCATCGATTTCTTCGGTGACGAAGTCGAGCGCATCGTCACGATCGACCCACTCTCCGGTGAGTTGCTGAGCGAGGTCGCACAGCACTCGGTGTATCCGGCGAAGCACTTCGTCACCTCGAAGGGCCGCCTCGACGAGGCGATCGTGAGCATCGAGACCGAGCTCGCTGAACGGCTCGCGGAGCTGCGCGTGCAGGGCGAGATCCTCGCTGCCGCGCGGCTCGAGGAGCGCACGCGCTTCGACCTCGAGATGCTGCGCGAGGCTGGCTACTGCTCGGGCATCGAGAACTACTCGCGCCACCTCGCTGGTCGGCCGCCGGGCTCGACTCCGTGGACACTGCTCGACTACCTACCGGACGATTGGCTGCTGTTCATCGACGAGTCGCACATCTCGATCCCGCAGGTGCGCGGCATGTTCCACGGTGACGTCGCGCGCAAGAAGACGCTGGTCGAGTACGGCTTCCGACTCCCGTCGGCGATGGACAACCGACCGCTGAACATCGAGGAGTTCGAGGGCCACATCAACCAGGTGGTCTTCGTCTCCGCGACGCCCGGCCCGTACGAGCTCGAGATCGCGACACAAGTGGTGGAGCAGGTCATCCGCCCGACCGGCATCGTCGACCCCGTGATCGAGGTGCGCCCGACCAAGGGCCAGATCGATGACCTGCTCGCCGAGATCCGGGCGCGGACCGATCGGCACGAGCGCGTCTTGGTTACCACGCTGACGAAGAAGATGTCCGAGGACCTCACCGACTACCTGCTCGAGATGGGCGTAAAGGCGCGCTATCTGCACTCGGAGATTGATACGCTGGAGCGCATCGAGATTCTGCGCGACCTGCGTCTGGGTGTGCACGACGTGATCGTGGGCATCAACCTGCTGCGCGAAGGGCTTGACCTGCCGGAGGTGTCGCTTGTTTGCATCCTCGATGCCGACAAGGAAGGCTATCTGCGGTCGGGCGGTTCGCTGATCCAGACGATCGGTCGTGCCGCACGTCACGCGGACGGTCACGTGATCATGTACGGCGACGTCATGACCGACTCGATGAAATACGCGCTGAGCGAGACTGATCGACGTCGCGCGATCCAGCTCGCGTACAACGAGGAACACGGCATCATGCCGCTCGGCATCCAGAAGTCGGTGCGCGACATCACTGACCAGTTCCGCGTCGCCGAGGAGCAGCCTGCCTACACGACTGCCGCTGACCTCCCGCGTGACGAGCTCGCCCGCATGGTGCGCGAGCTTGAGACGCAGATGAAGAACGCCTCGCGCGACCTCGAGTTCGAGCGCGCCGCTCAGCTCCGCGACCAGATCATCGAACTGCGCCGCGAGATGGTGGACAGCTCACCGGAGAGCCTCAAGGCATTCGGCGGTGGCCAGCCGACTACGCGGTCGCAGCGCCCAGCCCGGCGAGGACGCATGCGGCGCTGAGCGGGAACACCAGCCAGACAAGAAGCGAGGCCCATATGGGCCTCGCTTCATTCAATCGAACCCTGACCAGTCGTAACGGTCTCAGCGGGTCAGCCGGCGGCATCATTCGCCGCGCGAGGAATGTCGACCACTGAACCGGGGCCGACGGACAGTTCAGAAACTATGGCTGGACGGCACACTGAGCAGCGATACGACAGGCGATGTGACTGTGGTTCAAGGGCGGCGTCCTCCGTTTCGAGCAACCAATCTCTCGTCGAGATCATGATCGCACCGGTGCCAAGCCCCCACCCCGCCTCGCCTATTCGTTCTCGGTGCCCAGCAGGTTTGGCAGTGGCTGTGCAGCCTCGGCTTCGTCGAGGGCGTCCTGCGTGAGTACCTCGCGCGATCCGCCAGCGCCGTCCGGTGGGCCGACGACGCCGCGCATCTCGAGCTCGTCCATGATGCGCGCGGCGCGCGGGTAGCCGATGCGCAGCCGGCGCTGCAGCATCGAGGTCGAGATGCGCTGACTCTCGCGCGCGAGGTCGAGCGCCTTCGTCAGCATCGGGTCATCTTCCTCTGCGGGCTCCTCGAGCTCTGCGAGCTCGCGCTCGGCCTCACGGAGCAGGTCGTCATGCTTCGGTGGGGTCAGCTCGCTGAAGCGGCCATCGCCCCAGAAGCCGACGACGGATTCGATCTCGGGGTCCGACACGTAGACGCCCTGGAGCCGGATCGGCTTCTGCGCGTCAGTCGGCACGTAGAGCATGTCACCCTTGCCGAGCAGCTTCTCGGCGCCGCCCTGGTCGAGCACGGTGCGTGAGTCGATCTGCGATGACATCGCGAAGGCGATACGCGTAGGGAAGTTCGCCTTGATCAGACCAGTGACGACGTCGACGGACGGGCGCTGTGTCGCGACCACGAGATGGATACCGGTAGCTCGAGCCAGCTGCGCGAGACGGACCAGCTGCTGCTCCACCTGGAACGGTGCTGCCATCATCAGGTCAGCGAGCTCGTCGATGACGACGACCCAGTAGGGGAGCTTGTTGTGCTCGGTGATCTCGTTGTAGCGCTTGATGTTGCGCACGCCGACCTGCGCGAAGCGGCGGTAGCGCGCTTCCATCTCGTGGATCACCGCCTGCAGCGTGCCGACGACCTTGTCCATGTCGACGACGATCTTCGAGAACGCCAGGTGAGGGATGGCCTCGAACGCGGTGAGCTCAACACGCTTCGGGTCGACGAGCACCAACCGCAGCTGGTCGGGCGAATGGTTCATCAGCAGGCACGTGATGATCGCGTTGAGGCAGACTGACTTGCCTGCGCCGGTGGCACCGGCGATCAGCAGGTGGGGCATCGTCGCGAGGTCGGCCACGGTGGGCTCGCCGGTGACACCAGCACCGAGTGCGATCGGGAGCGCGTGCGTGGTGATCGCCTTCTGGAAAGTCTGCGACTCCATCACCGAGCGCATCGTCACGATGCTCGTCACACCGTTGGGGACCTCGAGGCCCACGATGGACTTGCCGGGCACTGGCGCCTCGATGCGGAGCGATGGCGAGGCCAGCGCCAGCGCCAGGTCGTTGGCCAGCTGCGTGATGCGGTTCACGCGGATACGCGTGCGTGAGACCTCGACCTCTTTGACGCGCTGCTCGCCGTTGGCTTCGTAGATCGCCGCGCCGTCAGCATCGCGCTCGACGACCGACTTCGTGCGCACGTCCCAGCCGGGCTCGACGCCGAACTGCGTGATTGTCGGACCCTCGTTGATCTGGGTGACTCGAGCGTCCACGCCGAATGACGCGAGCGTGTCCACGATCAGCTTGGCGCGCAGCTCGTTGTCCGGTGCGCTGTCGACAGCCGGCGGTGCTTCCTTGAGCCCGGTGATCGGGGGCAG
>Ga0114969_10001001_pt1 | contig 24035 bp, 19 predicted proteins | sample M_130807_MF_Meta_FD_87316 | JGI IMG/M metagenome (GOLD analysis project Ga0114969, IMG submission 87316) | Freshwater microbial communities from Lake Montjoie, Canada to study carbon cycling - M_130807_MF_MetaG | ecosystem: Environmental > Aquatic > Freshwater > Lake | place: Lake Montjoie...
AGCGCACACGCACCCACGTGACGTGCGTCCACGCGCCGACCAGCAAGCGTCGAGCCCGCTCGACCACGGCATCGGCCCGCTATTGCGAAGGTGATTCCTTCACAGCCTCTTTAGCCCGGCGGGCCGGACCGCCGCCCTCAAGCTCTTGACGCCCATCCACCCGAGAAACAGCGCGCCGGCGATGCCGAGGAGGCGCAGCCCCTCGGGCCATTGCACGAGCAGCGTGCTGACGCCGGCCACGGCCAGCGTGGCCTGCAGGGCGCTCGCGGTAATGGCGCCGAGCGACGCGGTCAGCCCGCGTCTCCGTCCGCCCGCCAGCGTGTGACGAATCACGACGGCCGTCGTGGCACCGGGCGTGAAGGCGAAGACGAACGCGAGCGAGAGATAGGCAAGCGTCTGGGCGGGCATCAGGAAAGGGTAAGATTATCGTTCGACTCGCGGCCTGCCGTGAGCGAGCGTCAGCGAGTCGAACGGAGAGATGTCCGAGTGGTTGAAGGAGCACGCTTGGAAAGCGTGTGTAGGGGAAACTCTACCGAGGGTTCGAATCCCTCTCTCTCCGCCAACTTTCGCTCGCCCTTGCGGCGAAACGACCTCGGGAGTCGTTTCGCCCTCCGAACGGAAACTAGAGGTTCCATGTTCACCGTAGTTTCCATTTTCGAGGCGAAACGACTCCCGAGGTCGTTTCGGTCTTTCCTCGGTGCGCACAGCAATCACGGAGATAGATGAGGCTACCTCTGAGCGCGCATGTCCCAGACAGCACTCGATCGCGGCGGCGGCGTGGTCTTTGTCGCACCGATGAGATGCCTTCTAACCGGCGGCGCTGACGCTGTTACTTCCCGCGCGCGGCAGCGAAGCGTTGTTTGAGTTCTTCGACCCAATTCAAAATCAGGTTGATCTGCGCCGGCGCGTCGGGGCGATCGGGACGGGTCGCGACGAGTCGCTTCGCGTCGGCAGACAGCTGTCCGACGACAGTGGGATTCGGCGCAAATGTCGCGATCGTGTAGAGCACCTGCGGCGTGCCGATGACGGGACGTGGGCCGGGGGCGATGTCGGCGGCCATCACGTCGACGCCCGCCTCGCCGGCCCGACGCCAGACCAGTTGACGCCCGTGCCACTCCGGGGCGCCGCCGTTCGTGTCGGCGCTGACTTCAATCATTGGGCCCTGGCCGGACACCGGTCGTAGTGTCAGCGCGGGCCGGCCCTGCCGCGTGAGGATGAACGCGATCCAGCGACCGTCTGGTGAGAATCGCGGTACCGTGATGTTGCCGGCCGGCGGCGCAAACACCGTCTGAATCGTGCCGCTCCCTCCGCCTGATGCGGCCCCGTCGATCGGCGACCACATCCACATCACCGAGCGACCGTTGGCGTCGCCGGGTTTGCGCCCCGCCCAGACGACGGCGCGACCATCGGGCGCGACGTGCATTTGCCCCGGAAGAATGAACACACTGCCCGCAGGCTGCACCGTCTCTTCCGGTGTGGATCCATCCGCGGTGCACCGCGCGAGACTGCCGTCGGGATTGGCATAGATCACACGCTTGCTGTCAGACCACCATGCGAACGATGTGGGCGCCACATTGGTCACCTTCACCAATGTTTTCTTGTTGCTGTCACCCACCCACAGCCGGCGCTGGGCGTCGGTGGCCGCGGCCTTTGCTCCGCGCGCTTGATTCGGTCGCGCGTCACCGGCACGTCCCGTCGGCGTCGCATCCTCGAACAACATCGTCAGCAGCATCGTGTCATCAGGCGAGACGAGCACATCGGTGTAGGGCCGCGCCGGCAACGGCCACACGGTTTCGTGGCCATCCGCGCGGTCGATCCAGACGGGCACGCGTCCCGCAGACAAGGTCGCCATCGCGCCGGGGATATACGCAAGCGATCCGTTGCCCGACACGCTGAACGCCGACCACGCCTGCGCCACACCTTGCACCTCGTCGTCCATGACCTGCACGGGTGATCCGCTGACGTCGTAGGTCTTGAGATCGAATCGCACCGCAAAGAGCGTGTTGCGTTCTGCGTACACGAGGTAGCCGGGCGCCACATAGCGCGGATTCATCGCGTTGCGAACCAGTTCGCGGACCCGCCCATCGGGCAGTCGCACCGAAGCGCGCGATGGCTGTCCCGGCGTCATCTCCGTGAACAACACCGCGCCGCCGGGCAGCGCCTGCGGCGCCTGACCTGGTTGATGCAGATCCTCAAGCGTGCCGCCGGACGCAGGTACTCGAAACAACGGGATACCGAAAATGATCGCGCCATCGGCACCCCAGCTGATGCCGCCCGCCACGCGCGTCGGCACGGCCGCGATTGTCGTCACCGCACCACCGTCAATCGACACGCGTTTGATTGCTTTGTCCGCGAAGAACCCAATCTGTTTGCCGTCCGCAGAGAAGAGATCGTCACCCACTTGTCGCCCTCTGCACGCACCACCGGGCCGTGCAGCGTTCGATACACCGTGAATGTCTTCTTCGCCATACCGGTCGCGGTCTTGTACGGCACGTCGATCTTCTCTTCAGTCACCGGCAGTTCCTGACTGCCGTGTTTGTAGACGTAGCCGGCGCCCTTCTTCACGACCGTCTCGAGAAATTCATCCCAGTCGTCGACCGCGCTCGTCGTGTGCATCCAGCCAATACGTTCGTTGAACCCCTGGTACAAGAAGAACTGTCCCCATGTGGATGCGCCGTATGCATTCAGGCCCTCGTCGCTCGTCATCTGCAGTTCCGAGCGAAAGAAGAACGACGTGTGCGGATTGATGAGGAGCAGCGCGTGTTTGCCCGTGGTGTTCGAGGGCGCCACGGCCATGCCGTTCGAGCCACGCGGCTCGGTGTCGAGCAAATCGGTCACGGGCTCTGGCGCGCCCGGCGCATCCTTGGCGTAGAACTGCTGCAACGGACCGAGCGCGACCTTCTCGATGTCGCCGCCGATGCTGCCCTCACTGAACGTCAGCGCCATCCACGGCTCGAATTTTGAAATAACGCGCGGCTTCACCTGCGGATGTTTCGACAAATAGAAGTTGAGGCCGTCGGCCCACGCGTCCATCAGCGCTTTGAGCGACGCCGGGCTCTCCGTATAGAGCGCCTTCATCCGGCCGGGCTCGATGAAGAGCTTCATCCGAAGGTCGCGCCAGATCGCCGACTCACCTTCCGCCTCGGCCAGTCGGCCCTGCGAGTTGATGAAGTTGGTCTCGACGCGGTTGAAGTCGTCTTCGGCCTGCGCGTAGATCATGCCGAACACGGCGTCGGCGTCCGTCTTGCCATGAATGTGTGCGATGCCCCAGTCGTCGCGCGTGATGGTGACGTTCTTCGCGCGCTCGTCCCAGCGGGTGCTCTCTTGCGTCTTGGCCGCGTGGGGCACGAGAGAACCAATGACGACGGCGAGGACGAAAACAAATCGCTTCATGGGGCAGATCTTAGACCGTTTCACCGTGAAGGACGTAGAGAACGTCAAGACAGCTTTTCGAAAAGCTCTTTGAAAAACTGTCTATGTGGTTTTCTTCACGTGCTTCACGGTGAATCGCTCTTGGCCAATGCCTCGTGCACTAGTGTCAGCAGCGCCACACACGCGGTCGTGGTCGTCAGAATTCGTGGGCCGATGCCGACGCGATGGCAGCCGTGTGCCTCGAGCAACCCGAGCTCGAAGTCGTTCCATCCGCCTTCGGGACCAATCGCGAGCAGAACCCGATCGACGGGGGCGGCATCAGCGAGCGCGGCCGCGATGCGGGTGTCGCTGCCTGGATGGGCGACCAATCGCCGAGACGACGGGCAGAGCGCGTCGAGGTCGTCTTCGACGAGCACCTTGAAGCGTTTGTGAATCGACACCACGGGCATGTGCGTGTCGCGCGCCTGCTGCAGCCCTTCGATCAGCAGCGGTCGATGGCCCTCTGGTCGCAGCACGTGGCTGTCGAAGTAGTCGCGTTCGACCTTCTCCGCGTTGGTGAGGATCACCTGACCCACGCCGAGCGTGGCCAACGGCGCCCAGAGTCGGCGCATCACTTTCGGTCGCGGCAACGCGAGCAGCACATCCACGCGAGGACGCTCGGGCGGCGCTGTTTCGAAGACACAGGCCAACGCGACACGTTGGTCCGAAATCGCCGTGATCGTGCCGACGCCTATCGCACCGTCAATTACACCAATACGAACTGTCTGGCCTGCGCTGAGATTGAGCACCCTGCGCACGTGATCGGCGTGTGCCGGCGCCAGTGAGACCGAGCCGTCCGGCGCGACCTCAGACGGGTCGAGCAACAACAGATTCATTTCGCGGCAGTAAACACCGCGAGCAGTGCGTCGAGTGCTTCACGAGACGCGGGCAGCCATGATCCGCCGAGTTCATGCGTGACCAGATCGCCGACGCGTTCGATCGGCAAACCGGCCGTCGCGGTCATGAAGGCGCGAAGCTCCCGCACGAGATCTTTGCGCTCAGCGGCGTTGGCATCTCGCAGGAATGCGGCGCCGGCCCCGGCGACCGTGCCGTGCTCCACCACGAAATCCTGATGCAGGTAGCCGTCAAGGAAATCGCACAGCGCCGGGAAGTCGCTGCGGCGCACAGGCGCACTGTTCGCCGGCGGCCTCGGCGCCTTGGCAGCCGTCGTCACCGTCTTGGCCTTCGTCACGGGCTTTGCCTTCGCGACTTTCTTTGCCGTGGTCACTTTCGTCGCCTTCGTGACGGTCTTGGCCTTCGTGACTTTCGTGGCTGGCTTCTTTCTGCGCGTCTTCTTCATCGTCGTGTCTCCGGATAGCTCGTCAGTACATAGAAGGTGTTGCCCTTCCAGCGCAGCACCACCGTGGCATCGTGGCAGGGTTCAGCGCCGCGACCGCGCCGCGCGATGCTGCGACCGATGGCCTCACCGTCATCGTGAATATTGAGTGTGAGGTTGGGTCGCGAGCCTGCACGGTCTTCCCACTTCGCGACCTTCGCGCGCTGGCGCGTCAACGCCGCCGCGACCACACGCTCGGCGGTCTCGCGATCGGTGTACGTCGAGGCCGCGCTGATGCCAGGCTCATCGCGCAGGCGCTGTCGCAGCTGTGCATCCGTGCGACCGACGTGGCGGCTCAACGTATGTCCGCCGGCGCGTTCGTCGGTGGAGAGGTCTCGGCGTTCAACGGCAGGCCGCGCGGGTTCGGCGGCAGCGGCGGGCGCGGGGGTCACTGGCGGCGGTGCGGGATGCCCGCATCCAGCCTGGAGCCCGCCCGCCATGGCCAGAACGACCAGCGCGAGCAGCGCTTTGAACAGCTTCATCCGCTCGATCTTACTCTCTCGGGTACAGCCGTCTTCAGCGCGTGGAGAAGATCACACGACGGATCTCGACGCCGGGCAGGATCCTGTCGGCGACGTCGAGGCCCGTGACGATGCGCGCGAAGACGGTGTAGCCATGATCGAGATCGGGGCGATCGACGAGATCGATGAAGATCTGGCCGTTGCCGAGATCGTGCCCGTTGTTCATCATCGCCACGGCGCCGCGCGTGTGCTTGGCAGGACCGAGTTCGTCGCGCAGCCAAGAGGTCGAGCCGTCTACGGCGTTGTCGTAGACGCCGCCGGTGCGGGCACCGACGCCCGGCGAGACCTCGATGAACGCTTCATGAGATGGCTGGCTCCATCGCCCGTACCAGGCGATCGCGGTCAGCGGCGCGTCGTCCACAAGCAGTTCGATCTTGATCACGCCACCATCAGAGAGCTCGAGCGTCGCAAATCGCTGAAGCGTCGATGTCACGAGGGAGAGCGCTCTCGGCGCGCGCAAGCGGGGCTGGGCGCGCACCGGCAGTCGTGTGTACGACGCGAGTACGGCAGCCGCCGCCTCTGCGACGCGCGGATCCTGATCACTCAGCAGATCGCGCAGCTGACGCGAGTCGCCGAGCGAGAAGCGGCGGAGCCCGGCGATCAGGCCCAGCCGGACGTCGCGGGTGCCGGGCGCGTTTTGCGACGCCGTGTTGAGCGCGCGCTCGAGTGCCCGCCGCGCGTCCTCGACGGGCATCGTGTCGGGCAGCGCGGCAGCGGCGGCGAGCAAGGCGGGGCCATTGGAGGTGGCGCCGCGCGTGAGCTCGTTGATGGCTAGCGTCGTGCGCTTCGCGCTATCCATCACCGTCAGCGCTTTCAAGGCCGCGGCGCGCACGTTCGGCTGTCGATCGTCTGCCAGCAGCGCGGCGGTCGGTTCATCCTTCAGTGTTTCGGCCATCGTGGCCGCGATCTGGCGCACTTCCCATGCGGAGTGCGTGGCCGCGTAGCCGCCGTTGATCGACGCGGCGGTTGGGTCTTTGAAACGCACGAGGGCCATGAGCGCATGCGCCGGCACATGCCAGGACGACACGGCGCCGCCGAGTGCCGTCGCGCGTTGGCGCAGCCACATCAAGAGCGCCTCGTGCTCGGAGCAGTTCGCCGGCGCGACGTCGATGGCCGTCATGACGACGGCGGGGCTCGGGTCATCGAGCGCGCTCATCAGCCGCCCGCATGACAACGTCACGCGCATCCACGGCGCCAGCGCCGTGAGCGCGGCCGCCCGCACCTGAAAGACGTCGTCCTCCAGCGCGTGTTCGAGTCTTGAGGCCGCGTCGTCATCGCGAGCCGGCAGATAGGTCGCCGCCAGGCGCCGCACTTGCCAGTCGGCGTCATTGAGCGCGGTCATCAGCGTCGCCGCGCTGTCGTTGTTCGCCTCGTGCAGGGCGAGTAATGCCGTGCGCCGCAGCGAGGCCAGCATCTCGACGACGTCGAGGCCGCCGCCCTCGAGGGTCAGCGTCAGGAGGTCACCTTCCGCAAGTCGTTGCAGTTGCCGCACCGTCTCGTGTGCGAACGGCCGCTTCGGTGCGCGGCGCGCGAGAATCTCGAGGCCGGCCACCGCGCCGGCCGCGCGCACCGCCTTGCCGTTGAGGTTCATCGCCAGCGTCGTCTCCACCGCGGCTGCGCGCGCGGGGTCCATGGGCAAGCGCGCCATCGAACGGAGCATCGCGGCGGCGGCCGCCGAGTTCGGTTCCACGCGCAGCCGCATCTCGAGCAGGTAGCGCGCCTGCTCAGCGTGGAGTTCCGGAATCCACGGCGGCATCACGGACACGCCATAGATCGGGTCGCGAGGCAGGTCATCGAAGGACATTCCGATCGCATCGGCCGCTGTCAGGCGCACCACGGGGTCGGCGTTCTCGAGCATCAGCCGGGGGAACGTGCCGGCAACCTCCGTCATGTTGCTGCCGATTCGCGCCAGGCTCAGGATGGCGAAGCGCCGCTGCTCGGGCGTCAGCGCATTGGCGAACATCTGGTTGATGAGGGTGATGGCTCGAACTTCCGCATGGTCGGTCCCATGGCGCACGTCACGGTCGCCGTTGGCGAGATAGACGCAGAACCAACGCAAATCTGCGGCCTGTGCCAGCGCCCCGCGCCAATCGACGCTCGCGAGCCCGCGCGCGAGGGCGGCAGGGTCGCCTCCAACTGGACGCCCCGGTCCCGCACCGATGCCCCGCTGACCGGCGAGCACCGCTCCGCTGATGGCTACAAGGAGCGCCGCCGCCAGCATGAGCTGTCGCATGCGCCCATAGTAATCTGTTGGCGTGCGGCCACGGGGGCCGGACGCGATTTTCACGAGGGTATCGACACCATGGGTTTGATGGACTTCATCAAGGGCGAGTTTATTGACGTCATCGAGTGGACCGATGACTCGCGCGACACGTTGTCATACCGCTTTCCGGATCAGGACAAGGCCATCAAGAACGGCGCCCAGCTGATCGTGCGTGAATCGCAGGTCGCGCAGTTCATGTACCTCGGGCAGTTCGGCGACTGCTTCACGCCCGGCAAGCACACGCTGACGACCGACAACATTCCGATCCTCACGAAGATCAAGTCGTGGAAGTACGGCTTCGACTCCCCGTTCAAGGCCGATGTGTTCTACGTCACGACGCGGCTCTTCACCGGCAACAAGTGGGGCACGGCCAACCCGGTGATGATGCGCGACAACGACTTCGGCATCGTCCGCGTGCGCGCGTTCGGGACGTTCGATTTCAAGATCACCAACCCGCCGCTCTTCATCAAGGAAGTGGCCGGGTCAGACCAGCACTTCCGGCTCGACGAGTTTGCCGACACGATGCGCTCGCGCATGGTCTCGGTCTTCAGTGAGGCGCTGGCGTCCGCGAAGATCCCGGTGCTTGACGTCGCGATGCGCTACTCGGAGCTGGGCGAAGCGCTGCTGCCGATTATCAATCCGGTCGTCAGTGCCAAGTACGGGCTCGAGCTCGGCAGTTTCATCATCGAAAACGTGTCAGTGCCGCCGGAGGTCGAAGCGGCGATCGACAAGCGTTCGAGCATGGCGGCGGTCGGCAACTTGAACGACTTCGTGAAGTTCCAGATGGCGCAGGGCATGGGCTCGGGCAACGGCGGCGCCGGCGGCACGGCGGCAGAGCTCGCCGTCGGTTTCGGCATGGCGCAGCAGATGATGCAGCAGGGCCTGATGAATCCGAACGCGCCTTCGGCTGCACCGGTCGTTGGCGGCAACACGCCGGCAGCCGCCCCCACGGTGGACATGCTCACACCGGCTGACGTCGCGAAATCGCTCGGCGTTCCCGAGAGCGACGTGATGGCGATCATCGAAGCCGGCGAGTTGAAGGCGAAGAAGATCGGCAGCAGCTATCGGATCACGCGCGCCGCGTTCGACGCGTACATCGCCCAGTGAGCGCGCCCGACAACGCGCCGCCGCAGATCGCGGCGAAGGAGAAGCACGCCTGCCCCGCCTGTGGCGCGCAGGCGGAGTGGAACCCTTCGAAACAGCTGCTGGTCTGTGCGTTCTGCGGCGCGGAGTCGCCGTACGAGCAGTACAAGGCCGGCGGCGCGGTCGCCGAACTCGACCTCGTCACGATGCTGCGCGAACTGCCGGCCGAGCAACGTGGCTGGGACACGACACGCCACAGCGTGCAGTGCCAGAGCTGCAAGGCGGTGATGGTGTTCGATCCGGCGAAGGTCGGCAAGAACTGCGAGTTCTGCGGCTCACCCGCTCTGGTCGACTACACCGAACTGCAGTCGCCCATCCGGCCACAGAGCCTGCTGCCGTTCAAGCTCTCGCAGAACGATGTGCGCGATCGCATGAAGCGCTGGTATGCCGGTCGCTGGTTTGCGCCGAACGCGTTCAAAACCAAGTCGCTCGTCGATCAACTGCACGGCCTGTACGTGCCGTACTGGACGTTCGACGCCCAGGTGCATTGCGACTGGCAGGCTGAAGCCGGTCACTACTACTACACAACCGAGAGCTATCGCGACAGTCAGGGTCGCGAACAAACGCGACAAGTGCAGCACACGCGCTGGGAATACGCGGAAGGCGCGATCGATCATTTCTTTGACGATGAGCCCGTGCCGGCAACCAAGGGCGTGGATCTCGCGCTCTTGAGACAGGTCGAGCCGTTCCCGACGCAGGAGGTAGTGCCGTACGACACGGCGTTTCTGTCGGGCTTTGTCGTGGAGCGCTACCAGATCAACCTCGAGGACGCGGCCACCGAATCGCTCAACCAGATGCACGCCACACTCGAGGGCCTGTGCGCGCAGCAGATCCCGGGCGACACGCATCGCAACCTGGTCATCACACCCGAGTACTCGAACCAGACGTTCAAGCACACGCTGCTGCCGATCTGGCTGCTCACGTACACGTACGGCGCAAAGACGTTCAACGTGATCGCCAACGGCTACACGGGCGAAATCGCCGGTAACTACCCGAAGAGCTTCTGGAAGATCGCGTTCCTGGTGGTCGGGATCATCATCGTCGTCCTGACAATCCTCGCGCTTCAGAGCGAATAGAAGGACACGTCCCTTTGACGACGTAGCCGGCGGGCTTCAGCCCGCCGGGTTTGTGCGGCGGGCTGAAGCCCGCCGCCTACGTCTATCAAAACTCCACAAACGAGTCCGAGCATCCGGATATCCAAATTCAATTTGGCAATTTCCAAATCGCCAGATTTGCAATGTCCAGATACCCAGAAGACCAGATGCCCAGATCCAGCCGGGGCGTTATTGTCCTTCGCCTCGGAAATACACCCACAGCCACGGCGCGTTGTCGTCCCAGCCGCAGCGCGGTGAGCCCAGCCAGTCCTGGCCGAAGTCACCGATCGGGGCTCCGGGCGGTGCGGGCGCCGCGGCCATCGCCGGCAGCATCGCCGCTTCGTAACCGCGCTCGATGAATCGTTTGATGTCTGCCGCCAGCAGCGTGCGGTGGCCCTGCTCCATCTCGCTTGCGCCGACCGACGTGCGCAGCAGCCGCGCGGCGATTCGGCTCAGCCGCTGTGTTGCGATCGCGCGAACGTCGTAGTTCGGCGATCCCTGCGCGAGCCACTGCACGCGGGTGACGAGCACGCGCTGTTCGGCCCGCTGCACGGCCGCTTCGTACGAGTTGGCCGTCGGCACGTCAAACACCGCTTTGGTCAGCGCGTCGATCACCTCTTCGAGACCGGGCAGGGTCGGATCCACGGCATGCTGCGAGACCATCCGCGCGGAGCGGTCCAACTGCAGGATGAAACCGATCGTGACATCGGCGGCGATCATGCCGGGCACGACCGGATCGAACGCTTCGCCGGTCGTTCGCGGAAACAGCTCGCGGTGCGCGCCGAAGCCCGGCGGCCGCGGCGGGATCATGTTCAGGATCTTCTTCGGCACGACCAGCTCGGACGGGTTCAGCGTGCTGCTGAGCGACACGATCGCCTTGCGCTGATTGATGGCGGTTTCCCACTTGGTCGGCACGCGATCGTCACCGCGCATGGCGTACACGAAGTCCTGACCGGCAATCGCCGATGCCGCGCCCTCGACCGCGTAGCGGTGATACATCCAGATCGGCACGAGCGGCTCCTCGATCGTCGCCATCGGCGCGCCGAGGCGGATCGTGTTCTCACCCATCCGGTCGAGCGCGGAGCGGCGGATCTTCATCAGCCGCGTCAGTTCATCCGATTGATTGAGGCCGTTCGACCACTGATCAACGCGCGGATGGATGTCGGAGTCCTGGTTCGTGAAATACCGCAGATCCAGCGCCCACGCATCGTCGAGAATCTTGGTCAGCGGCGCGGTATCGTTCGTGCCTTTCGCAAACTCGCGATAGCCGAAGTTGATCGCGACCTTGTCCCAATCGCCGATGCGCGCCTGATACGCGTTGGAAATGTCGATGGTGCCGTCCGCCTTCAACTCCTCGAGCGGATGCGGATAGTCCATCACCGAGATCCACCCCTTGGTGCTGTCGTAGTAGTTGTGGCCGAGGCCGAGCGTGTGGCCCACCTCGTGAGCCGACAGCTGGCGAATACGCTTCAACGCCGTTTGATACAAGATGTCTGGCTTCTCTGTGCCGGTCTTGTACGGCGACAGCAAGCCTTCGAAGATCATGTAGTCTTGGCGATCGCGCAGCGAGCCGAGCGTGACCGTGGCCTTGATGATCTCGCCCGTCCGCGGATCCGACACCGAACCGCCCGTGCTCCAGCCGCGTGTGGAGCGGTGCACCCAGTTGATCATGTTGTAGCGGATGTCCATCGGATCGGCGCCGTCGGGTAACACGTCGACCTTGAACGCATTGGTGAATCCAGCGGCCTGAAACGCCTGATCCCACCAGCGCGCGCCTTCCAGCAACGCCTGTCGCACATCTTCGGGCGCGCCTGAGTCCACGTAGTACTGAATCGGTTTGATCGGATCGCTCATCGCCGCATTCGGATCCTTCTTCTGGAGGCGATGACGACGGAGATAGCGGAAGGTCATCTGGTCGCCGATCGGCGTGCTGTAGTCCATGAACTGGAGGCCACCGTAGCCGGCGCGCGGATCGTCAACGCGCGGCTGGTAGTTGTTGTCGGGCAGCTGCACGAACGACGCGTGCTCGCGCAGCGTCACCGAGTCGGCCGATGGCGTGACGCTCGCGACCGTGCCGGCCGTCAGACCGCCGCCGCGGCCGCCTCCAAAGCCCTCGCCGGCGCCAACGCCCTGCGGGCCTTGCGAGGGGCCCGCGCCGCCGCCGCCGCGACCGCCGGCCGCCGCACCGCGCGCGAAGGTCAGCGTCATGTCGACTTCCGTGTTTTGCGGAAAGTTTCGCGTGTTCGGCAGATAGAAGGCGCTGCGGCCGAGGTCCAGATTGTACGGACCCGGATTGAGCGAACCCGCCGCACCGGTGACGTCGCGAAGGAAGAACGGCGTCGCGTCAATCAACACGCGGCCGTTCGACTCAGCCGCCACCGTAAAGCCCCAGATGATCGACTTCGCGAATGAGTCTTCGACCGACTTGCGCTCGAGCGGATTCGGGCTGCTCGATCGGAACGACTGATTCGGCTGCACGAGCCAGATCTTCTGGCCCGCGCGCTGGAACTTGACGACGCGTCCGGCACCGCCGGACCCACGGTCGAGACCGATGTCGTTTGAGCCGAGGCCGGCCGAGAGCCCGGTCGAAAACAGGAACTCCGTATCGAAGCGCGCAATTTCCAGCATCAGTGTGCCGGCGCGCTCATCAAGATAGATTGGGAAGTAACCATCCAGCTTGCGCGTTCCGGCCGTCCGATCCTCGATCGTCGGCGTGGCGCCTCCCGCGCCGGCACCACCGGCGCGGCCTCCACCCTGCCCCTGCGCGCCGCCCTGGTCATCAACCTCACCAGTGGGCTGCGGCGGCTGCGCGCGAAGTGAGACGGTGACGATGGCCGTGGCCATCAGTGCAAGTACGAGTTGTCCGAGACGACGACTGGGCATGGGGAAACTCCTGCGGGGGATTCTACGCCGAAGGCCAAGGTCAAACACAATTCACCGTGAAGTGACGTGAAGGGCGTAAAACCTTGGCGCGCGGACGGTTTACGCGAACGCCGCAACGGTGTGCGACCATCTGCGCAGGAGTTTGCCATGGTGCTGCGACAGATATTGGTTCGGGTTGGCCTTGCGGTGGGTGCGGCGGTGTCGCTCACGGCCGCTCCTGCCTCACGTTCGTTGTCCGTATTTCAGACTGTCGCTCCGGCGGAGACGGTGCGCGCCATCAAAGCGCCCGCCCGCCCGTTGCCGCCCGAGGCCGCATCTGCCGATGTCACGAAGTTTTCATTCCTGGCCTACGGCGACACGCGCGGGCGGCATGACGGCCTCGACGTGCAGGCCGAACACACGCTCATCCTCGATGGCATGCTCGCCACGATCAAGAAGCTGGCGACGAGCGCCTACCCGGTGAAATTCGTCATCCAGTCGGGCGACGCGGTCGTGAACGGCCGTGACGCCAAGCAGTGGAACCGGAGTTACATCAGCATCATCGACCGCCTGACGACGGACGCGGGCGTCCCCTATTTCTTTACGGCCGGCAATCATGACGTGACGGCCGAGACGAACGTCGCGAGCCCGGACCGGCAAGCCGGACTCAAGAATCTCTTCGACGCCAACGCGCTGTTGATGCCGGCCGAGGGTTCACCGCGACGTCTCAACGGGTATCCGACCTACGCGGTTGGCTACGGCAACACGATGATGCTCGCCTTTGATTCCAATATCGCCGCGGACGAGACGCAGTTCGCGTGGGTCAAGGCGCAGCTCGAGGGCCTCGACCGTCGCCGCTTCCCGAATGTGATCGCGTTCATGCACCACCCGCCATTCTCGTCCGGCCCCCACAACGGCGTCCCGACAATCGAGGCCGCAACCGACGCCGTTCGATCGCGCTACGAGCCGCTCTTCCGGCAGCACCACGTCCGCATGACGATTGCGGGCCACGAGCACCTCTTCGAGCACTTTGTGGAGCGCTACGAAGATGCGTCGGGCAAGCACCGCATGGACCACGTCGTCAGCGGCGGCGGCGGGGCTCCGCTGTACACCTATCAGGGCGAACCCACCGTGCGGGAATTCCTCAATGCGCGCAAGGATGCGAAGGTCGCGCTCGAACATCTGGTCAAGCCGGGCCCGGCGCCTGGCGACAACCCGTACCACTTCATCGTCGTGCAAGTTGACGGCGCCGATATCTCGGTGGATGTCGTGGGTGTCGACTGGGGCAAGGACTTCAAGCCCTATCGAAGCTCATCGCTGGCGCTGAAGGACAACGGCACGTTCCGCTAGGCAACGGCTCGCCGTTCTCCGGTCAGCGCAATCGATGAATGTCCTCATTCAGTCGATCGAAGGCGACCGCCCGGATCTTGTCTCCAAGCGGATAGGTATCCTTCCCCGTGTGGATCACGTCGAGCCGCTCGAGGCCCAGGTCGTCCAGCGCAATGCGCATCGATTTGGTGACGGCGGGTGCAACCGTGTGCTTGAACTCGAACCCGAGTCGTCGCGATCCACGTACGACGAGCAAGTCGAGTTCTGCCCCCTGATGGGTCGCCCAGAAGAAGCACTCGCGACGATCGGCGCCCAACTGCCGCGCCACCGCCGACAGGGCGAAGCCTTCAAATGAGGCGCCGACCTTCACGTGATGCGACAAGTCGTCGGCCGTTCGGATACCAAGCATCAGGTGGAGCAACCCGGTATCGCGGAAATAGAGCTTCGGGGCCTTGACGGTGCGCTTGCCGACGTTCTCGCTCCATGGCGGCAGGAGCCGGAGCATGAACGTGCCAACGAGCAGGTCCAGATACCGGCGGCCGGTCGTGTGCGAGATGCCAAACGCCCGGGCGAGTTCCGATGCGTTCCAAGTCTGGCCGTGATAGTGCACCAGCATTTCCCACATGCGTTCGACGGTCCGCGCGGAAAACCCGGGACCGAGCGCCGGCAGATCCTGGTCCACGTACGTACGCCGGAGGTCCGCACGCCAGCGCACGCTCTCCACCTCGCTGCGTGCCAGATAGCTGCGTGGAAAGCCGCCGCGGAGCCACAGTTTCCGCCAGTGGCTGACGCCGACGTCACCGAGGCCGAACCCGTCGAGTTCCACGTAGCTGATGCGGCCTGCGAGGCTCTCGGAACTCTGCTTCAGGAGATGCGGAGATGCGCTGCCGAGCACCAGGAATGTGGCGGGCCGTCGTGGTCGATCGGCCAGGACTCGGAGCAGCGGGAACAACTCGGGTCGGCGCTGAATCTCGTCGATGACGACCAGGCCACGCAGCGGCGACAGCGCCGTGGCCGCATCGTCTAAACGGTTCAGGTCGGCCGGCGATTCCAGGTCGAAGAACGACACCGGGCCGCCGGCGCGATCGGCCAGCTCGCGGGCCACCGTGGTCTTGCCCACCTGGCGAGGCCCGAGCAGGCCGACGACGGGCTGCCGCCGCAGGCGACGACGGATGTCGTCCAGGTCCTTGGATCGGCCATGCACGCGACGAAGATACCATGAAATATGAATGTTGCATAAGCATTTTTCATGGTGTTTCAGTCCGCATAGAATCGCTGTCTGCGGCGTATACTCCTCTCGGTCCACAGCCCGGAGGCTCGCCATGCGCGTATCTGCCCGCTCTACGGTCGTTCTTGCGTCCATTGCTATTGCCGTTGTCTCGCTGACGGCGCGCGGCTCGGCGCAACAAGGCGTCGCGACGTCGTCGCCATTCAAGAGTCTGAAGTGGCGCAGCATTGGGCCGGTGAACACCAGTGGCCGCATTGACGACTTCGCGGTCGCGCGTGTGCCAGGGCAGCCCGACGCGATCTATGTCGCCACGGCGAGCGGCGGCGTGTTCAAGAGCACGAATGCCGGCACATCGTGGACGCCGATCTTCGACAGCGTCGCCGCGATGCAGTCGATCGGCGACATCACGGTCGCGCCATCGAGCCAGACCACCGTGTGGGTCGGCACGGGCGAGGCCAACAATCGTCAAAGCTCGTCGTGGGGTGATGGCGTCTACAAGTCAACCGACGCCGGTGCGACGTGGACGTCGATGGGCCTCAAAGACACGAAGCACATCGGCCGCATCGTGATCGATCCACTCAACGCGAACATCGTCTATGTGGCAGCGCTGGGGCATCTGTGGGGCAAGAATGCTGAGCGCGGCGTCTTCAAGACGACCGACGGCGGCGCCACATGGAAGAAGTCGCTGTTTGTGGACGACAAGACGGGCGCGACCGACATCGTGATCGATCCGAAGAACCCGAAGGTGCTCTTCGCGGCGATGTATCAGCGCGAGCGCACCTCGTGGGGCTTCAACGGCGGCGGGCCGGGCAGTGGCATCTACAAGACGGTTGATGCGGGCGCGACGTGGAAGAAGGTGACCAAGGGTTTGCCGGCCGGCGATCTGGGTCGCATCGGACTCGACATCTACGCGGCCGATCCCAAGGTGGTCTTTGCGACCGTCGAGGCCAAAGAGGGCGGCGTGTTTCGCAGTGTGGACGCCGGCGAGACGTGGGAAGCCGTGGCGAAGACGAACGTGCGCCCCAGCTACTACAGCCAGATCCGCGTCGATCCCAAGGATCGCAATCGCGTCTACACGCTCGGCTCCAACCGCGGTTTCTACGTCTCGAATGACAGTGCCAAGACATTTGCCGACACCGGCGTCAGCGGTGTGCACGGCGAGGATCACGCGCTGTGGATCGACCCGGACAACACGAATCACCTGATCATCGGCGGCGATGGCGGCGTGTCGATCTCGTGGGATCGCGGCGCGACGTGGGACTTCCGGATGAACATGCCCATCGGGCAGTTCTACGAAATCGACGTCGACATGAAGACGCCGTTCACCGTGTGCGGCGGTCTGCAGGACAACGGCGAGTGGTGCGTGCCGAGCGCGGTGCGCGACCGCAACGGCATCTCCGCGCGAGACGCCTGGAACATCGGCGGCGGCGACGGCTTCTATGTGAAGTTCGATCCGTCCGACAACAACTTTGCGTATGCCGAATCGCAGAACGGCGCCGCCTCGCGCGTCAATCTGCAGACGATGGAGCGGACGTCAGTGCGGCCGACGGTGCAGGGCGCCGGCGGCCAGCCGCTCCGGTGGAACTGGGACACGCCGATCGTGCCGTCGAGCGCCGATCTGAAGACGCTCTACATGGGCGCGCAGATGGTGTTTCGGTCCACCGATCAGGGCAGGACGTGGACAGCCATCAGCGGCGATCTCACGGGCGGCGTGGATCATCCGGCCGGCACCGAGAACCCGCCGGCCGATGCGCTGTCGCGCAATGACGGCGCGTCGCCGTTTGCATCGCTGACATCGATCAGCGAGTCGCCACTCGACGCGCGGGTGCTCTACGCCGGCGCGCAGGATGGCACGGTGCAGGTCACGCGCGACGGCGGCAAGACCTGGACAAACATCACGTCCAGATTCCCCGGCGTGCCGAAGAACTCCTATGTGAGCACGGTGCTCGCCTCACAGCATGTCGCCGGCCGCGCCTACGTGACCTTCGATGGTCACTACACCGACGACTACCTGCCCTATCTCTTCGTGACTGAAGACTTCGGTCAGAGCTGGAAATCGATCGGCGGCGTTGCCACGAGCTCGATCAACCGTGTGCGCGAGCATCCCCGCAGCCCGAAGGTGCTCGTGATCGGCACCGAGATGGGGGCCTTCTTCACGAACGACGGCGCCAGCTCGTGGTTCCCGCTCTCACTCGTGTCGAATCTGCCGACCGTCTCGGTGGATGATCTGGTTATTCACCCGCGCGACAACGCGCTGGTGCTCGGCACACATGGCCGCGGCATTTGGATTCTCGATGACATGGGTCCGCTCGAAGCGCTGACCGCACAGGTGCAGCTGCAGGACGCAGCGTTGATGCCGCTCGCGCCGGCGCGGCAGATGATCACCAACTCTCCGCAGGCGTGGTTCGGCACAGGGACGTTCTTCGCGCCGAACCCCGACTTCAACGCCGGCATCAACTACTGGGTACGCGACGGCGCGGCCAGCGCCCAGATTGAGATCAGCGACCGTTTCGGCAACATCGTGCGCACGCTGCAAGGCGCGGCCGCGAAAGGCCTCAACCGCGCGGCCTGGGACATGCGGGGCAACCCGCCAACACCCGCGGCTGACGCGGCGGGACGCGCAGGCGCGGCTGGACGCGGAGGCGGCGGTGGTGGTGGTCGCGGTGGCGGTGCCGCTGGTCCACTCGTCGCGCCCGGCACCTACACCGTCACAATCACGATTCCGGGCGTGGCGAAGCCACTGCAGGGCACGGTGAAGGTGGAGGCGGATCCGCTGTCGGCTTCTTCTTCACGCTGAGGACCGCCGGCTCGCTGAGCAACTGAGGGCTGTGGCTATGCGACAACACATCGTGCTCGCGGCATGTGCGGTATCCATCTCATCGACGCTGTTGGGCGGTTTCAGGCCGCAATCACCCGCACCGTCGCCGCCGGGACGACGGCATCATGCATTGGCGTACGACTCATCGACGAAACGCGTGTGGCTGGCCGGCGGCCAGCAACTGATCAGCAACTCCAACACGCCCGTGCTGTCGGATCTCTGGAGTTGGGATGGGGCGCGATGGTCTGAACTGTCGGCGAACACCGCGACGCCGATGATCACGCACAAACTCTTCGTCGATGCGGCCGGCCGCCTGCTCGCCGCGTTGTCGCAGGGCCTGGTCGCGCGATGGGACGGCCAGCACTGGATCACCGTCGTCGCCAACAGCGCATCGCGACGCGAATCCGCAGCCGGCGCGTACGATGCCGAACGCAAACAATTCGTGACCTTCGGCGGCCTGATCGGCGGGCGCGCCTATGACACGACCGGAGAGACGTGGGCGTTTGCCGGGACGCAATGGACGCGCATCGCGACCACGGGCCCGCCGGCGATGCTCGGCGGCGCGATGGCCTTCGACTCGCGGCGACGCGTACTCGTCCTGTTTGGAGGACTCGACATCGCCGGCAGGAAATTGCCGGACACGTGGGAATGGAATGGCACGCACTGGACGCGCGTGGCCACGACCGGTCCGGCGGCGCGATTTGGTGCAGGCATCGCGTTCGACCAGACGCGCGGCGAGACCGTGATCTTCGGCGGCGTGGATGCCGAGAATCAGAAACTGGCCGACACATGGCGATGGGACGGGACGCGCTGGCGCCAGGCGGCGAGCGCCGTGGCGCCACCGCGACGGAGCGAAGGATATCTGGCGTATGACGAGATGCGCCGCGTCTGTGTATTGTTCGGCGGCGAAGGCGTCGACGTCGTGCCCACGCTTGGCGACACCTGGGAGTGGAACGGCACCTCGTGGACGCGAGTCCGCTGACGGTCGCGAGTCGCCGTTCAATCACGCCGAGACAAACCGCCAGTGCGCCACCGTGCGACAATTCTCCGCTGATGGCGCTGACCTACGGCAGTTACCTCCGCATTCACGAGCTCCTGACGCTGCAGACACCCGTCTCTGAGGGGCCAGAGCACGACGAGATGCTCTTCATCGTCATTCATCAGGTGTATGAGCTGTGGTTCAAGCAGCAGCTGCATGAGGCTGATCAGGCGCACGCGCAGTTGATGGCCGGAAACGACGCGGGCGCCGCAGCGACGCTCCGTCGCATGCGCACGATTCTCAAGACGATGGTCGCGCAGATTGATGTGCTGGAGACGATGACGCCGGTGCAGTTTCTGAGCTTCAGGACGTTTCTCGAGAACTCGAGTGGATTTCAGAGTTGGCAGTTCCGCGCGCTGGAGTTCGCGCTCGGCAAGAAGAGCGAGCGCTTCATCGCGATGCATGCGGAGGGCTCACCGGAGCGCGTAATGCTCGACCGGCGCTACCGTGCGGCCACGTTGTGGGATGCGTTTGCGCATTATCTTGGCGCTCGCGGTCTCGACGTGCCAGCGTCGGTGACGGGTCGCGACCCCACGCAGCCGGTCGCCGCTGACGCGGCGATGCAGGATCTGCTGCTGGATTTATATCGACGTCGTGAAGACTTGCGGCCGCTCTGCGAGATTCTGGTGGATCTGGACGAAGGCATTCAGGAATGGCGCTACCGGCACGTGAAGATGGTCGAGCGCACGATCGGTTTCAAGGCCGGCACCGGCGGGTCGGCCGGCGCCGAGTATCTGCGCAGCACGCTGTTCCAGCCGCTCTTTCCTGACCTCTGGGCGATTCGGAGTTCGTTGTAGGCGTCTATGCGGGGCACACGGCTCTGGGTCGCGCGCATCATTCTGATCACGTTGGCCTTCGTTGGACTCGTCGCGATCGAGGGCGCGGCACGCGTGTACTTCTGGTTCCGGCACGGCGTGCCGGGCCATTCCTACGGCACGTCGCGGCCGGATCCCGAGTTCGGCGCCATGCCGCGCGAGAACAGCTACAACTCGAACGGATCGCTCAACAACCTCGGCTTTCGCAACAGCGAGGACGTTTTCGAACCGAAGCCGGCGGGCAGCCTCCGCATCATCACGTACGGCGGATCGAGCACCTATTGCCACCAACTGTTCAACGAGCAGGCGTGGCCGATCGCGCTGCAACGGCATCTGCGTGATCTCGGCGGGGCCCACGCGAAGGATCAGGTTTTGAACGGCGGCGTGATCATGTGGAGCATGGGCCACATCTTTGCCAAGGCCAAACGCGACATCCCCGCGCTCCACCCGGACATCGTCCTGATCTACTCCGGCGTCAACGAGTTGTTCAATGCCGCGGTCGTCGCACGCGAAGGGCCGTCGATGCACGAATTGGTGCAGGCGCATCAGTACGGCCATTTCGCCAAAGGGTTGTCCTTCAACACACCGTTTCGCAACGTCATCACCTACAAGTGGCTGCGCGACCATGTGGTGCCTGCACTGACGGCCTTGCGTGCGCCATCAGCAACCGCCCCGGCTGAACTGACCGTCGATCCGGACGTCATGGAGAACTACCTGCAGACCACGCGCGCGCTCGTCGAATACCTCACCGCCAACGGCGTCGGCGTGGTGTTCGTCCGCGAAATCTATTCGCCGGTGCCGCACCTGAGCCTTCCGGTCAAACACGCATTCTCAGCGGCCGGCGCCCTTCGGGCGACGGCGTGGGGCGCGCGCGTCATCGATCCATCGCCCATCACCGAGGATCCGGCCAACCGCGCGAGTCCGTTGTTTCACACGACCGGGATCCACTTCACCGCCGCGGGCGCAGAGCGGTTCGCGAGCTTTTTGTTCAGCCACCTTTTTGCCGGCGGCTAGCTCATTCGGCGGAAGAACTCGGCGCTGACCGGACGCGGCGTACGTGACTGCCAGAACGAAGTGTTCATGGATTGGTCGCGTGTGAAGGCACGCGATACGACGAAGAACACCAGACCCGCGGTCAGATAGAAGACGCCAAACACGATCGCGGCCACGACGCGGCGCATGGCTTCGCTGAATCGGATCCAACCATCCCACGCGCGCGACCAGACGGAACGATTCGGCTGTCGCAACATCTACAGCAACGGGTAGAAGAAGGGCGCGAGCGGCCCGGCCAGGGCGGCCACGAGCAACAGACCGGCGATCAACAGCACCATGAACAGCAGGGGCACGAGCCACCACTTCTTTTCCTGACGCGCGAGTGTGAAAACATCGGTCACCAGCCGGTGAAGCCAGCCGCGCCGCCGCCGTTGTTCATGCGCCATCGTGTTTCGCGTGCCCCCAGACAATGATGCGGCCGTCGTCGCGCCGCCACTCTGTCGATACGATCTCGAGCCCGTGTGCGGACATGACCTGACGCTCGCTGCCGCTCATCGAACCGTCGCGAGACGCAGCCTCAAACCGCACCCATCCGCGCCGAGACAGCATCCCACGAATTGCGGCCCACTGGACAAGACACGCCCCGAGGTCAGACCCGCAGCTCTCGGCCATCACGTCAAACGGCGCGTCGGGCACTTCGGCCGCTGAAGCCACAAAGCGGGCCGATCCCTGCCCGACCAGCAAACGGGCCACGGCTTCCGCGTGTCGACGCCGCGGTCCGTGCGGCTCAAGACCCGTGACGTCGAGCGCGTAGTGAAACGACAACGCATTGGCCACGTCTCCGACACCGACACCGCGACACAGCGCGCGGCCTCGCTCAACTGCGCAAAGACCGGCGTGCGCACCCCGATGGCGACGGCGCATGCGCCTGCGGCGAACGTCTGCGGCGACATCGATCGCATTCGGGTAGTGAAAGTAGCTGGTCGCGTCGAGCACCACGGCGCGGCTGTCACCCATGGCGCGTTCGAGCTGGTCGCTGGCCGCGAATCCGGCCTCCTCGTTGACCTCAGCCGACGCGGCTTTGATGATGAGGCAGTTCTCCACCACCAACGCGTCGAGGCCGGCGAGCCTGAATGTGCGCAGTGCATCTTCCGGCGAACACACGATGGGTTCGCCGCGTACGTTGAAGCTGGTGTTCACGACGACCGAGATCCCGGTGCGGCGCCCGACGGCCTTGAGCAGCTGGTAGTAGATGGGATTGGACTGCGGTTCAACGGTTTGCACGCGCCCGGAGCCATCTTCGTGCGTCACGGCGGGAATCAGCGCGCGTTTATCCGCACGCACCTGCGGCACTTTGATCATGAACGGCAAACGGCAGCCGGGCGGCACGTCGAAGTAGTCGTGCACTTCGTCGAGCGGCACGGAGGGCGCAAACGGCCGGAAGTACTCCCGAAACTTCACGCGCTGATTGATCCGGGCCTTCATGTCCGGAATCCCGGCGTGGCCGAGGATCGACCGATTCCCGAGCGAGCGTGGTCCAAATTCCGAGCGCCCCCGACACCACCCGACGATCTTGCCGTCCGCAATCAGGTCCGCCGTTGCTTCGACGAGCGCGGCGTCATCGAGCGATGTGAATGACTGCTGTTGCTGATCGAGACAGCGTTCAACGTCGTCCTGGCTGAATGCCGGACCGAGGTAGACATCCTGCATCTCGCCAGGCGCCGGATCGCCGTAGATATATTTCGACACGGCCAGTGCGGCCCCGACCGCCGCGCCGTCGTCGCCAGGCGCGGGATGGATCCAGACGTTCTCGAACAGGCCCGACTGCTCGATCTTCCAGTTCGCGACGCTGTTGAGTGCCACGCCGCCGCCGATCACGAGGTTCTCGCAGCCGGTCATCCGCCTGGCTTCGCCTGCGATCTTCAGGAGGATCTCTTCAGCGAGCATCTGCCCGGATCGCGCGAGGTCTTGATGGCGACCGAGCAGTTCATCGGTCGGTTGTCTCGGCGGAAAACCCAGCAATTGCTCCCAGCGGCTCGTGTGCGCGATTGCGGTCGACGACGAGTCATGAACGAAGTAGCGCATATCCAGCGCGCAGCTGCCGTCATCCTGCACGTTCACCAGGGTCCGCAACCGCTCGAGATACGCCGGCTGGCCGTACGGCGCCAACCCCATCACCTTCCACTCACCGTCGTTGACCCGGAAACCGAGATAGCCGGTCAATGCCGAATACAGAAGACCGATCGAGTGCGGAAAGTGGAGGACTTTCGAGAGCGTGATGCCGCTCGAGTCTCCGAAGCCGAGCGTGGTCGTCTCGCGCTCGCCAACACCGTCAACCGTCAGAATCGCGGCGCGTTCGAACGGACTACACAGAAACGCAGCGGCGGCGTGGCTCAGGTGATGGTCGCTGAAGAGGATCTCGCCGCGATAGTCTGGGAGTGCCTGCTCGATGATCCGATAGACGTTGGTTTTGTGCGACACGAACTCGGGAAACCGCGTGGCAAAGGTCCGCAGCCCGCGCGGCCAGGCGCCGACCAGCGACTCGACGACGCGACCGAGCTTGACGAGGGGCTTCTCGTAGAAGACGACGGCATCGATGTCGTTGATCGAGGCGACCGCGGCCGCTTCGAGGCAGTACTGCAACGCGTACTTCGGAAACTCGCTGGTGTGTTTCCGGCGCGTCAGCCGCTCTTCCGCGCACGCGGCGACCACGGTGCCGTCGACCACAATCGCTGCGGCGCTGTCGTGAAACAGGAAACTCAGGCCGAGGACACGCGCCACCGTCAGTCGTCGTCCATGGCTAGCGATTGGCCGCCTGCGCGGCGGCCACGCCCTTCTTCTCGTCAACGAGCATCAGCAGGAGGCCACCAACCACGAAGAACAGGAGGATGCTGGCGATGCCGGCACGCTGTGAGTGGAAGGTCTTGACCACCTGGCCGAGCAGGAACGGTCCCATGAAAGCGGTCGCCTTGCCCGAAAACGCAAAGAAGCCGAAGAACTCCGACTGATGTTTGTCTGGCACGAAGCGGCCCATCAGCGAACGTGAGGCCGACTGGTTCGGGCCGCAGAAAATCCCGAGCAGGATGCCCGCCACCCAGAACCAGAACCGTGTCGGCGCCCACACTGCGATCGCCGTGGTGATGAAGAGCGCGACGATCGTCACCATGATTGTCTTCTTGCCAC
>Ga0114969_10001003_pt1 | contig 24029 bp, 20 predicted proteins | sample M_130807_MF_Meta_FD_87316 | JGI IMG/M metagenome (GOLD analysis project Ga0114969, IMG submission 87316) | Freshwater microbial communities from Lake Montjoie, Canada to study carbon cycling - M_130807_MF_MetaG | ecosystem: Environmental > Aquatic > Freshwater > Lake | place: Lake Montjoie...
CGCGCTGGCGATGACGGCGATGTTGTCGTATGCGCAGACGCCGGCATCTGCGCCCGCGCCGGTGTCTGCGGCGCCGCAGTTGCGGTCGATTCCTGAGCGGCTGAGCGACGCTGACTTCTGGTCGCTGCGCGACGCGCTGTCGGAGCCACCCGGAGAGTTTCGTTCCGAGAATCTCGTGTCGAACGAGACGATGTATCAGTGGCCGATTCCAGAGTTGGTCAAGACGGTCTCGCCCGGTGCGGTCTACCTGGGCGTCGCGCCGGATCAGAACTTCACGTATCTGGCGGCGCTCAGGCCGAAGATCGCGTTCATCGTAGATATTCGTCGTGGCAATGTGCTGCAGCACTTGCTCTACAAGGCGCTGTTCGAGATGTCGGCTGACCGCGCGGAATTTGCGGCGCGACTGTTCTCGATGCCGACGCCGGCCGGGCTCGGGCCCTCGACGAGCGCCCGTGAACTCTTCGACGCGATCTATGTGCAGAAAGCCGATCGGAAGCTGTTTGAGGCGAACACTAAAGCGGTGCTCGAGCTGCTCACTGGCAAGCACGGCTTTCGTCTGAGCCCTGGTGATCAGGAGCAACTGACGTGGATCTACGGCTGCTTTTTCACGTTCGGTCCGGACCTGACCTATCAAGCGTGTGAGACCTCATCGGGCGGCCGGGGGTTCGGTGGGGCCGCGGGTCGATTTGGCGGGTTTGGCGGAGGCAGTGCCTTCCGCAGTTTCGCCGACATGCAGTTGCAGACGGACGCAGCCGGTGTGAATCACGCGTATCTGGCCAACGACGCCAATTTCCGATGGATGAAAGAGTTCGAAGCGAAGAATCTCATCGTGCCGGTGACCGGAGACTTCATGGGGCCGAAGGCGATTAAGGCCGTCGCTGGCTGGGTGCGAGAGCACGGGGCCGTCGTTGGCACCTTCTATACGTCGAACGTCGAGCAGTACCTGTTCATGAGCACCACGTGGGGCAATTTCTACGAAAACGTGGCCACGTTGCCACTGGACAGTGGCAGTGTGTTCATTCGGTCGGTGCCGAGTAACTACGTAGTGCCCGGGCAGCCGGGCGCGCGTGCGGCGTCGATGTTGTGTTCAGTGAAGGATCTCGTGAAGGCGTTTGACGCCGGCACAATTCGCGGCTACGGCGACGTGATTCGTCTGTCGAAGCAGTAGCCGCGGGGTCGTGCGCGGTGTGGCTAGCGGATGTTGCCGAGCGATTCGCACAGCGGGCCGGGGCAGACACCCCAGGCGATTCCCTGGCGGGTGTTGCAGGCGCGAGACGGGTCGTTCGAGTATGTCCAGCTGATGTCGTTGCACTGGCCGGTCGCGCGCAGCCCGAGCTCATTCACGGGCGGTGTGGGAAACATGACCGGGTCAACCCTGGTGTTGGTCGACAGCTGCAGTCGCGACAAACTCCACGCGGAGAACCCATCGACGGTGGCTTTGATGTCGAGGAAGCCTGGCGTCAATCCGGTGAGGAGATATCCGCCCGTCGAGTCGGTCTTGACGAACATGCCCGCGTTGGGGCCCGACAGAATCTGAACCGTCACGCCGCTCATCAGCACCCGATTGGGATAGACCGGTGAAATGCGCCCACTGATCGTGTAGCGCGTTTGCTGAACGGCCGCATGCACGCGGCCCTCAAACGCTTGATAGGTTGCGCGAAAATCCAGTTCACCCGCGGCGATCACCGTCACAAATCCACCGGCGGAGATGGTGGCCAGCGCCGGATTCAACGACTCCCATGCCGCGGCGGTCGTGACATCCGTTGACGTGCCGTCAGACATCGCCGCGCGCGCCGTGATCTGGAAGCCGGCGCCCGAGGACGCGCCGATGGTGAGGCCGATCGACGTGATCGTCGCGGAGGTCGTGGGTGTGGGGCTTGTTGGCGATGATGCGGAGCCGCAGGCCATGGTGACCAGAAGTGCGCTGAGGGCGAGGGAAGTCTTGACCATGCACCGAGCATGACGGTGTTGGTCGCGTTCTGTCTGTGCCGGACAGCACACGACTATTCGCGGCTGTCGAACCAGAACAATGTGAGTGCGCCGGCGCAGGCGAGCGCGAGCAAAACATTCGAGGCGCCGTGCAGCATGCCGAACTCCCGTCTTGCCGGATCGGTCGTGGCGAGCGACGCGATGGTTGTCGTTGAAGCTCTGCGAATGGCGTCGATACGCGGCGTGATGGCCAACGCGGAATACGAAGAGACGGCGAGCATGCCGCAGAGCACCAGGAGTTGGAGCGTGAAACGACGAGGCCGCGGTCCGACCGCGGCGCGCACACCGAGGAGCACGAACTGCAGTCCCCCGACGATCCAGAGGACCTGTTGAAACTTCCAGAGGATCGCGCCAAAGAGTTCGCCCGCCAACGTGCGCCCAGCGACCGGGTCGTGCGACTGCAGCACGGCAAAGACGGCAGGAGCGGCGACGCCACCCAGGATGGCGAGCCCGCCAATCCAGATCGCGGACAACAACAGGGACACGAATCTCACTGAACCCATCTTTTCACCTTTTGCTAAACTGTGACGGCTTTGACTCATCAGAAGACCTCCGATGCTGCCCAGGAACAACGCAACGCCGCGCTGATTGCCGAGTCGCCGACGTTGGGCGAGCGCTTCGAATCGCGTGTGCTCCCGTTCCTGCTTGATCCTGGTGCGAGCGAGGCGTCCACGGGGTTGCCGCCCGGGTTGTCCAAGGAAGACGAGACGCGGCTGGCCGCGATCGAGAAGACCGCAGCCGCCATTGCCATCAAGTCGGCAGCCTCACTGGCGCGTGCAGGAGACATCGATCATCTCGGCGGTGGACTCGATCTGATTCCTGCGCTGGTGATGACCCTGGCGAGCATCGACTACGACAGCCGCCATTTCACGATCGAGCACGGTCACACGAGCATTGGCTACTACAGCGCACTCGCGGCCTTCGGGTTTCTCGACGAGTCGCGCGTGATCGATGCGTTTCGTCGAAGCCTCGACATCGCCGGGCACGTGTCGTGGGTGCCGGGCGGCACACAGCTCAGCTCCGGGCGACTCGGCGTCATGGTGCCGGTGGGCACAGGGCAGGCGCTGGGCCTGAAAGCCACGAAGGGCGATCGCTCGATGGTGGTCTGCCACACCGGTGACGCCGGCTGGGTCTCCGGCCAGGCGCTGAACGGATTTCTCGCGGCGAGCCTGCATGGCGCGCCGATCACGTTCGTGATGCATCGCAACGGCATTCAGTTGTCGGGCACGACGGCGCATGTGCTCAACCGCGACCCGCGGCCGGTGGTGCAGAGCCTCGGCATCGAAGTGCTCGAAGTGCCGTCACTGCATGATCGCCAGGCGCTCTTTCAGGCGTACGCCGATGCGTTTCGCCTGGGGCGTGAAGGCAAGCCGAGCCTGATCTTCCCGGTGGGCTTCCGATCGACACCATCCAAGAAAGTCACACTCACGACGTTTGGCGAGATGCACGGCATCACTGCCGATGTCGCGCACTTTGCGAAAGATCACCACGTCTCGATGGACACCGAAGCCTGGATCCCCGGTGTCCAGATGAGCTACCGCGATGTGCATTCGATGATCGAGTGCTTCTTCTATGTGAATGGCCTCGCCGGTGGCGAGGCGCATCACGACGGCGGCATGAAGGGCCGGGAAGAAGCGCCGGTGCTCGCGCATCCGATGATGCAGCTCACCGCCGGCGAGTCCGCGGCCCTCGCGGCCCTGCGGTCCGCCTCCCCGCGCATCGTCATCACGACGGGGCGCCCGGCGAAGGGCTCTCCGAATTTGCTGTTGACCGATGCCGACGTCGCAGGCATTGCCCTGCCCGGCACTGACAAATGGGTGTCAGCCCGTGCCGGTTCCGAAGCGGCCTACGCGGCGGTCGCCAAGGCCCACCCCGACAAGATGTTTGTGGTGTCGTGCGACCTCGATCCCTCAACCAAACTGGGTAAAGCGGTCGCGCTCATTCCGAAGAATCATCACTTCGAATTGAGCATCGAAGAGCAGGTGGCGACCCTTGTCACCAACGGGCTCGCGTTCACGGGCGCCGGGCCACAGTTCAACGTCGTCTCGACGTTCGCCGCGTTCATGGAAGGCATCGCGCGCGAGGGCTTCGAGTTCTGGCGCTACCAGCGCAACCTCACCGGCCCGAACGAGGGTCTCAACGCCACGATGCACCTGGCGCACGTCGGTGCCTGCACGGGTCGCGACCACTTCTCGGGCTGGAGCTTCGACTGGATCAACCTCGGGCTGGGCTACATTCCGTTTCTGCATCGCTTCTACACGCCGTCCGACGCGCGATCGGCCTTTATCGCGGTCCGCGACGCCGCGGCACACTACGGCGGACACATCGTCGCCATCCCGCGCGACAACATCCCGGTGCTGACCAAACAGGGATCGAAGGATCCGCTCTGGTCGGCGACCGACGCGTGGACATCCGCCACGGCGTATCGCTCGAATCCAGGCGCAAAGGTCGCCATTCTCGCCGTCGGCGCACCGGCGTATCTGGCTGGTGACGCGGTCGATGCCGCGATGGCACACGGCGTCGCCGCTGACGCGTACGTCATCAACGGCTTCCCGCTCGCCGACGATTTCATGGATGGCATCGCGTCGAAGTACACGGCCGTGCTCACGATCGAGGATGGACTGATCGGCACTGGCAACGCGGGCCTGCGCGGCTTCGCGGCATTTGCCGCAGGTCACCTTGGTAGCCGCGTCGCGCTCGAACACTACGGCCTGGGCAATCCGCAGGTCGCCCCGTCTGAACACTTCATCGCAGTCTGGAAGCACTTCGGCATGACCGCTGAGGCCCTGACCGCCGCGATCGTCCGCAACGCCACCTAAATAAGCCGGGAGTTAGTTGCCAATTAACTCCCGGCTTTATTTGCTGTCCTAGGAGTCCCGATGTCCCGTCGTCTCTCAACGCTCGCTGTGTTCGTGCTCGGCGTGGCATCGCTCTCTGCCGGAGTCTTTGGCGTGTTTCTTGGGGCCCAATCGCTCGCCCCTGGCGTGCGTGAAGCCTCGTGGTCGCCCGACGGCAAGCGGCTCGTCGTCACGTGGTTCGACCAGCTGTGGACCATGTCGCCCGACGGGAAAGATCAGAAGCGGCTCGCGATCACGGCCCCACCATTCACTAGTGAGCGCGATGCCGCGTTCTCGCCGGACGGCAAGACCATCGCGTTTGCCGCAGAGACCAACGGCCAGTTCGACATCTGGACCGTGTCGGCCAGCGGCGGAGCGGCGACGAAGATCACGACCGATGCCGGTGATGAGCGGTGGCCCTCTTTCGAAAAAGACGGCCACATCGTCTATGCCCATCGCGCGCCGAAGGGGGCCTGGCAGATTTATCGCAACACCTCCAGCGGCAAGATCACCAGTGACGACGCGTCGGAGTGGCAGCCGCGTGTGTCGCCAGATGGCAAATGGGTGTCGTTTGTCTCGACGCGTGAGTCAGACACGGGCGAAACCGACATCTGGGTGCGTGAACTCGCACCGTCGGCGGATGCCAAGCCTCGCACTATTCGTGTGACGAAGACGGCGGGCGCCGAAAGCGCGCCGACCTGGTCGCCCGACAGCAAGCGCATCGCGTACTCGGCCGGGCTGGGCGCGCAGGCAGCGGTGTGGGCGATTCAGGTGCCGACGACGCCAGCCGTCGCACCGGCGCCCGGTGGCGGTGGCCGCGGCTTCGGCGGACGTGGCGGCGGTGCTGCAGATCCGGCCGACGCGCCGGTGCTGGCGTCGAAGCACGGCGGCGTCCCGGCGTGGTCGCCCGATAGCGAACAACTCGTGATCGCGACGCTGACGCCGACCGATCCCGGCTACAACGGCGATCCGCGTCGTAACGATGACGACGTTCCGATGCTGTTTGCGGATGCGAAGGACTACACGCTGTGGCGCGTGGCGGCGCCGCGGCTCGTCGATGCGAATGCCGCGACGGTGTCGACGTCGTCGGCCGCGCTGGCCACGCAGTTTAGTGCGGCGTTTGATCGTGTGTGGACGTCGCTCAAGTCACTGTATTACTCGAGCGGCCCGTCATCGACCGCCTGGGACGCACTGCGCACGAAGTATCGCGGTGCGGCGGCCACAGCCAAAGATGCGAAGGCAGCTGAGGATGTGATCGATCAGTTGGTGGCCGAGCAGCCGCTGATCAAGCGCGGTGCGGAAGCCACGCGCGCGGTCGTCACCTCGGGCAATCCGCTCGCCTCTGAGGCGGGTGCCGAGATTCTCCGCAAGGGTGGCAACATCGTTGATGCCGCGATTGCCGTCGACTTCGCGCTGGGTGTCACTGAGCCCGACGCGTCGAGCATCGGTGGCGACGGCATGGCACTCCTGTTCCTGAAAGGTATGTCGGAGCCGATCGCGATCGATTTCAAGGACATGACGCCTGGCCATGCGACCGGCGACAACACGAAGATCTTCAACGCGAATGGCACGCGCACGTCGCCCGACGGCCCGAGCGTGACGAACATTCCCGGCATTGTCGCCGGCATGGACTTGCTCTATTCCAAGTACGGGTCGAAGAAGGTCAGCTGGGCCGACATCATGGCGCCGGCGATCAAGATTGCGGACGAGGGCTTCATTCTCGATGAAGCGCTGCCGACGACCATCGCGGAAGGGCGCGCGCAGTTTGCGAAGTATCCCGAGTCGATGAAGGTGTTCATGCCCGGCGGCAAGGTGCCGAAGGCCGGCGAGCGATTCACGAACAAGGACTACGCCGAGACCCTCCGCACGCTGGCGAAGGAAGGTGCGCAGTCGTTCTATCGCGGCACTATCGCCAGGCGCATTGTTGACGACTTCGCGGCCAACGGCGGCATCATCACGGCCGAGGATCTCGCACAGTACCGCGCCGTAGAGCGCAAGCCGGTGTCGGGCACGTACCGTGGCCATCTCGTGTTTTCGGCGCCGCCGCCGGTCTCAAACGGCGCCGACATGATCGAGAAGCTGCAGATTCTCAACAACTACACGCCGAAACCGGGCGCGACGTATGCGACTGACGCCGATCTGCTGCACTACCTGATCGAGTCGTGGCGCGTGAAAGACGGCGGCACGCGCATCGCGGATCCGGATCGCTGGCCCATTGATTACGGCAATCACCTCGAGACCGGTCACGCACTCGATCGCTTCAAGCTGCTCGACAAGAGCAAGGTGTGGGTGTCGGCGGGTGGTGGCCGGGGGATTGGCACACCGTCACCGTCGCTGAATCAGTCCGGCCTTGTGGAACCGGAGTCGCGCATCGGCACGGGCACCACGTCATTTGCGCTCGCAGACGCAGACGGCAACATGATCGTGTTCACGCAGACCCTCTCGACCTGGGGCGGCAACTACTACGTGTCGAAGGGGCTCGGTTTTCTGTACAACGATCACTTCCGCGGCGGTCGCGGTGGCACGGGCTACGGCGCGATGCTGCCACTCATGCGGTCGTCATCGACAAGCGTGCCGACGATGCTGTTTGCGCCGGTGCCGGTGGATGGTGGGGCGTACGGCATTCCGGGATTTGCGCCGAAGATGGCGGTGGGCTGCGCCGGCAACGCGTGGATTCCGGCGTCGGTCTACAACATCATCTCGAACGTCATCGACGGTCACATGGACGCGCAGCACGCGATCGAAGCGCCGCGCATCATGATCGGCAATGGCCCCGACGGCAAAGCACGCACACAGATCGAGGATCGGATACCGCGTGCCGTACTCGCGGACCTCGAAGCGCGCGGCCATGCGTTCCAGAAAATCGGCCGGAAGGGCGAAGTTCGGCAGGGCTATGCGTCGGTCGTCATCGTCAATGCGGCGAAGGGCACCGTTGAAGCGGGTGCCGAGCCACGGCGGAGTCATGGCGCGGTGGGAATTAACAAATAGCCAGAGACAGCAAACGGGAGGCGACCCATTCGGATCGCCTCCCGTCTGTAATCTTCGAGCCAACTCCTAACCGGCCTTACAAACCGCCTTCGCGTTCCAGTTGCCACCGTTCTTGCGGTTGGCTGGCGCGTCGCCCCACGTGCCCTTGAAGGTCTCGACGAGGGTGTCGTCCGTCTTGCCGTCGGCATCGACGTAGGTGCCTGACCAGTAGTAGTCGATGCCCTTGAGTTCGCCGGTCGTGTAGACCTGCTTGAAGGAGCAGTTCTTCTCGCCGCACGTGCCTGTAGTGGTCGCGGTGCCGAGGCTGTCTTTCGACGTGCCGGTGACCTTCCACTTGTCATCTTCGCCGTCCCACTTGATCTTCCAGGTGAACGGGCCCATGTCCTTGCCGTCCTCGGTCCAGGTGCCGGTGAAGTCGCAGTTCCAGATGTCGGGCGTCTTCGCGGAGAGGCGGCTGCCGAGCGGCAGCAGCAGCGCAAACGCGGCCGCACCAAGGAGCAATGTCTTTTTTGTCATAGGCCCATCTTAGACCGGCGCCACCGGCGGCATCGTGCGTTTGTGATCCGAGACCCGGTTGAGCTGTTCGATGCGCGCGGCAACATCCGCCGGCACGGCGGACGCGCCCTGGCTGAGGTACGTTTCGAGCATCTCGTAACTGAAGCCCATCTCGGCCTCGTCGGTTTGGCCCGGCCAGAGGCCGGCGGTCGGCGGTTTGGTGATCACCGGCTCCGGCACGCCGATCTCCCGTGCCAGCGCGCGCACTTCACTCTTCAACAGACCACCGATGGGGAGCACGTCCACGCCGCCATCGCCGTATTTCGTGTAATAGCCGAGCGTGATCTCGCTTCGATTACCGGTGCCGGCCACGACGTAGTTCATCGCGTTGGCGATGTAGTAGAGCGACGTCATTCGCAGGCGCGGCTTGATGTTCGCGCGCGGCAGGCGCTGCTTGATGTCCACGACATTCACGGCCAGCTTCGGCTGCTCGGCCTTCAGTGCGTCATCCAGCGTGCCGCCAAGCGCGTCAAACGTCTTCGACAAATCGACGCGCACCGTCGGAAAAGAAAAGTGTTCTGCGACCAGCCGCGCATCGGCTTCATCCTGCGGCTGGCTGTAGCACGGCATGATCACGCCGAGCACATGCCCCGGCGTCGCCATCTGACACAGCCGCGCCACGACCGCCGAGTCAATACCGCCGCTCAATCCAAAGACAAACCCATTCGCGCCAGCCGCCGCTGCACGTTCCTTCAGCCAGGACGAAATCTTCTGTGCACGCGTCATGGAGCAATTCTATCAACACCGATCAACGGGAAGATCGAGATCAAACCCTCAGGCTTTCAAAGAGCTTTTTGAAAATGGCCCCCCATGTTGAGGATTATGTTTTGGTTAGGTTGTGGATCGCTTCCACCGCCGGTGAGTTGGGCCAGACGTGGGGTGGGCGGGCGGTGTAGCCAGCGTGGGCGAGTTCGCCCTGGAAGAAGACGGTCTCTGATGCGATGAAGACCAGACGCAGCGCGATGCGGGCCAGCAGGTAGAGCTGCGTAACGAGGAACGCCCAGCTGACCGAGTCCCACGCTTGTGGCGCGGCTTCGAGCCACAGGCGGAGCACCATGAGGAAGCCGACGCCGTTGAGGAGATAGAGGCCGAAGGCGCGGAGCGGACGACGACGGAGGAAGCGCATAGAGGCGCCAAGCGCACCGATCACGCTGCGGCGATCCTCAACGACCATGCGGACCTTGGCGAAATCGAAGATCAGGTTGACGACGAAGAGCGCCGTGGCGAAGGCGAGGTACAGCGCGACGCGCACGACGAGGCCGTCGCGCTCCACGGTCATGTTGCGCGTGTAGTGGTTGTAGATGCGGTCGAGCAGGAACGGATGCACGTAGCGGAACAGGGCCCAGTAGGCCGCGAGCATCACAACAGCCAGCCGCAGGAGACGTCCAAAGTACGCGCCGCACGCAGAGAAGAATGCGGCCGCACGGACGGCGCGGCCTCGCGCGAGGCGGTCGAGGATGCCGCCTGTCAGGAAAATCCACAGCACACCGTACGCGACGGCTGCGACCATCAGCGTCGGGTTGATCGAGCGACGGTCTGCAATGTCGCTGAGAATCTTGAGCGTTCCGCCAAAGCCGACGATCTCGTGCGTGAACGTGCGGCCGATGCCCCGTGCCTCTGCCGCGAATTCCGCGGCCCAGCCTTCGTTCCAATTCCACGCGGGCTTGTCGGCCAGCACACTCGATCCCAGATGCTCGCCAATCATCGCGCCGAGCGCGGCGCCAAGCGGCAGCGCTGTCGCGAACGTCGTGACGAGCAATGACACGGCGAGCACGGGCGCGCCGATGACCCGGCGCCAGCCCTCGAGATAGGCCGCGAGTGCCGGCGTCTTGACGCGCGCGACCGGAACGATCGGCTCAGCTGAAGAAGGCATAGCTCAGCAGCACCTCTTCCGCCCACGTCGTCCAGCGGAGCATCCATCGTTCGATGGCCCAGCCGGTTTGCGGGTGCACGGTCCAGGAATTGTTGGTCATCTTCACGTCGAGCAGCAGCACGTGCTCGGGATCCACTTCCACTTTCACGATGCGCACCGGACGGACATACGTGAACGCATGCCAGGTGGCCTTGCCATCCCAATGCTCGAGCACGGTGGAGTCGTCGGCGAATGTGACCTTCACATCCACAGGGAACACGCCGTCGCCGAGTCGACGCATCGCGGCCACACCCTCGAATCCGGCGGATGTGCGCGTATGGCTGACCTGCGCCACGGCGTAATCGAAGACGGCGTTGCTGCGATGCACCGCGTCGAAGAACCACGTGAGGTCCTGCCCGCTCACTTCGTTGGCGATCGCAAAGAACTGCTCCGGCGTCGGATGCTTGAAGGCGCCGCGCGCGAAGTGCGTGGCCAGAATCTGCTGCGTCGTCTTCCATCCGAGCATGCGCTCGAGCGTGTTCAGCCAGAGTGCTGTTTTGTTGTATGTGATCGCACTCGCCGAGCCTGGCCAGTACTGCCACGTCGGCGTTGACTGCACATCGTTGCCGGCCACCGGGCGGTAGGCGTCGAGCCGGTCGCCGGTGATCTCGCGCGTCCAGGTGGCGTCGTTGAATGTCCACGGAATGAAGCCGCCGAAGTAGCGCTCAACGGCGACGTACGGGCCGAGCGCGGCCTGTTCGCTCGCAATCGCGCGCGCGGTCGAAAACGTGTTCAAGCCCTCGTCCATCCATGCGTGCTCGAATTCGTTCGTGGCAACGATGCCGTACCAGAACTGATGACCGGCTTCATGGATGGTGACGGAATCCGGCTGGTCGCCGTGCAGGGGAATACGCCAGCGTGTGCCCGCCGTGAAGAGCGTCGGATACTCCATCCCGCCCGTGCTCACGCCCTGTTCGCGTTGGTTGAAAATCGGCGCGGGATCCACGATCGTGATGTGGCCGTACGGGTACGGCCCAAACCACGTACCGTAGTTTGTCAGCGCGATCGCCGTGGCGGTAAAGTGCCGTGCGATCTGATCCGGCGTGTTGTGTTCCGGCTGCAGCAGCAACCGCATGTCGACCGATGGCAGACCGGGCGTCGTAAACGTCTCTCGGCGTTCGATGAAGTCCGGGCTCGTGGTCCAGGCAAAGTCGTGCACGTCGTCCTGCACGAAGCGATGCGGTTGTGTCTCCCGTCCCGTGGCGCCCACCACCCAGCCCGACGGCACCTGCAGTGTGACGTCGTACGTGCCGAAGTCTGAGAAAAATTCGGTGGCGGCGTGGAACTGGTGACAGTTCCAGCCCGCGTCTTCGAGCACGCCGAGCTTCGGGAACCACTGCGCCACGAAGTAGTAGTTGCCAAGGACACCCGTGCGCGAATACGTGCGGGGCACCTGTGACGTCCAGGCCATATCGAGATCGATCGACTCACCCGGCGCGACGGGTGTGGTGAGCGCGACGCGCAGCACCGTGCGATCGTCTGCGTTGTTGTCATCGGGCGCGATAAACGTCGCGGATGGGAGGAGGTTGTCGCCGGTGGTCAGTGCGAGAGCCGTGAGATCGATGAAGCCGCGATCCTCTGGTGCACGTCCGACGAGGCCGGGTCGGCCCAGCCGCGTCTCGCGCAGCCACGACGAGTGATCGTTGCGCCACGCATTCCAATACAGATGGAAGCGCAGTTCCGAGGTGGGGTGCTGCGTGATGTTGCGCCAGGTGATGCGCCCGGTGCCTGCGATGGTGTGTGTGGCCGGGTCGAGGCGCGCCGTCAGTGTGTAGTTAGCGTTGCGCGGTGACAGTGCGGTTGATTGCGGCTGGGCTGGCTCTGCACGCATGGCGGGGCCAGCCACCACCCCGGCAATCAACGAGACAAGCAGGCCCCAGCGCGCGCGCACGACGGCGATGCTAGCAGAGATTCAGCGCTTGAAATGCCGCACGAGTGCAGCCACGAGCGCATCGATCGTGAATGTATCAGGCACGATCTGGGCATTGATGCCGAGTTGTTCGGCGGCTTCGGCCGTGACTGGGCCGAGTGCGGCGACGACCGTGGTGTTGAGCAGGTCTGCGGCTTGCTCGCTGCCAATGAGGTGTACAAATCGGTGGACCGCGGTGGGGCTCGTAAACGTGACGGCGTCCACGCGCCCTTCGAGCAGTTGCCGATAGATGTCCTGCGCTTCTCTGGATTCTGGCGACGCGCTCGCCGTCGTGTAGGCGACCAGATCCGTCACGGTGGCACCGTGTCGTGCCAGCTCAACCGCCAGGGTGTCGCGCAGGTAGTCTGGCCGCACGATCAGCACGCGCTGGCTGTCGAGCGATCCGGCCGCGCCGATGGCGTCCATAATGTCGTCCATGCGCACTTCGGGCACCACGACGTCCGGTTTCACGCCACGCGCCAGAATGCGGTCCGCAGTGGTTGGGCCGATGGCGCAGATCGAGACGTTGCCGAGCGCGCGCATGTCGCGCGGGCCCGATAGCAGGGCGCCGAAGAAACGCGTGACCGCGTTGGCCGACGCGAAGATGACCCATTGAAACGCGTCGACGGATGCGGCCGCGCGATCAATCGCTTCCGGATCGTCGGCCGAGGCGACGCGGAAGATTGGCGCTTCGATGGTCTGCGCGCCGAGCTGTTCGAGTTCATCAGCGAGCTCTCGCGCCTGATCGCGTGAGCGCGTGATGACGATGCGCTTGCCGAAGAGGGGGCGTTCATCGAACCAGCGCAGGTGCGCGCGGAGGCTGGCCACTTCGCCAACGATCAGTGTGGCCTCGCCGGCGTCGGTGCCGTCTGCCAGATGCGCGAGCAAGGCCGCGATCGTGTGGCCTTCGGTGCGCTGTGAGGTGAGCGTGCCGGCGTAGATGAGCGCGGCCGGCGAGTCGGGCGCGCGGCCATGCTCGACGAGCGCCTGCAGAATGCCGGACGCGAGCCGCCCTCGTGCCGTGCAGATGATCGTGCCATCGAGCCGCGCCAACGCGTCCCAATCCACATCGGGCAGCGTGTCGTCACTGCCTTCGCTCCCGCGGAGCAACACGACGGCGTCGCCGCTGCCGGGGTACGTGAGGGGGATACCCGCGTAAGCGGATGCACCGACGGCGGCTGGGATCCCCGGGACCACGTCGAACGGGATGCGCTGCTCGTGCAGAAACATCGCTTCCTTGGCGCCGCTATCGAACACGAAGGGATCGCCCCACTTGAGCCGGGCGACCGACAATCCCTCGCGGGCCTTGTCGGCGATGAGCATCGAGAGCGCGTCCTGCGCCGTCATGCCTTCGGCCGGTGCGCCGGCTTCGATCTTCTCGGCATCGGGTCGCGCCCAGCGCAACAAGTTCGCCACCGCCCGGTCGTAGATCACCACGTCGGCGAGGCTCAACAGGCGCAGGCCGTGCACACTGATCAATCCCGGGTCACCGGGGCCGGCACCGATCACACTTACATGTCCGAACGTCTTCATCGCTGGGTTGTCATCTGCTGAATGGTGGGAGCGAAATAGCCCCGCTTGGTACGGACCACGGCGTCTGGCTGATCGACGCGGACCACCACGGTGCGCCATGCGCCATCGCGTTTGGGATTCTTGGGACTGTAGCCGATCGTGTACTGGCTCACGAGCTCATCGGCGATCGTCTGATAGATGGTCGCGAGCTGCGGCAGCAACTCGACGAAGAACGCCCGACCACCAGTTTCCTGCGCGAGCGTGCGCATCACGAAGTCCGCTTCGTTGAAGCCCTTCGTGGGGAAGTCGTTTCGCGACTTGAGTCCAATGCAGTAGATCAGCACTTCGGAACGCTTCGCGGCATCGAGGACGGCGTCGTACTCGACGAGGCTCGACGTGTCTTCACCGTCCGACAACACCACGATGGCTTGACGACGAACTTGCGCGAGCGACTCGGCGCGAATCTTTTTTAGTTCTGACAGCGCGATGTAGATGGCGTTGTACAGCGATGTGGAACCGCCGGCGGTCGTCTTGCGGATCGCCGCTTCGAGCAGGGCCCGGTCGTTCGTAAACGATTGCACGACGTTGGGGCGGCTGTCGAAATCGATGATCTGCGCCACGTCCTGCGGGCCGAGGCGGCTCGCAAAACCGATGGCGGCTTCCTGTGCCGTTTTGAGTTTCGTGTCCATGCTCGTGCTCGAGTCGAGCAGGATGGAGAGGGCGATGGGCTGGCGCTCAGACGTGAAGAAGGAGACGTCCTGCTTGATCCCGTCTTCGAAGATCGAGAACTTTTCCTGCGGGAGGCCGCCGACGAAATGCTCACCGTCCATCACCGTGACGTTGAGCGATACGAGATCGACGCCGCTGCGGATGACCTGCTGCGGCGCTGCGTGCGTGAGTGCGACGGTCGAGAGCGCAATCGCGAGGGCGAGGCGCTTCACTGACCTGCCCAGCGCGGTGCCTGAAGCCTCAGGTCCTTGCGCGTCAGCTGAATCTCCAGCTTTTTCGGGGGCACCATTTGTTCAGGACGGCCGTACGTCACCTGCACCTGACTGGTCAGCATCGTCGCCAGCTCGAGCATCTTGGGCGGCAGTGAGAGGCGGTTGAGCAGCGACAGCGTCGCGCCACCGCTGCCGTTGACGCCCTCATCGATCAGTGCGCTGCGGTCGCGCGACTCCGCGCTGCCGAGGTTGGTCGTCGTGCTCTGCATCGCGACAACCCACAGCGAGGCGTTCGCATTGCGCAGCGCCTCGAGCGCCTGCTGGCGGCCGGAGTTGCTGAACTCTTCGCCGCTCTCGTCCACAAACGCCACGATGAGTTGGCGCGGCGCAGGATCCTTGCGGAGGTCCTTCGCGGCATCGACGACCGCGTCGATCAGATACGCGCCTGCGCCAGAGACCGGGAAGATCTTCGAGATTGAACGCACGAGGATCGGCGCGGCATTGGTGAAGCCAAGCACCGGCGTCGGCCGATCGCCAAACGTCGCCACCGAGATCGTGGAATCCGGGCTGGCTTTGAGGAGCGTGTTGATGAAGCCCGTGAGGGCCTGGCGGAGCTCGTTGGGGAGGCTCTGCGTGACCTGGCTGTTGTCGATGAGCAGCGCAATGCGCATCGGCGTCTTTGCGGCCGAGGCAATCGCCAGCACTTCGCGTGACTGGTTGTCTTCCTTGATCGAAAAGTCGGTGGGCGCAAGGTCTTTGGCCGGGGCGCCGGACTTGTCGGTCACCGAGACGTACACGTCACGGGTACGGCCTCTGGCCTGGGCATTTACCTGAGGCGCGGCTGGCGCACAGACCAAGGCGCCGACGATGGCCAGCACGGTGAGCGGCAGCGGGCGATAGTGGCTGTGCATTAAGGGGCCTCTTCCGTCCGAGTATAGCGAGTACCATCATTTATATGGGGCTCAAAGACTTCGCCAAGAACTCGCCTCGGGGTCAACGGTTGACCATGCTGGGGTCGCTTGGCGAGGTGGCCAGCCTTGGCTTGTCGTTCGTGATCGCGCTGATGATCGGTACCATCGGCGGATGGTGGCTGGACCAGAAGTTCGGCTGGAAGCCCTACGGTTTTTTCGGGGGGTTCTTACTGGGGCTGGCCGCAGGCGTAAGGAACGTGTATTTCGTGACTCGCAAATACCTCAAGTAAATGCCGCAGACGCCATCCCAGACCTTGTCGAGGATTGAACGGCACGCCATGTGGGCAGTCGTGGGGTTGGCCGCCGTGACGCTCGTGCTGCCACACGCCGGCCCACCGGTCGCCGCCGGTGTGTTTGGGGGCGCTGTGATCGTGGCGGTGAGTTATTGGGCCATCAAGCGCGGCGTGAACGGCCTGAGCGTGGCGATGGAGCAGGGGGCCAGCGCGCGGGCGCGGGCGGCCCGGGCACTCATCATGTTGGTGGGTCGGTACGCTTTACTGGCCCTAATTGCGTACGTTATGATTGCGCGTTTGCGGTTGAGTCCGTTGGGGCTGCTATTGGGGGCATCGGTGATTCCCATAGCGGTTGCAGTTGAGGCGCTCGCAACGTTTAAAACCAATGGAAAAGTTTGAATTCCCGCTGCTGATCGTTCACTGGGTGAATCTCATCCTCGGACCGATCGCCGTACGTTTTCAGTCGCTGATCGGTCATCCACTGGTCGCCGACGCGCACGGCAATGTCATCCCGCCGTTCATGGTCATGGTGATGCTGGTCGTGTTCGGTTGGACGGCGCTCGGCCTCGTCATCAAGTCGAGCCTGTCGGTCGACAGCCCCGGCAAGCTGCAGATCATTCTCGAAGACGTGGTCGGTGGTCTGGCCAGCATGCTCGAAGAGTGGATCGGACCGACGGGCCGCAATTTCCTGCCGCTGATCGGCACGCTCGGCTTCTTCATCATCAGCTGCAACTACCTCGGGTTGTTCCCGGGCTTCATGTCGCCGACGACCAGCATCAACGTGACGGTCGGCTGTGCGATCACGACGTGGACGTTCTACCACCTGCAGGGTTTCCGCGCGCAGGGCGTCGGGGCCTACCTGCTGCACTTCGCGTTCCCTCCCGGTGTGCCCAAAGCGCTGGCGCCGATCATGTTGCCGATCGAACTGATCAGCCACATGTCGCGCGTGATGTCGCTCTCGCTCCGACTCTACGGCAACATCTTTGGTGAGGATCTCGTAATCGCGATCCTCGCCTTCCTCAGCCCGTGGTGGCTGCCGATCTTCCCGCTGCCGATGATGATTCTCGGTTTGATCACGGGTGGACTTCAGGCATACATCTTTGTGTTGCTGAGCATCATCTATCTGCAGGGCTCAACGCACATCGAGCACGGGGATGACCATGGTGGTCCCAACCATGGTAGTGAACATGGCACCCCCGGCCACGAACATGGCGACGCCCGGGATATGGCCGCAATGTCCGCGGTATAAACGGACGCAACGTTTCAGGAGGCACAATGAATAAGCGTTTGGTGTTTGGAGTGTTGGTGGCGATCGTCGCAGTGGCGGCGTCCTCACCGGTGTTTGCACAGGCGGCTGATGCGGCGCACGCGACGACCGGTAACAGCGTCGTGGCGATGTGGTCGATCATCACGGCGGGCTTCGCGCTCGCGATCGCAGCGGGCCTCGGCGCGCTCGGTCAGGGTAAGGCGATTGCGTCCGCGACCGAAGCGATCGCGCGCAACCCCTCAGCGGCCGGCGAAATCCGCGGCGTACTGATCCTGGGCCTCGTCCTGATTGAGTCGCTCTCGATCTACGTGCTGCTGATCTCGCTGATCCTGTTCTTCCTCAAGCCGTTCGGCGCGTAACTCACCAACGGACATGAATTGACCGCGCGCGAGCTCACCGCTCGCGCGCGGTTTTTTTATTCTGCGCCATGAGTTCCCGATCCACACGCTGGGTTGACGCAATCCTGTTGCTGATGGTCCTGATCTGGGCCGTCAACTACAGCGTGATCAAGCGCGCCTTTCTCGAGATTCCGCCGCAGCCGTTCAATGCCGTCCGCGTGCTCATCGCCACGGCGGTCTTCCTGATCGGTATGTGGGCCGCCGCCTCAGCCGCCAAACGTGGCGCGAAGGTCTCACGTATTTTCTACACGCCCACGCGCCCGACGGCGAAAGACCGATGGCTCCTCCTCGGGCTCGGTCTCATCGGCAATTTCATCTATCAGTTGGCATTTGTGGGCGGCGTGGCCCTCACAAGCGTGAGTAACAGCGCCCTGATCATCGGCGCCACGCCGGTCGTGGTTGCCTTGACGACGGCGCTTGTCGGACGCGAACGCATTGGTCGACTGCACTGGCTCGGTGCGGCGACGTCCGCGTTCGGCATCTATCTCGTGGTGGGGCACGGCGCGGAATTCGGCGGATCCCACATCAAGGGCGACCTGCTCGTGATGACGTCGGTGATCTGCTGGTCGATCTACTCGCTCGGCGCCGCATCGCTCATCAAACGGCATTCGCCGCTCTTCGTCACCGGGATGACATTCGTCGTTGGCTGCATCCCGTATGCACTCGCCGTGTTGCCGCAGATGATGCAGGTGTCGTGGCTCCATCTGTCGGCCTACGTCTACATCTCGATGGTGTTCTCGGCGCTGCTCGCGCTCTGTCTGGCGTATCTGATCTGGTACACGGGCATTCAGGCGATCGGTGTGGCCCGCACCTCGCTCTATTCGAATCTCGTGCCCGTGGCGGCGATGGCTGTGGCGGCGTTGTGGCTGGGCGAGCCGATGACGATGATCAAGATTGTGGGCGCAACGGCGGTGCTCGCGGGACTCTTTTTGACGCGTCTCGGACGCACGCCGTCCCCAATTCCCCTCGAAGAATAACGGCCAACTAAAGTTCGGCCCTACGTACGCCTCAGTGTTACTTTGGAACCAATGAAGTCGCACTACTACAGCGCCCACGCCGTGGGGCTGCGCGCGGAACTCGGGCTCGCGGTATCGCGCGATCAGATGCGCGCGCTGCACAAGAAAGACGCGTGGCGTCATTTCCTGATCGCCGGCCGGCAGTTTGCGATGCTCGGCCTCGGAACGTGGGCCCTCGTGCACTTCACCAATCCGCTGATCTGGATTCCGCTGGCGTTCGTGCAGGGTTTCACGGTATTCAACTTCACGGTGCTGCTGCACGAGGTGCTGCATCACTGTGTATTCGAGAAACGCCACGCCACTGTTGAGCGCGCGCTCGCCCTTGCGTACGCGATTCCGTCCGGCATTTCCGCGACGCAGTTCACCCGCTGGCACCTCGACCACCACGCCGAGCTCGGTTCGAACGATGATCCGAAGCGGCACTACCTGTCGCCGAAGCGTGTCGAGCGTTGGTACAAGTTGCTCTACGCGACGCCCGCCCTCTTCCCGATCTACTTTCGCGCGGCCGCGCAAGAAACCGCCACCTACCCCGACGATGTGAAGCGCCGCATTGGATGGGAACGGAAAGTATCGATCCTCTTCCACCTGTCCGTCGCCGCCGCCTTGTGGACGACGTTCGGATTCTCGGCGGCGTGGCGGGCCGATCTGTTTCCCGTGTTCTTCGTGTTCCCGATCGCGTTCACGCTGAACCGGCTCGGCCAGCACTACGACATCGATCCGTCAGATCCGGCGAAGTGGGGCACGCTCATGCGCGGCCACTGGTTCTGGGATTTTGCGTACATCTACTCGAACTACCACCTGGAGCATCATTACTTCCCAGGCGTGCCCTGCTATCGGCTCCCCGAACTGCAGAAGACGCTGGTGCCGTTCTACACCCAGCGCAAGATGCACTGGATGAGCTACGGCAAGCTGATCTACGGATGGATCGTGCTCAACAAGACCCCGCACACAGACTGGGATCTCGCGTAAGGCCTATTCGAGGCGAATGCTCATCAGAAATGCGTGAAAGCTGTCGTGCCATTTCGCCACGGTGGCCGATGGTCCGAGGAGCTTCACGAAATACGGGCCGCCGCTGGTTTCGACGTACACCGCCATTTGGCGGAAGCCCGGCTTGTTGAAGTGTTCGGTTGAGCCCGGCGCCACTTCTGCCACAAACGTCCCGCTGACATCAACGGTCGACAATTTCAGTCCCGACGTGGTCGTGGCCGCCATCGTCTTGGCCACGTCCTTCGACGACTTGCCGTCGGGTTGCGCGAGCTGGCTGATCCAGCGATCGATGTTCGCCTGCACGTTCCCGCCCTGCGCCGCGCCGAAGAAGAACACCGTGACCGTGGCGTCCTCGGCGTCGCCCGCTACCTTCGGCAAGGTGTACTCAGCCAGCCGCATGGATGACGACGGCACTTTCGAGACCCAGCCGGCCGGCGCATCGTATTTCAGGGTGGCTGCGGCGGTGAGCGACGCGACAGCGAGGACAGCAAGGGCGAATGAGCGCATGAAAAAATTGTACCTCTAGGCGAGCCGCAGCCGCCGCACGTGATTGAGCAGCACGACCATCGTGATCGCGCAAAGACTGATGATCGAGAGCGCCATGAAACGGTGGTAGATCGCCTTGCCGACCACATCAAAGATGAAGAACCCCATGATCGCGAACACGGTCCAGGCCGTGATCTGCCATGGTCGCGGCAGTTCCGGCATGCGATCGAGCAGCAGGATGACTGCCGGCGCGGCGAGCAGCAGCACGTAGTCCCACCCTTGTGGCGAGAGCACGGGCACCAGTACGAGCAAGGCCGCGACTTCGAGGTACGCCGGTTCGTTGATTTTCTCGCGGTGCCACCATGCCTCAGCGATCGCCGTCAGGCACAGGATCGCCGTCAGTCCCGCGAGCAGGCTCGCGCCGCGGCCCGGCCCGATCCACTTCGCCCACATGGAGGCCAATGAGATGTTGTCGTCGCCGAGCAGGTTCGGCGCCGTGGACGCCGAGACGGTGTGCCACCAGTCGCCGAGCAGTGTCAGGTTGCCGCTCAATCCATAGAGCGTGGCCGGCGCGAGCAACACGACCACGCTCGTGATCGCAAATGCATAGACGGCGCGCCGATCTTCGCTGGCAAGGAGCCACGGTGCGAACAGCAGGCCGTGCGGTTTGACGCACACGGCCACGCCAAACAGCACGCCGGCGGCCGCCGGTAGTTCAGATTGCAGCGCACCAATCGCCGTCACGACGACGAGGCCGAAGAGAAGATTGGCCTGGCCGAGTTGAATTTCGTGCACGAAGAATTTGGCCAGAAAGATACAGGCGATCCCCATCAGAAATGGCAAGCCGCGACGCCGATCCGGCACAAATCGCGCAGAAAATCGCACAAACAACACGAGCGCGCCGATCGACATGGCAAACCAGCACAGCTTCGCGGTCTCGACATCGGCCACCGCGAACGGGATCGTCGCCATCGCGAAGGCCGGGAGGTATTTGCATTGAAAGTGTCCGTCCGACTCGCGATAGAGCGGCTCGGCCTTCAGCACGCGCTCTGAGGCCTGACGATAGACAGCGAAGTCGGCCATCTTCTGATGAATCTTCCACTGGAATGCGCCGATGGCGAGAAACGCAATCACGAGTGGCGGCAGTACGCGACGAAGCACCCCTGTAGCTTAGGCCATCAGTGCGCGTAGCTGAGACGCGGTTTCGGCGGCAGAGCTCGGACGCTCGTTCGGAGACTTGGACAACGCGCGCGCGAAGTACGCGGCGAGCCGCACGGCACGATCGGGCGACAGCCCCTTCGGTGGAGCGATCGTTGGCGTGGCGTCACGGCTGATGGCGTTGAAGGTCGCCTCCGTGGTGGCGCGTCGAAACGGATGTGCGCCCGTCATGGCCTCGTGCAACATCACGTGCAGGCCCCAGAGATCGACGGCCGGCGTCGGCGGCAAACCCGCGATGGATTCGGGCGACATGTAGAGCGGTGTGCCGGAGGTGCGCGTCGTCAATTGCGCATCGCCGGCCGGCGACGCAGGCAAATGGGCGAGACCGAAGTCGAGCAACTTCGGCACGTGCGCGTGGTCGAAGCCGATGTTGCTCGGTTTGATGTCGCGGTGGAGCAGTTGCCTGGCATGAATGACCTCGAGCGCTTCGGCCAGGCTCACGCCGAGGGCTAACGCATCATCGGCCGGCATTGCGCGGTGCGACAACCGATCGGCGAGCGTGCCGTGCGGCATGTATTCGCAGACGAGGAGCGGCTGGCCGCGCCAGGCCTCGACGCCATACACGACGGCGAGGTGTCGATGGGTGACCGCGGCCATCGCGCGCGCCTCGTGCCGCAGCAACTCGGAGTATTCCGGCGACGCGCCCGGCAGCATCTTCACCGCCACCGGGCGATCAAGCGCGAGGTCGGTGGCGCGAAACACGACGCCCATGCCGCCGCGGCCGATACGCTGTTCAAAGCGAAACTTTCCGTGCAGCACGTGCAGCACGTGCGGCACGAGTGACGCGATCAGCGGCTTCCCGCATCCCGGACATGCCGCAGCGCCAGCCTCCACAATCTGGCCGCACGATTCGCACTCCAGGGCCCGCGCGTGCCGCTGCACGAGGCCCACACGCCATCGGTCCACCGACGTGCCGGGGCCGGATGCGTGTGTCGTTCGCGGTGAGTGCGCTTCGATCGTCAACGTCGCCGACTCGGCCACCGTCGTCAGCCACTGACGATCGCTGTCGGTGTACGGTTGGCCACTACGGCGGTCGCCGACGACGATCAGTCCGGTGAGCGAACCGTCCGATCCATGGAGCGGCACGACCAGTCGCGCGCCGCAGTCGACCAGCCAGTAGCGTTCGTCCTGCGGCAGCCAACGCATTGGTGACGCGCCACCAGCCAGGGGCGTGTCGAGGACGCCTCGACCGGCGCGCAAGAGGTCGGCAAGCAGAGCGGATGATGGCAGCGGCTCGGCCGAGCCGGACATCGGCACGAACGCCGTGGCGGATTCGTCGCGTACCATCACCACGACGCGATACGGACGCATCACCCGCTCGATGCCGGCGACGACGCGCGAGACGAGCTCGTCGATGCTGGTCGCCTGTCGGATCTGACTCGAGAATGCGAGCAGCGCCTGGTCGGTGTGATCGTCTTCACGAAAGAACCAGCGATTGAAGGCGCGCAGGAGCGTTCGCCGTCGTGTCCACGCGAGCGCGCTGACAGCGGCGACGCCAATCCAAAGAATCGTCGTACGCGTGAAGACATCCGCCACGGCGTCGTGACGCTCGAGATAGGCCACGACGCCGACGGCCACGAGTGGTCCGAGGGCGGCGATCGCGAGCACGCGCGCGTTGAGCATGATGAGTGCACCGCGACGCAGCGCATCCCGCAATTGCCCGAGGTGGCCGCTGAACACGCGATACGCGATGATCGATGGCGCGACGATCATCGTCAGGGAGGAGAGCCCGGTGACGAGGTTCATCCAGCGGTAGTGGCCGACCAGTTGTGACACCACGTTGATCACGACGCCCAAGGTCAGCGATGCGATCACGAGGCTCCAGCTCGGCAGCAGACGCGTGTGGCGTCGGCGATCGTCGTGCAGCAGTCCGCGAAACCCTACGAAGCTCAGCCCGAGTACCACCACGCACAGCAGGAATGTGGTGACGACACCGACGAAGGGTTCCGCCGCGCTGTCGAAGACACGCGAAACGACCGGCAGAGCGGGTAGCTGCAGGAGTCGGCGATTCAGGATCGCGACCAACTGCATGACACCGACGATGCCGGCCAGGCGCGTGGCGGCGCTGAGCCAGCGTGCGGAGCGGCCCGTTCGTGGTTGAGGAAATTCCAGCAGGAATTTGCCGAAGTAGTACGGCGCGAGCACGGCCGGTGCGGGATAGCGCAGCAGGCCCATGATGGGCGCGGATCTGGCGAGGAGTTCAATCGCCGCGGTCGTGCTGAGGCTCGACACCAGAATCATCGCGACGCCCAGCGAACCCGTGCGGCACTGCCGGCTGTTGGCGAGTAGCAGCAGCACACCCGGAAAGAACCACGGCAGTGCGTGGAGCGACGTCTGCAGCGCCACTCGACCCGGATCAGCGATGTGGGGCGCGAGCGGCGTCACGAGCAGAAGCACCAGCAGCGATTTGGTGCCGGCCACGCTCGTCAGCGCGATCGTGGGCCAGGAAAGCGCGTGCGGTTGCACCGCCGGCCCGTGCGGCTCTGCGTGTTCCATCGACCGCTGCGTTGTGGGCGCCACCGACCGGGATTCTACTCGGGTTCTATCGGCGGCCCGTCAACGGCCTGACGCAGTCGGTCCACAGCGCGATTCACGGCCATGCGCGCGGCGGCTGCCGATGGGCGATGCGTGAGTTGGGCGATCTGTTCGAAGCTGTAGCCCATCTCCGCGCGAGCAATCACCGCCTCGCGATCGCTGAGGTCCAGCGCGTCAAACGCCCGCTGGTAGCGCGCCAGCGCCTCGGCATCGAGCACCTGATCGAGGGGCGAGGGTCCGCGGGCGATGGCCACTCGTGCGCCGACGCCGTCGTC
>Ga0114969_10001005_pt1 | contig 24024 bp, 25 predicted proteins | sample M_130807_MF_Meta_FD_87316 | JGI IMG/M metagenome (GOLD analysis project Ga0114969, IMG submission 87316) | Freshwater microbial communities from Lake Montjoie, Canada to study carbon cycling - M_130807_MF_MetaG | ecosystem: Environmental > Aquatic > Freshwater > Lake | place: Lake Montjoie...
AGTTTTGTCACCGAATATATCAATTCCGTATGGGCTAGATGCCTTTTCAACTCGGGATGTGAAAGTGTAAGCGCAAGAATTTGTTTTAATTGGAGTACGTTTACTGCTATCAAATTGCTGCAATTTAATTGCAGATTGCAAATATGGGCCGCAATCTGCTGTTGTTGCAGGAACACATCCGAAAAACTCCATTTCAATGTATGTGTATTTTCGCTTTGCTGCTTTTGCTCCACTAATGACAATAGTGCCATTGTCTGCCGTTAACCCTGAAGAGCTAACTACGTCGAAAATTCCACCGCCTACACCTTGTACAGTATGCCCTAAAAGGCTGAACTGCTGACCTATTTTCATTCCAGCCAATGCTGCAGAAATTGCAGAAAAAGTAGCAACAGCTAATCTAGAGTCTATAGCATTGCGTAACCACCCAGAACTACCATTACCTCCAGTAGGAACTATTGTAGATACTCCAGCATCATCTACATAAGTTCCTGGAGCAGCTCCAGTTTTCTTATTGAACATACCTTCACCGCCATCAGCTATGACAGTAGTCCCTTTTACATAAACACTAACTTCAGTTCCAGCATAATCTCGCAGATTCTGTACACTAGCTATAAAGATATCAGTATCCCGCACATCTACATTAGCAGTAATGCCAACTTTACCTACTGCTAAGATCACATCTCCAAGAGTACAAGGAACTACTAGAGAGAAGGTAGTAGAAGTATTTTCTGCCCAATCAACACCTTTAGCTAGATGCAGGCCATTCTTATAAACTTCCAATGCGCCAGTATTTACTGCATATGCAAAGTCAGTGAGAGTAAAGAAAACTTGTCCAGCTAGGGCTACTTGACGCTCCTCTACTTGTTTAGTATCTCCAGAGAGTTCTAGTATTTCTCTAGGTTGCCATACATCTGCGTTATTAGCCATGATTAGTATCCTACGTCTGAGAGTGCTGATTGTTTGAGTTCTGCTAGTTGCTCAAGCATAAGTCTAGCCTGACCTTGAGCTTCTTCCATCTGTCCAGTTGCTGTGTATACTTGCCTAGCAGCTTCATGAATAATAGCATAAGGAAACTGCTCAGCTATCCAAGAAGAGTATGCTTCAGCACGTACTATAGGATTAACATAAGCTCCCATTAGTGCGTACTGAAAGGTAGTTGCAGAGTTTATATTAAGTACTCTGCCTGCTACATAGCCTATATCAGTTCTATTTCTACCATAAGAATCTAGAACTTCAGTAGGAGTGATGATATCTATAAATCTACCAAGATCATCAGTAGCTCCAGTAACTATGCGAAAGTATTTAAGCGCTCGATAGTTAGGAATTAGATCTATATAGTCTAAAGACTGACGGAAAGCTGAAGTATCAAATTGCACTCCAGTCTCATAGATATCTTTAGAGTAGAAATCACTATTATGCATTTTGAGAGTTGCAGATTTAATAGCAGACGCTGTCTCTGATATTCTATCTGGGCGATTAGTTATTGTGTAGACTTCTGATACTAATTCGGAATAGTTCATACTGCTATCCTAGTAAATAAGTTTTAGTTATCTCTCTGATAATGAATAGGCACCAGAGAGATAAGTGAAACCTAATTAGCTACTTGCTTAGAAGTTAATGCGCCCGTTTTGATAGCGCCTTCAGTAGTTCCCATATCACGATTAGGAGACTTAAGTGCTTCTTGCTCAGCTAAGAACTCTGCATAGAACTTCTTACGCATAGAACCTTCAGCAGTAATTTCATCAGCTTCACAATCAGGTTCGTGTGATATGCCAGGAACGCCTTCTGCAATACATTGATCTAAATACTCAATAACTTCAGGAGCCTGAGTATAACAGTGATAACCTGTGAATACAATACTGTATCCTTTAGGAGTTATCATACGCATAGAGGCTTGTGCAGAGGAGTAAACTTTGTATATTTTATCTAGGGATTTTGTAGCCATGGGAGTAGTATCCTAAAAGGGAAAAAGAAATTCCCTAGTCCAGCGAGATAACCAGACTAGGGAATAGGTATTAACTAACTATTAACCTACAGCGGCAGCAGTAAGATTGCGGATAACACAGTTAGCAGCAACGTTCTTAATTACTGCAGTAAGTTCAGTAGTAAGAGTTCCTCCAACAGCATCAATACCAGAATCCTGAGCTTGTGAACCAGAAGTATTGAACTCTTTATTCTGAGTCTTACGCCCATTTAAGTAAGCTAGTTTGAATGTGGGAAGATCTACAGCAACTGCCATCTTAGACCAAGTAACGTTAGTATTGAACAAAGGATGTTCGATAATACGGAACTTACCGCGAGGAGTAGTCAGGGTAGAGAATTCCAAACCGTAGTTAGTAGCGCCTTCAACTAATTGATAAGTAGCATTTAAGCGACCAATCTCATTGATTACTAGCTTAGCTTTACCGCCAACGAATAGAGTTCGCTCACTAGCTCCGCGAGGATTAGTAGCTTGATGGAATACTGGATCTAAGAAGCCAAGTAACTGGCTCCAGTTAGTAGTACTGCCTGCAGTAAAGCTATTAACTACACCGCCAGAGATAGGTGGATAGTTAGTAACATCTTCTACAGTAGAGATCAAACCAGCCATGGTACGGAATGGCTGACCATTGCGAGTACCAGAAGACTTCTGACCAAAGAAGATAGCCTTCTCGATATCAGCAGCATGAAATGCAGCACAATCTTGACGACTTTCAGCATCAGTAGATTCTCCAGCAATAACACCCACAGCAGCGGCAGTACCAGAAACAGACCAAGTATTACGGAAGATCTGAGTTAAGTTAGTGATTCGCACAGGTACCATGTTATTGGCAGTTGGGCGAGTAGAAGCTTCTTCAAATGCGTTACCAACTTGATACAGAAAATCATCATCAAGTAAGGCAGCAGCAGCAACAGTACCGACTGCACGAGCTACAGTAATAGAAGTAGCAGCAACAGTGTTAAGAATAATGTTCTCACCGGTACGCTCAACACGTAAGATCATACCAGGAAGTAACACAGATTGAGAGTCAACTGTAAAGGTAGTAGCAGCTGAGTTATAGCCAGCGCCGTTGTTGATCTTAGCTTCAGGAAATACCATAGTCTTACTAAAGAATCCATGCTCAGTAGCAACTGCGGTCTCATCAGCTAACAGAGAAGATAAGCCAAATAGAGGAGCAGAACCATTAGGCATTAAACGAGTAATCATACCCGCAAATGATTTCTTAGCTAGATCTGTAGCAAAGTTGGAAGTAGTAAAAATACCAGTAGGCATGATAGTTCTCCACGATCTTATGATCGTATAAAATTAAAAAGGAAAGTGAAAGAGTTTATTACTAAGCCTTCATGAAAGCTTCCCAGTCTACTTCGTTTGCTCCAGCTACACTTGGTGTAGGAGGAGTAAATGCAGTTCCCATAGCACGGATATAGTCATTAACCATACCAGTTATCTCACTATGAGTTGCATTAGGATACTTAGAGAGTAGTTGAGATCGAGCGGCTTCAATAACTGGTTTAACTGCTGGGTTGCTAAATAGTGGGTTAGTTTCGCGCATGTGGTTTTGAGCACCTTGCTCGCGTAGCAAGTCTGGCAATGTAGCTCTAGTAGCAGCTACTGCATCTTCAACAGCTTTCTTAGTTAACTGACTGCTAACTAAGGTCGCCTGCACCATAGCTTTCTGAGCAACTGCTTGCATAGCAGCAGCAAAAGCTGTAGCAGCATCTTGTCCTCCATGAACTATAGCTTGCATATGCTCAGGAGTAATAGCAGAAGACAGATCTATCTTACCCATAGCAGTAGCTATATCTTGTGGATCATATGAGGTAAGATTAGTATTTGCTGCATTAGGTGATGGTACATCGTCCCATAAGTTAGTGAATGGAGTAAGTGGGGTTTCAGCTACCGTAGGAGTAGCTACTGCTGGAACTAAACCGTTAGGATCCATTCCAGGAGCTACTCCAGGTTGTATAGTAGGTGCAGGAATGTTACCTGGAGTAGCTGGAGTTGGCGCTACTGGAGCTGGTGCTTTGCTAGTAAAGATATCAAATACGCTCATGATAAGGTGCTCTTAGGTTGTGTTAGTTGGGGGGATAGTGCAAGGGGAGTATAACTAAGGAGTTCACTTAATTATTTAGTTCCAAAGCTTCTGAAGCTTGTAGTAGATAATTAAGAGCATCCAATTGTCCACGCTTATATGCTTCTTGCTGCATAAACTGCATGGGTTTATCCGAATCAAATTCTAGCCGTAGCTTTTCATCAGCTATGGTTCCTATCTGAGTCTGGATAACTTGCTTCTGCAAAGTAGTAAGTAGCGTACCTTGCACTAATTCATCTTCATCTAGCTGATAAGTAGAGAACGTATTTTGAATTACATGGCTCATTGTGGGATTACTCCGCTATTTGAGTTATCTGCTGGAGCCTGAGCTTCTGGCGGAGCAGGTTTAACATTCTGAGGATTGAAGCCGTACTGCGCTGGTAATGGCATAGGAGGTAAGCTAGCATTAGGATCTATACCTTTATCTATAGCCATAGTAGCTATCTGCTGCCACTGCTGCAAAGCCTGCTCATAAGCTACTTGTTGAGGAGTCTTCTCAAACGGTGTCAGATCTGCACCTTGGCTCTTCATAATGTAAGAGAACATAGGGCCTAAGTTATAAGATCCAGCAATCTGCTGAGATGAGCCTATTACTTGCACGGCAGTTGAGAAAGCGTCAGTGTTAAGTAGTTTAGAGCTTGGCACTAATCCATCTGAGATCTTAAATTCCATGACTGCTTTTCGTAGAGCTACTGGATCTACTTCTACTACTTTTCTAACATCTCTGTTATAGATGCTAGTGCCGCCTTGGTATTGTAAGATATTAAGCTTAAGAATGTGCTTAAGTGGAATTAGTACTTGATGCTCAAATAAGATAGCAGCTAGCTGATCTCGGCCATTAGCATTACGCATAGTGGATTCGAACTCATGCAGAGTCTTATTACCTTTTACAAACTGACCTTGTCCAGCTAAGTTCTGACCAGCTACAGTATTAGATAGTCCTATGATACTTTGAACCTGTTGCATAGATGCAGCAGCTTGGTCTTCACGATAAGGAAACTGATAGACCGCATCAGATATATTCTTACCATAGGCTGCAGGACGCACTGGAATCTTAGCAGAAGGATTAGGACTATTTATGTGAGCTGCTGCTATGCGACTAGGATCATAGAGTACTCGGTCAGTTACTGCACGGCGACGAGAAGCTATGATACTACTCATATAAGCTGTAGCTAGATTCTGGAATTCTGCGCCATTCTGAGCTAGTGACTTAGTCTGATCGCGTAATCCATCTTCTAGCGGCTGACCTATTAGTATAGGTAAGTAGTTATGCGCATTAGTTTGGCGCTCTGCATATAGGATGACTGAATGATTTATGATAACCAATTTAAAGATCTGAGGAGTATTAGCAGAAGGAATCTTTAATCCAAATTCAGAGGGTAAGATCTTGCAGAATAGAGTAGTTACTTCATAGATATCTTTATATTGAATGGAGTTATTATCTTTCTTAGCTGATATTCCTGCCCAAGCATCCCAGTTAATGCCAGTAGCATAGTAATCATCAGCAGTAACTTCAGGATTGATAGAAGGAATATAGTAACCTTTAGCATCTAACGCACCTAAAGTACCTACTGCACCTCTAGGAGATTCAAAAGCTGGACGCACATTAGCTAGTTGCTTATCTGGAAGACTAGCTACGAAACTCTTAAGAGCTATTTTTGACATGATCTCAGTATAGCCAGCGTATTCTCCAGACTTATAAACTTCTGTAGGAGGTACTCTAGGATCCACAAAAGTATTGTATGGATCTAAGCGACGCAAGGAATTACCTGACCAGATAACTTCTCTAGGAGTGCCTTGCGTAACACTCTTAGTTATGTCAGTTTCTAGTACTGCTGTAGTCTCATCTTTCCAGCAGATTTCCATAGGTGCAAAGTTATACTTAGCTCCATCCCGAAAAGATAGGATTAGCTCACGAATCCAGCCACCTCTTGTAGCATTCTCATCTATAAGAGATTCCATCTGCACTGCTTCATCCATATAAGCTGGAGATGCAACTACGCCGAATAGAGGTACTCCAGTCAGGAATACAGAAGCTTGATAAGTTACAGCAGATTCTACTTGAGGCATAACTATAGGTACAGTCATATCACGGAAGCGAGTAGAGTCTCCTAACTTATTAGCTTGCTTAGCCATAAGGTGTTCATCTGTGCGATTCTTTTCTCGCTGATACTCTCTATCTACTTCTACAAATCTAGCTCGCTGAGAATCACGAATAGAATTCTGAGAGTTCTGCAGCATATTATAGTAAGCCATGAATAATTGCTGAGATGCAGGATTGAGAGGTATTACAGTTGCAGCTACCATTGTTAGTATTCCTATTAGTTAAAGTGGATAGTCCGGCAGCTCTGGCAAGAACGCTGACTGCTTGGGTAGCTTAGCCAGATCATCACCCTATGTAAAGCGGTTGTTTGCTTAGCCGCTTCGCTAGGCACGCAAAAACGCGCTTGACATCGGGGCCCTGTGATCTAGCGTCAGCCCCTACGCGGTCAGGCGGTATTGCCGGCGCCGCCTCGAAGTAATCTAGAAGTCACTATTAAACTCAGGTACTTCTATACCTTCGTATTCCTGCATCTCAATGATATTACCTGAGATTACAAATTCTCCGAACTCAGATAAGACTCTCGGCGCGTAAGTAAGTAAATCTAATATGCCATCTGTATTATTAAGTTTCAGTGGATTGAACTGAGTTATCTGAGTATGCACCTCTAAGCGAACAGATTCATGCACATAGATCTCACCAGATCCATAACCTTTAAGCATCTCAATGATTCTAGCAATCTTAGATCTGGATCCAGAATAGATAGGAACTGCTTCTATACCTACTATACCAAGTTGCTTAGATATGAATTCGAACCAATAGAGGAGGCTGTATTGATAGGCATTAGCTTCTGATACTATGAGGCGGCAGTTATTTGCTAAAGCAAGCTCTAGGCTAACTCTGATAGTTTCGCCCGGTGAGAATCTACCTTCCCGAAGTTTCATTAGCATAGGCCGCGCATCATGCACTTCAAAGTAACCTATACTTACAGCATCTGAATCTTTCTTATCTGTAGCAGGATCTATGATAATGAAGTTACCTGCAGATATATCTCCCTCCTGATAGGCAGGTTCAGGTAGTTTAGATAGGTCAATTAGGTTATTAGCCTGCACATTCTCATCATTAAGAACTTCTGAATAGAAGATCTCAGGATGTCCCATAGCTAAGTCATTCTGAAACTCAGCATGTAATTGCGCAATAGGCTGAAGTTCTTCCCACAGAGAAGTTCCATCCGCAAGAATACCTCCAGCTATGAACTTAATCCAAGTAGGGTTCTTTTTGAGCTTTCTTAAGATGCTGTATTTAGTAGGATACATATTACCTACGAATAGGAACATGCAGCCTAGCGGAGACTTGGCTTTCATAAGAGTGCCGACCATCCAACTTTCTAAGCTAGCGGATTGCACTTCTGAATCTGCACACTCTCTGGATTGTATATCATCCATTAACATTACATCTGGACGAGCATTCTTTAGATTGAGTCCGCGAACACTAGATTCTGCTCCAATAGCAGCTATGATTACATTCCTGCCACGATAACCGAACTTCTTTAGAGACTGCGTATCTTTCTCTACACCTAGTTTCCAGTCTCCAAAGACAGCCTTTATATTAGGCTCCTCTAGCATATCCATTACATCAGATAGAATATTCTCTGCTAGCTTAGCAGTAGCTCCTATCACTAGTATGAACTTACGATTAGTGAATAAGATGCAGAATATAATGAATAGCTTCATTAGTGTAGATTTAGCAAAGCCACGAGGTAGACCTAGAGCTAGCTGTGGGAATGTTCTGGATTGATCTACATAAGATCTAAGCCAAGACCATACTGATCTATAAACTGGAGGAAAGCAGTATGTAAATATTAAGGGCATTGCTAGTGCCCCTAAGAAATCTACATCCTGCTTAGCTAGTAGTTGCACTTCCTCTGAAGATACTCCAAGTTCTGCAAGTTCTAGTTCCTGCTTAGGAGCTATGGTAGAAGGAGTGAAGGTAGTGGGCGCATTGATAGGACTACTAAGATCTGCACTTCCTAACTTAGCTAAGAGATCTGATTTACTCATGAGATAGCTAGGCTCTTAGTGGAACTAGGTGCTGCATCAGGCTTTCCTAACTTAGCAAGGATGCCAGCTAGTACTGTCTGAGCTGCAGTTATATCCACCCTGATTAGAGGGGAATATGCTGGATTGATATTCTTTGGCGGATTGATATATCTGCCCGGCTGAATATACATAGTAGTATCCTCATTTATAATTTTCTGGTAGTAAGCGCCTCTATAGCTTTAGCTAATCTAGCCTTCTTATCTACTTCCATATCTACCCGCGCTGCCTCCACATGCTTTAATAAGTTACTTGAAGACATTGTATGCAGATCCTGAGTTCCTGCCTTAGTTACCTGATTGTCTATATTAACAGTGAATTTCTCTGCAATGACAGCAGGTAACATTAGATTCACTATATTAGTGACTCCTCCGCTAGCTTCAGGAGAATCTAAGCCTCTTCTCTTAGCTCCATTAACTACAGATAGAGCTTTCAGAATAGATTCTGGCTTCATCATTAGCGGCAAGCTATTCTCTAACTTCACTAATAGCTTATCTTCTAAGCTATCATATTTAGAATCACGAATAGAGTGATTCTGAAGTGCATCATATCTTAATTTCGATACACCTGCTGCGAAAGTTTCATCAGATAATAGCTGAGTGATTCTGCTAGGAGATACACCTAGTGCGGAAGCTACTGCTTCCTGCTTAATTCCAGCTCCTAATAAGCTCATTGCTCTTTCTTCTACACTGGATGTGATGCCAGTGGAATAATGAGATGAAGGGGTCGGAAGGGAAGTTGCTCCCATCCCTAATTCTGTCAATAATGCGCTCATAGGAATATCTCCTGCCTTCTATAAAGGCTACTAATATGAGGTTATTATAAACTTAGATAGGAGGAGATGATTATAGGGTTCAGAATGGGGGTGCTTAGATTGTAGGAAAGTGAGAAAAGTTTAGGAATATTTTATAAGCCTTTTAGGATACCACAGGGTTGGCACTGTAAAAGGGGCTTTAGCCCCCTCCTTTATCTTTTAGTCTTTAGTCTTTAGTCTTTTCATTTTTTTTAAATAAGAATGGTTCTCATTAGTTAGTAGTTCGCGATTAGACTATGTTAGGCTGTTAGATGGTTTGGATGGCTTGGATTGGATTAGTTTAGATTAGTTTGGATTAAATGCAATTAATTTGATAATCTAAGCATTTGCCTATTGTGTTTGGTTAGGCTTTGGGTTATAATTCTAACTAGTGGGAAGGGGATTGGCTACTTCCAGATTAAGGTGAAAATGAAATGGCTAAGCAACTAGATGGGCTAGATTCGGAGCTAAGGCTTGAGATATTAAAAGCCGCTTTTGATGCGGCGGTAGCATTAGAAGATGCGGCAATCACTGCTAGGCAAGAAGCTAGCAAAGTAGTGAATGATGCTTGGCTGAAATATAGGGCAGCATGCGGCGAGCATCTTGGAGTAAGTAAGCTATAATATAAATATGGGCATTGCTAGCCAGTGTCTAGTTCTTTTCTCATTCAATCATTCAATCATTCAATCATTCAATCAGGAATACACTTATGACTAATCTCAATCAAATCACTTCCACCATTGCTCCAGCTCTCGGCGAGTATCTACCATACGATTCGCAACTACCAATTTCCGAAATTCCCGGAACTCGAATAGTCAAGTGTCTGTATCGCCGCGATCCAAAAGCCGATCCTGCTAGTGCGCGCGCTTCTGTCTATGTGAGGATTCCATCTAAGCATATAAATGAAGAAGCTATTTTAAATAACTTTCCTGCGCTGCTACCTCACATAATTTCCTATCTGGAATCTATAGAGGATGAGGGAATTAAAAAAGAGCATGCATCTGGATTGCTTAGATTCTACCATGAGAAACTAAGTTTTGCTGCAATTCTGGAAGCATTAGAATCTACCAATGAAGGCGCAAGACTCACAAAGGAGAAAATTGAAGCTTGGTTCTCTGAAGTAATAGAATCCAATCTAATGCTAGCCTTCATAGCGAAGCTAGGCCTCAATCCTGAGACACTAGACGAAGCGCAACTATTGAAACTGGAACTAGTACTAAATGCCTATAAGGCTAAGTTTAGCTCCCTTGCTGGAGGCAAGACGTACTTAAAGCCAGCTGATTGTGAAGCACTCTTAAAAGTGCTAGCTGAATGCGATAGTGCCAGATCCAATATAGGTGCCAGATTATCTAGCAGGCTAAGTGCTATGGGATCTAAAGAACAGGAAGACTTATTATGCCTATAGTTGCTGATATATGCACTGATAGGCCAGCCATTAGATTCTGCCGTATAGCCACTAGCTGGGTAGTTATATTTCATGATGAAGTATTTTATGGCTCATTATATGATTGCTATAGTCGAGTACTAGATAGAAGAGCTTAGATTCTAAAATAATGCTGCTAGCTTAGATTATAGGCTAGCAGCATTTTGTCGTTATGACATTTGCCATTTGCCAATTGGCTTTACGACAAAATACCCCCCCCCCATACCCCCCATATACCCCCGAACCCCATCCGCACTATCACAATCTAAGCTCATCTACCCTACTAGCTATCTAAGCTAGTCTATATATCAGCTATCTATATCTGCCATATATTCCCCCTATAGGGGTGTGTTAAATTTTAGCTAATTATTATATAATTATATAAATTATATAAATTTTATACACCCCTACTTTATACCCATCTGGATAATAGGCTATATGCTTAGATTAGCCTATATATGCCCTTAGATTCCTATATTGTCCCATATTCCTATCTAAGGGCATATATTGGTATCTAGATTACCATATATGGCTATGCTTAGATTCCTATATACGCTTATGGGGTTCGGCCTATATATGGGCACACGCCCCCCCCCATTTTGTCGTTTGTCGTTTGTTGTTTTGCCTAATGCCAAAAAAACACCTTGACGCCAATCTATAGGTGTGAAACAATACCCAAGCTGCTAGAAATCCGTGCACCAAAATGGTGCATATAATGCTAGCTAGCTAGTAATCTAATCACCACTGCTAATCACTTAATCCTAATCACCTAACTAAGGTAATCACTAATGACTCCTAATACCAATACAGATAACTCTGGTAATAAGTACCGGCCAACCTTCACTGAAGCGCAGATAGATAGCATCTTAGCTGCAATATCTGTTACCTCAGTTCCTAATACTCCAGACTTAGCTAATGCTACTAATATCTTAGCTAAACTATCTAAGAAAATAAAAGCAGATTGCGTATCTGCTAGCTATAGCCTAAAGCAGCGTACTTCCCTAGAGGATAGCTTAGGTATGAATTCCGGTATGAATTATGCGCCAGCCTTACTAGATAGTGCAGCTAAGATGCTAGATAAACGCAAACTAGCTGCTATTCAATATATTCTTAATCCAACTACTTGCAGTCCCAATACCTGCGAGCTAGCTAGTGACTTCATTACTGGTAATGAATCCTTATTCTCTCCTGAATTAGTAGCAGCTATATGGGCGCAGGATGATTACTTATATAGTGTCCGTAATACTAATAACCTCTTCGGCAGTACTGAAGTAGAGTGCGCTAATCTAGTAGCGAGGATACATACTCATGCAATATAATCTTAGCCCAGCAGAAGTTACTCCAGCACTAGATAGATTAAGACTGCGACTAGATAGAAAGGAACTAATCTACTTAGCTACCCTCCTAGCCACTAAGGGTGATATTACTGATCCAGCTACTATCAGTATCTTATATAAGATACACTCTCGCTATCCATCCATTGCTCCAGATATTAAGGAACTAATAGCTACTGATTATAGTGATGAAAAACTAGGTGCCCAAGCTTATGCGCTAGTAGTGCTTAGACAAGATCTAGTTACTCCTATATTGCTAGAGCTAGCAGCTGCTTATGCAATAGAGCATAATAAGAAGTTACCACAGATATTCTTACCATAATCACTTCTCGCTCCATTACTTAGGAACCAATCATGACCATACTAACTTGTTGTATATCCGGACTACCAATAGCAGTTCAGCATCTGCGCCTTAAGATACCGGCAACTATAGGATATTATCATCCTATCTTTGCAGTACCTAGAAGCACACTATTAGATCTATATACTAGCCACATAAAAGGAGAACTTACTGATACGGATAGCTATCTGCTATTCCTAGCTCTCCTGCATAGCAGCAATCATATAGACTGGCAAGCACCAGCATCACTAATACCTACTAATCACCTTACTAACATACTAATAGAAAACAATATAGCTCAGCTAGTATCCGTACTAGAAAGAACTGATACTATCACTGCCCATGACTTCGCTCAACCTACTTATGTAGTGCGCTCTGATAGCACTCTATTACAATCTATACCTAATTGGATTAAAGCTTGGGATGAGAACATAAATACTTTCCTGCACTTTAGAAACGATATGATAGCTTATGAAAAGATAGCGGAAGTAGCTAATAAGCTATCTGTAGCTATCTTAAGTGCTGAGCCATTAGCTAATTACACTAACTTAGTAGCAGAGTGGGCAGCTAAAGCTGGTAACTTCCCTCATGAGAAAGATATAGAGTATAAGCGCGTAATTAGAAGCTGCTTCAATAGTACTAGCATGTTCAATACTCCTCTTGTTCTTATTAAAGAAATCCGTAACTACTGTGAAGAGAATATAGAAGCTGGATCTATCCACTTCCATGCTCTTATGAAAGTACTTAATGCTGGAGTTAAGAATCACATTGATTACCTAGGCGCTACCTATAGCATAAGTGATTATGTAATCCTAGCTGATAGTGATAGCAGTTCACAAAATACTCCCGAACAGCTAGCAGCTAATGCTACTAGGCAAGCTACCATATCTGCGCAGTTAGCAGATATAAGAGCAGGCGCTAGTAAAGAACTGCCAGTAGCATCTAATTACTCTAGTAACTTAGAGTTCCTTAAAGCCAAGCTAGCTTATAGACTAGCTAAATCAGGAGTATAAGCCATGAGCAGTGAATTGATGAAAAGGCTATTAGCGGAAGCTAGAGCTAAGAAGGCGGAGTTAGTAGCTCCCATAGCTCCCATAATTACTCCAGAACTACGAGCTATCCTTCCTACCATTCCCACTAACAGCCCAGCATCCAAGCTAGCAGAGCTAAGAGCTAAACTAGCTACTAATAGACCAAAGGTAACTACTAATGAGCCGCAAACAATCTTATCGAACGAAGAAGAAGCATCACTTCCTAAAGAGGCAGAAAGAAGCACAGGAAGAGAAGTGCAAGATAATAAGGAAGATAAAGAAGAAAAAAGAGTCTCTTCAATATCCATTGCCGATAGAATTGCAGCAATGGTAGCAGCTAGTAATAAGGCTAAGGGAATAGTAGTATCTTCTATCAGTGATACATTAGCTAGACTAGAAATAGCTACAGAAAGTCCTACTGGCATAAGCGGTGAACTAATAGAATACAATGCTGAACAACAAGCATTCATTGATCTATGCACTAGTGGCAAATCTTGCGTACTAATAGGCGCAGCTGGTACTGGTAAGACTACTTGCAGCCAAGGTGCTATCCGTGCCTTACTCCAATCTGGGCGCATACCTACTATCAGTGATAACCTATCCCATAAGCACCTTAGACTTAACGTTCCCGGCATAGTTATCTGCGCTTATACTAGGCGCGCTACTAATAACAGCCGCAAGGTGCAATCTGAAGAGTTTAAATCTAATTGCATGACAGTACATAAGCTGCTGGAATATGCTCCAGAATACTTTGAGATAATGGATGCGGAAGGTAATACTAAGCGCACCATGCAATTTGTACCTACTCGCAATAGTGAGAATAAGCTGCCACCTACTATCAAGACCATAATAATAGAAGAAGCTTCTATGCTAGCTCTGGAATATTATAAGCAGCTAGCAGCAGCTTTACCTAAGGATGTACAGTGGATATTCATAGGAGATCTTAACCAGTTACCTCCTATCTTTGGTCCTGCTATCTTAGGCTTTAAGCTAGAAGAGCTACCAGTAGTAGAACTTACTCAAGTCTATCGCCAAGCATTAGAATCACCTATCATTCGCTTAGCTCATAGAATCTTATCTGGAGTACCTATACCAGCTACTGAATTCGATAGCTTCCATGTACCTTCTAAGTTAAAGATACACCCATGGAAGAAATCACTATGTACAGATGCTGCTACTAGAACACTAGCTGCATTCTTTAAAGCAGCACTAGATAAGAAGGAATATGATCCAGATGAAGATATGATACTTGTGCCATTTAATGAGTCTTGCGGTACTTTAGAACTTAATAGGCATATAGCTAATCACTGCGCTAGAATGCGCAATGCTACTACCTATGAAGTGCAAGCGGGATTCAAAAAGCTATACATAAGCGAAGGTGATAAGATCTTATATGATAAGGAGGATGCAGTAGTAATATCAATGGAAGCTAATCCAGCTTATTCTGGAGTGCGAGTACAAAATGCTAGTAAGCACCTAGATTACTGGGGGCACAATCCTAAGGCAGTAGAAGAAGCTGCTATGAAGAGTCAGTACTATGGAATGGATAGCGATATAGATATGGATGCAGTGCTAGAGCAAGTAGTATCAGCCTCTAGTGAAGAAAGGGTAACACAAGCATCTCATAAGATAGTCTTGCAATTACTAGACTCCGAACGCACTATCACTATATCTAAAGCAGCAGAAGTTAATAACGTCCTACACTCCTACGCACTGACAGTACATAAGAGCCAAGGCTCTGAATGGAGAAAGGTATTCTTCTGTCTTCATAGTAGCCATGGCTCCATGCTTAATAGAGAGCTAGTCTATACAGCAGTAACAAGGGCTAAGGAAGAGCTATACATTATCTGCGAACCTGATAGCCTAGTTAAAGGTATTAAGAGTCAGAGTATCAAAGGTAATACCTTATTAGAGAAGGCCCAGTACTTCAAGGGTAAGCACTCTGGTAAATATTAGCATTGCAGAAAAAAAGATATTGACGCCTTTTTTGAATCCTGTATATTAAGGCTTCACTTGAGGCGGAAATATCTTTACTCAGTTCTTAGCCACTAGTTATATAGTTATCTAGCTCCACTAACCCAGTAACACCACCCCACTAAGGTAATCCTTATGAGCACTCCCGAAAAGAAAGAAGTAATCATTGAAGTAGCTAACCCTACTACCGAAGAAACTACTGCACTGGTAGCTTCTCTAACTACTGAAGACTACGCTGCTAAAGCAGTAGAGTTTAAATTCAAGAAATCAGTAGATAGCGAGACTGGTATCACCACTATCCGCAAACCTGTTATTCTCACCATGCCTTATCCTACCCTAGAAGGTGTTATCAATATCCTTCAAGGTAGCACTAAGGGTCTGGAACTTCTTAACGAAGCTATCGAAGGTATCATCAACGATGCTGCCCGCGTTATCTTAGCAGACACCACTCTCACCGCTGCTACTTTCCCTTATGCTAAAGTAAGCTGGGAAGCAATAGCTTCTCAACCTAAGTCTGAGCGTAAGTCTGCACTGTCTAAAGAACTCTGGACTGCCTTCGCTGCTGATTATGTTTCAACTATGGTAGAAGCTGCTGGTAAGACTGAAGCACAAGCTGTTAAAGCTGCTCAGCTTCTTGTTGGTAAGTTGCAAAGCGTTAAGACGAATAAACCAGTATTGGCACTTCTTACTGAGCAACTTGCTATTTATATTAATAGCACCGGCAATGCGGAAGAGTTTGCACCTATCGTTACCTTCTTGGTAGATAAAGCTGATCAGTATCTCAATGCTACTGATGCGGAACTTCTCGAAGCTCTGTAATCTTTAGCCCTTTATCTATATAACCTCTGTTAGTGCTAGCTATAATTACTAGCAGGGGTTATATAATATCGGCGAGTTAGTTGGAGTCCCCTTGGTTCCCTGTTCCTAGTACTAATACAACTAGGCTTCATAACTACTCCAGCTAGCTCACCAATATTATATACCTAATATCTTATCTAATAGGACTAACCATGAGAACATATGAACCTATATGGAAAGCTCTCAAGGCTAGACATAAGGTAACAGTACAAGTACCTAAGCCTATGCACTGGAGAATAATTAAGGCAGTGCGTAAGGAGAAATACATGGATAAGGGATGGGCATTCTATATGCTAGATAAGGGTAAGGTATATAAGCTCTTAGATAGCAGCACAGACAGTACTCTTACCTTCGAGTTACAGGATGTATCCCCAGTTATTTATCTCATCTAGTATCTTATCTAATAGGAATCCCCATGAGCGCATTTGAAATTCAAGAGAAGCTAGCATTCTTAGCAGAGCAGCTGCTAGCAGTACAGCCTAACATAGCCACACTGCTTCGTGACATTCACCGCAGCCTTAAAGCTGATCCAGATGTAGTTACTATCCTCACTGAGGAAGAGTGTGCTACCTTAGTTAAAGGTCTGCAAAAACAAACTAGCACTATCATTCTCACTGCTGCTGTTAAGAAACCTAGCAAGACTGCCTTATCTAAGACTACTGTGGATGATCTGTAATGAGCGCCAGCATCGGTGATCTTATATCAGAAATGAGGCTAAGGAATAAGCCATTCCCACTTGATATATATCTGCTACTAGTATCTAAGGCAGGCACAGTAGCAGCTCTTAATTACTTTGATGGCGCTAGAGAATTGGCTAAGTACTTAGGGCCAATAGAATCTAAGGACTATGCACATCTACCTTATCCTAAGTTCACAGTCACTTGGGATATAATAGAACTTGCTACCGTACTATATCCTGCCCCTGTAAGTAAAGCTCAGGTAAAGTCAGTAGCCTATTCATTCATTCATATGTACAGTAAGGGGATTTTATAATGCTAGATTCCTTATTAGATTCCATTCTTGATACAGTAATATTGGATAGTGCTAGCTCTGATAATATCCTAGATATGGAGTTAGTAGCTGCCTCAGATGATCTGATCACCCTAATAGAACTACCTGAAGCAGAAGCTGATCCTAGATTAAAGCTGCTATCTCATTCTTCCAGAACTACTCTTCACAAGTGTCCGCGTAAGTATCAACTCTATCGCTTATCTTCTGAGGAAGTAAGTCTCTCTGAAGCTGCCACTACTAATCAAGCAGTTACATTTGCTTATGGTCATGCAGTAGGTACTGGCATTCAGTCTAGCTTAGAAGATAAAAGCACTAGCCAAATACTATTAGATGTATTCTTAGCTTGGGATACTGATCTATTAGCAGAGAATCCTAAGCAAAAGAAATCATTCTGGACCGCGCTTAGCGCAGTACTTAAGTTCTCTTCTCTGCGTTCTCGTGGACTGCTAGCAGATTATGAATTAGTATATCATAATGATAAGCCAGCAGTTGAGCTATCATTTGAAGTAATACTTCCTAATAACTATCGCTATCGTGGCTTTGTAGATGCAGTGTTAGTGCATAAGGTAACTGGTGAAGTTCTAGTGCTAGAAGCTAAGACTACTAGTGGCCAAGCTAACAGTGCGAACTATAAGAACAGCGGACAAGCATTAGGTTATTCTGTAATCTTAGATATTCTCTTTCCATCTATGTCTAGTTACACTGTCTTATATATAGTGCAGGAAACTAGCAGTGGTAACTATGTAGAGATGCCCTTTACTAAGAGTCTCCTGCAACGGGCACTCTGGTTACAGGAACTGCTAATAGATACTCAGTTAGTAGAACTATATCATAGCTATGGAACATTCCCTACTCACGGTGAATCCTGCTTTGATTTCTTCAGACCTTGTGAGTATCTAGGTATCTGCAATCTTCCTACTAGTAACCTCACTAAGCCATTAACTAATAAGATAATGGATAAAATATCAGCATCCACTTATGACTTTACTATTAGCTTTGAAGATCTAGTATCTGCACAGATAGCGAAAGGTAAGTTATTCTCCTCCTCTCCCTCCTCTTGAGATACTAGGTACTAATCATGAATCCCCCCATATGTAAAGAATGCAGAGATAAGACTGGAGCTTCCACTAACAAGTCCAGCCTTACTCTTTATTTCACTGAGATAGTTAAGGTAACACAACCTGATCACATTGATGCTGGTGCTATCCTATTTAAGCTTGCTGACATAGGTAGACCATTAGATGATGAGCCAGTATGGATACCTAAAAAGTTATGCAGTAATCTAGAATATGAACCTTCTCCTTATCCAGATAATGTAGGCTCAGTTGAAGTATGGTCTGTATTCATAAGAGAGAACATGCCGGAATTATATGCTGCTCTTATGGAGGTGGAAGATGAAAAGATACCCTAATGAGATATTAGATAAGCGCCCAACTCCTAAGCCAGATTCAATTACATTCACTATTTGCGCCTGCTCAATCATACTAACCTCAATACTAATAGGAATGCTAACATGGCCAAGCTAAGCGATCTTAAGCGTAGCGCTACTCACAGGGTGCTTATATTTGGCGGCCCTAAAACTGGCAAGTCTTTGCTAGCAGGTAAGCTAGCTGAGAAGTATAAGCTAATCTGGATTGACTTAGAGAACGGACATGATGTTCTGTTCCAATTACCAGAAGCTTGGCAAGAGAACATAGAGTTAGTTAATATCCCTGATACTCGCTCCTTTCCAATAGCTATTGAAACCTGTCTTAAGATGGTAAGAGGTAAGGTAGATATATGTGAACTACATGGTAAGGTAGCTTGCATGATCTGTAAGAAGAATGCTGCACCTAGTATCACTCTTGATCTTCCTAATCTTAATCATGATACAGTCGTAGTCTTTGACTCTCTCACTCAGTTATCCAATAGCGCCATTGCACATATCACTCGCACTGAGCCAGAAGATTATAAACTAAACTATGATGATTGGGGTAATCTAGGCAAGCTATTAGAGATCTTCTTATCTCACATTCAGCAAGCAGGCTATAATGTAATAGTAATATCCCATGAATGCGAAGCAGAAACAGAAGGTAAGAAGAAGACCTTAGTACCAGTAGGTGGTACTAGGAACTTCAGTAGGAACATAGCTAAGTACTTTGATCATGTAGTCTATGCTGAAATGCGGATGAAGAAACATGTATTTGCAAGCGCTACTAACTATTCTAGCACTATTCAGACTGGATCTAGGACTGGAGTATCACTAGAAGCTGCTGGACAAGATGCTTCCTTATTACAAATATTCATGCCGGAGTTATACACCAATGCTAGTAGCCTTCCTTCAAGTATCCCTAATACTATCCTCCCTAATGCTAATACAGGGGCTGCCAAAGGAACCTCAGTGGACAAGCCTAAGAGCAATGCTAGTTCTAGTACTGCTGACATTCTTAGTAGATTAAGAAATAAGTAATTTCCAAATTTACAAATTTCCATGACTGCTAGGAAAGACTAGCACCCACTAACCATCATCCTAACTAACCAACAAGAGTATATCTTATGAGCAATTCCGATTCTATCCTTGATTCAATCCTTGATACCGTCCTTGATGATATTGCAGATCTTCCTTCATTCAAGCCATTCGCTCCCGGTGTTCACCAAGTAACAGCACAGTTCACAGTAGAGAAACTGGGCACTCACCCAGCATGTAAATTAACTCTTACTCTTATCGAAACTGTTGAGCAAGCTGATCCTTCTATTGCACCTTCTAAGGCTGGCGATACTTGCAACAGTGCGTACTTTCTGGATAATGAGATTGGTGCAGGTAAGCTTAAGACTATCAGTGCCGCCTTCGCTACTACCTTAGGTAAAGAAAGCGTTACTATCCGTGATCTGGTAGAAGCTGGCCCGATGGAATGTATGGCAGTAACCAATATACGCTTTGATAAAAATGATAAGACAAAATCTTATCTGGATGTTATTGACTTACAAGTCATTTAATATCCCCTGATCATTAGCAGCATCTAATTAGCCTCAGTATCTTAATCGGTACTGGGGCTTTTTAGGTACTAAGATCCTATAATATTCTCACTGGATACTACTCATGACAGTACCTACAAAGACTTCACTAGCTGATCACATAGCAGCACTAAGAGCTAAGCAAGACTCAGAGCCTAAGCAAGCAGATAATGCTATGATATTCTGGGGCACTTCTGCTGATACTCCATTCCTTCCTATGCTTAAACCTTGTGCAGGTGCAGTGACAGTCTATCTTAGAAGTGAGCCAATCACTACCGTAGCCACAGTTCAGATGGCATGTAAGTCTAAGATGGTATCAAGAGTATTATCCACTTCTATTCCCTTACTATCTAAGCTACTTCATTGGGAGAAGAGAGCAGCTCCTAGCTTAGATAACTATGCAGGCTCTCTCTTCACAGTACCTGCATCCTCTGTCTGCCCTTATCCAATAGAGGTAGTATTCCTATCCCCACTTAAGCAACTAGCTACAGTTCCTTATGGCGCATTCATTACTAAGCGCCTCATCACTAAACTAAGCTCTCCCTCTAAATGGTATAAGCCAACAGAATTCACAGGCTTTGAGTTAATAACTCCAGCTAATGAAGCAGCTAATTTCGCAGTATTAAATACTTGCTTCATCATATCCATAGACATAGAGACGCTCAGAGATAATGCTACTATCCGCTGTCTCTCCTATACTGGAGTGTATGCAGTAGGAGAGGAACTAAAATCTCATAGTGTAGTCCTAGCACTAGATAGCGAATATGCACTAGCTATCATGCGTAAATGGAACTGGGAACTTAAAGCACCTAAGTGTTTCCAGAATGGTAAGTATGATATAGCTTATCTCACTCGCTATAGTGCTCCAGTCTATAATTACCTATATGATACTGCTCACCTATTCCATTGCTGGTACAGTGAGCTACCTAAAGATCTAGGATTCCTTAATACATTCTTCATTCGTGAAGCTGCATACTGGAAAGACTTAGCAGATACTAATGATCTACATACCTATTACAAATACAATGCTATGGATACTTGGGGTACAGTCAATTGCTTTCTAGCTATGATAGCAGAAGCTCCTAAGTATGCACTTGATAATTACCTGCTAGAGTTTCCATTAGTATTCCCTTGTCACCTATCTGAAATGACTGGCATAGCTAGAGATATGGATAGGCTGAGAGTAGCTAAGAAAGAGCAGGAAGACATAGTAACTACACATATGGCTAGCCTTAATGCTATGCTGGCTATATCTAAGGGCCAGACATTCAATGTAATGTCCTCCCCTCAGATGAAGCAATTACTTACTATCTTAGGATGCTCCGATCTATCTAGTGCAGATGCTAAGAGCTTAGATAAGGCTAGGTTCCGCCACCCATTCAATGCAAGAATTATCAATGCAGTATTAAAAGTTCGCAAGGCTAGGAAGAATATATCTACCTATCTCACTGAAGGTAATGAATTCTGTAGGCCAGATGGCACAGGTAATAGGATCTTATATAGTCTTAATCCTCACGGTACTGATACAGGTAGATTAGCATCCAGAGAGCATGCCTTCTGGTGCGGTATCAATATGCAGAATGTACCCAGAGGTAAGATAGTTAAGCAAACCTTTAAAGCAGATCATGGATTCTATCTAGCTGAGTGTGATCTTGAGCAAGCGGAGAGTAGGGATACTGCTTATATATCTGGAGATGAAGTCCTTATTCATAATGTTGAATTCAGCCCTGACTTTCATAGTGCCAATGCTTCTGCATTCTTTGGAGTTCCCTTTGATAAGATCTTTGATGTCACTACTAATAAGGTAATAGATAAAGATCTGAGAACACTAGCTAAGCCAGTGAATCATGGTGCTAATTATAACATGGGCCCTTCTGTTCTCATATCTACTATGGGAGAGGAGAACATAGTTAAGGCTAAGCAGTTACTTAAGCTACCTACTAACTGGGATTACATGGCAGTAGCTAGTCACTTACTGGAAGCTTTCCATAATACATATAAGGATATTAAAGGAGTCTTCTATGCTGGAGTTGTTAATGAAATCCTGACTACTAATCTACTAGTCAATAAGGCGGTACATTGGAATAATAGTATAGATAAGGAGGAAGCTAGATCCCTCATCCATACTATGAATTCCGATTACTTAGCTACTGTAGATAACTACCCTCGCTGGACTAGATACTGCTTCGGCAGACCAGATAAAAGCAAGCAACAATTAAATAGTTACATAGCCCACCCTCCTCAGAGTCTTAATGCTCAGACTCTAAACAAAGCATATCTATCAATCTTCAATGACATAGCCATGCACCCAGAGTTAGGTAAGCACTTTAAGTTATGTGCGCAAATACACGATTCCATTCTATTCCAGTACCGCATTGGGCATGATTACTTATGCGATATGGTACAGGCTAAGATGGAGATACCTTTAACTATCAGAGCGTATGATAATAAAGTCCGTACTTTTATAGTGCCTGCCGGAGTTAAGAAAGGTCAGCACTTAGAAGGGGACAGAAAGAATCATGCGCTATATTGGAGTGAGACAGAGTGAGTCTATGGATAAGGTATCTGCTACAGAGAACTTCATAAGTCTCTACATGCGCTATGCTAGTCAGACTGAGTGTCCAGCCATCTTCCATAGATGGTGTGCTATTACTATCCTAGCTGCCTACATGGGCAGGAGAATATGTTTCAAGCACGGACACTCTACGTTACATCCTAATATCTATACTCTGCTAATAGGTTCGCCAGGAACTAAGAAATCTAGCGCTATCAAGATGGGTGCTAAGTTATTAAAGCTTGCTGGCTATACTACATTCGCAGCTAAGAAAACTAGGCAGGAAAAGTTCTTACAGGATCTAGCTGAACAATCAGAAGCATTAAGTAATAGTTCCGATACAGACTATAGTGATATACTAGATCGTAATCTATTCGGAGATATTAATAACGATCACTCATTCAATTATGATAGCCAGCCTCCAGCAGAAACATTAGTAGCAGCAGATGAATTCAATAACTTCATAGGATTAAATAACTTAGACTTCATATCTATTCTTGGGGAACTATGGGATTATGAAGGTACCTATGATTATAAGCTTAAGAATGCTAAGAGCATATACATTCCTAATCCGACAGTAACTATTCTAGGAGGTAATACTCCTACTGGATTATCACAAGCATTCCCTGTAGATATAGTAGGTCAAGGTTTCTTCTCCAGATTACTCTTAGTATTCTCTGAACCTACTGGTATTAAGTACACATTCCCGCCACCTCCAGATGAAGAACTTCAAGCATCCTTAATAGCTATGCTGCATGATATAAAGAATAAAGTTCTCGGAGAGCTATCATTATCCCCAGCCGCCGCATCCTTATTAGATAAGATCTATAAGAACTGGGAGAAGATGGAAGATATAAGATTTGAATACTATGCTAATAGAAGATTCACTCACTTGCTTAAACTATGCTTAGTGATGGTAGCTTCAAGAGTAGGAAGTAGCATAGAAAAGGAAGATGTAATTGAAGCTAATACTATCCTCACTTATACTGAACAGCTCATGCCTAAAGCATTAGGTGAGTTCGGAAGAGCTAGGAATAGTATCTCAACCCATAAGATAATGGAGGTGCTGGATAATGCTAGACTTCCTATTACTGTCCAGCACTTATGGAAAGTATTGCAGCAAGACTTCGAATCCAGACAGCAGCTTATAGAAATTCTTAATGACTTGCAAGTAGCAGATAAGATACAGTCAGTTAATGGCGGATTCTTACCTAAGCGCAAACCAATGGATCTAGGAATAGAAGGTTCTGTTGACTGGAGTTTATTAACTGAATATGAAAGGGCATTGATATTATGAATGAGTTATTTCAAATTATTGCAGGTGTGTGCGCAGGCTTCACAGCCTATTACTCCACACTATATATTCTGGAGTCTCAGAATATACTCTACATTGAGGTGTGCGAGGATAAAACCTACTGGGTAATAAGACGGTGGGGAGAAACTAAGAGACAGGCAAAGTGTAGATTATATCAGAAAATATTCAAGGCTTGTGAACTATCCAT
>Ga0114969_10001007_pt1 | contig 23998 bp, 22 predicted proteins | sample M_130807_MF_Meta_FD_87316 | JGI IMG/M metagenome (GOLD analysis project Ga0114969, IMG submission 87316) | Freshwater microbial communities from Lake Montjoie, Canada to study carbon cycling - M_130807_MF_MetaG | ecosystem: Environmental > Aquatic > Freshwater > Lake | place: Lake Montjoie...
AGAGTTTTATCAGGCATTAAAGCTTTTTACAAATATTTATTAATGGAAAATCAAGTAAATGATGATCCCACCGACCTAATTGAAGGCCCTAAGATTGGTCAGAAATTGCCTGATTTCCTTACCGTGGAAGAAATAAACACCCTTTTTGAAGCCATCGACAGAAGCAAACCAGAAGGCGAACGAAATAAAGCAATTCTTGAAACTTTATACTCTTGCGGTCTTCGTGTTTCTGAGCTTGTAAATTTAAAATTAAGTCTTACCTACCTCGATATTGGCTTTGTAAAAGTAACTGGGAAAGGTAATAAGGAACGGATTGTTCCTATGGGTGGAAGTGCCATTAAACAAATCCAAATTTATATAGAGAGTTATCGAAACCATATTACTATTCAACCCAATCATGAAGATTATATTTTCCTTAATAGGAGAGGAAAAAAGTTAAGTCGTGTATATGTTTTTATGATTATTAAAGAACTGCTTTTAAAAACAGGGCTTCGTAAAACAATTAGTCCACATACTTTTAGGCACTCATTTGCGACCCATTTAATTGAAGGCGGCGCTGATTTAAGAGCCGTTCAGGAAATGTTAGGACATAGCAGTATAACAACTACTGAAATTTACACACACCTCGACAGAGATTATTTACGGTCAGCCATCCTTCAATTTCATCCAAGAGGTTAAAATTTAATCGATTAAAAAATGAGGCTTTCTGATTTTGTTTTTTTTCATACATTTAGAGCCTAAGAATTCATATATGGCTTACCTATTTCAAGAAGCAACTGTTGTTAATATTATCGATGAAAATGATATCGTTAAGCGCTTTTTCATCAAAGTACCTGACGAAATTCCATTTACTTTTAAAGCTGGGCAGTTTATCATGCTCGACTTACCAATTGATTCAAAATATACCAATAGAAGTTATTCAATCGCCTCGGCACCAAGCAATGATAATATTTTTGAATTATGTATCGTTTTGAATCCAAATGGATTAGGGACACCATACATGTTTAAGAATTTTGAAATAGGCAGTAAAGTAATGATTTCAAAAGTTCTTGGGAAGTTTGTTTTACCTGAGGTAATTGAACATGACATATGCTTCATTTGTACCGGAACCGGGATCGCACCATTGAGAGCTCAATTATGGGATATACTTAACCGAAAAGCGCCTCACAAAAATATTTATATGGTGTTTGGCAACAGATGGGAAAAAGATATTGTGTATCGTAAAGAGATGGAAGACCTAGAAAAAGAATATCCAGAATTTAAATTTCTGCCAGTTCTTTCAAGAAGCAATGAAGGATGGAATGGTAAAACAGGTTATGTGCATGCGGTATATGAAGATATATTTAAAGATCGTCGTCCAGCCTATTTCTTTATTTGCGGATGGGCGGATATGCTAAAAGAAGCTCGACAACGAATTGAAGGTATGGGATACGATAGAAAATCCATTAGATTTGAATCATACGATTAATATTAAATTAAAATAATATAAGCCCATCAAAACAATTTCAGGTATTGATGGGTTTTTTCTTTGCAAGTAATGATATTAACAAACAAAAAATGAAAGCTGGAAATACACTTCGTTTTATGGCAAGCATTCGAAGAAAAGAAGATGCTCCTGAATTTGGTTTTGGCAACAGTACAAACAATGCACATCAACGTGCGTTAAATCCTGATGGCACTGCAATTGATTTAAGAAAAACAGGTTCATACGAATTAGTAAATAACCATTCAGTTTAAAATGTTTGATCGAATTATTATCATTTGTAGTTTCCTTTTAGCATCGACAACTGTTGCTCAAAGTCAAAACAAAGAAGAGCAATTATATCAATATGCTGTTAAACTTCATAAAGATGGAAAACTAAATGATGCGTTAAGCATTTTTAAGAATCTTTTAAAAAATGATTCCAATAATATTAATTTATTACAAAATACTTCCATTCTTTATGGAACTATTGGATATAGTTTAAAAGAAGGCACACCCAACAAATATAATTGGTATACTACTGCTGAATATTTAGCTAAAAAAGCAATTCAACAAAACTCAAAGAGTGCTTATGCACATTATGCCTACGCAATGGCAATTGGATTATTGAGTGAGAAAGCTGGAGTGAAAACAAAAATTAATAACGCCAAGCTAATAAAATCTGAAGCAGAAATAACCATCAAATTGGATCCGAAAATTGCAGGAGCATACCATATATTGGGAAGATGGCATCTTGTAGTAGCCGGCTTTAATTCATTAGAACGCGGAATGATAAGTATGATATTTGGCAAAATGCCAGGAGGAAGTTATGAAGATGCAATTGCAAATTTTAATGCCGCTATAAAACTTCAACCATTAAATGCAATTCACTATTTACAAATTGCATATGCTTATCAGAAAAGAGAAAATAAAGGAGATAAATTATTGGCAATAACGAATTTAAATACTGCGATAAAAATTGTTCCCAGAAACGAAGAAGAGCAAATCACAAAAAAAGAATGTGAAGATTTATTATCAAAATTAAAGACTAAATAAATTACTTAAACCAAGTTTTAATTTTTTCTAAAGGGAGAAATCCATAAAGTTCAGGGACTAATTTAAAGTATACAGTAGCTCCAATATATAACATTGAAATCATAATTGATCTGAATAAAATATCCATAAATGGATTGTAAAGTGAAGGGATTATAAAATTAAAAAGGAAGCAGCCAGTAATCATTGCCAAAATTAAAAGTGTTGTTTTGTCAAATGGTTGAAAATGGAAATATCGCCAAACCATTAAAAAATTAGCTCCATTAAATAATATTTGAGAAACGGCAGTTGCAATTGCTGCACCAATTAAACCAATATGTGGAACAAGTAACATTTGCAAAATAAAATTAACCACAACTAATAAAACCATTAGTAATGCACCTGGTTTGTATTTATTAGAATAAAGCAGAATTGCATTATTTAAGCCAGTTGCCATATTAAACATGGAACTAATACTTATAATTAAAACTACATAATGTCCTTCACTATATTTTGAAGGAAGAAAATTTAATAAATTTACAATGTTTACATTTATACCTACAAAAAGAAGTCCTCCAATTAAAAGTAAATATTTAACACTTTTATTGTAAATTTTTTGTATTTCAATTTTATTATTTTCATTCCATGCATAGGATATTTTCGCTGAAGCAATTTTTTCTAAAGCTCCCAAAGGCGCTTCAATAACTGTTGGAATAAATGCAGCAATAGTGTAAATTGCAACATATTCCAAACTCATAAATCTAGCCAACATAATTGTTGACAGTTCCTTAAATCCAACGACGGCAACTGTTCCCGTCCACAACATTAATCCATAGGTAAACATTGAACTTACAGGTTGTTTTTTAAAGAAACCCCATTCGATAATCCAACCTGGTTTTTCAATGTAATACAAGTAAGAGAGAAGTAATATTAATTGAATAATATAAACGCCAATAAATCCATATATAAATTGAGAGAAGGTTAATAATTGAAAATGGTAAATTGTTACAACCCCCATTACTAAAATCCTTACTACAACATCATTAATAAAGGGTGGAACTGTAGTTTTTAATCGAACAATTAAATAGGTTGTTAGTGTGAAAATTGCAGAAAAAATTGCAATCATTGGAAAAATACAATAATAATACTCGACAAACAATTTTGATTTAGTCTGGTAAACAGACATGACATAATTTTTTGTAAGCCACAATAAAGCAAAACTTATTAATAATCCAATTAAAGTAATAAGCATAGCAAAACCAATATATCCATAGTTTTTGCGCTCTGGATTATTGAATGAAGGGAAATATTTATTAGTAATATTATTTACTCCTAGAGGAACAAAAGTTGCTATCAAAAATGAAAAAGAATATAAAATTCTGGTAAGACCTAATTCTTCTGGAGTAAGGAGGCGGGGTTGAATTAGGAATAGGCTAATAAAGCCTAATGCAATTCCTGCATAGGCACTTAATAGATTTTTTAGACTTTGACGTTGAATGACTCCCAAGGTTTACAAAACTAAGTATTCATAGTAATATTCGCTTACTTTTGCATTTAAATTAATTATTCAATGGCTCGGATACTTAGCTTAATGCCTTATCATGTTTTTCCACCTCAAACGGGTGGCCAAAAAGCCATTTTTACATTCACTAGTGCTTTAGCTAAACAACATGAAGTTTTAGCTGTATCAACAAACCTAAATACCAACCCCGAAAAGGCACCGTTTGAATTGCTAAATTTGTTTGGTCCTACCCGTTGGCGTTACTTGAATATTTTAGACGTTTACAAGGTATATAAACTTAGCCAAAAACGAAAAATTCAATATATTATTACCGATCATCCCTATTATGGGTGGCAGGCTTATGTATTAAAGAAGCTATTGAAAGTCCCATGTTATGTTCGATCACACAATATCGAGTATCAACGATTTAAATCCATAGGAAGCCCCGTTTGGCGATTGCTCTATTGGTATGAACGTTGGGTGTATCGCTTCTCAGATGCCTTATTTTGCATTACCGATGAAGACAGAGATTTCGCAAGAAAAGAGTTTCATTTAAGTGAGGAACATTGTCAAACATTAGCCTATGGAATTCCATATAAGGATCAACCAGCAACTTTTCCAATTGAAAGAGCTCAAATTTGTGTTGAACAAAATATTCCAACTAATATCCCCATCATCCTTTTTAACGGTGCATTAGACCATCTTCCAAACCAACAAGCCGTTGAAGATATTCTTTACAATATCAACCCTGAACTTAAAAAACTTTTACCAGATTATAGAATTTTAATTTGTGGTAGAAGAATGCCGGATTCCATAAAAAATCTTCCTGCTGAATTATGGGACAAAATAATTTATACAGGCTTTGTTGATGATATTGACCTCTATATTAAAGGAGCGGATCTTCACATTAATCCGATTATCTCAGGTGGTGGTGTTAAAACAAAGGTTATTGAAGCACTAGGTTACAGTAAAAATGTAGTTTCCTATTATAGTGGAGCAATAGGTATTAGGAAAGATCTTTGTGCTGATAAACTTCAAATTTGTAATGATTCAGATCATATAAATTTCACAAACCTTATCGTTAGTACATTAATTAAAGAAGCAACTCCATGTTCTGTAAAATTCTATGAATATTATTTCTTGGGAAATATAATCAAAAAACTTACTTCCTTTTTTGTTTAAACTATATCATTTTATAAAAATAAGGAGCTCCAGAAATCATCTTAGGCATCAATCGGCATAATTGAATTATATTATTTAAAAATCCATACCAACGTTTTATTTGTTTATTGGAACCAGTGAAAATATATAAGATGCTTATTATAAAACTCCAAATTACTTCCATACAATAAAACAAAAGAATAATTAAATACCAAACTATTCCATATTGCTTCCTTATTCTTAAAAGGTTAGAAACCATTAATTGCAATCCACGTTTAGTATGCAATTCATAATAGCCTTTTTCTTGATCAGTATGCTCTATTTTACTACTTAAACCTTCGTAATGTATTACGCTTAAATCCCCAAAAAGTACTAAGTCACCAGCTCTGCCTAAACGGTAACACCATTCTGTTTCCTCTGCGTATAAAAAAAAATCTTCATCCATATAGCCTTCTGCTAAAACAGCAGATTTTTTAACCATCAAAAACGCCCCACTTATCCAATCAACTTTTACAGTTTCATTCTTATTTATTACATGCGGTGCTTTCTTTCCAATTAATTTACCTAGCTTTTTTAGGAGATAGCCTGTAATAGGTAATGGTAAAAGATAATTTACACCACCATTAACAAAATAACTTCCGCTTATCTGAGGAGAACCGTCAGCAAAAACTAAATTCACTCCAGCTACCGATAAACTATTATTATCTTTTAATCTGGTATAACAATTAGATAGCACATCTTTTCCAGGCAATGTATCCGTATTTAAAAGAAGGAAAACTTCTCCCTTTGCAATTTTCATTGCTGCATTATTCCCTCGTGCAAATCCATAATTTCCATTCATGTTTATCCAAACTATTGATGGAAATAAGTTCATGAAAAAATTCATATCCTCGGGAGCTGAACCATTATCAGAAACAATTATTTCATACTTTAAATCAGTCTCATTTTCAATTATACTTTCAATACACTTTTGAAGAAAAGAGCGTGTATGGTAATAAACAAAAATAATTGATAACATGATTTTAGAAATTGTCTTTTATTGAATTATCTATTTAAAAAGTTACTATCTGTTTTTGTAAATCAAATCTAAAATATCCTTTTCATCAGTATATGGAATAAATAATTTTTCGGATTTAATTGGAGAAAACAAGAAATTCCGTGCATCAGGATGGATGTGTACACTTTCAGTAAGCATTATTCCATCTTTACCTATTGAATAAATTGAATAATCAATTTCTTTAAAAAAGTTTTCTATATCATAGGAGAGACTTTTGGAAATTTTATTTTTCATATCTGGTAAATAAAAAGATAAAATCTCATAAATATTTACCTCGCAAATAACCGATGGTTTATGATGTTTAAACAAATCAACTGACCCTCTTAATACATTGAGTTCATAATACTCGGCATCCATTTTTATTAAGTCAACCTTTTCTATTTTCTCTTCTTTAACAAAAGTATCCAAGGTAATTTGAGGAACTGTTATTTTCACTGGCTCATTATGCCAAGAAGAAGTAAATGCTTTACTTGTTGAACTTACGCTTGTGCTAGAATTATCTGAAGGAACAAAAAATGAAACTGAACCATCACTATCACCAACCGCCTTTTGAATTAATTTGCAATTTTTAATTTCATTTAAATTAAAGTTTACCAAAAGACGTTTTGCATTTGCAGGAGCAGGCTCAAAAGCATATGAAACAATTTTTTTGTTGCACTTTTCAGCCAATATAGAATATAAACCAATATTTGATCCAACATCAATAAAGGTTCCTGCCGCCTTTGAAATTACACAAAATAGATTTAATTCATCCACTTCCCAAACGCCGTTTTCTTTAATCAATAATCTTGTTAAACTATCTTTTTTATAATTGTTTAATTTAATTGAATTGCCAATGAGTTTTATTGTAACAATTCTAGGTGATAAGTAAACCCTTGCGTTGTCTAATATATTTATAATATTTCTTAAAAACCGTGAAATTGCACCGATTACAGAACTAATTATTTGAAGTATCATTTAGCTTTTTTTTTCCGTTCCAATCTATCAAACCAGTACCTGACCAATGACCAAATGAAGTTAGATCCATCTTAGGTCTCTTAATATCTCTCCAAATTTTTACCATATTCCAAACACGTATATCATCAAACATAACAATACAATTCTTTTTTAATTGAATTTGTTCTAGTTTATCTAATATTTTCTTCTCTTGTATTCCATCCTTTAAAGCATCCACAAATATAAAGTCTGCATTTTTTAATAACTCTACATGTTTTCTAAATCCATTTTCAGTTGTTAAATCATCTGTATGTTGAATCAATTTACCATCCTTAAAATCACTTTCTAGAAAACATGTATCTCTGAATTCATTCCATGCTATAATATCAAAGGTATGAATTACTGCATCTGCAGGAATATATTTCTTAATTACCAAACTCGCTTGACCTAAAAATGTCCCAATTTCAATTACAATTTTTGGTTGAAGTGTATGCATCAAAGCACCAAGCAATTTGTAATGTTCACCAGGGTATATACTCACCCATTTTTGTTCGTTTTTCTCACGAGCAGCAATATCACTAACATCAATTTTTTTAACTTCATTTATTGCACCAACACTAATATCAAATAAATAATCCGAGGGTGCAACATCATCATGCAATGATGCTACAATTGACAATTGAGCCGAAGAAGTCTTAATAGGACTTAATAATCTATTGCAATAATTTTGCAAATACATTTTAAATTTCGTCTTCGGAATATAATTCGTTTTCAAATGATGCTTTATTAGTTAATATACTTTTATGTTAAATGACAAAATAATTTTAGAATTCAATTCACCTTTCTCACCTCTTCGTATCACCACTCACTACTCTCCAAACTTGTCCCATTCTCTTTTTTAAATAAAATTTTTTAGGAACAGTAACAGGGAACTCTTTTAAATAATTAACTATAAACTCTGCAATGTTATTTCCAGCACTCCATCTTAATTCTTGCCACAAATTGTTATACAGTGGGTGAAAGTTTTTTATGAATTTATGGTTGTTTTTATCTGTTGCCTTCCATAAATTATAGTAACTCGTAATATTGAAATCAGCCATATGGCCCCAGCTATTTAACTTAAACCAAATCTCCTCTTCTCCCCTAGCCCATGTTTGATGAAACAAGTAAAAAGGTGTGTATCGTATATAATGATTACATCTTCTCGCCCTTTGATACTCGGGTTTATTGGTTGCTAAAACTACTGTTTCAAAACTATCTTTAATGTATAAGAATCCATCTTCTGTTTGCTTGAATAATGGTATTAAGAATGCTCCAATATCAATAGGTTTTGCTCCTGGCAATGTCCACTGCGCTTTCGATTTCAAGAAATCAACAAACTGTTTAAAGTCTAAGAAATATTCATCACTATCAATTTGTACGATCCATCCACCCTCACCCATTTTTTGAGCTAGCATATTCCGCTCTCTCGAATCATTCGCCAATGCATCTAAACTTGCATCAAAAAAATCATCTTTATAAATAGTGATTTTATTTTTAATATCAATTTCTTTTATCCAATTCCAGAATTTATCATCAATCTCAAATTTAATTCCAGCCCATGTTCGGTATTCATGATCAACAGCCAAGGTGATTGTATCAGCATGTTCATAGATACGAGGTAAAGAATTGTAGATATACTGGTAGTCGAACGACACCAACATACCAACTTTTATCTTTACGTCACTCATTACAATCTATTCTTTTATGGTTGATGATAATTATGCTTTATCAATTTTACTTGAAGCACCTTTTCTAGTTTTCACAACCATACCTGCAAATAACACGATCAACAACACCGATCCTATCAATGAATATTTCTCACCAGCTTTATAAACTTCTGGTTCAAATTTAAATTCTATGTCATGTTTTCCAGATGGAATTTTCATACCTCGTAAAACATAATTCACACGAATATGATTTACTAATTTTCCATCCAAATAGGCATTCCATCCTTTTGGATAATAAATGTCGGAGAAAATAGCAAGCTGATCTTTTGAAGAATTGGAAATGTATTTTAAATCATTAGGAGCATAACTCGTTAACTTAATTAATGCTGACGAATCACGACCTGTTGCTAACCCTTTCACTTCATCCGCAAAACGTTGGTCAATTACAGCAGAATTTCTAGTATCCATGCTATCTAATTCTTTCATCTCTGCATCCGCATTCGGAACTACTTTCCAATTATCAACAAACCAAGCATTCCCTAAAGCAGCGTTATTAATTTGGACCATTGGTGATCTGTCTTGCGGGTTCTGACCAATAAAATATTTCGTATTCAACATATTCAATACGTTCATATTTCCTTTACTGATCTGATACTCGATTAACTCTTGATAACGCTTCAATTTTGCTCCGTGATACCCACCAATCGATTTGTGAAAATAAGAAGTACTTGCATCATTAAAAGTACTCACGGTCGAATTCATTACTCTGTAATAACTCTTATCCTGTAATATTTGTTTATCGGCTGCAGTCATCAAAAATGGCTTCTCCGCATTTGTTTTAGAAGTAAAGTTAGTATTGTTCAAAAAGCGTTTATCAACTCCTAACATATCAAACATAATAAATAGCGCCAACCCGCAAAGCATGTAGGATGTTTTCAATTTTCCTTTTAACCAAAACCATAATAAACTAAATCCAATTGCAACAAAAAACAAGGAGCGTAATGCATCCAATCTTAATGCACTTTCACGATCGCGAACCAATGCCGACAATAACCATTCATATTGTTTTAATTGTTCATCTCCTTGACCTCTAAAATCACAAAACATACCAGGAACTAATACAAACAGTGCACATATTCCACCAACGATATAAAACGAATACAACAATGCTTTTTTCAACTTCTCTTTTTTCTCTTCGCTATCCATAAATTTCATCACTGCAAGTACACCTGCAAATGGAATTGTAAAGGATACCAAAACCAACATCATGGATACTGCCCTAAACTTATTGTAAGCAGGAAAATTATGAAAGAAGAAATCTGTAAGCGCCGGAAAATTTTTTCCCCATGCTAGGGTAATAGAAAGTAACGAAACACCAATCAACCACCATTTCATTCTTCCTCTCAATAAAATTAAAGCTAATACAAACAAAAAGAAAGGTATCGCCCCATTATAAACCGGACCAGATGTCATTGGTTGCATCCCCCAATACAATGGAGCAGCTTTCACAAATGATCTTGCTTGATCTTCACCTGCATTTTGCACCAATGCCTGATACGTGTCTGATTTCTCTCCTAACTGATACGACGATGAACCTCCATTAAAATTTGGAATCAATAAGGTCATGGTTTCCATTTTACCATAACTCCAATCAGTTGCATAGTCTTGATCTAATCCAGTACTAGCTTTTTTTGCTGATAATTCAGATGGACTTCTGGTAGAAAAATTTCCATATTCATAAGTTCCCCATAAGCTCGGGATATTAGGAAGTATTGCTAATCCTACTGCTACCACCAAAACTAAACTAGACTTAAAAAACTCAGGAATGGATTTATTAATAACAGCGTTAACTGCTTCACACAAAACTAAAATCACTAATGCTAATGCGAGATAATAAGTAATTTGTAAGTGATTAGCATAAATTTCTAGAGATAAAGCTACAGCGGCTATAATTCCACCTTGAAAGATATTCCCTCGATAGGCCATTAAAACTCCAGCAACTACCATTGGTAATATTGCCAACGCATGTACTTTGGAATCATGTCCCGCTTGTAAACAAACAAATTGATAGGAACAGAAGGCATAAGCAAATGCACCTGCAATGGCCAATCGATAATCGGCCCTCAAACTGATTATCAACAAATAAAAACCTATTAAGCTTAAGAATATTAAATTAGCAGGTGCAGGAAGCCACAACCAAAGAATTTGATTCACAAAACGCATTAAATTCCCTGAATAAACCACCGATATCTGGTAAGCTGGCATCCCACTAAACATGGAATTTGTCCATAATGCCTCTTGCCCTGTTTGATTTCTGAAATCAGTAATCTCTTTCGACATCCCAATCCATTGGCCAATATCATGTTGCTGAAGAGCTTTACCCGATAAAATTGGAGAGAAATATAGCACTGTTACCAATAGAAATATTCCAATGGCGATCAAATGAGGCTGTAATTGCTTCAATAAAGAGTTTTTCATACACTGTTTAATTCGGACTCCGAAAATACAGCGAAAAAATGAAAAAAAGCCTCTCTTAACTAGTCTTTAATCTCTACATAGTCAACATATTCACCATTATTGGTGCCGGAGCCTCCCTTTTTACCCGATTTCGGTTCTTCTACTGTGATGTATCCCTCAGGTTTTTTAACCTGATTGGGGTCTTGTTGTTGCTGCTGTTGCATGTTATTCATTTTCTTGAATAACCCCTTTGTAATCGCATTCATTACCATGAAAAAAATATATCTTCTGAAAACAGAAAATAATATGAAAATGACCAATAATACAAGAAAGAAATCTGACATCTTTTAAACCTTTTATGTATAACGTTTAAATAAATTATTTATCGCAAATGTAAACCCAAATTATATTAAAATGGAAATTGAATTAATCTGAAATTTGCTCAGTATTAGCTACATCTGTCATTCGCATTTTTCCATCAATTGCCTGCATCTTCAAACCGTTACAATTTGTAACGGTTTCATTACCCTCATCTTTAAGTCTTTTTTTTAATACTCGCCAATAAACTTGCGGATTAGGACTATCGGTTAATATTGCCACTACATCTACAATTGAAAAAAACCAAAGCTGTTGCTCTTCATCCCAATGTGTTCTTACTCTTTTTTCTTCAAAAATTTTTACTGCTTCCTGTTGATTCATGTTAATATTTATTTAGAAAAATATTTTTAATTTATGTGAATCCTCTAACAACATTAACTTACTGGATCACCTATTATTTTTTTATGCTTTTTTGAATTGATATAACTTTATTTGATTTTCTTATTTGATCAACTTGATCAAATGCTTCTTTCAAATCAGTTTTGATTTTTAAAATTTGCTCATATTTTTTCAATTTATTAAGCAGTTTTGCCCAATCAGTTAATGGTAATTGAACAGATTGGGGTTTTCCATTACTATCACTTACATATTGAATTGCTATTTTCATAATTCAAATTTAAGGAATTAATCTTGTATAAATTGTATTGAATATCTCTTTTCTTTCAAACTAAGAATTTCTCTACACTTTATCCACCAATTACCTCGATAAATACAAATTTCGCTCCCCATATACTTGCTGAAAGAAATCATCTTCTAAATCATCAATAAAATAAATTGCTTCACCTGTCGATTTCATCTCAGGACCCAACTCTTTATTTACATCTCTAAATTTTTCAAATGAAAATACAGGAACTTTAATTGCATATCCTTCCATTTGATTATTGAATTTAAAATCCTTAACCTTATTCACACCAAGCATAACCTTTGTTGCATAATTCACATAAGGTTCGTCGTAGGCTTTCGCAATAAATGGAACTGTTCTCGAGGCACGAGGGTTTGCCTCTATAACATAAACCACTTCATCCTTAATAGCAAATTGAATGTTGATCAATCCAATAACATTCATTGCTAAAGCAATTTTCTTGGTGATATCTTCAATTTGTTTGATTACATGATCACTTAAATCAAATGGAGGTAATACTGCATTACTGTCGCCAGAGTGTATTCCTGCAGGCTCAATATGCTCCATGATGCCAATGATATAAACCTCTTCTCCATCACAAATTGCATCAGCCTCCGCTTCTATCGCCTTCTCAATAAAATGATCTAACAAAACTTTATTTCCAGGATTATCTTGTAATAAATTTACAACATGCGTTTCTAATTCCTGTTCATTAATAACAATTTTCATGCTCTGTCCACCCAAAACATAGCTCGGACGAACAAGCAAAGGGAAACCTAATTCACGTGATAATGCAACACATTGATCCGCTTCTTCAATAACTCCAAATTTAGGATAAGGAATTCCTAAATCCTTTAATAAATTTGAAAAGCTTCCTCTGTCTTCTGCAAGGTCTAAAGATTTATAACTAGTACCAATTATTTTAATCCCGTATTTATCAAGTTTTTCTGCAAGTTTAAGTGCAGTTTGTCCTCCTAACTGAACAATAACACCTTCGGGTTTTTCATGTTTGATAATATCATAAATATGTTCCCAAAAAACAGGTTCAAAATAAAGTTTGTCCGCAATATCAAAATCTGTTGAAACAGTTTCTGGATTGCAATTAATCATGATGGTTTCATAACCACATTCCTTCGCAGCAAGCACACCATGAACACAACTATAATCAAATTCAATTCCTTGACCTATTCTATTCGGACCACTTCCTAAAATAATTACTTTCTTTTTATTCGTAACAATTGATTCATTTTCAGTTTCAAAAGTTGAATAATAATATGGAGTACTAGCTTCAAATTCTGCGGCGCAAGTATCAACAATTTTATAAACACGATTGATATTCATGTTCGTTCTTTTGGCATGCACTTTACTCTCTAAGCAACGAAGTAAATGAGCAATCTGACGATCTGCATATCCTTTTTGTTTTGCTTCCAACATTAACTCTCGCGGCAAGCTGTCGAGCGTGTACTTTTCAATCTCTCGCTCTAACTCAACCAACTCTTCAATTTGATTTAAAAACCAAGCATTAATTTTAGTTAGCTTTTGAATTGTTTTAAAAGGAATTCCCATTTTAAACGCATCATAGATATGAAACAATCTATTCCAACTAGGATTTTTTAAACTCTCTAAAATTGCAGTCTGATCTGTTAATTCCTTTCCATCAGCACCAAGTCCATTACGTTTTATCTCCAATGATTGACAAGCTTTCTGTAAGGCTTCTTGAAAACTTCTTCCAATACCCATTGCTTCACCAACTGATTTCATCTGTAACCCTAAATGACGGTCAGTGCCTTTAAATTTATCGAAATTCCAACGAGGAACTTTTACAATAACATAATCAATAGTAGGTTCAAAAAATGCCGAAGTATTTTTAGTGATTTGATTTTGTAACTCATCTAAATTATAACCTATCGCAAGTTTAGATGCTATTTTTGCAATCGGATAACCAGTAGCCTTTGATGCTAATGCAGATGAACGTGAAACACGTGGATTAATTTCAATTACAATTATCTCTTCATCATTTTGAGGATTTACAGAAAACTGAATATTACATCCGCCAGCAAAATGCCCAATCCCATTCATGCATTTTATGGCAAGGTCTCGCATGCGCTGATAAGTACGATCACTCAATGTCATTGCAGGTGCCACCGTAATGGAATCACCAGTATGAATTCCCATTGGATCAAAATTCTCAATAGAACAAATGATAATCACGTTACCAGCTGAATCTCTTAATAACTCCAACTCAAATTCCTTCCAACCCATAATACTTTGCTCAACCAATACTTCATGTACCGGAGAAGCATGTAATCCATGATTCAAAGCAGCATCAAACTCTTCTTGACTATGTACAAATCCTCCACCTGAACCACCAAGTGTAAAAGAAGGACGAATTACCAATGGGAAACCAATCTCTTGTGCTATTTCTTTGCCCTCTAAAAAGGACGTAGCCGTTCTTCCTTTACAAACATTTGCACCAAGCTCTAACATTCGTAATCGAAAACGCTCACGATCTTCAGTGGTCTTAATTGCGTCTATATCTACACCTATAATTCGCACACCATACTTATCCCAAATACCAGCCTTCTGACAATCAATCGCCAAGTTCAAAGCAGTTTGCCCACCCATTGTTGGAAGTACTGCATCAATCTTATGTTTTTCAAGAATCCAAGCAATCGATTTCTTTGTTAAAGGCTTCAAATAAATATGATCTGCTGTCACTTTATCAGTCATAATCGTTGCGGGATTAGAATTGATAAGAACTACTTCAATTCCTTCCTCTTTCATCGACCTAGAAGCTTGACTTCCCGCATAATCAAATTCACATGCCTGACCAATTACAATAGGTCCACTTCCAATGATTAATACTGATTTTATAGAATGATCGCGAGGCATGTATTATTATATTTAAATTCTTGAAAGGATCGTATTGGATAAGCAATTAAGCTTATGATTATTTAAACTTTTGAAAATAAATGTAGCTAAACTAAATTCGGCTATTGGGATATTTTTTTGAGAAAAAGAAATAAAAAAAAACTGGAGATTGTTTCTTAATGAATAATGAAAATATTTATTCAGCATCCTGCTTATTTTATCATTTACAAAAGTAAACAAAAAGCTCTTTTTAAATTTGAATGTTAATAAATCGTTTTTATTGAATATTTTCATTAATTTGCATCGAATGACCAATAACGAGAAAATTCATCTTCTTACCTATGAGAATCATACGCTTCCCTACCGTAAATATGGGAATGGACATGAATTATTATTAGCATTTCATGGATTTGGAAGAAGTAGTGAAGATTTTGCTGTTTTCGAAAAGGATTTGGGATTTACTTATACCATTATTGCTTTTGACTTTTTTTATCACGGTGTAAATGAAAATAATATAAAAGACAAAGTGAATCCTTTCACTTCTTCAATTTTTTCAAATTTGATTGAAAAATTATTATGGGAAGAAAAAAAGGTGCGATTTTCAGTAATGGGATATAGTCTTGGAGCCAAATTAGTACTTGGAATTATTCACCGACTTCCACACCGAATTTATGAATTATTTTTACTTGCACCTGATGGATTTGCGCCTGATTATGCAAGGAGGATTTTATCAAAGACATTAATAGGAAGGTCCATTTGCAGATTTGCAATCGACAATCCGCAAATTTTCATTTCAATAATAAAAGCTAGTAAAAAACTAGGGGTCATAGAAGAAAAACAACAACGATTCTTTTTGATGAGCATCGAAACTCATAGCGATCGAATCCGCATTTTTCTAACTTGGCAACTATTAAAAGGATATAATACACATCTTGATCTCGCCCTTCATTACTTAAAAACCAGACCAATTCGATTTGTCCTTTTTATTGGGAAATATGATCAAATTATAAAGCCATCTTTAACAGATAAATTCATGAATGGTTTAAAAAATAAAGGTGAAACACATCTTCTAGATTGTGGCCATCAGATTTTTCAAAAACATGAAGAAATAAGTAAAATAATTCTCCAAAGAGATTCCTGAAATCATATTCTTTTTTCTCTAAAAAAACGCTGCATCTCTGCTAAAAATAAAAAATATTCTTCCTAACAGACCTCAACTCAAACAAAAAATAAGGGCACCCCACAGTGTGAGATGCCCATTATAAAGGTCTTTTAAAAAGAGAAAATTATTTTCTCCAGCTTCTTTCGTCAGATACTGTAAGCTTCTTACGTCCTTTTTTACGACGTGCTGCTAATACCCTGCGGCCGTTTGCAGAAGCCATGCGCTCACGGAATCCGTGCTTATTTCTACGCTTACGTAACGAGGGTTGAAAGGTCCTTAACATATTGATGTTTTAATTAATTAATACGGGACGGCAAAGATAGAAATTTAATCTTCTTTTCAAAATAGAAATTGAAAATTATATTAAAGTATTTGTCGAGCAAGATAAACTACTACTTTCTGATCGAAAACTTCCAAAGGGAAGAAATCCTTAACAAGAAACAATTCAGGAAGTCTTCCAAATGCCTCTAATTCTTCACGTAAGTCACCTCCTTTCAGGATAATCCATCCATTAGGCATACTCCCTTTTTGACCAGAAACAAGTTGAGATCGGGTCCAACTCACTAAATTCGACATAGGAGCTGCTGCCCTTGAAACAACATAATCTAGTTTCAATTTTTGTTCTTCAGCCCTACCGCGAATTACCTCCACATTTTTCAGATCTAACTGTTCTACAATATCTTGAACTGCCTTTATCTTCTTCTCAATCGAATCAATTAAATAAAATTTAACATTTGGAAACAATATTGCCAATGGAATTCCAGGAAATCCTCCACCTGTGCCAACATCCATAACCCTTGCCCCATCATTAAAGGAAACAACTTTAGCCACTGCTAACGAATGAAGAACATGTCGCTCCAAAAGTTGATCTATATCCTTACGAGATATTAGGTTAACCCTTTCATTCCAAGTCTGATACAATTCAGGTAATATCTCAAATTGCTTTATCTGTTTAGCAGATAGCCCTGGAAAATATTTCTCTATAAACGCAAATTGCCCCATACTGTTATGCATGGGGCAAATGTAGTTTACTTAAGTTACGATTTATGAATTACGTACTCTGAATTCTTCATTATTTGATAAAGAAACTCGCGTGCACGAAAAAGTTGCGCTTTTACGGTTCCTAATGGCAATTTTAATTCGTCTGAAATTTCTTCATATGATAACTCTTGATAATAGCGTAGTTCAACTAAACGACGATAACGTGGCTTTAGTTTATCTACCACATCGCGCATCATCTCTACTTTCTCCTTTTTTATTAGAAAATCTTCAGGACCTGGGCTATCAGACTTTACCTCTAATGAAATATCTTGCCCATCTTCATTCTCAAAACCACGATCGATTGACAATAACATCTTACGCTTCTTACGAATGAAATCGATACAATTATTTGTCGCAATTTTAAAAAGCCAAGTACTAAAGGCGTAGTCTGGAGTATATTGTTTTATATTGCGAAATGCTTTTCCAAAAGCTTCAATGGTTAAATCTTCGGCATCATCACGATTATTCACCATTTTTAAAAGCATGTAGTAAATCGAATCTTTGTAACGTGACATCAATTCAGCATAAGCTTTCTGATCGCCATTTTCAACGGCTCTACAAACTAGCTTGTAATCCTTAATTGCTTTATCCGATAAATGTTGAATTTCCTCATCGGAAACCTTTACTTCGGCTTTAGGTTGTTCCATAGTAGTTGGGGTGGTTGATGTGCTGATTTTGTCTCGTTTAGAAGAAACTTTTGGTTTGGTTACAGTGGCTGTAGTTGGCATATTACTTCCAGGATTTGGTTTTTACAAAGAGGTTGGAAACTGCCAGTAGCGGATAAGTAAATGCGATGATTATATCAAAGAATGGAACTAATAGTACAAGGTCGGTTTCACCAAGTTTTTTAAAGCCCCTCCAATAGATTAACATTTGTATAGCTAGCCGGATTGATACAAGTGATACGATTAATTCGGCACTAAGTTTCAATAAACATGCCGCAAGTACTGAAAACCAAAATAAACTCTGACTGCTAAAGAATAATCCTATTAGTGCTTTATCTCTCCCTTTGTAATATTCGCCTGAACTCATGTGCCTTTTCTTTTGCCAAATCCACGTTGCTAAAGATGATTTTGGTTTAGAATAAGTAAAAGAGGATGGACTTAACTCTACAGCAACATTTTTTTTATTTGCAGTCTCATTTACAAACAAATCATCATCGCCAGACATTAAATGATAATGATTTGCAAATCCCTTATTTTTAAAGAATAATGACTTAAGATATGCTAAATTTCGTCCGACACCCATGTAAGCCTTGCCCTTTTTTGCTCGCGATAAATATAAAAGAGCATTTTGTGCGGTGTCATATCGAATCCATTTATTCAACAACCCTGGCTCCTTTATATAGGCTCCATAACCTATCACCAACTCTTTGCCTTCTGAAAACGAGGGGATTATTGACTTTATCCATAGCTTATCATCAGCTTTACAATCAGCATCAGTAAAAAGCAAATGTTCGAATTCGGCAGCCTTAATTCCTAAGGTAAGTGCGAACTTTTTGCCATGCTTATATTTCTCTTGTTCATGAATACTAACTACCTTTAAAACATCGTAGGCATCTTCCATCTCTTCTAAATACTTCGAAGATTCATCCCAGGAGCAATCATTAACAACAACGACTTGAAATTTTGGATACTCTTGCTCTAAAATTGAGGGAAGAAAGGTGCGTAAATTTTTAAGTTCATTCCTTGCACAAATAATTATTGAAACAGGAGGTAAATTCTCCGTTTTTGGTGTTTTGTCTTTCGTAAATCCTATACCGGAAAACTCAACCAATAAATAGTATAATTGTAAAAGGAGGGTTAATCCTAACAAGCCTAAAATAAAGAATGGAAGCAATTCAGTAAATATCATCATACACGTTTCAGGGTCCCCCCTCTTAATGTACAAATCTACCTAGGAGCCATTCTATACTATTGCTCTTTCAATTTAAAATATCAACATTCTTATCTTAACAACAAATTGATTAATAAGTCAAATTTATTGTCTTGTTAGGTCAAAGAATTGATAATTATTCTTATGCTTTAGCTGATGTAAATCCCGCTTCAATTAATCTGCCAGGATACACTTTTAAAGCTTCTTCCAAACAAATCATTGAACTTTTAAGCGACTCAAGATTAAGGACATAAGCTATTCTAACTTGATGTTTACCGAGTTCTGGTCGAGAATAAAAACCACTTGCTGGTGCTAACATCACTGTTTGGTTATTGAACGAAAACTCTTCAAGTAACCATTGGCAAAATACATCTGCATCATCAACGGGTAGTTGAGCTATGCAATAAAAAGCTCCACTTGGTTTAGGGCAAAACACACCTTCCATTTTATTTAAAGCATCAATTACAAAGTCTCTTCGAGATACGTACTCTTGTTTTACCTCAGTAAAATAAGAATCCGGTGTATCAATAGCTGCTTCTGCTCCTATTTGTCCAAATGTAGGAGGACTTAATCTAGCTTGAGCAAATTTTAATGCTGCAGCCATAACTTCTTTATTTCGAGAAATTAGTGCTCCTATTCTAGCCCCACAAGCTGAATAACGCTTAGAAATACTATCCATTAAAACAACTTGCTGATCTAATCCATCCAAATGCATTACTGAAACATACTCCTTGCCATCATAACAAAACTCCCTATAAACTTCATCAGCAAAAAGGAATAAGTCGTATTTTAATACCAGCTGTTTTAAAATTTCCAATTCAGCACGAGAATACAAATACCCTGTTGGATTGCTAGGATTACAAATTAAAATTGCTTTTGTTTTTGAAGTAATAGCCTTTTCAAAATCTCCCATTGGTGGCAAAGCAAATCCGCTTTCTATTGAGGATGGAATTGGCTTTACAATTACATTAGCTTGAGTAGAAAAACCATTATAATTTGCATAATATGGCTCAGGAACAATTATTTCATCTCCAGGATTCAGACAGGCCATCATTCCAATTTCAATTGCTTCCGAACCTCCTGTGGTAATTATTATATCCTGATAATCCACATTAATATTGAACTTCTTATAATATCCAGCGAGCTTTCTTCTATACGATTCTATTCCTGCTGAATGGCTATATTCAATAACTTTTAAGTCGTTATTTTTTATAGCATTTAACATAACATCAGGCGTTTTAATATCTGGCTGTCCAATATTTAAATGAAAAATCGAAACACCTCTTTTTTTTGCCTCTTCAGCATAAGGAACTAGTTTACGAATTGGAGATGGTGGCATCTGCAGCCCCTTGTCGGAGATCTTTGGCATAGGATTTAAATTAGTAGTCCCGACCAAAATGATTGATCGGGACTACAAATCTACGGAATAGGATTTAAAATTACTCTTTTGTAGGATCTGGTTTTGCTTCTGTTGAAGCAACTGCAGTAGCTTTAACAGTTCCTTTTAAATGAATAACACGTGGGCTATTTTTAGCGTTTGATGTGATTGTTACAGTTTTATCTTGTAAGCCCATTTTACCTGCTGAGTTAAAAGTTACTTTAATTACACCTTTAGCACCTTTTTTAATTGGCTCTTTTGGCCAGATTGGAACAGTACATCCGCATGATCCTTGAGCATTTGTAATGATGATGTCTTCTTTACCTGTGTTTGTAAAGCTAAAATCACGTGTTACTGATTCTCCTTGTTTAATAGTATTAAAATTATACTCTTCAACTTCGAAAGTCATTTCAGCCGTTGAAGTTGCTGCTGGAGCTACTGCTGCTGGAGCTGTTGCAGGTTTTGAAACCGTCTTGTTGTCAGTTTGTGCGTTAGCCGTTACTGCAAATATCATTGCGCAAGCAGCTAAAAGGAAGGTTTTTTTCATTTTTAAATTTTATTTGTTATTTATTTAAGTTTTATTTTACGTTTTCTAATGGAGACATAGTACCAGCCTTTTTGAATGGGGTTGCATCTTCTGTTTGTTCTTGAGATTTTACAACACCTTTTATTGTAAGTACTTTAGTTGCTGATTTTGCATTGCAGTTAATAGTTACAGTTTTTGTAAAAGGACCAGGTCTTTTGGTATCGTAACTAACATTTATAAAATTACTTTGACCTTTTAAAACTGGTTCTTTGGGCCATTTAGGTACTGTACAACCACATGATCCTTTAGCATCGGCAATAATCAGTGGATCTTTTCCGGTATTTGTAAACTTAAAAGCATAAGTGCCATCACCAGCGTAATCAATTGTTCCAAAGTCGTGTACTTCTTTTTCAAAAGCTATATCAGCTGTACTAGTAGGTGTTGTTTGAATTGCTAAAGAAGCTTTAGTTTCTGATTGTGCGTTTGCAACAAGAGCAGAAAAACTAATAAATAATAAAGATGCGAATATCTTTTTCATATTTTATTTTTTTATACGGCAGGCATATCAACGACCTTGCCAAAGGTCATACAAAGAAATGAAATTACAATGAATCATTGAGTTTTCGTCGTTTAAGTTATATATAATTTAAAAAAAACCTTATTAAATCAACCTTTAAAAGTAAGAACAAATAATGTTTTGACAATTATACGCAGGGTATAATTAAGTTTAGATGTAGAAACTGGGTTAATTGTATTTTGATTTGTGGTTCTTTGTGAAAACTCCTTCATTCTTCGTAAAAGTAGGTGATTGTGGCTTCCCATATCTCATTTTCTAGCCTACTAGGCTTCAGTACTTTTATTTACTTTAATGATAACCATCTTAGAAGTTGGGGTATTACTTTTATCAGCTGTGCTATTAATTGGTACGAGCACATTTGTTTCAGGAAAATAGGTAGCCGTACATTTTCTAGGGATATCAAATTCCACAATAATAAATTTTCGAGCTATACGAACTCTATCTTCATAATAATTATATAAGTCAACTACTTCTCCAGGCTTAAACCCAATCTGAGAAATATCATCCTTATTCATTAAAATAACTCTTCGTTCATTAAAAATCCCTCTATATCGATCATCCAAACCATAAATGGTGGTGTTGAATTGGTCATGACTTCTAATAGTCATCATAACGAATTCATCCTTTTCAAGTGTTCGCTTTGTAACTTCTGCTGTATTAAATTTAGCAATACCATTCAATGTATTAAACTTCCCTTCTCGGTTGCAATTAGGCAAATAAAATCCTCCTGTCTTACGAACTCTTAAATTGTAGTTTTCAAAACCTAAAATAGTTCCAGAAATATCATCTCGAATGTAATCGTAATGATTGGAATAATTTACCCAAGGAACATTACTCGTTGAACCAAATGTTGCTAAGGCTAACTTACAAACGATAACTGGCTCACTAAATAAAGTTGTAGAAATTGGTTTTAAATTTCCTCTAGACGAATGGACAATACCCATCGAATTTTCTACGGTCACAAATTGCTCAACTCCGTTTACAATATCAATATCAGTTCTACCTAAACATGGAAGAATAATTGCTTCTTTTCCATTCACTAAATGACTTCTATTTAACTTAGTCGAAACTTGAACGGTTAAATCGCATTTTCTCATTGCATCTGCAGTAAAATTTGTATCAGGTGTTGCAGATAAAAAGTTTCCACCTAATGCAAAAAACACTTTCACTTTATTTTCATTCATTGCATGAATCGCTTCAACAGTGTCGTATCCATGATTTTCAGGAGGAATGAATTTATATTTATTCTCAATAGCTTTTAAAAATGCTTTCGATGGTTTTTCGTAAATCCCCATTGTGCGATCGCCTTGCACATTACTGTGTCCACGGACAGGGCATGTACCAGACCCAGGCTTTCCTATGCTTCCTTTTAACAGTAAAATATTTACAACTTCCTTTATGGTATCCACAGCATTTTTATGTTGTGTCAATCCCATTGCCCAGCAAATAATAATTTTCTTTTTACTGATTAATAAATCTGCAGCAGCATAAAAAGATTGCTCATCAACACCAGAAGCTTGGATTAATTCTTTTAAATTACTTTTCTTTAAATGATCAATGTATTCTGTTATTCCTTCAGTGTTGCTTTCAATAAAATTATTATCAAATACGGTTCCTGGATTTTTTAATTCAGCTTCTAACATGAGAATAGCAAATCCTTTTAACAAAGCTAAATCTCCGTTGATAGTTACCTGTAGATAAATATCAGTTAAAGGGGTAGAAATCCCTATTGCTCCTTTTAAATTTTGAGGATGACTAAAAGCAAGAAGTCCTGTTTCTTTTAATGGGTTAACAGAAATAATTTTTACATTTTTCTCTTTAGCTTTTTGTAAAGCAGAAAGCATTCGAGGATGGTTAGTTCCAGGATTCTGGCCTAATATCATAATAACATCGGCAATATAAAAATCTTCCAACTTAACTGAACCTTTTCCAATTCCTAAAGACTCTGTCAAAGCAACACCACTTGACTCATGACACATGTTACTACAATCTGGCAAATTATTCGTGCCAAATTCACGAACAAATAATTGATACAAAAATGCGGCTTCGTTACTTGCTCTACCTGAAGTATAAAAAACAGCTTCGTTGGGTGAGTTAAGTTCATTTAACTTATTTGCAATTTTCTTAAAGGCATCGTCCCAACTTATTGATTCGTAATATTCACTTCCTTCGCGGAGATACATGGGCTCAGTAAGTCTTCCTTTCTTCCCAATTTCGAAGTCTGTTAATTCAGAAAGAGCATAAACACTGTTA
>Ga0114969_10001009_pt1 | contig 23988 bp, 27 predicted proteins | sample M_130807_MF_Meta_FD_87316 | JGI IMG/M metagenome (GOLD analysis project Ga0114969, IMG submission 87316) | Freshwater microbial communities from Lake Montjoie, Canada to study carbon cycling - M_130807_MF_MetaG | ecosystem: Environmental > Aquatic > Freshwater > Lake | place: Lake Montjoie...
GCGATGATCTTAACCGGATCGCTGAAATAGGCCTGGGGTAGCCCGAAACAGGCCGACGCGCCTTGCCCCCAAATGCCGCAATAGAGCATGCCGTACAGCAGCACGAACCCCAGCCGGCCGCCGATGATGACGCCCAGCGTCACCCAAACAAACAGGTCGCCGATGTCGTCCGCCGTGGCGGGGGGCTTGCCGATAAAGGGCACACCGGCCCAGAGTTTGGGCGTGCGCAGCAGGCGGAGAACATAACCCCAGCCCAGCAAAAGCCCGGCAATATAGGCAAGCGCATACCAGCGTATGCTGATTGGCCCATAGATATGGATCAACACAGGGTCGATATTGGGGAACGGCAGGACGGCTTCGATCATGGGGATAAACTTTGCGGACCGGCGGCGGCTAGCTCGCGCAACCAGTTCGGTCCTGTCAAGCTTGCCGGGGCGTTTCCTGTTTACGTTTACGACAGAATGCAGTTTGGTCGGGGTGCTATCCCGGCGCATACGAAGTTAGGGAATTAAGACACATGCAAACCGACAATCGCGTTCTCGACGGCATGGCCCGCTTTTTCACCAACGCGGCGGGGGCCGCTCAGTCCTTCAGGGCCGAGATGGAAACCATGATGAAGGCGCGCTTCGAGCGGCTGATCGGGGAGCTCGATCTGGTCCAGCGCGAGGAATTCGACGCCGTTAAGGCTATGGCGGCCAAGGCCCGCGCGGAAAATGAGAAACTGACCGCGCGGCTCGCCGAGCTGGAAACAAAGCTTGGCCGAACCAGGAAACCCGCCGTGGAGCGCGGCTCGCCCCGCAAAGGCAGAGCTACGTCAAAGCGGGTTCGGCGAAAGCTGTGAATTGCCTGATCTATAAACCGTTTGCTTCTCAACCCGGCGTGGCCGCGCCTTGTCACGACTCAAAATCTTGTGTCTCCTGATGACACTGCTTCGCGTTTGCGGCATATGAGGACCTGATGAAGCTGGCTACGCCTGAAGACCTGCCGCACACGGAAAACCCGCTCGACCTGCTGGAGCAGGCCATTGAGGATAACGGCTGGCCTTTCGAGCGGTCGGCGCGCGATGAGATCAATCTCTCGGTCGCAGGCCGCTGGTGCGATTATCATTTCTGCTTCACCTGGCGTGACGATCTACAGGCGCTGCATGTGTCGGTCAGCTTCGATATGCGGGTGTCGCGTGAGCATCGCGCCCAAATTGCCGAACTGCTGATGAGCGTCAATGCGCAATTGTGGCTCGGCCATTTCGACCTCTGGTCGGAGGACGGCACCGTGCTGTTCCGGCATGTGCTGATCTTCCCGGATTCGCGCGTCAGCGCCGCACAGTGCGAGGCGCTGCTTCACCTCTCCATAGAGGCTTGCGAACACTACTACCCCGCCTTCCAGTTTGTGCTGTGGGGCGGGAAGACGGCGCAGGAAGCGATGGCAGCCGCCGTCCTGGAATGCGCCGGACAGGCGTGACGCCGCCATGACCGCGCCCGGTTCCGGCGCCGTTCTCCTGATCGGCGCCGGCCGCATGGGCGGTGCGCTCATTAAAGGATGGCTGGCGGCGAAATCCTTCTCGGCCATTCACGTCGTGGAGCCTCAGGGCTCCGACTCCCTACTTGCGCTCGCCGCGACCGGCGCGATTACGCTGCACCGTGAATTTGAGGGGAACGGCTTTCCCGCACTGGATGCCGTTGTGCTGGCGACCAAGCCGCAGGTCCTGAGGGGGCAAGCCGAATTGCTGGCCAGTCTCGGCGCAACCGGGGCGCTCGTGGTTTCGATAGCCGCCGGCATAACGACGAAATTCCTTGGCGCCGGTTTGGGCGCGGGCAATCGGTTGGTGCGGGCGATGCCTAACACGCCGGGCGCGATCGGTCAGGGCATTACGGTTCTGTCCGGCGGTCCCAGCCTGCCCCCGGCTGACCGCGATTTGGCGGAAAAGCTGATGTCGGCGCTCGGCGAGACGATTTGGCTGGATGACGAGTCGCTGATGGATGCGGTCACGGCTGTGTCCGGTTCGGGACCTGCTTACGTGTTCCTGATGGCGGAGGCATTGGCGGAAGCCGGGCGTGCGCAGGGACTTGACGATGTAACCGCCGCGCGGCTGGCGCGGGCCACGGTTTCCGGCGCGGGCGCTTTGCTGGCAGCGGACACGCGACCCGCGGCGGAGTTGCGCAAGGAAGTCACCAGCCCCGGCGGCACGACGGAAGCCGCCCTGCGCGTGCTCATGGCGTCCGACGGCCAGACGGATTTGATGCGGCGCGCGATTGCCGCTGCCACCGAACGCGGGAAAGAACTCGGGAAGTAGTTTTGGGTGTCATGGCCCTGCAAGACTGGGCCATCCAGCACGCACGCGTCCGCGTGCGGATGAATCCGTCAAGTCCGCCTGGATGGCCCGCTTTTGCGGGCCATGACACGCAGGCGCTAAAGCAGCTCTTTCACCGTTTCGGACGGGCGGCAGAGTTTTACCCCGTCGTCGCTCACGACGATGGGGCGGTTGATCAGGATCGGGTGCGCCATCATCGCGTCCAGCAGCTCTTCGTCGCTGCTTGTGTCTTTGTCCAAGCCGAGTTCGGCCGCAATCTTCTCTTTCCAGCGCACCACATCGGAGACTTTGCCGCCCGTGCGTTTGATCAGGCGCTTCAGCTCCGTCTTTGACGGCGGCGTTTTCAGATATTCGATAATTACCGGCTCATGGCCGGCCTCACGCAGAAACGCGAGCACATTGCGAGACGTTTCGCATTTGGGATTGTGGTAGATCGTGAAAGTCATGGTAGCCGCCCTGGATATTTGTCGCCACGACTCTAACCAGGATTCCTTTGCGGGCAAGAACAGCACGCAGGCGCCCGATGAAAAGCGCACGGCGATCAGACGAGAATGTCGAGAACCGACTTCGCCATCTTGTTCGCGGCCTTCACCACCGCGATGTTGGCTTCAAACGCCGCGCCAGCCATCTTCTGTTCGACGACTTCGCTGACGATATTGGCTTTTGGGTCCTGTGCGACGCGCTTGGCGCTTGCTTCGAACCGGTTCGAGGCCGCCGAAATTCCACCAGCGGCAATGGAAAGGATGTTGCTCATGAGGCTTGGGTAGCGCACCGCGTCTTGCCACCCGATGATGAAAACCCCAGGCCTTTAATTCAAATGCCGGATGGAAGACGCGCGCGGGCCGTGAAAACCCGCGCGTCGTTTGGTGCTCGTGCTTCCGTTAACGGGTTGTGACGGGCCCGATGGGCGTAACCTCACCCCCGGCATTGGGGAAATGCACCACGGTCTTGCCCGGCACGCGCATGGTCAAATCTCGATGCCCGCCCTCCGGCACGTCCAGGGAAACATGATAGGAGCCGGCGGGCAGCTTCATCAGCACCCACGGTCCGGCGCACTGCACGGACACCGAGTGTCCATTTCCGTTAACCGTCACCTTGGGGTCGCCCAGATACTGGCCGTCCTTGCCCGCAACTTCGAGGTGGAACGGATAGGCCGCCCAGCGCGGATCGCTTCTTACTTCCAGCGAGGTTCCCGTGCAGGCGGTTTCCACGCCACTGACGGTCATGGGCTGCTCGTCCTGCATGGCGCCGCTTTGCGCCAGAGCGGTTCCGGCAGCTAGCGCGGATGCAGCAAGGATAACGGATAGGCAGGCGGTCTTCATGGGGTCTGTCTCCTCGGATGCCGCACCAGGGTTGGTACGGCGCTCAAATCGATGAGGAAACTCGTCCTGCTATGTCCGGGTTCCGACGTTTGACCAGAGTTCCTTGCGCTTGAGTTTCGCGCCTCTAAACAATATTCTGATTTGCGCGACGGCGTTCATTCGATGAAGCGCGCTTGTTTTGCCCCGAACCGCCTTAGCGCGCTTGGACGAGACAGCCTACCTTCTTCACTAACCGAAGGACCCGGCGCGGCGCTGGGGCATGTTGCCTTGGCGGGGAGCGAAGCAGGAGAGGTTATGGCAGTCGGAACGGTCAAATTTTTCAACACGGCCAAGGGCTACGGTTTCATTTCGCCTGAAGGCGGCGGCAAGGACGTGTTTGTCCATGCGACGGCTGTTGAAGCCGCCGGCATGCGTACGCTGAACGAGGGGCAGAAGGTGGCCTTCGATGTTCAGCCGGACGCACGCGGCGCCAAGGCAGTGAATTTGCGCGCGGCCTAAGCGGAAAAATTTTCAGACCTTAGGGCGGCGCGGGATGAAACCCTCGCCGCCCTTTTTCTTTCTTTGGAGGCGCTCGATGCCCATCCTTCACGAGATGCACATTTCCGGAAATTGCTACAAAGTGCGGCTGGCCGCGCGGCAATTGGGAATTCCCCTCAAACTGATCGAATATCCCCTGGAAGCCCGGCGCACGCGAACGCCCGAGTTCCTCGCGAAGAATCCTATCGGGCGCGTGCCGCTGTTGGAGACGGACGACGGCCGCTATCTCGCTGAATCCGGCGCCATTCTGTTTCACTTGGCCGAGGGAACCAAGCTTGTACCCGCAGATGGTTGGGGACGCGCCAAGATGCTCGAATGGATGTTCTTCGAGCAGTATGAGCATGAGCCCTATATCGCCGTGGCGCGCCGGTGGCTGGCGTTCGAGCCCAAGGAAGCGTTGGAGACAATGAAGCACCTTGTTCCCGAATGGCACGCCAAGGGCAACGCGGCCCTTTCCGTCATGGAGCGGCATCTGGCGAAGGATGATTGGCTCGCGGGCGGCAGCTATTCCATCGCCGACATCGCGCTCTACGCCTATACGCATGTCGCGGGGGATGGCGGGTTCGATCTCGGGCGCTATCCCGCCGTAAGCCGCTGGCTGGAACGCGTTGCCTCGCAACCCGGTTACATCACTCTAAGCGAAACCTGGTGAGCATCATGGCCGAACTGACCAATGAATTTTGCTTCGTGTACTCGACCTATCCCAGCAAGGAGCTGGCGCTGCAGACGGCGCGCATGCTGGTCGACGCGAAGCTGGCCGCCTGCGTGAACATCTATCCGCCAATGACCAGCGTCTATGCCTGGGAAGACAAGCGCGAAGAGACCGCGGAGGTCGCCATGTTCATCAAGACGAGGCGGTCCCTTGCCGACCAAGCCATTGCCGCCGCCTGGAACGTACATTCCTACGAAGTGCCGTGCTTCGTCATTCTTCCGATCGACGGCGGCACCAGCGACTACCTCGCCTGGGTCCGCGCGCAGACGGAACAGCCGGTGACAGTGTAATCCCTGGCTCTAAATCATGGTGTGTCCGACGAATTGCGGGTTCGAACGAGCGTAGCAATCTTACGAATCCCACGCGCACTCTCCTTTCCTTCTGCATTCCTGTGGATTACTCGCGCTGAACGGCGATGCCCCGCAGAAGATTACCTCTTACTATTTCCCCGTGAACGGGCCGTTTCCAGCCATGCCAGCTTTTCGGCATAGATGCAGCATAACCACTATTGTTTTAACATCATGATTTATATGACTTTTTTCTATTATTGTTTTTATAACTGGCGTCTTATGCAAAAACATTTGCACCACCCACGTTTCGTCAGTGTACTGACAATCGTCACTGGCTTGCGGCGGCTGACGGTCGCGCAAACAATCATTAGAAATGGTTGCGAACTAGAGGCTGCGAGTCGCGGAGATCTGCGCCCATGACAAGTAAAGAAGAAGAACTCGCGCCCGCCATCGCCCTTTTCGAAAAGGCGTACGTTGAGGCGCAGCGCATCGCTAACGATAAGCTCACCCTTTTGAATATGGTGCGTCTGGAAGCCGGCCTGTCACCGCGCTCCGCTGGCATTGAAGGTGGTGCGAGTGGCGATGGCGCGCCGGTCCTTACTCAAATCAAGCGCGACACGTTTTACGGGAAGAAGCAGATGACCGCGCTGCGCGAATATTTGGAAATGCGACGTGCACAAGGCGACGGCCCGGCAACGCCTCGGGAGATTTTGGATGCTCTGAAAGCTGGGGGCTACAAGTTCGAAGCCAAGACTGACGACATCGCCCTTGTCGGCCTGCGCGCTTTATTGCGGAAGGCGACCAACGTTTTCCACAAGCTTCCCGGTACGAACGCTTACGGATTGCTGGCTTGGTATCCCAATGCGAAGCCCTCTGTGCCGGATGATGAGGATAATGACCGCCTAGCCAAGACGCGGAAGGTAAAGCTAAAGCGACCCCTACGACGGTTGCCTCTCAAGAAACCTGACAATCCGGCGTCTAGTTCAGAAACAGAAACGGCGGTTGACTAGCGTCAACCGCCGCCATTTCGCCGTCAGAGGGGTCGGTCGCCAAACTTGACCCTCTGGCTAAGGTTAACCCCAGTTCGTGGCCCGCGAGCCGTGTTAGGAGCACCCCTATGTGGCAAGCCAAGACAAGAGTCTAAGACCGCCAACGGGAAGGGATTCTACCCCTTCCCGCCAAGTGGTCCTAGCAAAATCGGGGGATGTGTCTAGGCCGGGCGAATAGCCACACGGTCACTCTTTTGCTGCGTACAGATGCAGGGTCCGCCACAATGCCGTATGCCCTAAGCCTTTTTCAATCGCTGACTAAATCAGGAGCGAATCCGGCCCACGCGATGGCTATCGCTGAAGTGCTTCAGAGCACTCGTGATGCCAGCCAAGGGATATTCGACCCGGACGCGTGCACTGACAAGTTGGCGCTCAGCGGTTGCACTGAGGCAATGGCAGCTGCCTATACGGATGCCCTTCGCCATTGTTTCCTGTCCGAACGATTCAGAATCGTTTTTCACGAGACGCAGCTGAAAACCGCCTTAGTGCGAGCGAAGGTGCCGGCAGCTCTTGCAGAGGTATTCCTGAAGAGCATTAAAACCTGCATTGTCACATCAGAGTCCGGTCACCCGCTTGTTCCAATCAGGCACAACCCCGGACCCGGCAAAGTCGTAATGTGTGACTTTCGTTATCTGCGAAAACCAGAGATGCAGAAACAGCGACGGGCGATCATAGTGTCGTCGAGAGGGGCGACCGAAGTAGGTCGTTGCACCGTTGTTCCAGTCAGCATGTTGGAGGCTGCGACGCCTAGCCCGCATCACTTTCGCTTCCCCCCCGGCAATTATCCCTTCTTTCACAGCGATAACCCAGTATGGGCGGTATGCGATCACGTTTATACGGTAGCTTTGTCTAGGCTATGGCAAATAGTTGTTAGGCAAAGGCCTGTAATTCCTAGCATTTCACACGATGATTTGGCTGCAGTGAGGGAGCTTGTGGGAACATACCTGGGCGTGGGTCGTTGACAAAATCGAGGTGGAGTGCCATCTTTCCTTCACCTGCTGGAGCGTGGGTAATACCATTCTTTTCAGCCGACCACAGAAGGGGTAACCCGAAGTGGTTGGGGGTTACCCAAGGGTTTCCCCCTCAAATATTCAGAACGCGGGCGGGCAACCGTCCGCGTTTTGCTTTCGGTAGTTATCGGCAAGCCGCTTAAGTGGCGAAGTTTGCCTCAGCGCCCGACCAAATGTTTCACCCGTCTCTTCCGCTTCGGCTGCTCGCGCGGCCTCAATAAAGTGTGGCATTTAAGGGGAGCTTTGCGTTCGACTGACGCTTGGGTCTCGGCTTCTTTTCTGCCATCGGCGCTACCGACTATTGGATAGGTGCTCTCCATTTGCGTCTTTGATCGAATCGATGGCGCGTCCATCGTCGAGGATGCCAGACTGTGGGGTGCTATCCCCTGCTTGTATTCATTGCGTCAAGTTTAAGTAGATGGGATTGATGGGGGACGGGCAACCCAGCCAGCCATCAACCGTCGATGTGCGAAGAGGGGAACCAGATCGATCATAAAGGCGCAGATCGGCGCTCGCCTGCCAATCGAGAGATTGCCGCGGCGGAGCCTGCATTCCTACGACGTGCCATAGTAACTCTCCCATCGACGGCGGCACGAGCGACTACCTCTCCTGGGGTGCCGGCGCAGATGGTACACCGGTAACCGTTAATCCCAACATCCCCTTGAGGGAGGGTGGGTTAGCCGACGAAGCCGACTAGCCTGCGCACTTCTTCCATCACAGGTGCGGCAATCGCGGCGGCGCGGGCGGCGCCGTTTTTCAGGATGAGGTCGATTTCCGCGGGGTCGTTCAGCAGCTTGCGCATTTCATCGGCGATCGGCGTGAGTTTCGCCACGGCAACATCGGCCAGCGCATTCTTGAAGGTCGAGAACTGCGCCCCCGCATATTCGGCAATGACGGTTTCGGGCGTGTGCCCCGCCAATCCCGCATAGATGTTGATGAGGTTTTCCGCTTCGGGACGGCCTTCCAACTCCTTGGGTTCACTCGGCATCGGATGAGTATCGGTTTTCGCGCGGCGGATTTTCTGGGCAATGGTGTCGGCATCGTCGGTCAGATTGATGCGCGAATTGTCGGATTCGTCCGACTTCGACATCTTCTTGGTGCCGTCGCGCAACGACATCACGCGTGTTCCCGGCCCAGTGATGACCGGTTCCGGCAGCGGAAAGAAATCCGGCGCGGAGTAATCCAGGTTGAATTTCTGGGCGATGTCGCGCGACAGCTCCAGATGCTGCTTCTGATCCTCACCCACGGGAACATGGGTCGCCCGATAGGCGAGAATGTCGGCCGCCATCAGGTCGGGATAGACGAACAGGCCAACGGATGCGTTCTCGCGGTTCTTCCCGGCCTTGTCCTTGAACTGCGTCATGCGGTTCAACCAGCCGATGCGCGCGACGCAGTTGAACACCCAGGCCAGCTCGGCATGGGCGGCGACCTGTGACTGGTTGAACAGGATCGAACGCGCCGGATCGACGCCCGCCGCGATATAGGCAGCGGTGACCTCGCGTGTCGCCCGCGCAAGCTGGGCAGGATCCTGCCAGACCGTGATGGCATGCATGTCCACGACGCAATAAAGGCAGGGCATCTGGTCCTGCAGCTTTATCCAGTTCTTCAGCGCGCCCAGATAGTTACCCAGGTGCAGCGTGTTGGTGGGCTGCATGCCGGAGAAAACCAGGGGACGGTGTTTGGGTGCGTCATTCATAAGGTTCAAGTCCGCGAAAGCCGCGCCTTATCGCCGAGCCGCCACCGGACATCAAGGGAAGCCATGCCCGGCCGCCGCCGTTGAAATTCCCGCGACCGGCGCCTGCCAAGCATGGCAAGCCACGGACCCGCGAATAAGTTGCGTCCGCTTTCCCCCCAATCCGCCATTTCGAGGCTTCGTCCCATCGAGGAGGACATATGCCGGTCTGACGTTCGACGGCGCCTCGGGGAGTACGTCGTTCCATGCACCCAGCTTCGGCAAATTCTCACCGATTTCCAAGGCCTCGTGCGACGCAACCGGCCGACCTCCGACGGAGGTCGGCGGACGAAAAACTGTTCAGCGCAGACTTCGGCTGCAAGTCACAACCGGCGGGACTGTCGCTCAACGGCGGCGGCAGTCCGGCCGCATTCGACATTCTAAAGAGCATCTTTGGACGGCAGATCCAGGTCCGTATTCTGAAGACGTGGTAGAGCCGGCTTAAGGGAGCGCGGCCACGATCGCCGGATCGGGCCGCGCTTTTCGTTTCCAAGCGGCGGCGGTTGCGCGCGGGATTCGCAAAGCTCTATCTTCGCGCCCGCGGGGCGTTCGGCAACAGCGTCCCGCTAACGACAGGGGCCGCTCTCGCCGATGCAAACCGATCCGCTTCAACAAGCTTATGAGCATTTTCAGGCGGGACAGTTCAAGCAAGCGGGCGCCTGTTGTCACCTTGTGCTCGGCCCCGATCCCGATCACGTCGAAGCCAATCACTTCATGGGGGCCATCCGCTTTCAGCAGGGACGCGTGGACGAGGCCCTGGTCTTCCTGAGACGGGCTGTCGCCTCGCCCCGGGCGAATGCGGAGATGCACAACAATCTGGGCGCCATTTTGTACAAGCTTGGCGACATACCGGGCGCGATTACCGCCTTCGAGCGCGCGCTTGCCATGCGGCCGGGTTATGCCGACGCGCTTAACAATCTGGCGGTGCTCTATCGCGAGACGCAGCAAACCGACAAGGCGATCGAAAAATTCCAGGAGGCCGTCGCGCTCAATCCCGATCTGCTGCGCGCCAAGGCCAATCTTCGCTCGGCCTATCACGATATGGTGCCGGGCTGGCACTTCGCGATGCTCGCCGACAAAAAGCGCAACGAAGCCTATGAGGCCGCCATTCGCCGCGCCGTTCCAGGCAAGCGCGTGTTGGACATCGGCACGGGCTCTGGGCTGCTGTCGATGATGGCCGCGCGGGCGGGCGCTGCAAAGGTGACCACCTGCGAAGCGGTGCCGCTGATCGCCGAACGAGCAAAGCTGATTATCGCCCAGAACGGGATGGCCGATCGCATCCAGGTTATCCCGCTGAAATCCAACGACATCACCGTGCCGGAGATGATGGCGGAACGAGCCGAGGTGCTGGTGACGGAAACCTTCGCCAGCGGCCTTATCACCGAGGGCGTCCTGCCGACCGTCGAGCACGCACATGAACACCTGCTTACGCCGGACGCGACGATCATTCCATACGCGACGAGCGTCATGGGTTATCTGGCCGGCGGCTCCATGCTGGAAGGCATGCTGTTCGTCGACAAGATCGCCGGGTTCGATCTGTCATCGTTCAACGATTTCGCGCCGCCTATGCTGGCCGCCGTTCTCGACGTTCTGCCGCATCGCGCACTGTCCGACGACATCGAACTGATGCGTTTCGACTTGCGCGAGAAATCATTTCCGATGGGCGGCGTGCGGTTGGCTCTAAAGGCGACGCAGCACGGGGTTTGCGCGGGCGTCGCGCAATGGATCCGGCTCGAACTGGACGCGGAGACGCGATACGAAAACCGTCCCGGAACGCAGACGGAATTCAACGGCCACTGGACGCAAGTGATTCATCGCTTTCCGAAATTGGTGACCGTGCGCCCCGGCGACATCGTCCCGGTCCTCTTCCGCCACGACCGCAACCAAATCGGCATCGATTTGATTGAATGATGATCCTCCCCCGCGTGCGGGGGAGGGGGACCATGCGAAGCATGGTGGAGGGGGCGCGGTCTCTCCGGACGGAATTACCCTTCCAGCGCGCGCGTGAGCCGGGCTTCAATAGCCGCCAGGCGGCCGGGATGCGTGATCTTATGACCGAACACGTCGCGGACGTAGAAGGTGTCGACGGCAAGCTCGCCATAGGTGGCGACCATGGCGGATGAAATGCTCATGCCGGTTTCGAACAGGCCCCGCGTGATTTCATACAGCAAGCCCACGCGGTCCAGGCTTTCCATTTCCACAACGGTTGAAACCTTGGAGGCCTCGTTATCAAAATTGATTCTGGGCCGCGTTTTGAAAGCCGCCGCGCGCTTGCCGGGCGGACGCTTGGCAAGCACATCGCGCGGCCGGATTTCGCCCCCGAGCGTCTTGATGATGGTCTGGCGCAAACGCTCGATCCGCCCGCCATCGCCGAATGGTCCACCCGACGCGTCCTGAACCTGGAAGACATCGAGAGCGTAGCCGTCACTGGTGGTGAAAATCTTCGCGCCCACGATGGAGCCGTTGGAGATGGAAATCGCACCGGCCAGCCGCGAGAACAGGCCGGGATGATCGGGCGTGTAGATGACAATTTCCGTCACCCCATTGGCGCTTTCCCCGCGCGAGCCGACCGCCAGCTTGGAATCGTTCTCGTCGGTCGTGTGCATCAGGCGAGCGTGGAATTCCAGTTCGTCCGCGTCGAAGGCAAGCCAGTAATTGTCGTAGTGCCGGGCCAGCGTGCGCTGGCGCGCCGCGGCGGGCAAATCCTTCAGCCGCTGCTCCAGCGTCTTCTTCGCATCGTCGATACGGGCGCTGCGGGTTGGCGTGGAATCGCCGCCCGACATCAGCGTTTCGGATTCCATGTACAGCTCGCGCAGGAGCTGCGCTTTCCAGCCGTTCCAAACACCGGGCCCGACGGCGCGAATGTCCGCCACCGTAAGAATGAGCAGCAAACGCAAGCGGCCCGGCGTTTGCACCGTTTGGACGAAATCCGCGACCGTCTTCGGATCGGTGACATCGCGCTTTTGCGCGGAATCGCTCATCGTCAAATGGTGGCGGACTAGCCACGACACGGTGGCCGTGTCTGCCGCCGACATGCCGAAACGCGCACAGACCGATTCCGACATCGCCGCGCCCACTTCGGAGTGGTCGCCGGGCAAGCCCTTGGCCATATCGTGCATCAGAGCGGCGACGTAGAGCACCTGCCGCGACTTCACCCGTTTGATGAGGTCGCTGACCAGCGGAAGCTCATGTTTCAGATCGCCGCGTTCCATGTGGGCGATATTGCCGATGGTGACCAGCAGATGCTCATCGACGGTGTAGTGGTGATACATATTGAACTGCATCAGCGCCACCACGCGGCCGAATTCCGGCAGGAAGCGGCCCATTACGCCCGCTTCGTTCATCAGGCGAAGGGCGCGTTCCGGATCGCGGTTCGAGCAGAGAATATCCAGAAACAGACGGTTGGCTTCGATGTCGTTGCGCAGGTCTTCCGTGATCAGATCGAGCTGCCGCGTCACCCGGCGGAGCGTGGCGGGATGAATTTCCAGCCCCTTGGAATCGGCGACGTGAAACAGCCGTATGATATTGCGCGCATTCTCGCGGAACAGACCGGTGCGGGCGGCGAGCCGTCCGTTCTCGACAAAGAAATCGTCCGTGGACGTCCGAAGCTTCAGGAACCCCGGCATCAGCCGGGTGAGCGAGGGATGGCTCTTGCGGTTCTGCTCTTCCAGCGCGGCGCAGAAAATCCGCGTCAGATCGCCGACATCCTTGGCCACCAGGAAGTAGCTGCGCATGAAACGCTCGACGGCCTTGTGCAGATTGGGATCGGCGTAACCCAGCCGCTTGGCCAATTCCGGCTGCACGTCGAACGACAACCGCTCTTCGGCGCGTCCTGTCAGATAATGCAGGTGGCAGCGAACGGTCCAGAGAAACGCTTCCGCCTTCTGGAAGGTCTTGAACTCGTCCTTGGTGAAAACGCCATGCAGGACCAGATCGTCGGCATCTTCAACGCGATAAATATATTTCCCGATCCAGTAGAGCGTCTGCAGATCGCGCAGGCCGCCTTTGCCGTCCTTGACGTTCGGCTCCACCAGATAGCGGCTTTCGCCCTGGCGCTGATGGCGCGAGTCGCGCTCGGCGAGCTTGGCTTCGACGAAGTCCTGGCCGTTGCCGGTGGCGATATCGGTCCAGAATTTCCGCTTCAGCTCGTCATACAGCTCACGGTCGCCCCAGAGAAAGCGCGCCTCCAGCATGGAGGTGCGGATGGTGATGTCCTGTTTGGCAAGCCGCACGCATTCGGGGATGGACCGCGTGGCGTGGCCGACTTTCAGTCCCATATCCCACAGCATGTGCAGGATGAATTCGATCACGCTTTCGCCCCAGGCCGTTCCCTTGAACGGACGCAAAAACAGAAGATCGATGTCGGATGCCGGCGCCAGCAGGCCGCGGCCGTAGCCGCCCGTCGCGACGATCGCCAGCCGCTCCGACGTGGTCGGATTGGGCGCGTGGTAGAAGTGCCGGACGGCAAAGTCGTAGAGCACCTGGATCATCGTGTCCTGGAGCGCCGACAGAGCGCGCGCAACCGAGAAGCCTGGGCTCACGCCCGACTCCATGCCAGCCTTTACCTTTTCGCGCGCCGCCACGAATGCGCTCTTAATGGTCGCGAGCGCCGCTTTGCGCAAAGCCGCATTGTCGCCGCCCGACGAGCGAGCCAGCGCCGTCAAATCCCGCCGCAGCGCCAGCCCGTCCAAAGGCTGCGCCCCGTCGAGAACGGACGCGGAGGGTATGAAGGATGTTTCTAACGACATGATCTATCCAAGCCTTCGCCTATCATAAGAAGGTGGTAACGCCCAAATGCAAGGCAAACAGCCTCTAAATTTGCTTCAGGCCCCGCAGTTTTGCGGCCAGGAACCCGGCTGACGCCTGCCGGCTGTGCCGTAACTTTCGACAAGAGTGCAGCTTGGATGTAGGAAGGAGCCATGACACCGGGCATCAAGACCGTTCTGATCACCGGCGGGGCCAAGCGTTTGGGCCGCGCGATTGCGCTTCATTTGGGGACGGCGGGCTGGTCGGTGGCGGTGCACTACAACGCCTCCCAAGCCGATGCCGAAGAAACCGTGGCCGCGCTGCACGCCAAAGGCGTTCATGCCGCCGCGCTGCAAGCCGACCTTTCGCTAGAAGAGCACACGCAACGCCTGATCGGTGACGCCAACAAAGCGGTCGGGCCACTGACCGCCCTCGTCAACAACGCCTCGCTGTTCGAGAGCGATATGCTGCACACCATGACGCGGGAATCCTGGGACCGGCACATGGAAACGAACCTGCGCGCGCCCGTGGTGCTGGCGCAGAATTTCTCCGAGCAATTGCCGGACGGGCATGAAGGCGCCATCGTCAATCTGCTCGACCAGCGCATGCTGAAACCGACGCCGCAGTTTCTTTCCTACGGCGTCAGCAAAGCCGGGCTGCATTGGATGACCGTGACATTGGCGCAGGCGATGGCGCCGCGTATCCGCGTCAACGCTGTCGCGCCGGGGCCGACGCTGCGCAATGCGCGCCAGAGCGAAGCCTATTTTAAGAAGCAGCAGGCCTCGACGATTTTGGGCCGGGGCGCCACGCCGGAAGATGTGGCGGTGGCGACGGAATATTTGTTGAACGCGCGCGCGGTAACCGGGCAGATGATCGCCGTCGATGGCGGCCAGCATCTGATCTGGCGCACCGCCGATGTCATGGGTGTGGAATGACCAGAAAAAGCGTGCAGGTGCTGATCCGAAATCTCGAAGTGCTCGCGCGCATCGGCATTCATGGACATGAGCAGGGCAAGCCGCAGCCTGTGCGGATCAATGTCTGGCTCGATGGCGATATGGAAGTTGGCGTGGACCGACTGGAAAACGCCATCGATTACGAAGACATCTCCAACAAAATCCGCGGCATCATCGCGGCGGGACACATCAATCTGGCCGAGACATTGGCCGAACGCATCGCCGACACCTGTTTCGAAGATTCCCGCGTCAAGCGCGCGAAGGTGCGCGTCGAAAAACTCCACGCCCTCCCCGGCGCCGAAGCCGCCGGTGTGGAAATCACAAGAGACGCGCCCTAGCGTAACAACTGTCATCCCGGCCAAGCGATGCGGTAGCATCGCGCCGAGCCGGGACCCACGGCGGGATCAAACTCGCTCATGACGCTTTACGTCTACATCCTCGCAAGTAAGCCGCAAGGTACGCTCTATGTGGGCGTGACCAACGATCTTGTTCGGCGGGTCGCTGAGCATAAGGAGGGTGTCATCCCCGGAACCCAGCGTTATGGTGTGCAAAAAGCTCGTTTATTGGGAAGCGTTTGACGACTATGAAGCGGCTATCGTTCGGGAGAAGAAGTTGAAGCGATGGCGACGGGAGTGGAAGCGGGCGCTGATTGAAGAGAACAACCCACATTGGGCGGATTTGATGGGACAGATCGCGCCCGGTTTCGCGGTGGGTCCCGGATAGCCGCTGCGCGGCTTCCGGGATGACAACCTTTTGTTTCTCCGACTCTCCCCTTCATCCGATTTGCCTTCAGCGCGCCATCAGTAGTTTTGCCACTTCGTTGAAGCCGCCCGGCGTCGTAATCAGACGCGACGCGCTGTAATGCCGTGCTGAAACGTCTTCCCGGCGCTTGCCGAAATTCGGCAGCACCATCAACAATCGAGGATCGCTCAAGGTAAGAATTGGATATTGGTGGTTGTATATGCCGCACGAATTTTTATCGCTTCGCTTGGACGCCGCCATGTCTATCGCTCGGCTGCGACCGGCACGATTTTAGGCTGGAGCTTGTCATGGACGGACACGCCCCGCTTCCGCCGATCCCACCCACTGCCATTGCCCCGTTGGCGTCGAATGTTCCGGCAGCGAGCGGTGGCGGCGACGCTCGGGGAGCCGAGCCAAAACAGACGTTCATGCCGAACCACAATGAGTATGTCTTCGTCGAGCGCCACGCGCTTCAGGACAACATCATCCTGTGCGATACGAAGTCCGGCATTCTCTTGGGATTTGGCGCCCTTACCATTCTCTGGTGCGCCGATCACCTTCTGGAACTGGCCAGTACCAAGAGCAGTCTCTCGTCCATGTTTTCCATGGCCGAGTTAACCCTCCAAGCGCTTGGCGCGCTGATGCTGATCGCCAGTCTGACATTCGCCTGGAGAGTAATTAAGCCGCGCATCTCGGCAGCGAACGATTACATCTATTGGGGTTCGCAAGTGTTTCTGAAATCCCAGGCGGAATTCACGACGACGATTCAAAATGCCGATCCGGATCGGTTGGCCACCGATATGCTGCACCATCTGCATGTGCTGGCAAAAATCTGCCGCGAAAAATACGCGAATTTCCGCTACGCGACGATTGCTGCCGAATATGCCGCGCTCTTCATTTTTTTGTCCCTAGGCGTGAGCCTCGTAGAACGCCTTATTGAGGCGAAGTAGAAAAGCATGTCATCCCGGCCAAGCGATGCGGTAGCATCGTGCCGAGCCGGGACCCACGGCGGGATCAAACTCGCTCATGACGCTTTACGTCTACATCCTCGCAAGTAAGTCGCAAGGGACGCTGTACGTTGGCGTGACCAACGACCTCATCCGGCGTGTCGCAGAACACAAGCAAGGTGTCGTTCCTGGATTCACCGAACGCTATGGCGTGGACAAGCTCGTTTATTGGGAAGCCTTCGACGACTATGAGGGGGCCATCGTTCGAGAGAAAAAATTGAAGCGATGGCGGCGGGATTGGAAGCGCGCGCTCATTGAAGAAACGAACCCAAATTGGGTGGATTTGATGGGACAGATCGCGCCCGGCTTCGCGGTGGGTCCCGGATAGCCGCTTCGCGGCTTCCGGGATGACAGCTATTTTCTACGCTCTCCCGCCTTCGACCGTATTGCCCTCGGCGCGCCAGCGGAGGATGCCGCCGGGTAAATTGGCGACTTTGTCGAAACCGGCTTGCACCGCATCCCTCTGAAGCGGCACGGCTCCAACGCCCAATCAATTGGCGTAGCTATCCTTGGTTTGTTCGAAGCAAGTAGCGCCGCTAACAAGATCATAGCCCCCGAACTGCGTGTGCCCCTTATTTAAAGCGATAATTGATATCTTATTGTGTTCTATTGTCGGACCAACACTGTGCTCATATCCATAAGATACAGCAGTGACATGGAGCACCGCGGGCAAATCCCCCGGCAGATTTCGTAGAACCTTAATTGGCCTTACTATCCAGCCGTGAAACCACTTACTCGTCGCGGCATCGTATTCGATGCCGTTCCTTACCGCTGATGCGACCAACCAGATCTCACTTCGTTGTACATCGGCGGTGAAACCAAAAGCACCTCCTGTCAGTACCGGACAGCCCTCGGCTCTTGGTGGCTCGTCTGCTGACTGAGCGAATCCTGGCAGCCCGAATCCCGTCAGCTCTAATCCTGACAGGTCTACTCGTGGCAGCTCCAATCCTGACTGCTCAAATCCTGACTGCGCTGAGGTACAGGAAGCGAGGCATATTAGGGAAATTGATACCCATCGCAGAATGGGGTGTTTTACGCGGCTTCCGGGATGACAAGGCATTTTATTTACGACTTAGCGCCTTCCGCCGTGTGGCCTTCGGCGCGCCAGCGGAGCATTCCGCCGGGGAGGTTTGCGACTTTGTCGAAGCCGCCTTGCGTCAGGATCACGGTTGCTTGCGCCGAACGGCCACCGGCGCGGCATACGGCGACGATCGGCTTGTCCTTCGAAAGCTCGGCTAAACGCCCCGACAATTCGCCCAGCGGAATCAGCTTGGCGCCGCGGATGTGACCCAAGGGGCCGGTGAATTCGTCGGGTTCGCGCACGTCCAGCACCTGCACGGCGTCGGTGTTTTCTTCCACCCAGTGCGGCGGAATTTCCCATATGCCGGCGAAGCTCATGTGCAACGGGGCCCAGGTTGGATCGGTCATCGGTTGGTCTCCTTCGGGCCGGCCGCATTTCAGATTTGCGGGCACGGCGATGTCGAGTTTCTTGGGATGGGCCAGCTTCAGGTTTTTCATGTAGCCGACGAAGTCGTTTTCGGACAGCGCACCGCCCAGCCGCGGGTTGAACCGCTTCTCCTCGCCGACGCTGGTCACCGTCAGCCCGCGATAGTCGTGGCCGGGATAGAGCAGGCAATCGTCAGGCAGCGTGAACAACTGCAAGTGTACAGAGCGGTACAACCCCGGCGCGCTGCCCTGCTGGAAATCGGTGCGGCCGCTACCGCGGATCAACAGCGCATCGCCGCTGAACGCCATGCTTTCATCGTCGAGCACGAAACTCATGCAACCGGCCGTGTGGCCCGGCGTCGCCCGTGCCTCGACGTAATGCTCGCCGAAGCGTACCTTGTCGCCCTGCTTCAGCAGAACGTCGGCGCACTCCGCGCCGGCATCGGTGCTCAGCGCGATCTGGCTGCCGAAGCGCTGCTTCAGCAGCCACGCGCCTGTGATGTGGTCGGCATGGACATGGGTTTCCACCGTGTGCGTCAGCTTCAGCCCAAGCTCTTCGATCAGCGCGGCGTCACGGCGGACCTGCTCGAAAACGGGGTCGATCAGGATGGCTTCATTGCTTTTGCGCGAGGCCAGAAGATAGGTGTAGGTGGACGATACGGGATCGAACAATTGCCGGAAAATCAAAGCCATCTTTGCCCCCTTGCGTGCCCGTAAAAACACCGTCTGCCATGTACTATATTGCCTCCCATGGATGAAAAGCCAACCACACCGGACCTTCCTCCGCCCGAAGAGGGCGCCACAGAGCCGCGGCTGAAGGGCGCAGCCCGGATCGAGGCGTATTTGAAGACGCTGCCCGATGGGCCCGGCGTCTATCGCATGCTCAACGAAAAGGGCGAGGTGCTGTACGTCGGCAAGGCGAGCAGCCTGAAGAAGCGCGTGTCGTCCTACGCCAAGATCGGGGGCCATTCCAACCGTATCGTACACATGATTTCCGAGACGGCGGAAATGCTCTTTGTTACGACGGCGTCCGAAATCGAAGCCCTGCTGCTGGAATCCAATCTGATCAAGCGGCTGAAGCCCCGCTATAATGTCAGCTATCGCGACGACAAGAGCTTTCCCAACATTCTGCTGCGAACAGATCACGCGTTTCCGCAGGTGCTGAAGCATCGCGGGGCGAAGGGGCGCGACGGCATTTACTTCGGGCCGTTCGCTTCCGCGGGCGCGGTGAACCTCACGCTGAACACACTACAGCGGGCGTTCTTGCTGCGCTCCTGTTCGGACTCCGTTTTCCAGGGTCGCACGCGGCCATGCCTGCTGTATCAAATCAAACGCTGCAGCGCGCCATGCGTCGGTCGCATTGACGAAGAGGGTTACGCGGCGCTGGTGGATCAGGCGGAAGACTTCCTCACCGGCAAAAGCCGCGGCGTGCAGGAAGAACTGGCAACGGAAATGCACCGCGCTGCCGAAGCCATGGACTTCGAGCGCGCCGCGCAAGTGCGCGATCGCATCCGCTCAATGAGCCACGTGCAATTGCGCCAGGGCATCAACCCCGCCACCTTCAGCGAAGCCGACGTGTTCGCGCTGTTCCGCGAAGGCACCCAGTCCTGCGTGCAGGTGTTCTTTTTCCGCGCCGGTCAGAATTGGGGCAACAAGCCGTTCTTCCCGCGCCATGGCGCGGATATGTCCAACGGCGAAGTGCTCGCCTCGTTCATCGGCCAGTTTTACGACACGCGGAACAGTCCATCGCTGCTGCTGTTGAGCGAAGAGGTTCCCGAACGCGAACTGATCGCGGAGGCGCTTTGCGTGCGCGCCGGGCGCAAGGTGGAAATCGCCATTCCGGCGCGTGGTGAAAAACGCGAGATCGTCGAGGCGGCGCTACAGAATGCCCGCGCCCAGCTTGCCCGCAACCAGGCGGAAAGCGCGAGCCAGCGCGCGCTACTGGAAGGCATTGCCGAAACCTTCGGCCTGGATGCGCCGCCCAAGCGCATCGAGGTGTACGACAACTCGCACATTCACGGTACTTATGCGGTCGGCGCGATGATCGTCGCGGGACCTGAAGGCTTTCAGAAATCCGAATACCGCAAGTTCAACATCAAATCCGAAGAGGTCGCCCCCGGCGACGACATCGGCATGATGCGCGAGGTGCTGACCCGCCGCTTTGGACGGCTGGTGCGCGAAAGCACCGCCGAAGGTGCGGGCGACGACAAATGGACCAAATGGCCCGATCTGGTGCTGATCGACGGCGGCCCGGCGCAGCTTCAGGTAGCGCAAGCGGCCCTGGCCGACGTCGGCGCGGACGATGTGTTTCTCGTGGGCGTGGCCAAGAGCATCGAACGCGAGGCCGGCCGCGAGCATTTCCTGGTGCCGGGGCGGCCGGCCTTCCGGCTCGATGCCAAAAGTCCGCTCCTGTACTACCTGCAACGGCTGCGGGACGAGGCCCACCGCTTTGCCATCGGCACCCACCGCAAGAAGCGGTCCAAGGCCATCGGGGCCAGTCCCCTGGAGGAAATCGCCGGCGTCGGAGCCAACCGCAAAAAGGCCCTGCTCGCCCATTTCGGCTCGGCCAAGGGCGTGGCCAACGCCAGTTTGGGCGACCTTGAGGCGGTGGATGGGGTCAACACGGCCCTCGCCAAGCGGATTTACGATTTTTTCCACCCGGATTAGGGCGGGCTCAAACCTAACCCTCACCATGGCCGGGCTTGACCCGGCCACCTAGCGCGCCCGCGTCTGCGGGCGCAAAAGAATCATTGGCTCGCAGACGCTCGCCTGCTGGATGACCGGCTCGGAGGCCGGTCACGGTGAAGATTGATGCCAGGAAATCCCAAACGGCAGTAGACAGTTTCAAATGTGTGACTTCCACAGCGCGTCTCCTGTAGACTGAACTCATGTCGTCGATCCCCAATGCCCTGACCGTCGGACGCATTGTGCTGGTCCCGTTTTTCGTCGCGGCCTTTTTCCTGCCGCCGGAGCCGGGCCGCTGGATCGTGTTCATTCTGTTTTGCCTCGCCGGAATCACCGATCTGTTCGACGGCATGATCGCGCGCAAGCTGAACGCCGAATCCACGCTCGGCCGGATGCTCGACCCGATCGCGGACAAGCTGATGGTGTCCGCGGCGCTGCTTATGCTGGCCGCCGACGGGACGCTGAAGGGCGTTCACCTGATGGCGGGGCTGGTCATTCTGTGCCGCGAAATCCTGGTTTCCGGCTTGCGCGAATTCCTGGCGGGCGCCCAGGTGAGCCTGCCGGTCACGCGGGTGGCGAAGTTGAAAACGGTGCTGCAGATGGTCGCCATCGGCGCGCTGATCGCCAGTTCCGCGACCGAGAACATGCTGCCCGGCGTGACCTTGCTGGCGCTGGGGTGCCTGTGGGTGGCAACGGCCCTTACCATGTACACCGGCTATGCCTATCTGCAGGCCGGGCTGCACCATGCGCGCGGGCCAGCACGCCCGGTCAAGCGCCCCACGCACAGGACGGCATAGACACGTGAAGCTGCTTTATTTCGCCTGGGTCCGGCAGAAAGTCGGTACGTCCGAAGAGGTGGTGACGCCGCCCGCATCGGTGAACACCGTTTCGGCATTGGTCGATTTCCTGCGTGAGCGCGGACCGGGCTATGAGACCGCCTTCGCAAATCTCAAGGCCGTGCGCGTTGCCGTCAATCAGCGCCACTCCGGCTTGGATGCCGCCGTCGGGCCTGAGGACGAGGTCGCGTTCTTTCCGCCGGTCACCGGCGGATGAGCGCCATTCGCGTCCAGACGGCGGATTTCGATCCGGGCGAAGAAATCGCCAAGCTCGGCGGCGCGCAAGGCACGACCGGCGCGATTGCCACCTTCACCGGCCTGGTGCGCGGCGATGGCGGCTTGGTCGCCATGACGCTCGATCATTATCCCGGCATGTGCGAGAGCGAAATCTCCGCCCATGTCGCCGCCGCCTATACGCGCTGGCCACTGCTGGCCGTGCGCATTGTGCACCGCGTGGGGCGGCTGACACCGGGCGAGCGCATCGTCTTTGTCGGCGTCGCCTCGGCGCACCGGCAGGCGGCGTTCGCGGCCTGCGAATTCCTGATGGATTATCTGAAGACGAGCGCGCCCTTCTGGAAACTGGAAGAACGCGAGGCCGGCTCAAACTGGGTTGAAGCCCGCGCCGAGGACGACGCCAGCGTTAAGCGCTGGCAATCACCTTAACTGTCATCCCGGCCGAGCGGAGCGAGAGCCGGGACCCACGGCACAAACGGCTCGGTGGGTCCCGAATAGCCGCTTCGCAGCTTCCGGGATGACACTATTGGCTGCATTGAACAGGTGGATAGACCGCCCCCTCACCCCGACCCTCTCCCCCTGCGGGGGGCGAGGGGGTGGCAGGCTCAATACATTTCAGATGAAGAAACGCCGCCATGTTCCCTCTCCCCATTTCGGGGAGAGGGCTAGGGTGAGGGGGCGGTCCATCCCCCACGCCAACATCTAATGGTCGAGGTTTAAGCCGTTACCGCTGCCTTCTTCGGCGCCACATGGCGCACCGTTTCCGCGGTAAAATCGTTCATCAGGGTTTCGGAGATCTGGCCGGGCTTGAAACGGTATTCGCCGATTTCCGACACGGGCGTCACTTCGGCGGCGGTGCCCGTGAGGAAGCATTCTTCGAAGCCGGTCAGTTCGTCGGGGTTGATCGCCCGCTCCACCACCGGGATTTGCCGGGCCCGCGCCAGCGCCATAACGGCTTGGCGCGTGATGCCGTTCAGGAAGCAATCGGGCGTCGGCGTGTGTATCCGGCCTTCCTTGACGAAGAAGATGTTCGCGCCCGTGGCTTCCGCCACCAGCCCGCGATAATCCAGCATCATGGCGTCGGCATAGCCTTTTGCCTCGGCCGCGTGCTTGGACATGGTGCAGATCATATACAGGCCCGCCGCTTTCGCCTGGGTCGGCGCGGTATCCGGGGCTGGCCGGCGCCATTGCGCGAAATCCAGCCGAATGCCCTTCAGCTTTTCCTTCGCGTCGAAATAGGACGGCCATTGCCACGCCGCGATGGCCACGTGGATTTTGGTCTGCTGCGCGGCGACCGCCATCATCTCGCTGCCGCGATACACCACCGGGCGGATATAACCGTTGGCGATGCCCTGAACCTGGCACGCCTGATAGCAGGCGGCGTTAATCTCGTCTTCCGTGTACGGAATCTTCATGCCCAGAATGCGGGCGGATTCGAAGAGACGCTTGGTATGCTCGTCCAGGTGGAAGATGTGGCCGTCATAGATGCGCACGCCTTCGAACACGCAGGAGGCATAGTGCAGGCCGTGCGTCAGTACGTGGGTCTGCGCACCGCGCCAGGGCACCAGCTTGCCGTCGAACCAAAGTTGTCCGTCGCGATCGTCGAAGGGAATAATGCCTGCCATGATGACCTTCCAAAAACCCTGTTTTCCGTGCCCGCCCTGTTGACCTTTAAGGGTAAGGTATCGAGCTTGCTCCTGCTAGGGGGGCAGCCTAAATGTGTCAACCTCAAGCGGTTAACGCCCTATTTATATGAACGCTGCCGACAATCCGCATATTCTCGTCGTCGATGACGACCGCCGCCTGCGCGAGCTGTTGCAGCGTTACCTGTCCGGCAATGGCTTCCGCGTGACGGCGGCGGCGGATGCGTCGGAAGCGCGCACGCTGATCAAAAGCTTTTCCTTCGACGGGATGGTGCTGGACGTGATGATGCCCGGCGAAAGCGGGCTGGATCTGGCCGCCGACCTGCGAACGCAGCAATCCGACATTCCCATCCTGATGCTGACGGCGCTCGGCGAATCGCAGGACCGCATTACCGGCCTGGAACGCGGGGCCGACGATTACCTGCCCAAGCCTTTCGAGCCGCGCGAGTTGGCCTTGCGGGTGACCTCGCTGATCCGCCGCGCCCGCAGCGCGCGGCCGCCCCCGCACCGGGAAGTGCGGATGGGCGCCTGTGTGTTCGACCCCGAACGGGGCGAGCTGATCCGCGGCGGCAAGCATGTGAAGCTGACCAGCTCCGAAGCGCAGATGTTGAAGCTGTTCGCCGCCAATGCGGGACGTCCTTTTTCACGCGCGGCCCTTTGCACGCAGCTGAAAATCCAGCTCGAACGCTCCGTCGATGTGCAGGTGACGCGCCTGCGCCGCAAGATCGAGGAGGACC